>Ga0307515_10000035_pt1 | contig 341524 bp, 343 predicted proteins | sample 17_EM_MG_FD_194513 | JGI IMG/M metagenome (GOLD analysis project Ga0307515, IMG submission 194513) | Populus trichocarpa ectomycorrhiza microbial communities from riparian zone in the Pacific Northwest, United States - 17_EM | ecosystem: Host-associated > Plants > Roots > Unclassified...
CCAAAGTAATCACCAAAGTACAGCACGTATGAACAGCACGGGATGTTCTCTGGTCTTCTGCATGCTATCAATCACCTCATGCGTACAGCCCAGGCGCCTTATTAGGGGCGTGGGTACGCCCAGTGCCCACACCTAACAAGCTGCTAGCGGGGCACCTTGCAAATCCCGGATTTTTTTTCAAATTTGCAAATTGCTCAACAACCACACAATAGAGAGAATATCAGAGATAGCAGTATAATAGACAACTCCAAGGCCTACATGTCAATCCAAAAATCAAGTCAAATGGTCCAATTTTGAGCAAGATGAAAATGTGAGTGAGAGTCCATGAAGCTGGCGGATTTTTGCCCACCTTCTAACCCCCCTGTTTCATCACCAATTGTAAATGGAATTCACTGGTAATACTATCAGAGCATGTATGGTATGCTAGCTATCAATTAATATCAGTCTTGGCAGATTTGGGCTGGTGGTTGTTGAAATAGGTATTATTTCTGAGTTGCTCAAGTGGAAGACCCTCTATAGTGTCATAACTCAGGTAATTTTTGCCCAAGTGACATTTCATTGTTCCTAGAAACTGCCAAGTGGCACCCAAGTAGTTTTGTAGCACACTAAAGAGACTTAGGCAGCAGGGGCAATGAATTTCAACCACAAGTGGTGGAGAAATTATATGGGGTAGGTAGCCCTTCTTCTCCTTATCCTTTCTTAGCAGTTAACTTATAAATTTACCAATCCTTTGTCAAATTCGAAGCTCTTTGGCACAGAGTAGCTATACTATATACAGATGGTTCCTGCATTATTGTTGGCCTGGTACTGACACTGGTTGTAGACTGGTTGGTCTCTATATTTGAGTCATAAGCTGTCACTCACCACAGATGTACCTTACAGACAGGTAGAAAAGATTTACCTGATGGTATATGACATGTATCTAAGCATCAGGTAGAAATAATTTACCCAATGCAAAATGCCAGCAGTGCTAAGCAGTGCTTAGCAGCATCAACAGTGCTAAGTATAGTCTAAGCCACTGTACTTGATCATCAACCACTCTTTGAATATTAGAGGAAACTAAAAGAGGAGATAAGCAAGTGAAAGAGCATCTTGTTAACTACATTTCATATATAAACAATATCCTGGTTAAAGTAAAATTCATGGAGTTAATTGAGCTCAAAGTTGGATAGATGTGGGAGCGGGAGCTGAGGGTGGGAGCGTGGCTACGAGGTGCCCCGCTAGCGGCTTGTTAGGTGTGGGCGCTGGACGTCCCCACGCCCCTAATAAGGCATGCATGAGGTGCCCAGCCAATGGATTGCGGACTTGGCATCCATATTCGTCCACCCTAATTATCCATGAAGTTAACTTCATGGCATCCGGCGCATATCCGGAGTCCAAACCATCCATCTTACATTAACCCAAGGCTTACTGCCACGGTGAAGCGGGTCTTTTGGGCGAAGTGTAGCACATCTTCCAAGCCTTATTTATGCTACTTAGTTTGGTTTAATGTGGAATGAGGAAGCTGCAGTGAGAGTGATTGCTTCAGTGTCCTAGGGCGATAGATTTGTCCTGCCATTCGGCAAGACAGTTCTGGTCTTTGGCTCATCTGGGTATAGGCAGTCATCTATAATTTGAGCAGAGTTTTTACTCCTGCGGGATCCAGAAAGCTAAGGTCAATCGAGAATACCTAGAGTTCATGTTATTAGAGTGTCTCAATGCACTTATGTCTTGCTGACTCGAAAGAACTCTAACCCTTATATCAGCCTGCCCTAATCACAATTAATCACTTGATGCAGTCTTGATAGTAAGTTGCGCCGCAATTCATGATCACTACTATGCATCAATCACACACCATATAGATAGAAACGTAAAGTAATAACTTTTATGCGCAAGGACGAATTTCCCTAAACCTTAAACTCCGAAGAAAAGCAACAGCAGATAAAAATACACGAAGCTATGATATACAGCATCTATCACGCAGCCTGCTTATCACGAAAATCAAGATTCTACTTTTTCCTTGCAATTATTCTTCCATGGCATCAGCCTCATCCGCCGCATCGCGTTCTGCCTGCTCCTGCTCCTGCTGCAACATGCGCATCGTATGTCTCTTCAAGCGGCTGACCTTTGCCTGAAGGATACCAACTGCCTCTATAAAGATCTCGTCCGAATCCCACTGACCGGCACTCTCAACGAAGTCTATCCCGTATTAGCACCCCACCGCCAGTCGTTATGATTGGGCGGGAAGGAAAAACTCACAAATAAAATGATCCCTAACCCTCCCCAGCTCCACTTTCCCTCTGAACTCCTCATGCCTCAACACCTCTCTCGACACAGTATCATTCCTTGGCGCCATCACCTTCGCTTCACCATCCACAATCTCCACCACACCCTTCGGAAAGCATTTTTGAAACCGCTCTGCCGCCTTGCCGGTGATCGACTCCTTGATCGTGATCTGCGGGAGTAGGCGATACCCACACGTCGCGACTGGCGAGAATTTGGCATGGTCCTTTCCCAGCCCCTTCACCGCGTGGCTGGTTACAATGATCTCCTGTCCCGGCCTAAGCTTCGCGATGATGATATCCGGGTTCCCGGCGCGCACGGGGCGGTCTCCAAACTTCACCTGCTGCGCCTCGTTTGCTGGTCGCCATTCCAAGTCGCGCGCGTAGATGGTGTGGTTGATGTACAATTTGTTGGGGTCAGTCTCGCCCTTTGGTGTACCGGGGATACGTTCGCATGTGGCGTGGAGGTGTAGGATCAACGTGTCGTGGACGGTGGGGGGGTAGCCTAAGTTCGTTTTTGGGTCGACACCCTCTATTCCCATAATTAGCCATCATACCTCCACCTCGTCGCCTCGGAGGAACATACTCCGATGCCACTTCATACTCCGCATCGCTTCATGATTCCCCACAATTGGTATGAACCCCAATCTGTGAGCCAAAACTTCGTCCTGGATGACACTCGTATTGTTGAGGAAGTAGCACTGCTCGATCGCAAAGCTGTGGACTTCTGCCATCATAATTCGCCGGAATGCATTCGCGATAGAGGCATCGATATGGATAAGGTCGAACTCGGCGTGGTATCTATCGTTGCGGAAGAAGTTCACCTTAAATGTCTATCCTCGTCGCATCAGCATCCACATACTCCAAGCATTACTGGAAGGAATTGCATACTCTTCGGAACTTCTCCAGATCCCATGAATTATCCTCTCCCGGCCAGTGACCAGGGAAATCATTGCTGGTGACGTTGGTAACACTTTCGGCATTGATGCCGACAATCTACCATTGCGCTGGTCAGAAACCAGGAAAATGACGGTGGAGATATGGATTGGAAGCGTACGTTTCGGCGACTTGGAATAGCTAAAGGCATACTTGTCGAATGTGGTGAGGGTGGAAATGTTGTACGGTCAGTGACAAAATCTGCCGTTAATTCCCTCAATAATCTTAAAGTTATTACCCGGATGGATTGAAGAGCCTCATCCATCCCAAAGTACAGGATTTCATGGACCCTAGCCCTGATTCTATATAATTCAGGATGATTGCAAGATTTTACATGGTAGAAGAGAATTAAAGCCTCTACTCAAATACCTACCCTCAATCTAGAGCCATAAGTGTATATCCTCTGATAAAGAATGAATTACCACGAGGAAAAAAAGGCTTAATTCTACGCTTTTAATCCACGAAAGAAGCGGCCAAAACATAACGGAAAAATGTACGCAATAAAATAATCCGCAGCAAACACCCACCGAGCTTTTAACCTATATTCATGGCATATCACTCTTCGCCTCCCTCCTCACCCTCCTCTTCACTACCCTCCTCATCACCATTAACATCGATCAAATCCTCCTCATTCTCAATCTTCAAGTATTCCCCCCAGTTAGGGAAAAGCTCCTCATCCTCATCCGGAATAGCAATCGCCTCCGCAATCTTCCCTCTTTTGTTGGAAACTAGGCTCTTCTTCCATTCCCTCACCACATCACTTGCAAGGCTGGGCTTATAAGTCTTTGTAAACAGCGCGGATTCTGCCTGCCGTCCTGTCTTCAGCAACAGCTTAGTACAGGTATCCACATCCCCTGTCTGCCACAAACACGAGAACGCCACGTTGTTCGCACCTGCCGCCTCGGCGGTAACAGCAAGTGATTTGAGACCTTCGACATTACCGGTTGCAGTATGGAGAAGAAGTAATGACCCAATATCCTTAGCATTGCTGAAACATTCTTGCGCAAGCACGAGATTCCATGCTGCCAGAGCAGCATCGCCAACAGTTTTCCACTTGTGCTCAGCGTCTACTTCCCGGGCCAGTTGGAGTGCTATTTCCAGATTGCCTAGCGCAAGGGCGAGGTCAAAGCGGTGTTCCGGGTCGGTGGCTACTTCTAGGGCGAGCTCCTTATACCCTTGGCCTTCCAAAAACCGGGCGATCTTATTCTTCTGGTCGTCCGGAACAGACTCGAGGAGTTCTGTAGCTGCATCCATGTCACCACGTAAGACGACGGTCTGGTATTCAACAACAGAGAGGGAGAGGCCGTAAGAGACAACTGCGACATCCTTGTCGGCAAGATAAATCCGGCCATCGCGAGGAATGTATCCGAGAAGGTACATGGGAGAATCGAAGTGAGAGATGGTGTAAGTCTGATCACCAACAAGGTAATTCAACCGGTTCGTGGAGTTGGTGTAGATGAAGCAGTCTCCAACCCATTCTCCAGTTCGAACGCTACGATTTGTGTATCAGCTTCTGAGCATCTCAAATGCCCGATGAAACACTTACCTCTCGTTGATATCGACGATAACCTCAAATGCAGCCTCAACACCATCATCGTCAACACCGTCATTCTGAAGCGCCTCAACATATGCCTCCCGAGAGAAACGCAAAACATAGAACGTATCGTCACAGGCAAGGGTAACAAGTTCACCACTCTCGGACCAGTAAATCTAAAACATCAATCAGTACCACTTCAAGATTCACATATTTGGGAACCCACATCATTTGGCACCACATCTATTCTTCGCACCAATCCACCAGTCTCCCAGTCGAAAAGTCCAACACCGCCCTGTCCTCTGACACCCAGTAAAACGCCGCCCATCAATCCCTCAGCGGCGAACCCAACATCAAGACCACCAGTTTTCTCCTTGAAATTCCGGAATAGCCTAACGCTAGTTGGGCTTTCCCGAATTGCGTAGTCGTTACTATTATCCTTGCCAGCCCATACAAAATCTAGCGCCTGTCCAAAAGCCTTATTTCTCCATGCCAGTGCGGTGTAGATGATGTATTCTCCGTCACCGCATACTGAAACGAAGCGGCCGTTAGGTGAGTGAATAAGAGATTGAGGATAGATTTCGCAGGAACCCAGGTCCTTGGTCGGGAGAGAGAGGGGCTCTCCGTCTTTGATGCTAACATCTAGAGGCAGTATCAGCACGGCTCATATCATATTATATCGGCTACGAGGCTTTACCACTCGGTTTTATAGCAGCCGATAGAACTTCATTGTGTCTTGCCCACACAATTTTCCCACTGCTATCCATTGATACTGCAGGTTCCTCCCGGCCCATCTTCACAACAACACATCCTTCATCAAAACCGATCGCTAGAGCATTCTTCCCTCGCTGGTAGGACACACACCAAGCTCTCTCTAGACTGTAGCTCAAAGTTTGTTCCAACCGATAAGTGTTAGCATGCCAAATCTTGACAGTTCCATCCTCCGAACCAGAAATGATGACCGGAAGCTCCGGATGGAAACATGCGAAAGAAACGTTTGATGTGTGGCCCTCAAGAGTTGCAATCAGCGACTTTGTCGTGTAATCCCACACCTTGATGGTACGGTCGTCGGAGGTGGTAAGGATATAAGGCTTATCAGCAGCGGGGTAGTAGTCCACATGGTTCACACCTGTGCAAGATCAGTATACACGTCACCCCACTAAAGCCTTGGAAACAATGTACCTTTCGTCTCATGCGCTTCTAGTGTAAAGTTTGCACCTCCACCGCCTCCCAAACTCCAAATCTTCACCGTCCGATCCAAACATGCTGAAGCGAAAGTATTGGTGTCCTTTGGGTTTATTGCCAGGCTCATTACATAATGGCTATGTCCCTCAAAGGTCTGAACACATTTCCAGCCTTTTTCCCAATCCCAAAGCTTAATTGTCATATCATCACTAGCCGTCAATACAAAAGGTTGTGTTGGGTGGACAACGATGGCACGAATGTAATCTGGGTGCGCTTCGAAAGCTGTGATCTTCTCGGAAGTGTTGTAGTTGAATACCCGTAGCTGGAAATCGTCCGAACCGACTACGAACCAGTTCTTGCGTGCAATGAAACGACCGGCGCGGACTGGCACATCTGTAACTTCGAAGGTCTTGACGATCGTTTGCGTTTCGTAAGACCAGATATAGACATGACCTATCCAAGAGAGCGAATGAATCAGCCGAAGTTCTATCGAGCATTGTATATCCGGAACAGACCGCTATATAGAGTGGTGAGTACCCAAGGCTCCGTAGGGTGAAAATCAATTCCCTTGACTCGGTCCGAGCGAGCAAAAAGTTGTCTCTAGGATCACTCGTCATTAGCTTGGGTGAACCTTAGAATAGTTTCCCACAAATATCGGATTATAAGAAGCTGAGTTGTGACGCAGATATGTACCTTCACATCCAACCGCATGTTGCACAATTCGTTCTGCTCGTAAAGCTCGGGGGTGGTTAAGGGGTCTGGTGGTAGGGTCGTGAAGTCGTTGTCTTAACGCCGTAAAAAGTGCGGAACCAAAGGAGCCAGGCCGAAATAGCAGGAGCTAGCGGTAACAGCGCTGTGAGAGATGGAGGACAAATGTGAGTGTAGACGAGGATTTTGAAGCTGATGCACAGGTAATTTTGAGGCCAGAGTTGAAGTTCGGGGTCCGGTTCGTTCGTGATGCTTGGCGTGCTGATATGTTAGATGAAAGTGCGTAGAACTTAGTATGTATAGGTGCAATGTTGGATATCAATTTCTGAAGGCAGTTAGAGAAGCAGATGTGAGACGAGATATATTTCTCTTGAAAGCAGAGAGTTAGAGCGATATAGTACAGTTGTGGCCCCCAATCCTCAATATTGAGACCGAAGCTACCATCTCCGATGACGAGGGACTACGCCAATCAGACAATCTTCTCCAGAGCATTTCTGCCCTGGATTCCTCAATCAATTTCAGCACGAGCAACATCCAGCAGGGGGAGCGAGCCCACTTTTGCAGCTGTAGTGTCAAAGAGTAGGTAGGTCACGTGAACTGCCTTTGATTGGTTCGGGATCAACGATCATGCCGGCGGAACCTCCGGTTTTCTCCCAAACCCATCATCAACATCACCAGTGTCGAAGCAGCCGCCCCACGCACTCCCCTCACTCCACACCATCTCTATGTTCTCCACCCGCTCCGTTGCTCTCGCTGCCCGTCAGGGTACCCGTGGCTATGCTGCCGCAGCAGCTACGGCCAACAAGTCCTTCAAGCCCCCAGTGGCCCTCTTCGGCATCGACGGCACCTACGCTTCTGCTCTAGTATATCTGCCCCTCATCCATCAATTGCGCCCAATATTGACCAGTTGGGGGGTTAAAGTACACTGCATCCGCAAAGACGTCAAGTCTCGAGCCCACGGACAAGGCTCTCAAGACCTTGAAGGCCACTCTCGCCAAAGACCCCAAGCTAGTCAACATCCTCGCCTCACCCACCCTTAAAGCTGAGGACAAGAAACTCGTTGTTACCGAGATCTCGAAGGCAGCCGGTCAGGATAAGACTGTTAAGAACCTTTTGGAGGTTCTGGCCGAAAACAACCGTCTTGGACTCGTTAACGGTATTATCGAGAAATACGGTATTCTGATGGGCGCACACCGGGGAGAGATCGAAACCATTATCACTTCTGCTGTGGTAAGTCGGGGGTTGTTATGGATGTTAGGAAATGGGACTGATAGTGCGATAGCAATTGGACAACAAAACCTTGAGCAGACTGGAGACAGCCATCTCCAAGTCCCAATTTGTTGGTCAGGGACAAAAATTGAAGGCTATTAACAAAGTTTGTTCTCTTATCATCGGCGGCTTTTAACTTCAACCTGGTATTGAACTGACACCGTCGACCATAGGTTGACCCCTCTATCTTGGGCGGACTCGTCGTTGAGGTTGGTGACCGGACCATCGATCTTTCCATCTCTTCTAGGATGGCCAAGCTCAACAAGTTGTTGACCGATGCTTTGTAAATCCCTTTTCTGATTTCCTTATTTCCCGGTGGTCTCAACATATAAGAGCGTGCATGATGGGGTGTGGGTGTGGGTGATGTGTACATCATCATAGAGTGTCAAAAATAGTTATATCACCTTTAAGGAAAGAAAGGTTGGAGAAAAGGCATACCCAAACGATCAGCCTTATACTCGGTGTCTATGGAGGGCTATCCTCTTAGAAGTGCGTCGTACTATGAGCAAGAGGAATCCCTTTTCAGCAGACTCTCACAGCCACCGTGAGTTCTCACTCAATACTCCCAGCGCCATTCTACGCCGTTGGTAACTCTCATCGTGGATCCTTCATTTAGCACCTTGCTTTAATCTAAAGCGCTTGGAGCATATCCCAACTCTATCACATAACTACTATCCGAAAATCCTCACCAGCCCAAAGAAAATATTAACACACACCCCCGCTAAAACGGCATACTGCCTGCGCTGTGTAAAAACACCCTCCTCCCGCACCAGCCAAATACTCACTGGCCAAAAAAAACCGATGACGGTCCCCACAAACATATCCTCATAAGACCCCACCGCACTCCCTCCCAGTGTCTCCTGTCCCTGCCCTGCACTTTCATCAATCCACCGATCTTCCAACACCCTCATATCCTCGGGTGAAAGATCGGGATTGAGTCGATTAAACTGACTACGGAGAGCAGCAATCTCACGTTCACTAAAACCCTGGGTAAGCAGACGGTCGAACCCCTGGGGCACAGGTAATGTTGATTGCGTCGGCGCAGAGTAGGTTACTGTTGGGGGTGTGAGAAGGGGAGATGACTCGGTTGCAAGCTCGGAGGGGGAGAGAAGTGGTCCGACAGCGCAGTGGAGGAAGATGCGGGGTGGTTCTGGGACTTCCTCCTTTTTCTTTCCTTTGGGGTCACTTGTTTTTGGAGGTGGCGCTTGCGGCAGAGGGAGGAGCTGGGAAAGGGGTGGACCATCGGGTAGGACCTTTCCAGAGTGGATTAGGCGGAGTTTCCGGTTTGAGAGGGACGGTCGTTGGGACCGTATTAGAAGCTTGAGAGCTGCGATTGTAGTGGTTGGTGGTGAAGTGATGGGGAGTGTGAGCGACGGGTCGGAGGTGGTGAAGAGGAGGACTATTGTTAAGGCTGTTGGAGAAGAGGATGGGGAGGATAGGGAGGTATCTGAGGTGGAAGGCAGTGGTGATGGCTCTGAAAAGGAGTTGTGAGTTGGTAGTAGCGACATTGTGGAGCTATGGTTGTGCGTGAGTGAGATCGGAGGTGTGCTGGAGATCGCGTGAGCTCTTCAGCTACATACATGCACAACACCGCCTTTCCGGAGCAACCGCCAGACGAGCGCCGGATTGAACATAGAATGCCCTGATATGGTCATAAATCAGTCGGGTACGGACGTCGTCCCACTCACTCACTCGCTTTCTTTACTAGCCCAGCTCCGATTTTTGGTCGTGTCCATTTTCACAACTCAATACAACTCTCGCAATGTCACAACCACCACCACCATCTACAGAACATCTTGCAATTCTCACTAACAACCCGGGTCGTAAAATCGTGCCTCTTCCGCCAAGTAGGTCCCTCTGCTCTTTACCCCCCTTAGTCGCCCCGCTAACCTCCCCAGCAAAAACCCTTCAAAAGCGCTCACTTCTCCACCCTCCAATCCCGCACGCTTCCTCCATAGACCCAAAAGTTGTCTATATATCCTCCAAAACACCCTTCATTTCTGCTGTGAAGCGCGTCACGGCGTATCTCGACGCAGCCGAAACCGCTCAGAAAAGCAAAAATCAAAAGATCACTGGCAAGGAGAAGCAGAACGAGGATGCAGGAGTCACGCTCAAGGCTACCGGAAGGGCGATAGATAAGTGCTTGCAACTGGGTACCTTCTTTATGGGGCAGAATTGTGAGGTCAGGGTTAGGACGGGGAGTGTGAATGTGGTTGATGATGTTGTAGATTTGCCAGAGGGCGCAGTGAAGGAGCTGCAGAGCAAGAAGAGGAAGAAGGATGATATGGAGATCGATGAAAACGAGGATGAAGGAGATGATGAGGTGGAGATGGTGACAAGGATGACGAGCTCTGTTGAGATTCTAGTTTTTCGGAAGGAAAAGACTAGAGGAGACGGCATTTGAGGAAGAGAAAACATGGATTCTTTACATAAATTTGTATTACTAGGGCTATATTACGACTACAAGAAGTTTTGCATAGCAGCTTTCATGAATGCTATTCGAAATTGAATTGAAAGGACAAACCGCCAATCGTGATATCGATGGGTCCATACACCAAAACCAGAGCTTGTCATCGCTAAAGAGCTCGCCCACCGCACCGCAGCACCTCTGAAAACCCACCAACTTCATCCCCACCAAGATGGCCAGCGTACGTTAAACCAACCGCATCTACCATCATCCAATGCCTGCTGACCAGTTGCACAGCATGGAATCAGTCGCACCGAATATGCGCAGTCCAGGAACGCAGAGGTGAAGGAGCGGGAGCAAAAAAAGCTTCAACAATACCTGGCTCTTGTTGCGGACACGCAACAAAAGGTAAGTTATCACCCTCCAACTCCACTCCAGCAACTAAATCTCAATTCCAGCGATCTGAGGATGATTTTACTCCGACTACACTCGAGCTCACCTCGAAGGTCCTTAAGATAAATCCCGAGTTTTACACGATGTGGAACTACCGCCGACAGATCCTTCTCCGTACCCGCTTCGTTACCTTCGATCCACCCGCACCCCCGAAACCAAGTGCAGATGAAACCACATCTCCTGAATACCAGCAGGACCCGGCGTTAGTTACAGAGTCCCTTCGCGCCGCACACGAATCTCATCTCGCCCTACTGCTGAAGGAAGAATTGGAATTCCTCGTGCCACTTCTCACCGCCTATCCGAAATGTTACTGGATCTGGAATCACCGTCTCTGGACGTTACAGCAAACCACATTACTTTTAAGCCCTCCAAAGGCTGCATCCTTCTGGACGAATGAGTTGGTGTTGGTTGGGATGATGTTGACAAGGGATATGAGGAACTATCATGGTTGGATGTACCGGCGGATGGTGGTTGCGCGTATCGAGAATCCAGTGCAAAGAGAATACAAAAGCATGGTGAAGGACGAGTTTGAGTACACTATGCGGATGATTGTGGGAGTTGGAGGAATGTCGAATTACTCAGCGTGGCATCAGAGGAGTATGCTGATTCCGCGGTTGTTGGGGGAGCAAGGGAGGAGCGAACAGGAGAAATTGGACTTCTTTGAGGACGGTGGGCTCGGGGATTACTCCAACCTATTATCTGATGCTGACGGAATGGCCAGAGCTAGAGTTATTGGAGAGAGCTATTGAGACTGATCCAGAGGACCAGAGTCTGTGGTTCTACCATCGGTGGCTGGTTTTGGCAAAAGGCGAGACTGCAATTGCGCCGAAGATGCCCCGGTTAGTTAGAATCAAGATGCTAAGAGAGCAAATTGACATATTGAAGGAGCTCTTGGAGGGACACCCAGAGTGTACGACTTCGCTTTGTATTATCAAGGAAGTTCTAACTTCATGAACAGGTAAATACATTCTGAAGGCTCTAGTACTCTATGTACAATCGCTACAAGAACTAAGAAGGGAACCATCCGACGAGGACGAGGACGAGGATGAGGACAGCGAGGGGGATGAGGATGATGAGTCCGCAGGGAACAGAGAGATAATAGAATGGTTGGAGAAATTGGAGAGGATTGACCCTATGAGGAAAGGAAGATATGCAGACTTTGGTATGCCTTCCTAAGACAAAATTGTGACGAACTAGATCCTCACGACTTCCAGGGAAAGAACTTCGAGGCGCACCGTAGAGTTGGGCACAGCTAATAATGAAGTAGTTATCATCCGCCCGTACAGCAATGGATCCAGCATTATGTGACATTTCATAAGTCGAAACTTCCTCCGGGACTAGTACAATTTCTACTCGGGTATAGAAGGCGAAATCGGGAATGTCTAGCACGAGATTGGGAATGTAATTAAGTTTGGTTAGTACGGGAGATACCTACTCCATGGATTTCACATCTGCTTTCTCCAACACATTCTCTCGCACTCTGTATTCCCGGTTTTGCCTTTCATATCCTAGCACCTGTAAGTCGGACGAAGGAAGTGAAATGACTTGTGTATGCTTATCATTTCAAAGTGAAAGATAAAGTTCACTCGATCTATTTATGGGTAGGGCTGAAATCTGGCATACGCCGAATTGAACCGAGCAATTGAGAGCTGATCTCGACGAACGAGATAGAGCTATATCAATCTAGAGGGAGAAACGGATCGAGCAAACCATAAGCCACCGTCTCCACCTCTCTTGAAGGTTATACCGTAACAAAGGCCGCGCTTTGAAATGAAATGAGTCTATGAGTCTGGTGTTGTACGGAACGGTCTGACAGAAAGGTACTCAACCTCGAGTCATATGTGCCTAAAACTGAGGTTGTCCCTCCCTTATTCATTGTTCGTTCGCCTGCTTTTGCAGAACCCGATCAACATTTATAACCAAATCACATGAACGTCACTCGCCGAAGTACTTGGCATTGGCGGCTGAGTCAAGCAAACAATGGTGTGTGAGGCGTCCAGGGATTACCACCTCGACCTTACCTTCCCCATCCACCAATCCCCTTAACACTCTCGACAAACCTTCATAATTCAGCCATCAACGTTATTATCCCACAGCCCTCCCTATTTGTCTCAGAAACGTTACCGCATAACACCTCACCATGGCCAACGACGAGTATGATGTTTGTACTCCCCTTCCCCCTCCTCTCCGGTGTACCTTATCTCAATGCTCGAAGTTGATGCTAACCCTCATAACAGTTTCTGTTCAAAGGTAAACTCCCTACCTCAGTTTGTGTTGCTTCTTCCGAGCTTCCGCCGCCACCGTCCTGCATTACAGATGTCCCCACTACTGTCGTTATCTGCTTGCGTTCGTGGAGAGTAGTAAGCACGTTGAGCGACGGCGCATAGCGGGTCCGAGCATCCGGACTAAGCGACGGATTGCCTGCCCACCAGACCAAATAAGCATTAAATTTATAGATGCCAATTGTATCGCGTTGAAAAGGCCCGCTAACTATTCCATGTGAAACTGCAGTTGTTCTAATTGGAGATTCTGGTGTCGGAAAGTCCAATCTGCTTAGTCGATTCACTCGCAACGAGTTCAACCTCGACAGCAAATCAACGATCGGAGTCGAATTCGCCACGCGATCAATCCAAGTTGATGCTAAAACCATCAAGGCGCAGATTTGGGATACCGCCGGTCAAGAGCGATACCGTGCGATTACCTCGGCTTACTACCGTGGTGCTGTCGGAGCTCTTCTTGTTTACGATATCTCCAAGCATCTGACTTACGAGAATGTCACACGTTGGTTAAAGGAGCTGAGAGATCATGCGGACTCTAATATTGTCATCATGTTGGTGGGAAACAAGAGCGATTTGAGACATTTGAGAGCTGTGCCTACAGATGACGCAAAGGCGTTTGCTGGTAGGTGATCTCTGACAATGAAGGGCAGGGAAGGATCAATTTTGTTTGGCTGACATGAGCTTCCTATTGCACAGCGGAAAATCATTTGTCCTTTATCGAGACTTCGGCACTGGATGCGAGCAATGTAGAGTTGGCATTTCAGAACATACTCACTGGTGAGTTCTTCGTTCCTCTTATTCTCAGCCTTCCACCGCTGCCCGCTTACACGGGATGCAACCACAGAGATCTATAGAATCGTCTCAAGCAAACAACTGGAGGGCGGCGACGTACCTTCCTTCAACACCGACGGTCGCCCCATTGATGTGACCAGGCCCGCGGACGCCCCCAAGGATGGAGGTAAATGTTGCTAGAATAGACGGAATGAAGGAAGGCGGAGGCGTCAACTTCTCTTTGGTTCATCATTCGCCTTGTCCTTATTGGGTTACATTTATTGTTTTCGTGTCACGTCGGTCTGTTTGTCGTTACAGCTATCTTCTTTGGTGTTTTCTTTTTGTTACTTCGTTTCTTATGTCCCCATTTTTCTTCTTGCTGGAGTCACAAAGACTGGGGGTTGGATTGAATGAATGGAAAGATGGGTGGGAGAAGGGAATACGAGCCCATGAGCCCAATGCGCACGACCTTGATGACGTATAATGAAAAGGGCGGTGGTAGTGTTGGACCCGGGCAGTGGATGGTGGTGGTAATGGTGAGAAATGGAAAACTTATACTTATAATTTGCCTTGTTCTCTGCTGCCTCACATTCACAAGCGGGACTGACTATGTGATTGATGAAGCTGTTTGCGCACTTTAATTGTTGACTGTTTTTGCTTTTGTATCATTAATACAGTCACGATGCATGCAGCGAAGAGATTCCATGGCAGCCCCTCCATCCTTAATGGCGCCCTGGCGGTTTAGTAAGTCTATCTCGTTTGCATATGTGAATCATCCGAGTTTCACCTTGCAGATGGAATGCTACATGCGGAGAATTATATCGAACAGGCAGCAGAACCACAACTACGAAATGCGCGCAAGAGGCGACAAACGCATTATCCACCTAAGAACTTGGACAACTGCTTTGTAGCTGATGGGGCTCGTCGTTGGTCTGGAGAGCCGGTCACTGATGGTCAGGGATATTTCCACGATGCGGGGAAGAGGCTCTGGGGGTGAGGGGCGAACTGCTAGGCTAGTGGGGCGGGCAGTCAGACCAGCAACTGGTCTAGAAGAGAGAGAGAGAGAGAGAGAGAGAAATCGTACTAAGTAGGGCGGGAGCGGTAGGCAAAAGCACCCTCTCTCTCTCTCTATTTCTCATCTCTCCTCACTTTCCTCAGCTGAAGCCACAATCTTATAAAGAGAGCTTCAACGGCAACAAGTCAGCAGCGCAGAGGAACTAAGTACTAAAAGCACTTACCCAGCACCAAGAAAGATCGGGATTGGAAGAGCAGAAGAACTCAATCGTCTTGAAACCCATCAGACTCCAGTCCAGGGCCATCTACCTCCGACAAGCAGCGAAAAACAAGCAACTACATACAAGTAGCTGACAACCCTGTATTTGCTGCACTGGGTTGCACACTTGCCGAAGTCCCTTTCTACACACTACTCTACAGGTGAGACTTCGAAGTTGTCATTTCTTTTTCTGTTTGCGCTTGCTTCCTTCTTGAGTGTTTGCGGTCGCAATGGCCGTGCTCTCAATTTTCGCTTTCATTCGATGCCTGCTGGTGGTTGCTGCTACGGCGCCCAATAAACAGCTTCGCTTTGGTTCTGACACCGCTAACGATGGATCTGATCCGCTATATAATCAAGATCCCCTCCTTGTTTCGAACGACCTGAGCATGCTTATAGTCGATAATATCACCTCACAAGCCAACATGGGGAAGTCACACTTCCGCACTGCGACGAAGTTCCAAACCGACTACTCGCCAAGCAATATTACCAAGTATGAGAGCCAACGGACTGGAATGACTGCTGTGGTAGTGGACCGTGAGGGTCCCAAAGTGCATGGCTTCTTTGCTCTTGCCACAGAAATCTTGGATGATTCTGGAGCACCACACACACTTGAGCATCTATGCTTCATGGGCTCGAGAAGTTATCCTTACAAGGGAATCCTAGACCGATTAGCTACGAGGTATGTGAGACAGTGGCGATGATATGGAGCTAGGTCCGCTAACTGAGATTGCGGCAGAGCGTACTCCGAGACCAATGCTTGGACTGCCACCGATCACACTGCCTACACGCTCGATACGGCCGGTTGGGCGGGGTTCTCTCAGATCTTGCCAGTTTACCTGGAACATATACTATTTCCCACACTCACCGATACTGGATGCACTACAGAAGTACATCACATTGACGGAACTGGGCAGGATGCCGGCGTGGTATACTCGGAAATGCAGGGTATTCAGAACACACAAGACTCTTTGATGAACGAGAAAGCAAACAAGATGTTATATCCCGAAGGCATTGGTTTTCGATATGAGACAGGAGGCATGATGGATGCATTGCGAGTCCTGACCGCCGACAGGATTCGACGGTTTCACAAGGAGATGTATCAGCCCAAGAACCTATGTCTGGTCATTGTCGGAGAAGTCGACCATGATGACCTGCTCACGGTGCTGGACAAATTTGAGGACAAAATCATAGCGGACATCCCAGATCCTGCTGCACCCTGGAGAAGGTGGGATTTCTGGGGCGCCGCGGTCGATCGAATTGATTGCTGATATGTTTCCCTTTCCTTTTCTGAAGGCCTTGGGTAGATTCACCTCCGGTTCCGGTACTCACGCAGTCCTCGATTGCTACCGTAGAGTTCCCAGAGAAAGATGAGTCCATGGGCGAAGTTATTGTTGCGTTCCTGGGTCCAGACTGTATGGACCCAGTGTCGGCGACAGCAATAGATGTCATGAGTATGTATCTGGCTGGGTCATCAGTTTCGGTTCTGGAGAGCAACTTGGTCGAGATCGAGGATCCTTGGGCAACCTCTGTCAGGTTCTATAATGAGGATCGCCTAAATACTGTTCTTTGGATACAGCTCACTGCTGTCGCTACTGAGAAGCTGGAGGCAGCAGAGGAGAAGCTGTTTGAAGTCTTGAAGAAGACTGTCAAGGCGCCGCTAAACTTTGCATACCTTACAGACCTTATTCACAGGGATAGGCGCCAAACCAAGTTCTATGCAGAAACTTCTGGACACTCCTTTTCAACACCGATCATCACCGATCACTTATTTGGGAAACGGGACGGGAGTCAGCTGAGGGAGAACCTGGAGAATCTAAGTGCCTATGATGAGCTAGAGAAATGGGATGACAAGAAGTGGAGAGATTTCATGAAGAAATGGTTGGTGGATAATCACCACGTTTCAATACTGGGGCGCCCTTCTGCAAAGTTGGTGAAAAAGATTGAAGAGGAGGAGAAGCAGAGAGTTGCGGATCGGGTCAAGAATTTGGGCGAGGAAGGACTTAAAAAACTTCAGGACAAGTTGGATGCTGCAAAGGCTGAGAACGATAAAGAGATCCCGCCCGCAGTTGTGGGGCAATTTCCGGTACCAAGCGTGGACTCGATACATTTCATCAAGACTACGACTGTACGAGCGGGACTTGCGGTTAAGGATGGCAAATTGTGAGTTATGGAAGTGTGATTCTACTTTTTATGACTACTGACATTGCGTAGGGATAACCACGTCCAAAAGATTGTAGACAAGGACAGCGTGGATCTCCCGCTATATCTGCACTACGAGAGTGTTCCCTCGGAATTCGTCCATGTTAACCTTTTTATTTCTACCGCTTCGATTCCAGTCAAGCTTAGACCCCTAATACCAATCTATTGGGAACTATTCTTTGATACTCCAGTGATGATGGATGGAGTCCGTGTGGAGTACGAAAAGGTTGTGGAACAGTTGGAAAAGGATACTATTAATCTGAGTATCACCTCTGGAGCTTATGTCGATTTGCCTGAGGCTGTTCGGATCCGGCTGCAAGTGGAACCGGCGAAGTATGAGACTGCCATCAGGTGGCTCAGGACTTTACTGTGGGATAGCATCTTTGACAAGAAGCGGATCGGCATAACGGTTTCGAAACTGAGGAGTGATATTCCTGACGAGAAGAGACAAGGGAAATCCGTATGTGATGGCTTGCGACCACTCCAGTAGAGTTTTGCTGACAGTAGTAGATGGTCCACTCAGTGAAGAATATGGTTGAGCTTGCTCCAGAATCTATTGGACGTGCAAAAGATACTCTAGTCAAATCAAAATACCTTAAGCGGATAGAAGCCCTATTGAAGGAGGACCCCGACGCCGCAATCAAGCAGTTTGAAGAGTTTAGAGAGGCATTCTGTAAGCTCGAGAATATCCGCATCCTGGTTATTGCCGACCTGGAGAAGCTCAAGAGCCCTGTTTCTGGGTGGAAATCGTTTGTTGATAAAAAGAAATTCGTAAGCCCTTCTTGTCCGAGTGTTCATATCTCTTGTATTGATCGCGATAGAATGGCAAATTGGCTCCCTTGGATAGACGGACGGACCGTCTCACATCGGCTGGAAAGAACCCAGGAGGTGTTGCCAACATTGTTCAGATGCCCACCATCGACAATACTTACTCAACTCATTCCTGCAAAGGACCGTCTACGTATGACGATCCCCAGTTGCCCGCTCTTATGCTCGCTCTTGCATACCTTGGTGCTACCGAAGGACCCCTCTGGAACGCCGCCCGAGGAAGCGGACTCGCATATGGTGTCTACATGTCGCGCAACCACAACTCTGGTCATCTAAACTTCGATGTATACCGCTCTCCAGATGCGTATAAAGCCTTTGCCGCTGTGAAAAAGGTCATCGCAGACTATGCAGACGGCACCACCCCATTTGACACTAACGAGCTTGAGGGGGCAATCTCCAGCATAGTAGTCTCCTTTGCCGAGAATGAGCCCAATATGAGTGGAGCCGGAACAACAAGCTTCATCAGACAGGTTGTGCACAGCATCCCTAAGGATTTTAACACTGAGATGTTGCGGAGAATCAAGAAGGTCACAGTGGATGACATTAGGAAGGCCCTGAAAGACCAGGTGCTGGCGTGCTTTGATCCCGACAGAAGCAACGTTGTGGTCGTTACTGCGCCTATTAAGGCAAATGTGAGTTTGCTGATGTGAGTAAAAGATGATGGTGATGCTGATCAGGACCTACAGGAAATCGTCGAGCAATTCACAAAGGATGGGTTTAAGGCTGAGCTAAAGCACCTCAAAGACTTTGAGGATGACTATGGGTTGAAATATGGCCTTAAGGATGGTGAAGAAGAAGAGGAAGAGGAAGACAACGAGGATGAGAGTGGGAGTGAGGACGGTAGTGATGATGATAGTGAGGGTAGCGAAGTTTAGTGACGCTTTCCGGGTTTCTGTTTAGAGGCCTCTCTACATGGGCTTAATGATGAATACATTTGATACAAGACCTTTTCTTTCCTGACGTAAATCTAGCAGTTGTCCGTCATGGGGCACCATATTTAACACTTGGGGTTAGGGTTGGTTTAAGCCGCAACGCCAAATTTAATGTTGAGATCATTCTTAAACACCTAACTCAACTACAATAATGCCTTCATCCCCCACAGACTCTCTTCTTGTCCTGCGCACGATTACAACGCTCCTCACTGCCACATCTGAGGTTTCACTGCCGAGCCAAATCCCGACAATTGCTGGACAGCTGTACGCTTCTCCGATTCTTGATCCCGCGATTTCACTTTCCTCGTCTACAAGGGGACGCGAGTCGGAAGATGCAGTGGTATTAGTGAATAAGTTCAAGACAAGAGTGTCAACGCTACTGCAGAGTCGTGTGAGTCAGGCGAGGTGGTGTGGTGTTGTCATGGTGAAGTGTACTGTTGAGAGTAGCTTTGAGGCGTTGGCAGCTTGGGGAGGACCGTGGGCAAAGGTGCTGGTTGGGCTGGTTACTGTATGTTCTACCCACTCTAGAGCGCTTATGACTAACTGGACCAACCAGAGGCCGGAACCAACGACGACTACAGTCATGGTTGTCAGGACCCTCACACGCATCTTCACTACGCTTTCGGCGGACAAACCATCGTTGACCAGGGAGATTGTCACCCCCTACTTACCGGCTTTTTTTGGCGGATTATTGTCTGCGCTTGGAAGCGAGGATTCTCGTGTTATTACGGTGGTGTTGGAGGCGTTGCGGGATGTAATCGGAGTCCATCCGGTTACATTCCGGCCGTTTTCGGGGAAGACTAAGGGAGCAGTGCTGAAGCGTATGTCGTCACTGGAAGGGGAGCAGGAGAAAATGGCGAGGGAGGTCTTTGTAAAGCTGCATTTGTGCGCTAGCAATAGCTCCAAGAGGGTGTCGGGTCAGGAGGCAGGGAAGGGGAATGCGGTGGCGGGGGAGTGGAGGGAGCTGTTTGGAGCGGTGCTGGAGGAAGTACATGGCACACTGGATATGGTGTTTAAGCCCGTGGTTGAGGACTATGATTACCGTCATCCCTCGGGAAAGAGCACTACACTTGGTATTGAGCCTGCAGAGGAGGATATTGCATCTCAGGTGGAGCGGCTGTTGCTACTGCTGCGGCTATTCGGGTCGTTTTTCACTACTCCGACTACTGTGCAACCGCAGATTTCCCTGGCACAGCTAGTTGATGCTACCTCGCGAATCTTTGCCATCACCGTTGCTTCAGTTGCCCATAATCCTGCGGTTGAGAAAGGACACAGGGAAACATTGTTCTCGCTGCTTCCAAGCATCCACGCAGCAACCCTCAACCTCCTTGATACTCTCGCACAACGTCTTCAAGGCCTTCTCTTCCCGTTCGTCCCGGCGTTGCTGGAGCAGGCGGCTTATGTCCACACTGAGGAGTCATGGAGTGCAGATATTAGAGTGGCAACTTACACTCTCACAAACACACTCCTCGCCTTCTCTGGACTAGCATTGACGAAAGCAACGGTGGATATTCTGCATCCCGTCTTTTCCACATGCTGCGACGATCTCCTTCCTCCGCTTCCGCTGCCTCCTCCCCCCGCGAAAAAACAGAAGCAGAGCGCACACGCGGACTCACTAATGGCCGCCTTAACCCCCGCAAGCATCTTCTCTCCGCCGGCGCTTACCTCCGCTGCATCAACGTTTCTAGCAACATCGTTAGCAAAGATCCAGCCACAGTTGTTGAGAACCGAGGTCAGGGCGAAGATGGAACGCACGGCGGTTATTACGGGCAACAAGGAGGCGCTATTGGCGGCGGTGCTGTTTCCACGCGTCGCGGCAAGGTGTGGCGTATTGCCACATCTTGTGCGCGGGGGCATGGGGCTTGCGGAGGAGGCGGTGGTTAGGCCGCGCATGCCGGTAGTTTGGACGGGGCCGCCCAGTGAGGAAGTGAGGAGACAGATTGAAGAGGAGAGGCAAACATGGGAGAAGGAGCGAGAAATGGAACCAGACATGGGGGAAATGGAGGTGGAGACGGTGGTGGTGGTGGCAAAAGAGGTGGAACAAGAACGCCGCAGCAATAAAAGACCGCGAATGGAAGAGCAACCTCCACCACCACAACCACAACCAGTCAGGAGGGCACCGAGTTTCTTTTCCCAGCTCCTCCTGCCCTCAACCATCACCACCGCTCCTAACATATCTCCAGAGAAGCTCTACCCCTCGCTTGTTCCATCCAGTGTAGCGTATCCCGCCTTGGACGACAAGGTGGTCATACAAACGTCCAGTTCTACCAGCATCCCCCCAGTCGTCTCGCCAATGAAGCCGTTCGGCGATGGGTCACAGCTGCAGCTGAGGAAAGAAGTCGAAGAAACGGCAGGGAGCGGGAGTGATAACGAGATGGAGGAGATGCCTGAGATTGTATTAGGAGATAGTGATGACAGTGATGATGACGAGTAACAGGGAGAATTAAAAAGTTCTTTTGTTGCAAGGCATTGAGGTGCGATTCGAGGTTTTGGGGGCAATATCTAATGAGGAAACCCCCATCTAATTAACGCAACTGCTCCAAATAGATCCACGTACTCGTACAGTACCTGCATACCAGACTGCCCAAAGGAAGAACCTCTCCAAGATCTACCTTGCAGGTGACTGGAGGTGGATATTTCCAGGTTTTAACAAGCTAGAGTTTAGTGCTGGGCGTGAACGAAGGTCACTTCCAGGTCATGGTCAGTTGTCATGGCTTTGGCTATGACTTTAAGGTGGCGTGGACTTTGGGTTCTGTATTGGCACTAGGGAAAGCCCCTATACGAACTAACCTCTGAGTGCCGAGTTCATGATTGTCGTGAAGCTTCAGGGTCAGGTAAGTTGTCACTGCTCACTACTCACCGCTCACATCCAACACTGCTGGGATTCCTTCGGATCCTCTGTCCGGGGTGATTCCCGGCAAACCCTACCAAACAGCCTGAATATTTCGCATTCCCTCCAAGCACATGAGCCAAACTGGATGTGCGGTTTCTTTTGCAGCTGCATGATGTCCTCATTCCCCCCACTCCAGACCCCCAGAACTACCCCTCCAAACCGCACATACATATGTAGAGAATTCACCGATGGGGCTACGTACATAATCGCCTTGCATCCTATCAAATTGCCGATTATGCTTCGTCTTAGCTTCTATTTGCTGCATGCAACGGACCCTGATTCAATCGCTGCATTGTTGTATGACACCGGTGCCGGTATCATGCAGCCCACATGCGAGCCAAACGCAGCCAGTTGGCTGCTGCAGCTCGAAACCCAACAATGCTCCTCACAGGGTGTCACTCGGCGATCGGCCTTATCGACAAACTCGCGGGAGCCGCTATTGGCCGCCAGTCTCGTGGGGGGTGTCTCCGAGGAATTGCACATTCCAGGGGATTCAGGGCTTCTCCCAGGCAGGGTACTTTCAAGTAATATTGGCCGCTTTCCGTGGGGTTGTTTTCGGATCTAACACTTAGGGGTATCTCGTGGCGGGCCGGCATGGTGGTACGGAATCTCCGGTGACCCCCGGATTCCCGACCTAACACTTAGAGGTAGCTCGTCGCGGGCCGTGAGCGTCCACCCACCATCCAGGTTGCGCAGCTGCAGCAATGCCGGTGCTAGCCATTTTCCCCTCGCGCTAACTCCGGCTTAGCGATCTTATTGCGCGCACTGCTATTGGATGGGACCCCTGAACGCGGGGTGAGGGCGCTCTGGCGGGTGGGTTTTGATGCGATGACCCTTGGAGGCAACTGGAGCCCTGCCTGCTTGGGGTAGCCCTCAAACCTGAATTCAACGCAATTCACATCACAAGATCCCGCTGGGGCACGCACGTAGCAGCACCGAAACGAAGTATATAAACTCATTGGCCACTCATTCTCCACCACTGCTCCGCTACATACTGCATTCTACCTACTGGTACATACTACCACTGCACCCCACATAGCAACAATGTCACCCTCTGCATCCACCTCTACCAGCGTCAATGGCTCTGCATTCGAAAGCTACCACGTCGCCAATTCCACGCAGGCCCTCCGTCTAGAACATGAGCATGCGGCGCACAATTACCACCCGCTACCAATGGTGTTTGCGAAAGCCAAAGGTGTGCACGTTTGGGATCCGGAGGTTTGTGCCCCCTCCACATACACATATACAGAGATGGCGGCGGTGGTATGCGGAACACTGCATATCGTTCCTTGGTTCTTGTAATTTTTTGATGTTTGATTGATTAACATCTTGTGCCACATGTCCAGGGAAGAGAATACTTTGATTTCCTCAGCGCGTACAGCGCTGTCAACCAGGGCCATTGCCACCCAAAAATCGTTGCGGCCCTGGTAGATCAAGCGCAACGCCTGACGTTATCTTCCAGGGCATTCTACAATGACGTCTTCCCCATTTTTTCGAAATTCGTCACGGAGGTTCGTTCGTTCGCTTCTATCTCCTTCCTCGTCTGACTGCGGATATGTAGTTCTTCGGGTTTGATATGGTCCTACCAATGAACACAGGCGCTGAAGCCGTTGAGACCGCCATCAAGATTGCGCGCAAATGGGGTTACAAAGTCAAGGGGATCCCCGCGAACGAAGCGCTGGTATTGGGTGTAGCCGAGAACTTCCACGGCCGCACTTTCAGCGCGGTTTCGCTGAGCACGGATCCGGAATGCCGTGCCAACTACGGCCCCTACATCCCGGGTGTCGGTCCGATCTCGCCTGCGACAGGGAGACTACTGCGGTTCAACCATGCTGAGGATCTTGAGGAAGCGCTAAAGTCTCATGGTGACAAGATTGCCGCGTTCTTGGTGGAGCCGATTCAGGGTGAGGCCGGTATCATTGTGCCCGATGATGGCTATCTGAAGAAGGTAAGAGAGCTTTGCACCCAGTACAACGTCCTCCTGGTCTGCGATGAGATTCAGACAGGTAAGCTACGGTCGACCGCCTCCTCACTCGTTGTGCTAAACAAATCCAGGTATTGCACGAACTGGCCGCCTCCTCTGCTTCGAACACTTCGACATCAAGCCAGACCTTGTTCTCCTCGGAAAAGCCATCTCGGGTGGTGTGTACCCAGTGTCCGCCGTTCTAGCTAGTAGGGAAATCATGCTGTGCATTGAGCCTGGCACCCACGGATCCACCTACGGCGGCAATCCTTTGGGGTGTGCAGTGGCCATTGCCGCACTTGAGGTTGTGCGCGACGAGAAACTTACCGAGCGCGCACAGACCCTCGGCGAGCGCTTCCGCGCTGGTCTGCGGTCCCTCAACCACCCTGCAATTAGCATAATCCGTGGAAAGGGCCTACTGAACGCTGTGGTGATCGATGAGACAAAGACATTCGGCCACTCGGCATGGAATCTGTGCCTAATCCTCAAGGAGAAGGGTCTTCTAGCTAAGCCGACTCACCAGAATATCATTCGGCTGGCGCCGCCGCTAGTAATTACTGAGGAACAGATTGATAAGAGTATCTGGATCTTTCGGGAGGCGCTTGAGGCGCTACCTACGTGGAGAGAGGAGTTTGTGGTAGAGGAGGAGAGGACCCATGTCAATGTCCTCGATGATTAGGCACCGAACACTTCTTAGGAGCAGTCGGGTATCATCGGCGTTTTGTTTTTATTTTTTCTTACGGAGTTTTTTCTTGTTTTTGTTTGTCTTCTGTTTGGGGATACTGGGTGAGATGGGAGGTGTATGAGCGTTTTTGTACACTGTACATACCTTTTCCATTGGTCAACTGCGGTAACTCTGCATGGATGGACTGCATTGGGCGGCGGTGAATTGAAGGTGGGAGGTTGCAATTGTTTTTGTACCAAGTATTTCCTACAATGATATGAGTAATCAAAACCTCATAATATGCCTCTGGAGAACTAAATTAGCGAGCAAATCAGTCTTTGCAAAGTATTTAGTGGATAACTCGGTAACTGCATCTAGAGTGCTGATGTTTATCTCTTCTGTGCCCCACTTAACTTAAGCTGGCGGTAGAATCAGGATTAGGTTTGTTGGCTGCATGAGGCTCCTCTCTGCCCCGCCATAGCGAGCTCTCACAATTTCTACTCTTCAGCGAATTCGCATCCAATCCATCACTGTCAACCACAGCAAACCCATTCCATCATGCCGTCCCCCCAAGAGGAATCGAAAGTCGTCGAAGAACCAACTACTTCACTGAATCCTGCCGACGAATCCGAAGATGAAGCTCCCGAGGGTGCTGCGGAGGCCTCCACTTCCGCCGCCGCTGGAAAGAAGAAGAAGTCTAAGAAGAAGAGCAAGGGAAAGAAGGCAACTACTGGCGAGACTGGAAACCCCCTACCTAAGAATGTCGTCGACGATATCTTGAAGCACAATCCTGCGCTTGCTAGCGAGTTTCAGGGAATGGATAGGTCTAAGATTGAGGAGCTGATGAGGGGGCTGAAGCTGCAGGAGGTCGCTACGGGGCTGGTGAGTGCGCCTGCTACTGCTGGATGATGGTGAATTTGCTGATGCGTGTGCGCGGTAGGCTGCCGGTGGGAAGAACCAGAAGGACATGGCGAGCTACAAGTTTTGGGCTACACAACCTGTTGCGCGATTCGGTGTGGAATTCTTTTCACCCCCGAGTTCCAATTGTCGAATGCTGATGTCTTGGATGTGTAGATGAGCCGGAAGTGGAGCGACCAGACGGCCCAGTGCAGAAGGAGAACCCAAACGTCCCAGCAGAAGGACCGGCATTGTTGGATGGCTTCGAATGGGTGACGATGGATTTGACAGATGACGACCAGGTTTTCTCCTCTTCTATTTGGGCGCCGAGGAATTACTTCTCTGACCGCGGGTTTGCAGATGAACGAGGTGTACGATCTCCTCACTGGCCACTACGTCGAAGACCAAGAAGCAATGTTTCGTTTCAACTACTCCGCAGCATTTCTCGACTGGGCACTCAAGGCTCCCGGTTGGCTAAAAGAATGGCACGTCGGCGTCCGTGTCGCTACCTCTAAGAAACTCGTCGCTTTCATCTCCGGCATCCCCGTCAACCTCAAGGTCCGAGACAATGTCATCAAGGTCTCGGAAATCAACTTCCTCTGTATCCACAAGAAATTGCGGTCCAAGAGATTGGCACCAGTGCTTATCAAGGAGATCACTCGCCGCTGCAACGCAGAAAAGATTTGGAATGCTATCTACACGGCCGGTATTGTCCTGCCAAAACCAGTAAGCACGTGCAGATACTATCATCGCAGTATAAATTGGACGAAGCTGCATGAAGTCGGGTTTAGCCCTCTCCCACCCAACAGCACCAAACCTCGCCAGGTAGCAAGATATGCCCTGCCGAGTGAGACTAAAACCAAGGGTCTCAGAGAGATGCAGCCAGAAGATGTGGAGCAGGTTCACAGCCTACTTTCACGATACCTGAAACGGTTTGATATGGCGCCACAGTACGATGTGGAGGAGATCGAGCATTGGTTCGTGCACAAGCCTGGAAAGGAGAGGGTTATCTGGACGTACGTCGTTGAGGACCCTGAAACTAAGAAAATTACCGACATGTTCTCGTTCTATGCGTTGGAATCTTCCGTCATCGGAAACAAGAAGCATGATCTAATTCGTGCTGCCTACCTCTTCTATTACGCCTCGGAGGTTGCATTAATGGAGGGGAGCACAAGGAAGGATCTTAAAATCCGACTGAACGCATTAATTAACGATGCATTGATTTTAGCAAAGAGTGTAAGCCAGCATCCGATTAAATTTGATAGTTGTGGGGCTGATATCGTGTGTGGGCAGTTCAATTTCGATGTCTTCAACGGTCTCACCCTTTTAGATAACACATTGTTTCTCCAGGAGCAAAAGTTTGGTGCTGGTGATGGGCAGCTGCATTATTACTTGTTCAACTGGAGGACTGCATTCATCAGAGGGGGCATTGACAAAGAGAATAATATCGACGAGAAGAATGGGAGTGGAATTGGAATGGTGATGTTGTAGCGACCTGTACTTCAGTAAGTGATTGTGTACTCTGGATTCGTGTTGAGCGGTCTTGTAACACGTGAATTGGTTTTGGTGATAGATACAGAAAAGGATGTACGCTTTGCGTTTCGTTGGGAGGTGTCAATGGTGTTAGGCTTTGCGTTTTTGGGTTCGGGGGAGGTGCATATTCGTGACTGCCGTTGTGAAGGATGCAGGGTCATACACGTGTGGATAAACTATTTTGTTAGGGATCTTCAATATGGTCCGGGCGTGGGAATCGGTCAAAATGGCTCATTCTTAAGCACTCGTAACCCCGTGACGAAATCTTGGCGTGCTGGTTTAGCTTCCTTCTGCTTTGGGTTCACGTCCACTCAGAAAAAAATTACTCTCATCAGCTCCCACTCCGCATCACTGCAACCTAATCTACCGCCATCTCTAACCTTCCAACATCCACTACGAGCTCTAATATTACACAATTAATACGACATTAGCGATTAATCTAAATCTGGGCTTTCACTCCTAATCAAACAACTGATTCACAACCCTCACGCAACACAAATTCCTTCTCGTCCATGATATCCATTGCACCACCCAAAGTCCCTTTCCTCAGCGCGATGCCGTCGGCGGCGGGGAAGAAACACGACCGCGATGACGGTCCTTCAACACCCACTCTAGCGTCGACCTCAAAGAAGCGGGTACGGTTTGCGAACGGGGTTATCGATAAGAAGCGGGTGCAACCGGAGAGTGATGGGGAGGATAGTGATGCGACTATTACTGCTACTCCCGAGGAGCCGGTAGTCAAGAAACAGAGGATCGGGGGCATGTCTGTGAGAAGCTTGTTCAGGAAGTTTGTCGTTAATGCGTTGGATGAACGGGCTATTGTTAGTGTTCCTTTCCCTCTATGTCAGCGGTGGCAGTGCTGATGGGTGCCAGGGGAAAATTACTTGTTACGAAGAGCTGCGACATAAGTTCCAGGCAGACCCCGCAGATGTGGATGAGGGCTCGAAACCACCGTCAAGCCAGGAGCTGCAGATGACGCTGAGTGCGCTCACGAATGTGGTTTCTCGGCTCGATAATAGCTGTGCGGCGTTAGTGAAGGATATCATTGCTTGCAGCTGGGTGGGGCGGGATGGGATGTTTGTGTCGGCTTACGTGCGGTTTCTGGGAAACCTCGTGAGCGCCCATGCGAATTATATGGGTGCGGTGACGAAGATGTTGGTAGGGGATTTGGGTCTGCTACCAAGGGAGCTTGGGAAGCTACCCGGGTATCCAGTCATAGACCGGAATACGATTTATGATCGCGTTCACTACGCCCTGCAGTATATTCTAGAACTAGTTCCGACTGCGGCCACCTCAACGCTGTTTCCGCAGCTCGTCGCAGAGTTTCCGCATAAAAGTGAGAGGAAGCTGGAGCATACCCTTTACCTGGCCAACCTGCTAAGAGTCGTGGAGTACGTCCCTGCGCTACGGAATAAGCTTCTATCAGTCATAACGGATCGAGTCATCAAAATCGATATTGAGATACAAGTGGATCTAGACGAGCTTGAAGACGACGAAGGCGAGGAGCTGGAAGCGGAGCTCACGGGGGCAGCATTGGATGATAAGGATATCACTACAATCGATGACGATCATGAGGAGGACGACGGTAGCACAGACGGTGACGATGACGATACAACGCAAGACTCGGTCAAGAACTTGAAGGAAACCGTCGACAAACTTGACTGCATGCTCGACCTCCTCTTCAACTACTACTCGTCCAGCTTTCCGGAAGTGGATAAGGACCCGAATAACCTCTCAGCCAGCACCATCAACACGTTTGAGATGATCCATGGCTTCTTTAATACTACTATCATGCCAACATACCGATCGAGATATACTCAGTTCCTGCTTTTCTGGGCAGCACAGAAAGCACCACGGTTCTCGGACCACTTCTGCGTCTCTATGGTCGAGAGAGCTCTCGACAACACGCGACCAGTTGGAACTCGACAAGCGGCGGCTGCCTACATTGCCTCCTATGTTGCGCGGGCAAAGCTCATGCCTACGAAGGATGTCCGTGCCGTGGTACGGATCCTTTGTAGGTGGCTGGGAGAGTTTGTGGATGTGCGATCTGTCGACTGTAACGGCCCAGATGTCAACAAATTCCGTCTGTTTTATGCAGTTGTGCAGGCGGTCATGTACATCTTTTGCTTCCGCTGGCGTGAGCTGCGAGAAGAATGTGAAGACGAATGGGGTGTCGTGGAAGCTTCTTGGACTGCTGGGTTGGACGTGATGCAGAAAGTCATCACTAGTCGATTCAACCCTCTTAAGGTACCTCCCCCCTCTCCCTTCTTCTCTATATAGTACTAATTCCTTGCTCTCCAGGTGTGCTCGCCAGCAGTAGTAGACATGTTCGCAAAAATCGCAAACCACCTCCAGTTCGTATTCTGTTTCACGGTGATCGAACAGAATAAACGTCGTGGCCGCGGGAGAGAAGAGGAAATGCTAGATTCTTACTTCCCATTCGATCCTTTCCTGCTGAAAAAGAGTCGCAAGTGGATCGACGAGTGCTATGTCGTTTGGACCCCCGTCCCGGGACTCGAGGACGAGGAGGAGAGCGATAGCAGTGACGAAGAGGAGGAGACGGAAGCGGAGGTGGAGGGCGAGGAGGATGATGAAGAGGAAGGTACTCAACGGGGCAGCCCTTAAAACAGGATATGTCGTTATGAATATGGATGCGATGCATTTTCGATGGTGTTTGGAAATTTTGTTACTTGGGAGGGATCGTCAACAAAAAAGTTTGGGGGGATTTTGCTACTGTGGGAGGTATTACTCTTTTGTTGGAGCCGGCGTTTTTGTTGTTTTTCTTTGATATAAAGCGACGACTACTTTGTTTCTTGTGCGTTTGTGGAGTTCGGCTTTTGTCATTGATTTTTCTTGCTTGCATGATGTACTGTACGGTTGTACTGAAAAAAGTGGATAATGGCTTTAAGTTGCGTTTACCTGTGGTTATAGAGTGAGAAATTGTTCTTACACGATCTCGGGTACTCATCGGCCGTTTCTGTCGCAAACGGCCTAATACAATATGATTACAAACAAAATAAACAAAATCGGCCGTTTCTGTTGCCCAAATTGCTTAGGTTGACAGACTACAAATTTCTCCATCTTGGGAGTGAGATCACTGAGTGATAACATATGAAGGGCTGTGGTGAATTGATTCTTTGCCATTTTAACTTGCATCTTTTCTACCTCGAGAATCTCTATTGTACTCTACAGTCGTCCTTCATGATTCTACTCGTCGATATCAAAGTAATCGGAGAGCGCTAGATTGATTAGATTAGATTATTCGTCATAAAGCAAAATGAGTCCGTGCGGGATTTCATATCTCAGATTGTTAGCTAAAATGGGTGTCCGGGGACTTTTGACTACCACTCATTAACACATTACCCCATCAAAGCTCTTAAAGTCCCAAATAACAAATACTCCTCCAAAATGATCCTGCTTGATTTTCCACCCCCACTTTTCAGCCACCGGCTTGCTTTGTTACAGGGCCATAAGTAATTGGAACAAGCTGCTTGCGGCGTCGGATGTTTTACACACACCCTCCTTACCTCCCAATATAATTCACTACCTATTCACATAATCTACAATACTAAACTCATGATCCTGAATATTTGATGGATAGATAAGTAACTGTACTTCGTAGCAGGTATGTGTGACTATATGACTATGACTTGTGACAAGTGCAAAGACTGGGCGAACAGTAACTAATCACATCTCAGGATCTTTGCTATGAATTGTGGACGGCCTCCATATCCGTCCCCATGAATAAACTTCATTGCAAGATGTCAACCTTCGACCATAGCAATACACCACACCGCATAACATTCCATAACATTCCATATAAAAAGGGACAGATATCAGCTTCCAGCTCTACAGATAATATTGATCAGAGAGTTCTCATAATTGATGCATTATGGGTTTAAGAGAGGTTTGTTACTATGTGGCGCAAAATGCTTGCAACGATAAGATCGAATCTGCGATTTTCCCAGAGCTAATCCACCAGCTTCTCTACGCCCTCAATTTCGCTCGCTGGTGGACTTCATACCATTTCGCGGTTAGGAACATGAAACCTGCCACGTCAGTCTTCGCATGAATGATGGACATGGCTAAAACATAAATCACTTATTGGGCAACCGATGCCAGCGAGGGGCATGGGCCATGCAGCCGACATACCGTCGTATGGTCTTTGTTTGATGTGTGCGTGCGGATGCGCTTAGCGAAACTTCAGTTCTCGCAGATTACTTTCCACATCAAATCCTGCAAAAATAGTCTGCTCCAAATCCTAGCCGACGATTAATATTCCTGCTGCGAGGTTGGTTTATTGCTTGCAGCTCCTTGGAGCGCCTGCACCCCAGCAATTTTAACCAATCAAGCTGCAATGTAGCCGCCGCCCACTCGTAGTAGACCACGTTATGCAGTTTCCCGTGATCCTGGTCGATTTGGCTGGACCGAACAGCGGGAGTGGCGGTGCAATGTGCTCGTACGTGAGGCCTTAAATACACGCGACCCCCTGATCGATTAGCATCTTCACACTGTGGAGACATACCTGAAGAAGGATGAAAAACGTCGCCATCACTCCCGCCTCAATCCTGTGGCTCCCCGACAATGACGAGACTCGTCAAATCGCAGGTATGGACAATGGTCGTCTTAACCACCCTGTTCTTGTGCTTTCGAACCCCGATATCGAGCGGCAGTCTTCAACGAGTGCAAACATCCAGATCCTCATTGTAGGCCCTTTCACCGTCCCCACTCCACCTCACCTAATGCTAGCAGATCACAAGCTTCAAAGGGACACCGCTCGCGGAAAAGTTTCAACACCCCGGTGCCAGAAGGATACGCAACGAGTATCTGCCTCTCAAGCGGAGTCCTCCCGAGCCGCATCCCGATAGTGGAATAATGTTGGAAGTGCGTATCACTGGCAAACCACAAGTTCCCAAAAACCGCCAGTCCTATGTGCACATTACTACTCCGAATCTTGTGGCCAATCACCACCTTAATGGTTTATCAAATGGGACTGCATGCCTGTCTTCTGAAGCGTTTGATTTGGTATTGACTAAGTTGGAGGAACTCCATCCTTCGGTGGTGGTCTGGAAGAAGGAGGCGGTTACAAAGAAGCCGAAGAGGGTGATTCTACTACCAGCTCCACCACTACGACTACCACCACCACCACCACCACCTACTATTACACCCAAAACTAAAAGCAAGACCCTTGAAGGTATGTTAGTGGTTGTAATGATTGAGGGGCGCTCCGGTAGGAATTTACTGGTGGGCAAGACTAATTTAAAATACGCTACTTCTGCAGACGAGGCTGAAACCCAACGGAGGATTTGGATATTGTCGCAGCAGCTTGCAAGCTCACGGCACCGATCGGCTGAGCCGGAGCCCGTGAAGCCCAGTAAGAGATACGTAACCCGGAGCTCTGACCTCTCCACAACATCGGGACCAAGTGGTACTACCAGCCAAAACGCCACTCTCCTCGATGCTGCTCGATCTAGTCACTATACACGGCCGACCACGGTAACTCCAGCCCGCACCAAATACGGAACCTTATCCTCGCCTGGCCCAAGCAGTACCCCAGTAATTCCAAAGCCTAACTATACCCCCTATACTAATATTTCAACAACGTACACGCCAGCACAGCAAAGTACAACTTCAAACTACCCTCGATACGTCACACCCTACAACCACTCTCCTCATCTCGAGTCTGGTAGTTACACTCGTGATGATGACTGTAGAACCGGCTGTTGTATCGTAATTTCGAGTTGTTTCTTTTTTATGGCAATTGTTGGAGGGATACTCTACTTCAATGGGTATTTAGTGTGATCGGGCTGGTACGTTAGTGATGTGCTTTCGGTTCCATGCCGTGGTAATTGTGGTGAGCTTCATTTACCCCTAGATTTATTGATTCGTTTATTTTGGGAGAGGGGCAAAAATGATATAGCATAAGAGTATGAACAAATAGTGGATTGAAATTTCGAGTTTTATACAGAATGTTTCTCCTTCCAGTGCTTATGACTCTTTAATCCAAGCTGGACACCACTATATTCATTCTTACGTACACTGGTCAATATCATCGAAACTCCCCTCGCTCGTTTCTCCCATACCAGTGCACCTCCCTCTCAAAAGCCAGCCGCCGAAACCGACTCATAATACTTGTTCCGTTTTCATCCTGTGTAATGGCTTCTAGGTTACCCGCTACCCCTCCAAAGTCGCCACGGAAATGTAAGTATTTTCAAGGATATCACCCTCAATAAATGGTAGCCAGCTGAGCGGATCTTTTTTGCAACAGGGATCAAGTTCTGGAATAGAATAAGAGGGAGATCAATGTGTATCTACTCTAGAACAGGAGCACTCGGCTTTCCCCAGCATGAGAACAATCGCGAGACAAAACAGCTAACGCCTCTAGTCGATATTGTAGCAGGAGAGTTGTGATTAGTGGGAGGGAGAGGGTTTATCTATTGACAGAGGGAGAGGATAATATACAATTTTATGGTTTTCTTTGTTACTGGAGGGGAGGCCGTGGTGCCGAAGTGAAGACACCCATTGTGCTCCGTTGCGTAAGGGTAGTAGGTGGGGAAGCCACAACTTGGACTGGGGAAGTTTTTCCTTGGGGAGTGGTAGGGAAGTGGATGCGGAGTAGTGGAGGATAAATGTATCTCTGCCATGCCGCTTCGCGACCGAATGCAGTATGATTACAATAGTGAACGTTGGAAGTTGAAGTTACCCCTAACCCATGTAATTGCAGTTTAATTAATTACTTTATGGGGGTTTTGATTAAATAGGTAAGCATGGCATGAATCTCACATGAGGCTATTATCTTTGACAACCTAGTTTAACATGTTTTCCTCACTCCTAGGCTGTTAGGTATTTTCGGCTATCACAGTTGTTGACCTTGCAGTCTATTGCAAGCCTTACAGGTGTATTTGAGTGACAGCCTAATGGCCTTCATGTCAGCCTGTCAGGTTTGTCAGATTGTCAAGAGATGGCCACTGCGGTAGCCATCACCGTAGCAGCCATCACCATAGCAGTAGCCATCACCATAGCAGTAGCCATCGTTGTAGCAGCCATCCCCGCAGCAGACTCTGCCTTTGACAACCACCACTCTTATCACCATCACCATCACTATGTGGCACCATCACCATCACCATCACTATCACCATCACCATCACCATTATAATAATCACCACCACCATATACAGCAGCTGCATGCCTCGCACCAACATATATACATAAAAATTATGGGAGCAGTGGAAATGTAATCTGGAGATGAAAGTAGATCCTAAAAGTGACAAACCATTATCCCGATTCCAACACTTGCTGCTATATGCTGCAGCAAAGTTGGGGAGCTGGTGAAATCTGCAGCTCCATGCTGTAACCGAAAAAATTCTCATCACAGCAACACCTTCTGCTACTGACAGGTCGATGTCAGGTTGTTAAACCTATTAACCTAACCACTGTGCTAGCATTACACACTACTGCAAGCCTGTCAACTCTATCAACCTTCCCAGACTTTGTGCTGCTGTCAAATCAGACAGGCTTACATTTCGGTGTTGCTAACAGATTAGTTTTCCACATATCTGCCTGCAAATCGAAACAGCACCACATCAACTTAATAATACATGATAGCCTCACTTCAAACCCATGTGAGGTTTATGTACTTATTCGAGCCCCCCGTAGCGTAGATATACTTACCTAGGTAAGTACTTAAGTATGTACCTAGGTGCGTTCCGACGTCGTTGTCCAGTAGCCTACTTGGTCAAGAGGTTAGCCTACTATGCAAGGAGCACGCTTTTTAGCTGGGTCAACCCATCTGATAAGCAGATAGTCCAGTTATCCAGGAGGGAACTTGGTAACTGGGTTGCGGCCAAAGTCAGCCCAGGATCAAGGAGTTCATTTAACGACGCTCCATCTCCATAGATTCTCACGTTAAACTCTCATGCTTTTACGTTGCATAGATCCCTCCCCAGCAGCAGCATTTCGAAAGATGATGGCACCCAGAGCTCCCGCCCTCCATACCCCCCAGTAGTGCAGTCATACAAGCAAACTCGTAACGAAACCATGGGCATCCCGCCATTCCACGTGCACCCAGGCGGTGCACATACAGTCCATAGTACCCTCACACAGTCAATGATATTCCCGTGCACCATACTAGTAGCACTATAGTCTATGAAAGGCCACGAAAAATAGCCTCCTATGAGATGCGTGACGCATCGTTTTTGCCCGTGATCTGCTTGACCCCGGGTTGACCGGATGCACTACTTGACAACGAGGCCAGAACAAATCACCAGTTCTGTGCATAAAATCCAGGAACTACCCAGGAACTAATGGCGAAGCTTTTATCCCTCACATAATAGAGCAGCCATTAGATAGTTCCGTAATTATGTAGGTCTGCATAGTACATACCAGTTACCTAGGGCTAACTAGGAACTATATCAATCCATACATTACACGACAAAGTTGGGTTTGGGGTGTATATTTGTGTACTGCAAGCTACGCTCTTGCAGCGGTGGATTGTCAAGATGGCTAATAAACAATATCTAGGCACAATTTGTGTCTACAGAATGAGAATGAGCCTTCTGACAGCGAGATGTCAACTTCTACTACCGCAACCCGCTATGAAGCACACCTCTAGTTCTCATTTGGCGGTCGAGGTCCTACTATTCGAGCGATGATGTGATGAAATAATGTAAATCTTTTGGTCCCGATACCCTTATTATCTGGGTTTCAGTCTGGCTGCTCGGCCGGAGTGTGGGAAACAGTGAATCAGCCCGGGATTGTAAAACCACCAGCTGGGGGTTTTTCTGGTGCCATTTCGGTCCACACGGTGGCCTGGGTTCCGCACTGATCATGAATCCAAGGACCCGCGCACCGGTTGATACGTCACACATCTGGCAGTGCTGCCTGGGTGATATATCTCTATAGAATTAGGTTCAAGTTCCAGAGCGAAGGGGTAAATCAGTTCATCAAGACGGCGATCAAGGCGTTGCATGATTGTGCTGATGATACACGGAGCAAGATCATTGCTATTTGACTTTATTTAGGACTGTGTGCACTATAATAGAACCTTCACCATGTTAGTCGGGAAGTTTCCCACTAGATGCGGACCCCTACGCCAAAGTTTACATTCGTCTTAGCTAGGTCAGAAATTAATTCTTTCAGAGATATGATTGCAGCTAAGAAACTCCGAATAGTTGCTTGTATGGTAGCTTTGATCATGATCCAGCTGTTGGAACCACTTTCGAATGTCTCTGACGAATGGCTCTGTCATACCAAGAGCTGAGGCGTATGCCCGCTTGGGAGCTCAGTAATTAGCTCTTTCGATTTCAGCATAAATGACAGGCCAAATTCCAAGGCTTTTTCTATGCCTTTTCCTTTCGAAAATAACGAGATGCCACGGGTAGTCTACACACGCCAGGCAGAGATCACCGGATATTCTTGGTCTCATCGTGCACGGGGCGGGCTGGAGCCCATGCGTGCAAGCAACTTCTAAGCTCCAAAGTTCTGTTCATAACCATTTACAATGGCTGATATACGCAACCACGAGATCACCAAGGCGTCTGACCGACAACGCCGTCGGTCCCCCATGGTCCATCTTCACGGGCCCCTAGAAGAAAGTCTCATCCTTTCGCTTCGCCCAAAAAACCCCAGTGTGCAGTTTTATGGCCTCAAGGCGCTTTATACTATTCTGGGAAATCTCTGTATCAATGGGATATTTAAGTATCAACAAGGAACAACGTCTTTACTCTATACCGGGAAAAAGAAAAGATGATAGCAATGCGCTACGAAATTTCATTCCAAATATCGCTGGGGGAACGGGGTCTCTGGGTCATATTCCTGGCACGGGGGTCGGGCAAGCCGATGATTACAACTTCATGCACTGGGGTTGGAGATCCTCCCACCCTTTTGAACCCTCCTTTGCCTGGTATCGCCTGATTAGGTGATTCTACCAGGAGAAATACAACTACACTCGGAAACCGATGACGGAGGCCCGGGATATTGTCGTCAGAGCCGAGACCGGTTCATGTCAGATCCTAAAGTTTCTTGGACTGAGAGCGAACCACTTGACAATAGATGTCCAATAAGATTTATTGCGAGACATCGACGGACCGCTTACAACCGGGCCAAGTTTAGAGTGTGGATACTCTCAGTGTGAGGATTGAGATGATTACCTTAACGCCATATGAACCCTCTCCTTTTTGCTTGTAATAGAGCATATACCTTGAGCGTCTGATGGATGAAACGAAAAGGATCTTCATAACCGAAGCGAATACTATAGTTAAGCGCAATATCTAATCTGATTGGAACAATTGGCTGAATATATATAGTATCCGGGGTTATCATTCCTCCGAGTCGTGAAGTTCCAACCTTCTCTCAGTGGATTGAGAATGGAGATGGGTTTTGTAAGTCTCACTCTTTCCCCAAACCATAGCTCCTTCTCCTCACCGTTTGCCCGCCTCTCGCTGTAACAAAAAGGTGGCGTGATGTCGCCTGTTACCTCAGAATTTTTCGTTCGCCACGCTCCGGCACTATTCCTAATTGTCCAAATGTAGTTACTGGAACGTTGGAGTGAACAAGTATGGGATATTTCTCACGCATGCAGTTGCCAAGTATCGCGCTGACACTGGCTACTGCCTAATAGAATCCCCCGATTCGCCTGTAATTACGTTTCCAGGACTTTTTTGTCAGGCCACTTCGATTCCATTCGTCCACCGATGAAACCGACAGCTTCATTCAGGGTAGTTACCTAGGTTTCATGCCAATTTTTGCCCACCGTTGTGGGCGGAGGATCAGCAGCTGAAGCCTCCTTTTCGTGGAGTATAAGTATCCTACGAACACCACACACAGTCTTACCCATTGTACTTGGCTGCCGATTCGACAAGTGTTATATGGCGGTGTTCTCAAAATTTGCAGCATCGTGTTCAGCGTTCTGGGATTGGTCTCGTTTCCGGAACTTTAAGTAAAACACACAAACAACGAACGTATTGACATTGATTCGCCCCCGCTCATTCACTCGTAATAGAAAATAGTGTAGACACTTCCAGTGAGTTTTTCTGTTTCATATTGGGCTTGGCGCGAATTTGTTTTTGTGCCAATTTCCCCCACTCATGTGTAGTCACTCGCAGAAGTTCTTTGACTTTATGTATGGAGGGCGGTGTTGTTGGACTGACATTACAATCCTTTGTAGTGCCACCCTCCACAATGGAGAGCTTTGACGAACACATGAAATCCCACCAAATGGGCGGACAGCAGGACTATGATGGCAAACACCCTCCTCCGACGGCCTTCCAATACAGCTTCAACTTCGATGGTTTTGGCGCTTCTTCGAGCTTCTTCCGCCCACCTGTATGGACCGGTGCCGATAATGCGGCGGATGGACTGCTCGGTTGCCAAGCTCCTGCTGCCGACGGGCTTGACGAGTCGTTTACCATATACTCCGAACCCGTACCCGAACCCGAACCATCGTTCGAACCGCTGCCACTCCCTGATGTCGACGCCAAAGGCAAGCAGGCCAGCAGCGGTCACCTCCCCCGCCTTCCCACTGAGATCCATCTGCAGATCATCTCCTACGTCCTGTGCTCGTTCCAGGATCGCGGCTGCAGCTTCTGCAATCTCTTCGAGCTGTCGACCTTAAGCAATGTCTCAAAACTCTACAATTCGCTCTTACAACTGCATCTCTACAGCACCCTAAACCTCAACTTCAACACCTCACTCGATGCAATCCATCAAGACGGCGAGAAGATATGCAATGCCCACATCATGCTCGCCTCCCGGCACCAACAGCTAGAACGGCGAGTACCCCACCTAATCCGTACGCTCTCCTCTCGCCGCGACATCGCCGAGGGAGTCCGTAGGATCCTCCTCCCCTCTGGCGGAACTTCGACATATCTCACCTGCAAATTAGAGAAAACGCTTCTACCCGCGCTGATCCGCAGTTGTCCCAACCTCGAAGACATCACCGGCGTTGATGCACTGCTTTCGCGCCAGTTCTTTTCCGGCGAGCACTACTGTCTCGACGGGGTTGACCCGCAGCAGCACGGGATCCTGGCCAAGACGCTTCACGAAACGAAGACGCTGCGGAGGTGGGTATGGAATGGCGGTAGTGCTGGGGGGCGCGATTTCGGAAGTAGAATGTGGGATCGAAACCCGGTGATGGAGAATGTGTGTTTCGTCGCTACGCACCGGAACTGGAAAAACCTCGAGCATCTCGAGATCCGGAATGTGTGGAATGTCAACGGCACCATGCTTTCACAGCTCATCCCGTCGATCCCAGGGCTGCGAAGGATCGCGCTCGTTGGTGTGAGGAAGAAACGCGGTGGCCGCGGGGACGCACGGACTATGCTAGAGGCGCTTGAGATCTTGCCTTCGAGCGTTAGGGAGGTGGAGCTCGGGAACACGGCCGACGAGAATTTCATCGCCGATGTTGGGGAGTGGGTGCAGATCCGCCACGTTGTCAAGGAGTTCAGTATGCTAGAGTCTCTACGGGTTACGCAGACCCCCATCACCACGGAGAGGCTGGACGCTTTCTTTTCCAAAATCTCAATACAGGTGACCGGGGTTGAAGGGTTTCACCTCCCGTTGCTGGATTTTGGGGCGAGATGGAGAGGGGTGGTGAAGCGTTTGGCGTTGGACAATACTGGATTTGAGAGTTTGTTTGGGGCGGAACGGCGGGAAGGAGAGTGGGAGTGGGAGGGGATGGGGAGGGTGGAGATTGCGGGGCTTGAAGAGCTGGAGTGGCGTGTGGTTGGGGATGAGGGGAAGTATTTAGGGAGTCGATTGCGGAGCGGATGGTTTGGGGATTTGAAGCAGTTTGTGGGGGGATCGAGAGAGCATGATGGCGATCAGAGAGAGGGGCATTAATGCGTGTATCTGCTGAGAATTTGACAATTTGTATTTTTGTTTTTATATCATCGATACCAATACGGCATCTACATATCTCTACTTAATCTTTTGCTTTTTCCAGCCTTCTTTTTCCATTCCAACTATATACGAAAAGAAGGTATTTGGTTACTGGTACCTGGAGTTGTCTAACTGTACTTGCTTGGAGTTCTTCGTGCACCTTTGCCCGTCCACTTGCTGTGCCTGCAGTAGCTTCCATCTGCCAACCACGCTACTCTACCGGTATCCACCGTTCCATACCCGTTCCCGAGAGGTTAGCGGAACCGCAGAAAGATGGATAGTGTTCTCGGTAACAGCGTTTTTCAGTTCTCTCCGCCAGTGCATATTGTGCCAACCTGTGAAAAGCAACTGCAAAAAAAAAAAAAAAACGCTGGCTAGGCCTAAAAACTTGCTAGCTTCCTTCTGAGTGCTGCCTGCCTCGGTGTGGAGAGAATTTTCATCCTGGTGGAAGAGATTGTGGGTATTCCGGGCTAGAAAAAAATCCATGCCGGGCGGGGGAGCGGGGCGGATGATATATCGGTGTATGTGCATTATCGTCCGTGGGGTGATTGAAACCCCACTTTGTAGCAGTTCCAATATTAATTGTGCACTTGAGGAGTTCTAGGTTTTCTATCAGACGCGGACGATCGTACGAAACATTAAGTGGGTGAGGTAAGTGAGAGCATGCAAGAGCACCCCCACATATATCTTCCCACTGTCCCCTCCTTCCCCGGGCCGGTTATCATTCTCCTCCTTCTCCCCCGTCTCCACGGTTCGAAGACGTCAGAAGTGACGGGTATTTCTGAAACGCATATTAACTCAATTCATTCAATTGTCCAGCTAGCTAAACAACTCAAGTACCACACAAGCAAACAAAAACAATCTCTACATCTCCCCCTCCTCCATAAAAAAAAAAAAAAAGACAACAGTAAGATTTAATAAAAAGTAAAGTCGTATTCCATCTGCACCATGAATTTCATCGCAATCATCAATTGTTCAAGCAATCAAGCCCCCCTTCCCACCACATCTTCCTTCCCTGCGCACTCCCCAAAGGAATCGCCATTTCACAAATGCAATTTGCAGCCATTATACGCCATTCCCATACAATGAACAAAAACACGAGGGGGGGTGGTGGAAAAAAACCCGCCCCAAAATCAAACCTCCCGGCCCGTAATCCCCCCAACTCAACTCGCCTTCACAGACTTGCGTTCCGAGCTCGAAACACCTCGACCTTATCGTCATAAAACAATATCTCCCTCAATCTGATCCCTGTCTTCAATTTCTCCTCTTCCGCGAACCCGCCGTCGCTCTCACTATCATCCGCCGCATCATCATCATCCAGATCATCCTCGTCTTCATCTTCATCCTCTAGCTCGCTCTCTTCCTCATCTTCTGAGTCCTGTTCCACCGCTGCTGGCGCACCCCCGGCGGTAGGCGCTTGTGTTTCCGGTTCAGGAAGATCCGGGTCATCACTCGGTCCCTCCAAAATTTCAAAGCACTTCGTAAGAATCCCCACGTAACAGAGCTCCACTTCGGGGCGCAGGATGACGGTATTGAGTATTTGATTCGCCAGTTCCCGTGGTACAAAGCCGGAGAGGTGTGGTGTATCGCGGATGTGGGTGATGTAAAGCGACCGTAGCTGATGCATATGTGGTAGGCGGGTCAAGAAGTAGTGCTAACATCATGTTAGTACCCTTTGTGAGTTGATTGGGTAGCATCACTTACCCAGTCTTTATACTCCAACGCCATCCCGAGCTCTCTAAGATTTGGCATTTTGCCGCTGCTAAGGAAAGCTAGGTGCTCCTTCTTAAATGTCCACTTAAACATACCATCCGTGTCCTCATGGCTCTTTGAATTTACCAGAAGCTTCTTCAAACTACCCTTGTGCCGTCGGATGGCGCCTTTGTAAATGCTTTCCATAGTGACTGTGCTATCGTTGGAGGTTTCTTGCAGAAACAAAATCTCGAGTGAATTGGGAGGGAGTGTATCTCTGATAAATGTGATCAACTGCGAGGTAACACAGTCTGTATGTAGTTTCTTCAATCGGATCTTGTAGTCTAGTGGTCCTGTCAATGCATGGTGCACGCCTCGCACTCGGTGTGAGGATATCGGGGTATGAATATGCCCTTGCTTCAAGTTCACGCCGGTCGAGTGAAGAGACGAACTTAATGTCGGAGTCGGAAAAGGTGAGAATTTCCGTCGTAAGGCTTTCCACAAGCGGTCATGGTTGAAGCAATTGATAATTGTGAGATTCGAAAGACACGTCCAGTCGATGGCTTTTGTGTTGACGAGAACCGAAACAGATATCGGCACCCGTTCCAGAGCTAATGTTTCCAGCTTTAGTTGTTTAGCAATCATGCTGTCTTCAGGTTCCGGCTTTGCGACTGGCTTGGTTTCCACGACCGTAGTGATCTCCGGTTGTTGGGGCACCGGAGGAGTTGGTAGAGTTGGAGGAGTCGGCGGGGTAACTTCCACAAATGACCCATCCAGTGAAGATGCCCCATCTCCAACATCACCATCACCACCAGCAGGTGCGTCTGCATTGCCAGATGCCTGCGGCTGAACAGAAGCATCAATGGTGACGGTGGAGTCATCGTCATCTGTAGTGGTATTGGGATCTAAAGGTTCTTCGCTAGTCACGGCGGCCGCTTCCGCTGTCTGAACTGCGGCATCACCGATTCCCAAGCCGGTAGTATTCGTATCCACGGATGATCTACCATTTCCCCATGCCAGCCTGCGTCCTGGGGGGGTGACAATTCGCGAGAATAGCATCCCCAACACACCACCACCGACACCGTTGTAAGTTCCATCAGCGCTGGCAGGTTCCAACTGATCCCACTCCTTAATCCATCTGTGCGTCGTACCCATATGCTGTGCAATGCCCACTCTTAGTTCTCTTAACTTTTCTACACTATTTTCCACTGCGAAACTCATCTCGGACAAATACTGCGGTTCGTCAATATCCAATACACTCAGAGTCCTAAGTCCCGCCAACCCCTTGAAGGTGGGGGTTTCCACCCGCCTGCTTGGATCCTGACTTGTCGGAGGTGTAGTCTCACGATTATCGTGGAACCGTACGTGCAAACTCTTTAGAGTCCCGTTGAGGTCGTGCAGAGACATAAAGACATCTCTCAGAATACCGGTAGGCATGTCCCAGGAAAACGACTCCAAACTCTCCATCCGCGTAATTGCCAAGTTCACAAGGGTGCCCAGCATCTTACCGCCTTCCTTGTTGATGTTGTATTCGTTAACCCATTCCGCCGGCCCGTTTCCAAGCGAAAATTTCTTGACCCACCGCGCGTGGTCGTTCCCCCTCTTGGTAACATTAGTCAACGTGGAGAGGCCATGTGTCAAAGCGTCTACCCCAACTCGGTCTCCGGTGGTGGCAGCATCCGGCCAGACAATATCAAAACGGGAGTAGATTTGCGGTATTGCAAGCGAGCGAAGACACCGGCAGGTCAAACAAAGATTAGTGAGATCGTTTGTGTGTGTGACCTGTGCGAATACAGTCTCATGTCAGCTCTGAAACTCTCATAAACTAGTTTTCAAGTTCTTACCTCTTTCACAATATCTTTGAGCACATCTACGGGCAGTTCTATCAATGCCAGGGGCCGCTTTCGCTCGTTTCCTTCTAGAGTGGGTAAGGGGAGAGGTGTCGCACTACCCCCTTGCGTCGGCGTAGGAATATCATTCTCTGAACCCGTCAAATTCAGTCTCTCCATCCCAAGGATAGACTCCCGTGTTGCCTCCTGTGTCGCCTCCTCATCGGCAGTATCATCTGAGGCATCGTTGTAAACGTCTCCGAAGGTGACCGATGCGAGGTTGGCTGTCGACATAGCTCGGGCCTAATCTCAAGCTCAAATGGATCGTGTATTGGACGACAAGAAATTGCGTTATTGGTAGCGACGGTTGAATGTATGCGAGTCACCAGATCGATGATGCGGAAGCTGTTGGTTGCAGCTTGACGATGGGACCGGCCAACCTTTAACGAGGGACGAGAGCGAATGAGAAGCCGAGAGAACGGCAGCAGCTAAAGCACTACCGACAGTTCTGACTACTACTAGGGAAGAGTAATTGCCGTGCAAGGTTTGGCTTCTCGATGTTCTTGTTGATGTGGTGTTAGGAACGCGACTTGAGGGGAGCGGGCACGGGGGCGGACTTGAGGCTGTGAGCAAGTAGAGAGGCGGCGAGGAAGGTTCAGTCACGCAGATCGTCTGTTGCGGAAGGAAGCGACATGAACCGGGAACAGCAACGAGGTTTGTTGGCGCTTTGAGAGGTGGCAGCAATATAATAATAGTAACTCTGAAATCCCCCTCAGGAAGTTTATATATTATTGCTACTGACGATTGGACGAGGGGTGAGGGAGAATCAAGGACAGATGTAAAGTACAAGTGCGAGCGGATGTGGATGGGGTGTTCGAGCTTAACGAGCTAAGACAACGTTGCCCGCAAGCATTCATCCTCCCAGCCAAGCTATTTTCAAGGTTGCCGACAACCATCAATCAAAACAAACACGAGAAGACAACACAGCTAACAACTACCAAAAGCGCTTCGGTGCTCAGCGCACACGAATGAAAGAGAATTCTCCGCTCAAGCTGCCGAGACACAACATCCTCCAACGGTTGTCGCGCAAGATTCATAGGCCAGTCTTGATGACTCCAAATATCTGTGCGGCTGCTAAAATTATAACCTACCCCCCATTCACGAACAAAAACACTTGTATGCTGAAACGCGCCGTGACTTTAGAACAAGACTTATTCCCCCATAGGGTCAGTCAGGCATAGAATTTCTGACACCTAGTTTCCTGATGCACTCCCGAACACTCCAGCCCACAATACCGCGCTCCACATTTCCCGCATCGGTAATTTCCCCAGTAACCGCAGATCTCACAGAACGTTCTACTGGGCCTTCTTGACGGTCTACTAACAGCTCTGGCGTATCCCAACTGTGGACCACTAATCTCCGATTCCTCTATTGCCCACTCATCCCCATCCCCCTTATCGACATCCATTTCATTATCCGCGGGCGGGTCCGCCGTACTAGCGCGTCGCGACCGGAAGGTTGGGTTCAATGCTTCTTCATCAGCAAGGTGATTGACAAACGTCTTTTGCGAGAGCAGGATTCTTCGAACGTTCTGGGTCGAGGTGATTCGGCTCCTTATCGATGCTACGAAATCTCATATATTAGTGCTTAACATCCCAAATCCAACCCAGGGAAGCTAACTCACGCCGGATTACGCTTTCTTTCTTTGGAAGGGGGATATGAACTTCCCGGTAGTTGTCTTTCTCAAGATCGGATATCCGACTGTTGATCTGCCGTTGTCTGGCCGCAGTGTTCTCGAAGTTGGAATGACGAGTGCGGGCACCGCGGCCGCCAGTAGAAGCAGGGAGCGGCCCAGAGACAGCGTAGGCGGGTGGTAGAGTAGTATAGGTCCAGTTTGCACCTGAAGAGGTGGATAGTTTGGGAAGTACTTCGACTGCAGGCATAGTTGGGAAGTTGTCCAGGTAATGAGCTGAACGGAGCTTGCCGTTGTTATGGTATCAATATTTACCCGGAAGATCATTATGATGAAATGCGCATGCTCAAGTAAGCTTCGTACTTGTAAAAGCGTGTCAGCGGCACCAACTTATTGCAACCGCGCCAATCAATGTCAGACGGAACTTCTCCTTCATCTCAATCGACTCAACCTACGGATATTCCAATTTCTGAAGATGCGCACCGGGCTTCCGAAGGCGAAGACGACTCGTCTACTCCTCGCGCCTATCATTACGTTGCAATAGATGGAGAAGAACTCACTATGAATATGAATGAAGACTATTTCTCCCCTCCTCTTCTACCTCAGCCGTCGACAACAAAGACACCATCTCAGTTGCTGTCTCTTCAGCCCAGCACATTGCCGGGTGTCTCGAGTTCTACAACTCCAGGACTGCAATCGAAAGCAACAATTGCTATATCACTCCCGGAAGGCGTATACGCGCAACAGCAGGATGGTGTGAGCTCGGGTGGTAGTGGAAGCGTTACGACTGCACCGTCTTTTAGCGACTCTACAAGTATAAAGAGCTTCGCGCCGACACTAAGTATAGGCGACAATGATGTGGAGAGTATGCTAGGAGAGATATTGGAAGAAAATGACGCAGCATTTAGTAGTTCTTTTGTGGAAGAAATTGTAGATGATACAGAAGATGAAGACGCTGCGAACGAAGACGAGGAGGGTCTATCGGAAGGTAATCATCTTGCTTGTCCCTTCAAAATATAGCTCACATTGAGAAGAGGAACTCCTGGTCCGTTGGCGTGCAAAGCGAAAACACTTTTTTATCCTGTCGGCGGCAGGAAAACCTATTTATTCTAGATACGGAAACGAGTCTATAATTTCGAGCTACATCGGCGTAATTCAGGCCATCATCTCCTTCTTCGCAGACTCATCGGATACTTTACAATCCTTTGAATCTGGCACTCATCGATTCGCCGTCACCTCCTCGGGACCTATCTACCTTGTTGCGATTTCCTCTATCGGCGAGACACCAGCTCAGCTCCGCTCCCAACTCGATGCCCTATATACACAGGTTCTCTCCACCTTGACCTTATCCCAACTCAATAAAGTTTTCTCCCAACGCTATAACTTTGACCTCCGTCGACTGCTAGGCGGAACTGAAGTCTTTCTTGATGGGTTGGTGGACAGCATGACGCGCGGTTCACCGCAGATCCTGCTATCCGCTCTAGAATGCGTCAAGATCCGCAAGGCACACCGAGAACGGATCAACAGTATCCTTCTCAAATCGCGCTCGCCCAATATTCTGTACGGACTCATCGTAGCCGACCAAAGATTAGTCTCTGTCATCCGACCCAAACGTCATTCCTTGCATCCTCCAGACCTACAGCTTCTCTTCTCGATGCTATTTAATGCCGCCACTTTCCGGGATGGCGGTGAGCACTGGACCCCCATATGTATGCCAAAATTCAATTCCAAAGGCTTTTTGCATGCCTATATCCACTTCTTTCAGCCCGAGGTTTGCGTCGTTTTAATCTCGGCTGATAAGGATGCCTTCTTTGAGATGCGCGAGATGGCCGCCTCAGTCATTGCAGGCCTCAAATCCTCAAATCTCATCTTGCACATTACTACCGCCGTTTCTCGATACACACCCACTGATATCATACCCGGCACACCCATCCGCCACTTTTTGTACAAAAGTAGACAAAATGTGCAGTTTACAATGCCGGACTGGGCCAAGATAAACAGGAGGAGGATTATGACGCTGTATCACAAATTGCACGCGGCAGTTCATACAAAGCATGCACATCTGAAAGTGTGTTTTTGTAGTCGCAAGCAGGAGGAAGCCCTGGCATGGGTACTGCCCGCGTTTGAGTTGTATGTTGTTGCAGCGCCTGGGGCAAAGAGGGAGGCGGTTATGAAGGGAGCGCAGAGAGTGGTGCAGTGGGTTAGGGCGGAGGAGGAGAGGTTGTTTGTTATTGGTGGCGCTACATTTTAGGATAGGGGGTTGCTTTTGGAGTTTTGGGGTTTGGGAGTTGAGACATAATAGATACCTGTTTTGGGGGTAATGTTGAGATTGCTTTTCGAATTGATGGATGGTCTCTGCTGGAACTGTGGACTCATGTGATCGTCTAGCGCGTTAATCAATTTGACTAACATCACCGTAATTGCACTATTTCGTCCGAGTGCTAGCCAATGAATATGGCTTAGCAGTCCCTGCATACTTCCTTGCAACTGTGAAGGTTACATGAAGACACGTTAGCCCCTCATAACACGATGTACGACTCACGCAACAATGAATCCGACACAAGCTGTTCGAAAGACAGAATGTCATTCTCTGACAGCGACTGCTCACTCACGCCGTTTAATGACTACACCCCTAGCCCCCCCGCAGTACCCCGCAAAGATGGCAATTTCATTAGCAGCGGAGGGTTAGAGGCGCTCCCTCTTGAGTTACACCGGTTGATCATGGAAAAGCTCTCGAGATCCGATATCCGAGCACTCCTTCTCACGTCCCAAGCCCTCACCACCGTCGCCGTACACAAGCTCTACAGATCCATCACATTGGCCTTCGGCCGGGATATAGAATCCGCAAGAACCGCAAACTTGCTGGAGGCATTGGACACGTACAAGGTGCTTGTACGGCGGGTTGACATTGTCAATCTGGATACTGGACCGACTGCTGGAAGGAACGACTCCTTGTTCCCAAAGATAGAGGCGCTGCTCGACGAACTGTGCGACACCGGACAGCTGGAGGCGATCGTGTACCACCACCCCCAACCATTATCTGCGTTCAACAAGCTGTTCAGAACCCGCACTAAGGTAGGCACGAAGGCTATTGCACGGGCGACGGGCCTGCGCTTTTTGACCCTGGGAACGTTGAATGAGAGTGACAGCAAATTTTTGGAGTTGGAATTAGCGACGACAGAGCTACTGGGATTTGCAGCTACCTTCAATGTTATACCAAGGTCTGAGGATATTATGTACGCTTCTGTTTATGGGGACCCCGATGTACCCGCTGAGTTTGTGGTCGACAATATTGCCATTACCAAGGAATTGGTGCGGAAGTCGCAGACCACCCTCACTGGCTTGTCCCTCGACACCAATGCCACGAAAGAAATTAGAAGCCGAATACGTATTGCGGGGGTTGGTTCCACCTCGCCAGTTATAACAAGCTTCTTTGAAGGCTTTTCATTTGCTCGGCTTACGAGGTTGGAATTACTTCACTGGGAGGTCGGTGGTACTGCAATTGGGCATCTGGTTGCCGCGATTGATTTCACGCGCCTAGTGGAGCTGAGATTGAGTTCTTGTCTCGGTGTACGGGCGTTTTTCTGTGGGCTAAGGCAGCGCACCATCAAGCTGACGAAGCTTCGCAAGTTGGCGGTGACGGCCACACAGGAAGAACTCGTGGAGTTTCTGGGAGGTGTCATCCCGCCGAATCAGCTGGAAGTTGTATATCTTGACATAGACTTGGAAACTGCGTTCACTTTCCTCATCTCCCCCACCTCTCCCTTACCCGAGTTCATTGATGCCCTGCTTCATACCCTGGGAGACACTTTACAAGTCCTCAAGATCACAGCCACGCTAGGAGGTGTTGTCTTTGATGGCACCGGACTAGGCAGGTTAATGAATGCATACAAAAACATCTGCGAACTCTCTATTGCCGTCGACACCGCAGATTGGGTGTGTGCTCCTACCTACCCCCCTTTTCACTGTTACTTACACACCATACAAGGTTGAAATCCTCCAGCACCTCTCGACTCCGCAACATCTCCGCTCAATCCACCTAACCCAATTCACCTCGAAAGATCTAGATCCCCAACGCGTCAATCCCCAGCTACTCGAAATGTCACGTCCGGATTACATTCACCCACCGTCACTATGGATACCCGGAGTCTCCCCCGGTAACGACGCATACGTGCGTGCGCGCCTCCTCGATCTCGTAGAGACAATCTTGCTGCCATGCTGCACGCGTGCACCGATGCACCGGGTGTTTGATATCTGGAAAGACTCGGCGCTGCGGAGCGTGGGGTTGACATTCCCCGAGAGTAGAGTGACAATGTGGTCTACCGAGGGGCTAAAGTCATTGACGTATAATCTCGTCGCCGAGCGGATAATGAGGACGTGGAATATTAGGGAGGACGATAGGAGGGTGAAAGAAGGGATAGAGGCGATTAGGGTCGGTGTTGGCGGGTGGGAGGTGGGATTGGAGAGGGTAGATGTGGACGGAGAAGGACGTTGGTGTACCGCCTCGAGGTGGACGAGCGAAGTTGTCTTTGGGAGCCAGGTGTAGGGATTATCCAGCGTTTTCTTGGGGGGTTTTTTTTGGGATTATGATTACCGGCTATGTTTTAAGTCAGTTCACCCGTTAGCACCCACATATCAGTGATATCATTGAGTTTTGACTGTCCAGCAAAACTCTGATCAGTGTTCATACGGCTCAACTCAGCTCGTATGTACTCATCCACATGCACAACCGAGCAGACACCAGCTCCTAGTCTGGCGGAGGGCGTGGATCGGGACCGAAAGCCGAACCTTAGTTTCTCCACTAAGGCCTGGTTTACGAGATCACTGTCACCACTTCCCACTACTGCTACGCTTCTCTCTTTGCTTCGCTGATGATGCCCTCTTACCGATAACTTCATCGTGTTCTGTATTAGTGCCCGCTACTCCTGATATCCTATTCATCTACCCTATCTCTTCTTCTCTCAACTTCATCTCTCATGCAGGACAGCGATGACTCAGACCGTTATGGCTAAGCTTACTGAAGTCCAGAGGTACTACCATCTTGATCCTTCCGAAAACCCCACCAAGTTGGCTGCGGACACCTTTGCGCACAGAAACCGGTCTTTCCATCCCAACCACCCAAATCAGAAGCATGATAGAGTTTTATATGGAGACTCTTGTGAATGGGCCAGGTGAAACTGAGGAGGTTGTTACGCTTGTGGTGAGAGCAGGGCTGCACAGAGGAAGGTGTGAGGACGAGCTGCTAATCCTTTCGATACAATGTAGTACATGCCCAGATCAGGGAAGCAACTAAGGATAATGCCCTTATGAACGGATTTATGTATGCGTTAATCAGGGAAGTCTCTAATTCCAACGACAACAATGGTCTCTTGATGGAATCAGGAAGAATCATTGGTTCGGTATTTCAACCATCTTTTTCATTTGTAATGATTGTAAGCAGAGATTGACGACTACAATACAAGACTGAACGTCCTGGACCATGAAGTCAGAACGATGAAGAGTGGTTTGGATAGCTTTAGCACCAATTAAAAAGATCACAGCTTCAACAAAAACTAAATCACTAAGAAGAGATGAAGAAAATCTTGAAATCGATTTATACATCTATCTCCTTTCTTTTAACTATGTTTTTACCTTTGATGATTGTGAGCAGATTCTATGCAGTATCGTTACTGCACAAGGCATCCAGGCAATTTGAAGAATTTGCCTCACATTCTCTCTAACCATCTTCAGATTGTTTCGATAAATAAATGGACAGATATGAGCTCAAGATGATGAGGGGACGTTTTGCTTGAATGAAGCACCGTGTTGCAAAAGACTAAAGATTCAATCATTTCTTTTGCTCTTTGCTCTTATTTTCGGATTAGAGATATCTCGGGCGTGGGCTGTCATCCTCCCAAGGTTGTTTGCGTACTTCTGGAGGGCTTTGGCTAGATCTTTCGGATAGGGTGTGCAAGGTACTCTGTTAAATGCAATTGATACATTCAATTGACTCGCACTAGCCATGTGACAGCATTAGCAATCCACCACGGCCATACAACTGAGTGCCCGCTGATAACATTTGCTCAAATGTGGAGTGCGGTCTAACGTAATAGCAAAAGCTTGAATTGTCGCGAAAACCTCAACGTAAAGCCAAAATATAGAGTTTGAACCTTCACAGGTGACCAACGGAATAGACACACAAACTTCATCATTACACCTTTTGTCTCTGCCCCCACAATCCAGCTCCCACAACGTCGTCTCCACAAAATGTCAGACCACCACTATTAGATCTTAGATCTTATTGCAAAGTTTGCATCTGGCCGTAATGCTGGCAGTAGTAACGCCGACAACCCATACTACCATTTGTTGCTTGGCGAGCTCGGTAAAGCCAGGAGGCTAAGATTCCACACATTTTCGTTGGTTTCTGGTTACATCCACTAACTATGAGCAGATGACAGAGGAATGTGACAGAGCACTTGAAGATTATTACGAGGGTTGATGCAGGATACCATACCGCCCACGGGTGATGGGGGAGGGGTGTGGAGGATACGGGTGTCTTTAGTTGGGGGCTCTTGGTTACATTATTGATTGACTGAACAGATGTTGGAGGGTGGGTTCAGGCTGGTGAACGGCAACTTGGAGGATTTGGTTACGGAGGTGTGAATGAACCAGCATACTGCGGATGGCTGAGATAAATGATGGAGGAGTACGGGTACCATTAGCGGCGGGTGCTTTTACTGCATCGTTCTTTCTATCTTTTTGGATCTTCTATCAATGTTATACTTCTTTTGTATTTGTTTCGTTTTGTTCAACTATGTCAAAATCGAAAGACTGAAGTTAAAGAAGGGAGTATGGAAATTCCACATCCCGTGCAGCCGCAAAAAAAATGGTGCGAATGCGAGAAAAATGCAAGATGCGAGTCATCAGTAAGCCAGGAAACCGATAATCCATGTGATACTGGCCAAAAATTCTGCGCGGGATCCAAACCTGTGAGGCTCAGGGATGGAGAGGGCCTCTGAACCCACAATCCAGACAGTACTATACAAGAATTTCCGCAAGTGAATCAAAATTTATAGGAGCCGACAGCCTCCGCATAGTAGTGGGCTGGAATAACGGCGGTATTGGAAGTCTTGAGACCAGTTGTCCCAGGTGGTGTAGGATTCCGTGAAGATTAGAAATCTGTGCGAAGTAGGGTTACTATACACATTGCCTGGGGTTATGATTCTTCTCGAAACAATAGATCTTCTCCATCATCAGTTAGTGAGTTTCCTTGCTCATCGCTGACAGCTCATTTAGGAGATTCAGAGTTTAACGGTGGCCATAAGGGGTTTTTATTTTGTTTTAATCATACTGTATTCACTCTATTTAGAGTATGACAGTGGCCATAAGGGTTGCCGCTAGGCATACCATCTGCCACTTTTTCGCATGTGTCGAACACGCAACTCATGTATAGAACTGGTTTCACTATCAGAATAGTCTGTTCTACTCCCTATCGTCTACTAATCATGGACACGTGGTACCAGCAAGGGTGCACCGCTCTCAGTGGTAAACCAGACGCATATGGTTGCAGAGCGCCCCAATGGCATCCGTGTGCAATCCACACGGTGCTCTCGGCCGCGATAACTAGATCCAGTGTTCTCGTTTCGGGGCTTGTTGCTATAGTCGATCGAGAATATTGACCAGAACTTCGGTTCCTTCAAATATGTTGCTTTGCCTTCGAAGTTTCGAGAGCGTCTCAGTTTCCCGTTTAACATTTCCAGACACGTGCTATTGCATTTTCGGGAGCGCGTTTTGATCAAAATGAACCGAGTTTAGCTCAGGCACAACTAGTTAGACATACTAGATAAACTATCCGAGAATGTGGAGTCGCTTTAAGTAGGGGAACTACTTTAAACGAACCACCACCTCTATATATCCTGTCAGTTTGTTACTCGTTGAAAGGGAAACATGCCACTCTCGCCCACTGATAGCATTATCTTTGTGTCGTCTATCTTCACGGCCCCATATCTCTTGTGTCATCTTCACCTTCTACCTTCGCTTCTTCGCCTCAGGCCATCCGACAGGCCCAAAACCACCGCCACGCGCATTGGCAACGCTTTCTTCACCGTACTATGCGCCATAGCGCCTGTCGTTGTCGGCCTCGATGTCTGGATTTGTGTCTAGGAAACCAAGTTCGTGGACTGGAGAGCGGCCCCAGAATATAAGAATACTGGATTGCTGGTTTCAAGGCGTCCCCATATGCACTAGGGTCTAGGGTTGATAGGGGCTGCACTGGTCCAGACTCCCTCAACCAGCTGGCCTGGATCATGGTGATGTGGTCCACCAAAGGCTGCCTCATGTGTATGTACGTGGATATCCGCCGGGCCAGCCACCTACCCAACCATGTACGGATGGTCATGATAGTAACTTCCGTTGTATTGTAATGATCTCTTTTTTCCTGTGTATGGGAATCAACATGTTTGGTGTATGCCATGGGAAAGGAATTGGAAACTTGCACTGGAAAAGTGACCGCTCAAACGGACCCATTCGCTCTGCCATGGGCCAATGTATGACACGTAGTCTCTGATATGATAAGTGTAGTGTGCCCCTCATCAATCTTTAGTCATTCCCAACATATTGCCACAGTTCTTCTCGTCCCCATTATCTTCTGCCACGTCCCGCTCCATCGCAAGGGCATTCAAGCCTTTGTCTTTATATTGGTCTTGAGCCTGCTCACTGGAAATTGGCATCGCTGGTTGCGCCGTCCGGATGATATTTGTCTTCGGATTTGGACCCGACACCGACAGAAGCAAGGTTGAAAACGAAACCCTCCAATTTAGAGCAAGAGCGAGGGAGAATTTTAGAAATCCGTCTTATATCGATGGCGGAAGCTATGTATATGCGGCCTCTTGTGCTCTGTCTACCGACTTTTGCGAGTGTTTTTTTAGATAGCGGAAGCCGCTGGTGAAGTGGACGCCGCCACTACCGCCGACGAACCATGAACTTCAACTCGTCGATTCGGCGGACTCGTACGGGTATGCTAGTAAGGGACGTGCGCTGAACGGCGGCGAGTGGAGTTGGAGATTCATGGTTTAGCCAATTCTAAGCGTCGCCTCCTTTTTCACAATTCAGAGCTACGGAGACGGGGCACGTTCTGCCTGAGCTAGTGGAGGGCCGAGAAACCCTTCGGAGATGGAGAGCGGCCTACCTGGAAATAGGGGTTCGATGCGGGAGGCCTGAAAGAACCGCTCGCAATGGGGGGAGCTAGAATACCTTCTCAAGCAAATGGGGCAACCGAAAGGTGGTGCACAACCAACGGAGCTCTGCTCCACCTGATATTACTTCTAGAAGAGAAACAATAGTCCTCCGTGCCGCGAATCCAGGCGGAAGGCATTAGAGGATCCCAGTTTGTCCTCCGTTGAGAAACAGCCTTGTACTATTAATCAATGTTGCGTTGTTTGCTTTTACGCAGTGTATACCTAGGTACCTATTTGTATAAGAGCAATGGTAACACTTCGAGCAGCGTAGCACGCACTAGGCAGCGTATATTCAAAGTTCGAGTCGTCTTGAGACAGTACGTGTGTCATTTCCTTGTCCATTGTAGTACGGTACTGTTACAAAATAATCCGGGTTTTCCACGACTTTCTGGCAATGTGGTCGCGTTGGAGCTGAAATTAATGCTTTGCAATCAAGATGAGATGAGGCCAATACCTCTATCATCACTTTCTATCAGCCACTACCATGAGTGAGACCCCCAAAAAACCCCCGCAGCACAGCGCTTACTCACCAGCCCATCAGATATCAATCAGCTGCTAGATGTTAAATCCGTATCCTACTCCTCCGCCTTCGCCTAGGCCACAGCCACAGCCACACCCCCAACCTCCTCCTAGGCCTCAGCCACGTCCATATCCTTCCCCGCCTCTAGAGAGTTAAAGAAAACCCACCAAGTGTAGAGCTAATAATATTGTTGTCCGTTATCCCGTGTTCCTTGGCTGTGGCTGGGCTGAACTGTCTCCGCTGGTTGGTGCGTTGGATCATATGAGGCTTAGATTATAGGATAAGGCCTGTATTTATAAGTATTTCGGTGTCCATTTCTTTCGGACGAGCATGCGGTCAGCTTCCATACGGGCGGAGTTATTCTGACAAGACATACCTACTCTCGAAAGATGCTGAATATCAGGAGCGATAGCTTGCGTATGCTACACATGAGATCGATAGCATAAAATAATAAAAATAGGGCTTTATAATGTCTAAAAAGCCAAGAAAAATAAGTTATCCCAATTGAATCTTAGTTGCACTAGGCGCATGTAGCTGTCACTCGGACTCGCCGAGTGTAATTCTATCTCTGTGGTTTCAAATTCTATTGATCTGTCAAATCTGCTTCGTTTGGTCAGTTGGGATTGAAGATGAGTCGCTTGAGAGGGCTTTCCAGCTTTGCTTCCACACGATCTGGTGCTGACTGCATATGAGGCATTGTAGAGTAGGACATCTTGATAATCCCACGTTCTACAGAACCCCGTTACCTGTTTTTGAGGTTACGATTATTGCACACATGCACGCCCCCCGTGCTCAGCACTAAGGCTGAATACATACGGACGGAGTTCATTCACAGGTGAGGAAGCCGAAGGCAAGCAGCCGTCGGAAAATTACTCGGTGAATAGATACTAAGTACAAGTACTCAGAGTTGGTATGTGAGTGTACATGACATCGGTAGATTGGTGATAACTGTGCAGTCAAACGAACGGGTGAGTACTTCGTATCTATCACCAGACCAGACGGAAACCCGCACCAAAGCTGCGGTGCCGAATCTCCCGAGAAAACGTTCTGCAGGTTTGCTTTTCTGGGACTAACTTGTTTCCGACGCAGCAAAAGCAATGTAGTTCCCAACAGTGCAATGCCCTCGTCCCAAACCAGACGGGCTTGCGAGCGACGAATCCCCTGGGAACGACGCAACAAGCATAATATTCCTTTCCATTCCTTCCCAGAAGACAACTCTAGACATGATCTAGAACCGCACGGACTTACGCGTCTTTCCGATGGGCTGGTGGCTGGAACGCGAGGGGTTCACAGCGTGCATGTCATGACGTGGACACCTATCGTTTTCTCGCATGGACAGTTGCGGTGGTGTGATGTGTGAGTTCTTCGAAGGATCCGATTTGCCGATCGTTATCTTCATGTTGGTGGCTCTATATTTGTTTAGGGCTGAAGATGACATATGTACAAATGTAGTACATGACGGGGACAGCAGCAGCTGAGCTGCGGATTTCACACACACTGCAGACAAATGTTAATTCTATAGTTCGTCGAAGGCTCGAAGTCGAAGTTCGCATCGCGCAGCGGGTCTATACAAAATGTAAGACGCTTCATGTTTAGCATAGTTGCTAGGTTACACACCATTCTCTAGTGGCCGGCCCGTTGGTCGCTTGTTCGCGAGATCTCCTTGTTCGCGACAAGTTCAAACGCTAGCCCTTGGCCAATGCTGACTAGTCATGCCGTATGATTACGATCCAGTCTAAACCGACGTCGGCCTCGGCAGCCTGCCGTTAGATGGAACTCTTGTAACTGCGAGAGGATGTAACGGTAGATATAGACACTGTCACGGGTTCTCGCTTTATTTATGTGCGAGAAATGGTATCCTTACCTGTTCTTTCTGCCCGGACCAGCAATGGCGTGTTAAAGTCCTCGAAGGTAGACCCTCTTTTTGTGTGTATCTCGCTGATAGTGGGGCAATATATGTATTAATGCATCGTAGTACCTATTAAGTTTAGAGCATCAAATAGGCGATTGTTTAGCCAGGACTGGGGAAGGAAGATAAACGTCCAATATCGTTTATCACAGGGGTTTTTATTGATATCATCATGTGTTGCGGAATACCCCACCTACGACACAGCCTCTTTAACGGTCAGGGGAATGCTATATTCCAGACATGACCCGGAGACATGAACGGGATCCCACGGAAAGGAAGCTTTGGTACCGAACGAAGGCTGGCGGCAGCATCTATTGACGGTTTAAATCTGGAGATGTGTGACAAGGCATGTAAAATTGTGCTCTCTACAGTGGTGCATTAGCCGCTAAGAGACTGCGCGTACTCTCGATCCCGATCCAGTCAGTTTGTCCGGATTGGCTTAAATTGGTGGAATCAGCAATCGGCTGACACACTTCCAACATGTGTCTGCTTGCCACCGGTGAGGCTTTGCAGCCAGAATAGCATCTCACTGAATCGCTGAATATATCGATGAATGCTGTTTCTATCGGGAGGGTGAAATAAAAACAAGTCTGGAATTGAGAAAATAAAAAGGACAAGAGGCTGTTACTGGAGAGGATTTTGCTTTTGCTTTTGAAAAATCAACAAGCATGTGTGTGGAGGGAAATTTGGACCTTGACGCATAATTCATGTCAATAATTACCCAGCAGCCTATCACAGGCCCTGGTCTACCAGCTGGGATCCACTGCTATCCATAGCGGGCGAGGGTCAGATCGGCAGAGGGCAAGGCGAAGCAATTCCATAGGGAAGCTCTGTTGGCAAAATCTGGGTCGTTCTGTTAAAACAACCCTCCTTGCCCCCCTACTATTTCCCCTCTTCGTGTTTTCTCTCTTTACCTTTCTCGAATATCGTGGCAACTTTGCTTGCTCGACGCTCGTTCAGCAACCGATCGTATCTTATCGGAAAGGATCAAAGAATTCGATTAATCAACGAGGACAGTTCGAATTCGTCCGACAAACCTTCAAAGGAGAAAGAGGATCAGGACAACTAATACAACAAAAAGTTACCGGGCGCCTCCGATATCGCATAACAGGCTTCAGTCCGACTTTGTGTTTTTAGCGCATATTAAGGCGCTCGAAATTGGAGGATAAGACGGAAATCGGGAAGAGGAGAGGAAATTTTCAAAAAATCTCAACGACATTATGAAGTTGCAACCTATCACAGCACTGGCGATCATAGCGATGGCTTCCGTCGTGTTCGCTCAATCATCAGCGTCTGCAACTAGTTCAGCGCCAGCAGCTACACACACTGTCAAGGTTGGATGGCCGATAGGACAGCATGCGTTTGACCCTGAGGAGACGAAGGCGAATTTGGGCGATAAGATAAGTAAGTAGTTCAGCTCTCTTTCGTGCTACCGGTGAAGAATGAGCATCTGATAATAAATATTTTAGTCTTTGAGATGTACCCAGCAAACCATTCCGTCGTACTGATGGATCCTAGTTCTCCTTGTATCCCCTATAATCTTGCCGGTCATCCATCGAACGAGCTGTGGTGGTCCGGATTCTATGTAGTCTCGGATCCAAATAATGTGAGTTTACTTACCTATCCTCCAATATCAACATCGGCTAACCACCCAAAGCCCCAACTCTATGATATTGTCGTTTCTACCACTGATCCAATCTGGTTTTACTGCTCGGCCCCGGACTCATGCAAGAAATACAACATGGTGGGTGTTATCAACATCAACACCAGCAAGAATACCCTCGCAGATGTAAAGAGTAGAGCCAAAAAGGTCGACTACTCCCTTTCGCCTGGCGAGAAAATACCCGGCGAGTCAGGCAATACTCCAAGTACCACTTCCGCTACCCCTGCCGCCTCCACAGATAGCAGCACTAGTAGTGGGGGCAGTAGCGGCCTCTCGGGTGGTGCAGTCGCCGGTATCGTCATCGGCGCGATCGGAGCGTTTGCCCTCGTGGGCCTCCTCTTTTTCCTTATCGGCCGCAAAAAGAAGGCGGAAGAACTCAGGGATAAGGAAAGGATTGCAGCAGACGCCGAAATTGCAGCCGCCAAAAACGACCAGCAACCTCCTATGTATCAAGACCCTGCTATCGACCCTAGGTACTCGATGGCTGTAGGATCTCCGCCACCCCAAAGAGACACGTTTTACGCCGGGAAGCAAGGGCACGAGAGTTTAATGGCGGATCACACTGGGCAGAGTTTGATGGCAGATCACACGGGACACACAGTGGAGGAGAGAAATCCTCACCGATTGAGCGAGCTACCGAGTCAGAATTACGATCCCGTCGAGATATATACGCCAGGCTTGCCAGAACATATGGAATTCCCCAACAGCCCAGCTGAAGATGAGCGGAATCGGAGGAGAGATTAAATGCGGGGGCGAGTTGAGTGAGTGGAGCAGGGAAATTTGAAATGGGCGGAGGTGTAAGCTCGGATTGTTGCTTGTTGGATATGTTTCTGCATCTGGATTTGTGGATCTTGCTCTCTACATTCCTTTTCTCTGGGGGGTTTCCTTTTTCTTTATCGACTAACTCATTCGATTGTATATGTATGTGTGTTCGTGGCCGCGGTCCTGACATCTTGATTTTTCTTTTTGTTTTTGGAGTGAAAGGGCTGTGGGCGCAGGTTTTATCGACATGTTGGGGTTTTGGGGCGGGTTGAACAGGAGGAGATTGGGTGATGGATGATTCAAGCGATGTGGAGCGAAACCTGATAGCACCACGACCCTGCTATATTCTATTCTCATATATATCTTCATACACTCTGGTAGACAAAAAAAAGACTGATATTCGGTCAGGACTATACTATCGTTCACTCGTTTCATACCGATTTCTTCTGACACTACATGCAGTCAGACACTTCCTGGTTGTTATTTTAAAGTCATCCGTTATTTTTGGATGTCAATAAGCTTTCTAGGTATTCATGCTGTTCGCTGTGCACAGGTCAATTTGTTGAGGAGCAGTCTGAATTGAGATCTTCAAGTGGGAGAGAATTGGATAGATGAGGTTAAGAGCGGGGGCGGGCTGGGAAGCTCTTTTATTCTCCTTCAAGAGATTCACTCAGTTACATCCTGCGAGACATATCTACAACCCGCTACTGGCGCCAGATCTCGGCAGATCTGGCATTCGCACTCGGTTCAAATCGCAGATTGTTCCCTTAGCATATATATATGGACACCACACCCTCTTCCTCATAGCCCAGTACAGAGAAATTGCTTCATGTCCCGTAGTGGGGTTGGGAGGGGGAGAGGAGAAGGCGGGAGCCGTGGCAAGAGTTAGAGTTGAAGCGGGAATTGGAGGAGCCGAGGACCGGGGCAGGTGACGACGCCCTGCAGGAGCGTTCTTTGCTCAACCGATGGTGGAGAGCAAATGGTAAAGCGGTACTCAAAATTCCTTCTCCTGATCCCTCTCATCCACACGCACAAATGACGGAATATCGGTCGTTAGTGACGGCGGTTGGATGTAACGGTCCGGAGTCGCGCGTTATTTGTACGAGCCGGGTGGCCGCGGATAAATGAGGCATGAGGAGAAACGTAATCTGTAGGCGCTTCTTGGTGCGTCTTGGTGCGTCTGAGTTTGTTAGGGATGGGCAACAACTAGCATGATACGGCAGGAACGAGGTACTATATTTCGATGCATGAGATGACGTTCATGCAGACGCTGAAATGAGGGCGTGCTGGGTGCCAGGGACGAGAACAAGCGAAAGTGCACGACACTATGAATTGCAGTTGATCTACAATATTAAGGGATAGTCCGCTAGTAATCTCTGCTACTTAAGATCGAAATCTAGCGCAAACCTAGAGTAGCGAAAATCGGTCATCACTACAAATCCCTCGACATCTGGATACACAAGCTATCACACACGCTCTAGTCTTCTAGTCAACCTCGCCATTCCTCAACCTCCAGAGTTCCCCCATGACCCCATCAGTCCGGACCCGCACAGCGTTGTGGTGAAGTACATTTGTGTCGTAGCTCTTGGCGCCCTTGATAGTTCTCACCGTCTCCATACTCAGATCCCACGCCACATACATATCATCAATAAAGTTCGCCGTATACACGGGTACCTCGTTCTTCTTCAGTTGATCGACATCATACAGCAGCGGCCATTCCTTCTCTTTTGCCAGGAGCTCTACCACAGGTCGGAATTTGGACAGCTCGTGGTAGTTGGAAAACATGTGCGGGTAAATCATTTCACCAGTGAAGAGAACAGGTATGGAAGTTGACCAGCTCTGGGGAAGAGTGCGAGAGGCGGACCAATCAGATGCCTCACTGAACGAGTTAGGTATTTTGAAAAAGAGGATAGAGTGGGTGAGTACCCTTGACAATAACATGCTTCGTGGAGGAGCGCGTAGATGGGGTTTCCATCGAATGACTGCTGGGATTCAATGGTTTGCTTGAGTTTAAGCGTGAGAGAATCGTAGAGTTCAAGATCGTTGGCAGCGTGTTGGACAATGCCTATACACTATTAGCTCCCTCTTAATCCCTAGATGGGCGAGACAACGGTGTATATTATCGATTCCACCATGGCCTCCAAATGCAAGTCCAAGATCCAGGAAACGTTCCTTCGTCAACTTCCCGCCGCTGGGGAGAGTGACATTGTTGCGGTCCAAGTAGGCAATGATTTGTTGCACCGCTTGGACATCTTGCGGGTATTTCTTATAGTATACCTGGTTGCGTTCGGCGAGCTTCTGGTAGGTTCGCTCATAAACTTGATCCGGATTGTTGACGAGTGGGGGCATACCGCCGGTTGTAAACACTTTATATGTCAGTCTGTAAATTACGAGGAAAGTACACGGATGATATACCTTCCTTCAATCCTTCAGGGCTATCATAATCAGCACTCTCCGATTCCAAATTTAAAAATAACATACTAGAAGCTGAGGTAAGTGACAGCGCAGAACCCGCCGAAGCTCTGTCCATGCACCGTCCACTTCCTCTCCTCCTCTTTCTCTTTATGCCCCAACATATTTTTCCGTATAGCTTCACAGTCTCGAACTATCCCTACGTCAGCTTCCCTCTCGTCGTAAGTTCAGGCGGAGTATACCAATGTTGTCCGCACGCATCATCTTCAGATACTCTGCCTGGAACTTCACTGACCTATACTTAGTAAGCGCATCCGCATCAATTGGTGTGCTCAGCCCCGTTCCCCGCTGGTCAATATATAACATCTGGAATCCCTTTCCGATAAAGAATTCTGTGAGCGGATGCGATTTCGGAGGTGCGCATTCGAAACCAGGTCCACCTATTTCCATCAGTACTCCTCCGTATTTCCCACAAAAGAAGAACTGACCTTGGAGATAGATACCTATCAGTTCCCTCTAAATCAGCACGTAACTTACTCCGCAGATACCCGACCAGGTGCGCAAACAAATCGGTAGCTTCCCCCCGGCTTCTCCATCATCGTTATTTTTATTTGGTACCGCGCTTCTCGCAAAGACGCGAATACTCTCGCCCTCAGGACGCGCGTAGTCAAGTGGAACCTTGAACCAGCGATCGATAATTTTGAGTCCGCCTATTGGGGGGCATCAGTGAGCTCTTATTGGACAGGGGAGCTAGGAAGAATGCGCACCAACTACGCGGTAGGATTCCTCCTTTACAGGCTCGGCAGCGGGAACGGGGATTCGTGATATGGTAGACATGGTGGCGACGGTGACAGAAGGTGTATATCGAGCAATTGTGGGGAGGAGGTTGTTCCTTCGGAGCGCGAAAGAGCTGAGAGGTCGCATTTACGTAGGAGGCCGCGGTGCGGGGTTTAGAAGCTTCAGGTTGTGTGGGGTTCTGACGGCGATTCCCGGCTATTCTTTAACATCACGCATCACTCGACGACTATTGGTCTGAAAGAGGAAGCGAAGAGAGGCTAACAAGTACCAGCTGCAGTCCAGCAAAAATCTGGAGGAGAGCTGATCGTGGAAAACTCGGTCCCAGTCAAACATGTACTCTCACTCGGGAAATGTTGTTGCGTGTTACTATATGGTCTAAAACGACGTCGAGTTATTTGGAGCGATACACCCATACACAGATTCTCACTTTTGCCACGCGCCAAGCCACACGCCACTCTGATCACCACATCGACTATCTCCGCGGGATCTCCGCGGGACCTCCGCTGGATCTCTAGACTCTCATTTTATATAAAACGTAGATTTTACCTCTAGATAGATCAAGAGATTGCATCTGCATCGTACATTCAACATTGCGTGCACAGTTCTGGCTGTTTCTGGACAATTAATTTCTAAATTAGGCTGTCTTACTGCATTGAGCATCTTATCTTTCATTCCAGAAATAAGATGTAGCATAAACAATAGCATTACTTTAGACTCCAAAAGTTCATATAAACTAATTCTCTCTTACGATTCCTCCCCACTCAAAGAACATCAATATTATAATTATTTCTTTCCTTTCTTCTCCCCCAACATCGAATCAACAGTACCGCCAATCGCTCCCTTGTCCGTAAATTGTTTCCCGACCGCTCCCTCCTTATCGAAGACACCTCCGGCCTTTTGCGGAACCGAACCCAATGTTCCATCCGCTATCCTCTCAAGTCAGCACCAACTCTCTGTGGGATAGATTGTAAGGTAATCGTCGTTGCTCGGACCATTGAATTTTTTCCCCACCGAGCCCTCCGATGTAAATGCCTTAGCGGGATTCATCCCCCCATGGTGATCTCGCATCATCGGCTGGTAAATGTGTAAGCATTTCCGATTGACCAGCGTTCACTGGGGAAATAAAACCTTAGAACTACCAGATCCGGCTGATCTGAGATCATGGGGGTCTTCGTAAACGGCGTCGGCCAGGTCTTGGGCTGTGAGCATCTCGCTCGTGCCGTACTCGAAGCCAAGCTCTCCAGGACGCTTGGTGTCCTTGCTGTTGAAGATGCCCGACATTATGTATTCCAGTTTGGGAAATATGCAATGGAGTTGCTGGTTTGTTGTATTGCGATAATCGTGGTCGAGGTGATAGATGTAGGTTTGAGTTGCTGGATGGTCAATGTTTTGGATATGGCTACATATATACGAGCATGCTTATCCTTAAATGTCACCGGAGAAACATGTTACTATATGACGATGTCATGATGAAGAGGTGTGGCTTGAAAGTAACTCAGCGGGGCTCGCGGAACGCCGCCGTCGTCATGCCAAACAAACTCCCGCTGCCAAACCTTGAGAACCCGTCAACCCCGCAAAGTCTAATGGCAAAACCGCCACAGTAGAGGCTAAGATGCTGTAAGACACGACCTCGATCCTCAGAATTATGAAACCCACCCGAGGACTCCACGGGTGGGTTTACCTTCCTGCACAGGATTGGTTAGGTATCTAGCTACACCTGGCAGGTGCCATATCATTAAGATAGCTCACGCTTTGGCGCAGGCGGCAGGCAACAGTCCACTGGCGGAGAAGCCCTAACCCAGAATTCCTACGACAGTTCATCACGCCTCATATCCGTCAAAGCCCTCGTTGTTCCCATCTCTACTGCCTTCTATTCATAATAGTTGCAACCCCCCTTTTACGTGGACCAGACCCGGATGTTGTGCTAATCCATACGCCCTCAGGTTTAAATTCCGATAGGACATTTACTTATCGCGCGCTGTTGCCTGCTCTTCTCTTTATCTACTTCTGAGATATACCGGTTCTGGCTATCAACTCCGCGTACATGTTGCAGTATTACAGCATTGTGCCCTATGGACCCGGGCGCCTTGTACGGTGCATATCGAGACTGTGCGGTTCAAATGGATACTTGGTACGTATCTTGGCCCCACTATTGGAAGATTTAGCTAGGGGTTTATCCTGTCGATCCGCGCGCGAGGCCTTCTGATCAAGGCTTATGACACGCAGTCACTCGCATAGCCGATATCAAAGCCCCATCAAATATCAGCAAACTCTCTGTGATATCTCTGCCCTGTGATGTTTCTATCCTGTATCCCAACCACAAATTGATATCCTCCGTGATTCCCATGCATTGCACTAGAATCACACGGTCACTAGTGAGGAGCATGCAGGTACTTCGGTACTATCCCACCTTCTCTACTATCTAGAATCATTGCCAATGGGCGTACCGTACACATATCAAGTCATAGCTTGAGTGGGCGGTGATGCCAAAGTCCTCAAATTCGCTGGCGATTTGGGACCCGCCCGGCACCGACCGCGCCGAGAAAAAGAGATAAAAGTGTGATCACTGTAGATCTATTAACAACTGTGCGGAAATGAGTGAGTATTCTCGCTTAGATTTGACTGGGGCCTACAGTTAGTAATTTAGCGGCAGGCTAGATGAAAGGAACGAATGATACAGTAGGAATGGACTTTCGGGTGTAGATTGCACTACTTCTCCACGTCACCCATGGCGGATGTTGGGGGCAGATCGTGAAGACTGCGTAGGAAACCGTCACTAGTTCACTTTAGCCTGAATCTATATCTTTCCCATTATAGCTATTAGAAACATCGGTAGATACCGTGACGAAACTAGAAGGACCCTTCAACTAGTATATGGGGTGTCAGTATGCATTCCCTGGAGGACCACGCTTTCTCGTCTCCAGGTGACAGGGCGGCTATAAGCGAACGCGAGCGAGATGCACACTATGTAGGTTGTATGGGGATGGGTGATAGTCCAAATCTGGAATTAAAACCAAGACGCTGAAGTAGAAGGAGCCGGAGAAGGAGAATTCACCCAATGTGCCCGTGATACATATGACTTTCATTGAACTCGTGCGCCCACGGTCCCAGCTTTCCTGCTGATATAATAGAAATGTAAAAACTAGGCTTGCGGACCGGGCTTGATATTTCTATCCGGGTGTTTTTGGTGTCAAAACTCTTTACCTTCTGAAACTAGCAATCCCAGCAAGTCCACAAAATATCCTCACCTGTGAGGCGGGGTTTACTTCGAATCATTAATCATTCACACCTCCGGTGGATGCCTACTACAAGTAGATTAATAATATCTCCGGTGGGCACCGAGTATCTTTAGATGTATTATTTCCCCAGGGATGTGTACGTAGCATTCACGATTGAGAGAGGTTTACTACACCATAGCAAAACATCTCCAAGCCCTCTCCTCTTCAATCATGAAGACTAGCTCCCATGGTGTGAACCTACTACCGGACGTGGTTCAACTCTAGTTCTCCGCTCTGGTGCTCTATTGTCTATGGACCCTCTGTAAGCCAAGGCATCCATCCCGCAATTCTTCCACCCACAATCCATCCAGCAGTATGCGCTTCCACTAGCCCCTTATCCTCACCGCCACTGTCCTCCATAGCGTCTTCGGTGCGCCAACCACCAGATCTCACAACCCGGGGACATAATCAAAGGTTCGTACATTGTAGTTCTAAACTCTAACATCTCTCCCTCCACCTAGGCTTTGCACTAGAGCTGGGCCACCCGCCTCCACGCAAAGCGAGGTGCTCCCCATCCCAATTCTTCACCTCCTCTAACAAATCCCAGGGCAACGGCCACGGCACCCACGTCGCCGGCACCCTTTAATGGCAAATTGTCTCGTAGAAGTCTTTATGTATTTACCGTATTGATACTAAGGTATGCACCTGCGCGCAGAACATTTTTGTGTTACCAATTCAAGTCTCTAGATATACGAAATCCCTACTTAAGTAACCCACCAGTATAGCTAGCATATAGCGCTTATAAACAAGCCAGGAAGGACAGACGCGTTGAACTACCTCAGTGCTCGCTCTTATGGCTGTGTAAAGTGGTCAAAATACCATTTCACGACGTCGTACATGGAATTAGCGGAATTGGGTAAATTCATGTGCACTTCTGCCAATTCCATGCACGACATTGTGGATTTAACGATATTGTAGCATGATGTCGTATAGCTGACAATGTCATGCATGAACTTGTAGAATTTGGTGCAGGTACATATGAATAAGGACTTTTGGAACCTGATGCACATTAAACACTGAATTTCCTAAATCATGCATCAAAACTAATTTGCAAAATCCAGTATCTGATGCACATCGATATCAAGTTCCAAAATCCCAACTCGTGCGCATAAACAATCAATTCCGCTAGTTGGTACATGATGTCAAGTAATGTTGACTACTACACGGGGCTGTACCACGATGTTGTGGTGATAACTACTGAAATTGGGTGTTGGTGTGCATGAAGTTACCTAATTCCATTAATTTCATGCACGACATCTTTGAAATGGTATTTGACCACTTTACCGCACCATACGCCCTTACCGCTGCTCCCGGAGTCCGTCAACGCACATCTCCGAACCTCGGCAACCTCCGTCGCCTAAAACCCGTCAACCGGTACCTTCGAAACTCCACATACCCAGCATGCTCCCCGCCGTCCCCCGCCTTGCCTCGCACCTGCGGTCCACACTCCTCAAAAAGCCGTCTCTCGGTACCTCCCTGCCCCCTCCCGCCCTCTCCGCTAACACCCCCAGCACTCCTCCCGCCCCTCCAACTCTACCGCCGACTCCTGCGAACGCACCGCCAAAAGTTACCGGCAGAGTTGCGTGTGCTGGGCGACGAATACGTCAAGTCCGAGTTCCGACTACACCGGGATATCGACAATCCCGTGCACATCGTGGGGTTCCTGACGGAGTGGCAACTGTACGCACAAAAGCTCGAGGGCGATGCGTGGAGGGGTGAGAAGCTGGATCGGGGGAAAATCGAGAAGATGAGTGATGAGCAGGTTGGCCAGCTGTATGAGATGATGCAGAGTATACGGGGAGAGGGTGAGGAGGGGGAGGGGGAGGGGGAGGGGAAAGCGTAGGATGGGAGGCTGTATTATATTGCGCGGGCGGAAGCTGTGATGATGATGCTTCTACATAGATATTTGTTTTGTGTCCAGCTGCAGGAGACTGGACACGAGACAATTAGATGTACGATTTGGGTATAAACAAAAATACCGGGCATAGGTAGTCGACTGGAGTAGTTCCCGCAGCGTCTGGAGCCCAGTCCTATATCTACATTACACCTACGGATATTACCGCCTCCTCCCAATGCCGCCGCCAGCACCCGACTTATCCTCCAGATTAACCACCTCCCCAATACCTGCTTCCTCCTGCTCGTCTTCGAGCGCTCTAATTTCCTCTCTACATGCCCACCATTTCTCTTCCGCGGTCGCGAACGCGTCTTTCCGCAGTTCCTTGACCGTCTTCATTGCGGCCCGCCCGCTAGATTCAGATTGTTCGATAAGAATCTGTTGCCATTCGCTGGATGTGCGCGCAAAGAATTCGCGCAATGACTCGAAGGGCCGTGGGTGTGGTGTGGGGTCTTCTGTTGCGAGGTGTTCGGGTTCTTCCTGGTCTTCTGTAACTGCGGGTTCCTCTGGGGCTTCCGGGGAAGGTGCCGCTTTGGCTTTTCTCTGTAGTGGTGTCAGTAGGATGCGTGATATGAGAGTTATGGGTAGTTGCAAACCTTTGCCTTCTCGGCACGTCTGGCTTCCAGCTCTTCTTCGCTGATCTTCGGTTTCTTAACCTCCTCCACCACCTCCTCTTCCTCTTCGCTATCGTCCTCATCTTCCTCCTCATCATCTTCCTCCTCACTCTCCGAATCAACCCATTCAATCTCAGTCTGCCGGCTAAAGATCGTTCGCACGCCATCCAGCTTCCCCAGATCAATGGCATACATCTCGTCAAAGCAGATTTCGCGATCATCCTTCTCAAATGTGCCGCCATAGATATATAATACATCGTCTTGGACCGCCAGAGCAGTATGCATCCTTGGGCTAGGTAGGGTTAGACTAAGCTCCGACTGCTGTAGCGCCGCATTTCTCTCCCTTTCCTCCTCCGCATTCTTCCTGTCCTCCTCTTCCTGTATCTCTTCCGCCGATTTACCAGCCTGTTCTGCCTCCAGTCGTGCCAGGTTGCGCAACAGCTCCTCTTCATTCTCCCGCCCTCTATCTCTTCGCCCTCCTCCACCTCGTTGATCAGCCACCCTCTTCTGCTGTCTCGGCTTCCGAAGCACCAAGGGAAAAAACCGATTCCTCTCGACACTCCACGCAAATAACTCATTAAAGAACAACGATTCCAGACCCTCGTCTGTTTCCGCCTTGTCGTGCACACCACCGAACATGATCCCACGACCCTTGTGTGCTGCCATAGTGACGCCCACGCGCTTAGGATTTGGCGCATTACCAGGTCTCTTTCTCCGTTCCCACCTGATTTTTGTAAGATCCTCCTGGTCGAGCCTTAATAGCCAACTGTCCTCGTGCACATTCCCCATCTCGCTCACCGCCATCTTCCCTCCCTTCTTCTGCGCGTTGGCGACCTTAGTCTTTGAGTACCCGCCGAACAGTACCGCGCCCTGCTCGTGCGGCAGCAATGAAAACGAACTCCTCGCATCGGGGCGCTGCGCATGTGCCGGCAACACGATCTGTGTCCACGTGTACGTGACGACATTAAACACCCACAGATCTCCCAAATACTTCGTACTTGCCGATGTATCCTGGAAGCCCCCCCACAGGACAATGAAACTTTTCCACGCGACCATGCGATGCCCACTCCTTGCCGGCGGCGCCTTCCCCTTCACCTCCACCCGCGCCCACTCGCGAGACTTACACTCAAAGCTCCAGAAGTCATTGTAGTGGTAGAACGTATTCTGTTTCGGGCTCGAGAACTCGCCCCCAAACAACCACAGCGTTCCGCCCGAGTGTGGGCTGCCACAAACCCAATGTCCGGATCTCGGCAGCGGCGAGTTCGGACTGGTGATACCCCTCCATGTCCCCATAGCGGTGTTGAAGATATTGAGGTCGTTGAAGAAGGAGGCGAGGGAGCCGTTGAAGGTTTCGCCGGCGAAGAGGAAGAGCTCGTTGCTGCTTGCGGGAGAAGGGGTGAGGGTGGCTCCCGAGCGAACGGGGGGCGGAGCGTCGAGGATGGTCTCGGTGACTTTGAGGAATTGTGCTTGCTTGCGCGCGTATTCTTCGAGGACGGCGTCGATGTCTTGGTCGTCTGTGTCGATGATGTCTTTGGGTCCTTTTTTGCTGACTTTCTTTTCTTTCTGCGCGGACTTTCGAGCTGTCTTTTCGGCGACCCGTAACTTTTTGTCGGGGTTTTTCTTGTCTTTTTTTGCCATTGTGGGGAGAGGTGATGGATGTGAAGTGAATGCTGAAGAACTTTTTTAGTATGGGTGAAAATGTGGGGTAGCTACAGATGTTCGAATAAGTGTTCCGACCCTAACCCTGCTCACGACAACATTCAATGTGGATATGCGGAAACAATGCTACCCTCTTCGGTTAACTATGTGAATGTTTTTTGGTACAAGTTGAACTGCTCACCTCATATACTTAAAGATGTAAGTGGTATCTACTCTCAGATGTTAGCACCATACAAAGGACTGTGTGTAAAATCACCAGGAGGCAAAAACGTAAAGCCATAAAGGCTTAGTATTAATGGAAAAACCATGACATTAGTTCTAGATTACCTAATCTGCGCATATACTATGCAAAATGAAAAACGAAAACAACACAAAACCACAACCCCCGACCCCGCAATTATCAACATCCCAATATCAATCTCAAACCTGGACCCAACATGTAACCACTCAACTTATACTCAATGCCCAGTAACAGATCCAATGAGAAGGCAGTCGGCAGAAACCACATTATTAGCGTTGAGGTTGATAAGACCACTTTGCTTCTATAGAATTGTCAGTAACTGAAGTCCCTTGTTCCAGTATCTCGGGCATGACTTACATTACGGTTATTGGGGGCACAACAGGCAACCTGGTCTTGACCACTGCAGTGCTTGTCCCCGGGAGAGAGTCCTATGAAGTTGTTAACACCAACTTGAAGACTGAAAAGGGGAAAACTAACTCAATCCTTCGATAAGCTTGGCGGCATCGACATCAGCGAGCTTTGAACAGGGACCAGCAAGATCCCCTCCAAAAACAGGACTAAGGATGAATCCCTTATTATCGGCAGCGCCCCTGTTGCAGCAAGCAACAACTGATTGCTTGTTACCACACTGCTGGTTCTGAATGCTCTTGCTGTCTTCCCACGAGGTGCTCTCATCCTTATTCTTGAGGAGATCGCCGAGAAAGTTGAACTCTTCACCGTTGCCGCCTTCCTTTCCATCCTTTCCAAACTCCTTTCCCTTGACGTCCTCTTCATGGCTATCGCCATGGCTTTCGCCGAAGATGGGAGAGGCCACAGCGAAGGAGGCAAGAGCAATGATAACGATGGACTTGATGGAAACCATTCTGAGGGATTGGAGTTGTTTTTTGAAAGTGGAAGAGGAGAGAAGAAGTGTTATTAAAGTGGGAACTGTGTGGATGTGATTGAATGCTGTTGAGGTGAGGATTAGAACTGAGGGCGGCGAGAGGGGGGGTATTTATGAAGTTTTGGAATCTATGTCTTTCCGCTGGTTCTCCTAGAACGATGTGATGTTGCTTGCCCATGGCCAACTCGACTGACTCGTAAGGCTAGCTCCTGAGCGGGTCGGTGATGGTGTCTCTCAGGCCTTCCGTGCTTGGGAGGCTAACCTCCCGCTCGACTGTGTTGGTTGTTTCTCGGGAGAGGGATCGGCATTGGTAGCTTCAGCTCCGACAGAGGCCGGGTTCCCACTTAGTATAGCGCTGAATCTGCAAAATGCTTGTTATCCGATTAAAATGCTAACTGCTAACCAGGGAGTACAGCCCGTAGTGAAGCCAATTCGTGCGCCGACTCGGTGCGCATCTCAGGGTACTACAAACCTGACGAGATTTGTCGCATTCGAGCACCGTGAAGCGTGGCCGTTTCACCGGCATCAGCAGCGCTCAGCGACATCATGGCGAAGCGATAGCAACGATTCCTTCTGCTTGTTCTCTCCAACAGATACCCGAAAACATGCAAAATCAGTGAATGCTCACGGGCCATCACACGGGCCCCTGCCTTTGTCTCGGAAGGTAGTATCAATCCAGTTAAGCCGCACTGGCGCCGTTCGATAGCTTAAACTTAGTTCCGACGATCGCTCCTCTGTCGGGGTGTTCCTCCGTAGCGCAACAAGCCGACCCCTAAACAACGTTGCAACTCTAGTTGAGACATTGTTGTCTATAACTTTTAGATGATAAAAAAAGTCTCGCAGTTACTTGTTTGCATGGAATTGTTGTCAATTCCTGTCTCCATTCTGTGGGGGCCAGTGGACAACTCCAGCCCATATCGCATCGTAGGCGGCTTAAGCCTATCCGATTTCCAGGCTTGTCGATAAGGAACTTACCGCGACAAAGCACGCATAACTTTAACCTCTGGCGTGTCTTACATTCAACCAACACAACTCCAATCCAGACCGGCTGCAACACTCCAAAAGAAATTTCGGCACAGGTACCAGAATCTTGCCCAATTGAAAGTGCAAAAATGGGATGGGATATGCCAGGCACAAAATATATCAGGGGAATAACCCGTCAAGCGAAAACTCAATCGCTCTCTTTCTGGGGTTAGATCGTCAGGGGAAGGAGAAGGAGAACGCCACCCCGAGCCCGGTGATCATGCTGGATCTGAATTCCGGGGCTCACAGAAAGGGATACTGCCGTGTCTAACCCGTTGGTATCGGCCAACGATGAATCATGATGCTCTCCCGGCCTCATGAGCCTTCTCCGAGCTGGATAGTGAGACATATACGGCAGTAGTGGAGAGTGGAGTCAAGGTCTAAGTTTACTTAACAGTTTTCCGGATGTGAAGAACTGGAGCCGAGTTATCGTGAACTCTGGGCTAGAAAAGGCCTTGAATTGCGAACTAACTAACTGTGCGCTACCAGTTTTAATACAAAACCAACAAACGCAGGTGATGAGACATGTATGTATCGCTGATTCTGGAGAAGAGAATCCGTTGATCCTCACAAGAAGTGGCATAGACACTTATCACAGCCAGCATCATCTATTGGGGGTTGATTGGCACTGCATTGTCCGTGGAGATTCATGCTGTAGGGCATTTCAAATTGGATGTTGGATTGCAAAGTGCAAAAGGATCACTCGATTGAGGCGGAACTCCTATCCGACCGGCTTGTTCCATGATCGTGGTGAGGTGAGATTCTCATGACAAAAACAATGATCAATTGCGATGACAAGGGTAAGTTGTTCTTCATCCAGATAACGAATACCTGACAAGGAGTCAAGATCCACCGGCCACGGCATACCGGTATAAGCTTTGGTGAAAAGACAATTGTCTCGGATCTCACGCCTGGAGACATTTTCGACATATACCGCCCCTGCTAGTGTTCAGCATAAACCAAAGTCATGCAGCTTAGCTTTGCGATCTCGGGCTCGGGTTATATACCCATTCGTGTTGACTTCACGCATGAAATATGACGCTGTGAGGTGGCTGGAGGCGCTCTCCTCGGATCAGGTACCTTTTGGTGTTAATGCGGTAGAAAGGGCACTTTTGAAGTGCACTCTGTGTTGTCATTCAAACTCAGACAAGACTGTACTATACAGTGGGGTGCATACGCAGGTACGCAGGTTGGCGAACCAATAACCATGCATGAGAGTTATAGTGTTGTTTGCAAAATTGTCTTTGAGAATCTGTAGCCTTTGTAATCGGATATGTAAGACGAAATTGGGAGTGCAGGGATTTCTGAATTAGAGGGGAAATGTTTGAGGAAGATTGAAAATCATTTCAGAGCACTCATTCCCTAATCTATGGGCAGTGCATAGACAACTGTTCCCGCGAGTTAACCACGTTCAAATCTTACACGAGACAACCATACTATGCATCCATGTAGCGGTGCTCGGATAGGGAAGATGAAATCGGGAGTGATGTAGTATCCAGGCACCAGTATCCAGGCACCAGTGATCATGAGCGTGTGACAACGAGAAGGCTGAAACGATACAAAGACATATGTCTTGAATTCGGCATGCGTGCCAATATACCCCTAACTAATACCCACCTATATATACCTGAGTCTAACTTAGAAGAAGGGATACGAATGAACATCTCGAGCGATCTAAATAGCACGCACTAGCCAATAGTAAACAGTGAATATGACACGTTTAACTTTAAACATTCAGCATACACGAATGTACCAGAGCCAAGCTGTCTCCCTCGAGAGAGACAGAGTGATGTCTCTCCGTATCTTCAGTCCATCACACTAGTTAGGTCGTGACCATCTCATCCGGGTACCTGGAAAGTATGCTGCTCAATTCAGTAGAACTGATTCCTTCCCGGAGCGTGGAGCCGAGTACGTTTCCAGGATCACTCGACACCTCAGCAAGTCTTATTTCTAGCTCTTTTCGCAGAGTACACTTGACTCAACCAGACTAGCCGTAGATCCACTACGGGTGCATCAAACATACGAAGAGCATGTATCCGGTTCAATATACCGTATTGACTCTTCCATGAGACATGGCACCAAACTTGTCTTATCCTCGAGTCAGCATGGTATTACTCGAAGGGCTCCTTACGATATAAGCCGGCGTTAATCGATTGGGATCATAAACTCAACACCCTCTCATTCTTGCTGCCTCGGCGCCCTGAACCTCCTCTTAATTCCTGTCCAGCTCTCGACATTATACCTTTCCTGCACCTTCCCACATCTTTCCAGTCCCCACTCCATAACTCCCACCATGAAAACATTCTCAAACATAAATGCTAAACTCCTTTCCCCCACTTTCGTCGGTTCCAGCGATGCTTCACCCGCCTTTTCCGCCGTCTCAGCATCTGGTCCATGCCCCACCATAACATTATGCAAACTCGCGCCTCCGGGCACAAATCCCGCCGCCTTCGCATCGTAGCCGCCTTTTATCAAACCCATAAATTCGCTCATGACATTCCTATGGTACGACGGCGGGCAAAACGTATCCTCACCCACCAACCACCTTGGCGGGAAAACCACAAAATCTGCGACTGCCGTCTCGGGCATTGGAAAAGCCACAGTGAGAACAGTGAAGATACTCGGGTCCGGGTGGTCATATGAAACCGTCCCAATAGTGTTGAACCGTCCAACGTACCTGAACGGATAATAATTCCCATGCCACGCCACAACATCGAACGGTAAATGGTTCTATTCCACCACAAACAACTTTCCGCAGAACTTTGCCATGATCTTATGTGGCTCCTCCGAATCGACATAGTCCGCACGAAGGATCTGGAAATCCCGTGCGTTTGCGAGCTCGTTACTTCCGATCAGTCCCAGCTCCGGCAACTCAAAGTATGCTGCTGTGTACGTTTCTAGGATGTAACCGCGTGCTGGACTGCTGATTGATACGTTGTACTGGATCCCCTACGGTACCACTAAGATCTCAGATAGTCGAACGTACACCCGCCCAAGCTCTGTGTGTACATCGAGATCTCCGGTCTGCGGCACGATCAACATGTCCCCGTCTGCGGAGAAGAACGCCTCGGTGCCGGGCATGCTAAGGCTGCAGGTGTAAATGTAGATTCCGATGCCACTTTTGGTTGGGATATCCCCCGCCCCGGCGAGCAGATGTAGGCCGGATACGAAGGTGGCATTGGGGTCGATGTCGAAGGCGTCCCAGCGGATTTGGTTGGGAACTTGCTGGAACGTGGATGATGAGGGTGAAGAGGAGGGGGATTGTGGAGTAAATGGGATATGAGAGGCGGAGGGGAGGATGCGGTAGAGCTAGGTCTGCTTATTGGTACTGCGGGGGGGCGGTGAAGGCGGTTCTGGACAGCTTTCGGTGTAGAGACCAAGAGGTGGGTTTGTGGGGAGTTACGGGCGGGGAGGGAGTTGGGGAGGGAAGAGGACTCGAGGGAAGAGGAGAGACCGTGGTGGGGTAGGTGTATGGATCCGGGCTTGTGAAGGAAGTCATGATGGAATCGATATCCTGATATCAGGATGGTTTGTTTTTACTTGAGCATGAGGTGTAGTTCGCAACGTCATACATATTAAATGTGTAACCGTTGATAGCCGCCATGAACTGCCGGCCTGGCTGTACTATCCTCACTCGTACGATATTAGAGTTGCCCTTTGTAATTATCCGAGTTTTGTTTTTCGAGTAGTGTACCGAGCACAGTGGTTGGGACGGGGTTCGCGTCTGACATTTTTTGAATGAGACAAGGTTCACCTAACAGGTTTAGAATTGTGGGCGAGGTAAACCTAACTGAGAGGGAAAGGTACTGAGACAGTCTGGACTGTGTGAAGCCCTAAAGACCTAATTCTGTACCCAGCATGCCAGTAGATACAGTTTCAATGGCGTGGAAGAAGGAGTGCAGCTAGATCTAAAACCGGTGGTGGAAAGGGTGGACCAGCTTCAACTTCCTCTGCAGTTGTGCCATTAGGTCCTCTTCGTACGTAACTACCGTTGTAAAAAAGCACAGTTGAAAAATCCGTAATCGGTGTGTATTGACACCGCTAGAGTCGAGATCGACTTGAATTTGGTGTATGCTTCGTACCGATCTTGTGGAGGAACGGTCTTGGAACGTACCCACGGCGTGTATTTTGGGTACTTCAGTTCTGGCAGTGTGTTTTCAACCCTTAATTTTTTTTCACTATGGTAGTCTTTTAATCTACTTGCATTTCCCCGGTATCTGCATACTGAGCTGACATTTTCCCCACTGGACAAATTGAACTGACACTGACAGCCTGTTGAGAAACACCCCCTACTGACAGCTGACGTCCTAATCCCTAGGGTACATGAATTCAGTGTAGGGGTGTTTAAAAGCCACGAAAACATCGTTTGAAGGCCATGTTGTGGTTTATATTAAACGCTGTGATGTAAAAAGCGTTTAAGCAGTGGTGCTATCGTTTTCACTAAACTATGATATGGTGTTAGGGTGCTGGTGTAGTGTAGATCTCACGCTGAAAAATGTCGAAATTTTTCTAAGTTCATTTTTGTATGGGAGCTATATATCAAAGAACGGCCTATAGATGTCTATAGCACTAGTTCGGTATACACATTTGAGCATGGTGTAGTAGTTAGTAGTCCTAGACTGAGACCATATCGTGTGAATATTCAGCAATCTGCTTCACAAGTTCAATTGCTAGCAGTACAATGACTTTTTGCGTATTCGAACGGCATCTTTTTAAACCACAAACGTGATATATAAACGCCATTCTGGTGTAAAAGAGATGCCAAAGGCGTGTGAAAGTGATACCAAAGGGGTGTAAATGCTACTGCAGTGTGGGATAAACGAAACTACACAGTGGTGGTAATTTACACGCTCACCGCCTGTGACCACTATCACCTACCTGCAGACGACCTCACGACAATCTCACGACAATCTCACGACAATCTTCAAAAATACCTCACGATTATCACACGACAGTCTCACTACAATCACCACGAAAATCTCACCATGATCTCACGACAACGTGATCACAATGCCACACTGCCAGTTGTGAGATTTAAACTACACCGAAATGTACCGTAAGGCTAACCACTGTGCTCGATACAATTTGTTTGTTTGTATTTAGCCGCTTGCGGCTATGACATACATTTTCCTTCCTTTCCCCGCCACTACCCTAAGGAGAACCCTTCGAGCTCAAGTTGTGACTTCCCCACCCACTACCTCTATGCAACGGAGGGCATAATGGGCATCTTCACTTTGAATACTACGGCCTCTAAACCCGCCCGCCTCCCCTCAGTGTTCGGTACAGTACTCTTGTCAACCAGACGTTCGTTTCATTCACCTATAAGGTGAAAATCTGACCGATAAGAGCAATGTAAAGGCAATAAATTGTTTTTAGCATCTTTTAACCTCGGAAATTGTATTCAATTGGTTTATTTTGCTCCAGACGGTGCGGTGCTGTGGTCCAGACTGTCGGACATTTGAACATGGAACATCACTCGTTATTGAAGTCTACCAAAAGTCGCATATATGAGAAACCGTATCGATAAGGAAGGCAAGGAAGCCTTGACTCGTGTCTAGCCCCGTAGGGCTGGTATGTGAGCTTAACCTCGACTATGAGTGGGAGGGCAGTGACAAGTGCAAACACATATGTGCAACAAGGACAGGGCTTTTCGCTTATATCCCGGGTGCCCAAGTGTTCACTCAGCTCGAATACATGAAGCATCACCAAATCATAATTAGAGTATACAAAAAATTAGTTCCTCCACACCAACGGCCAGCAAGCAGCGCTCCAGGAACTGAAGCCGCTAGTCGTATATATATGACATCCACTAACCTTCACAAAACCGATTCCCCTCCCCCCAACTTAAATAGCGCCCCAGCAGTTACATGTCCTATAAAACGTATGTACATCCATAAGTAGTCATCCGTTTTTCGTCATAAAATCCATTGCATCATTTCATCGTAGTTACCTCCCTGGTTCCTCGTGCTAGAAATCTTGTCGTTCCCCCTTTTCTCCCGGGCGAGCCCACCCGGTGTTCCCCGCGACTTATCCTCACCTTAACTGGTATCCAGGCTGCTGTATGTAGTCGCGAACATGTCGTCAGGCCTCCTCGTGATCTCCGTAAGCACTTCCCAAAGTAACGCTCCTCCGCCTCCCATGCATGCATGTATCTCTCATCTCCCGGGCGGCCAAAGCCCCGTACGACTCCCACGAGTCTCCAGATCAATATCATTGTGCGCGTAAACATTTCCCCACTTAAACCCCTGGCTTCCATCGCTACTACTATCTCTGCTGGTGTCCAAAAACACCGATCTCGGGGTCTGCGGACGTGGGGTTCTCGGTGTTCCCGGTGGTGCCTTATTACCGCCCCTATACTCGTTCGAAGCCATCGAATACTGTCGCCTACTATCCTTCTTCTCTCTCAAAAACACTCTCATGCCAGGTAAACACGCAGCGATGAACGCGGTCGTAACCTCGATCTCGGAGGTAAGGTATAGGATGTCGTAAAACTTCTTGAGGTCGTTCATGGTGCGGTGCCGCAGCGGCTTCATCGCTCGTATGATGATGGTGAGACGTAGGATGGCGGCAAGAATTGGGATTGCTGAGACCATGAGGAAGAAGACGACGCCCCAGCGCTCACGGCGGCGAAGTTGTAGTCGCCGGAGAATCACGAGGAAAAGAGCGACTAGGAAGAGATCGGTGAGGATGTTTGCGGCGGCCGTTTTGGAGTGGTTCCAGATCTTCTCCTGCGGGGAGCAGAAGTAGTGGCTGTCCAGGGACCTGTAGTGGTTGTTAGATATGCGTGACTGCTGAGAATACGGTAGGGGACAGAAGGAACTTACCATGCGCGGTTGATCGGGAGACAAGTCAGTAACATCATCAAAGTGATGACGACGAAAGTGAGAACGACCAGGAAGGTCAAAACGTAAAGGGCGGTTTTGCAGGCTTTCGATATCTTTTCCCGGAAATGGAAATACATCGACAGAAATGCGGCCTTGATAAGCCACACCATAATGAAGTAGACGAAGCTTTGTGCATAGAGTAGCTATCACCTCAGTCAAAAATTGTTTCCAAGCAACAACTATCGGAAAAAAGGTACCTTCAGTGCAAATATTTGCTCAGCATTGCGCCTTGATTGCGATGCCGTTCCATCATCAACTCGAATGAGCCTAACATTTTTCCATGTGTTTAAACCCGCATTACAGGTTGCCACTACCAGGACCAAGCATAAGATGACTTCCGTGTCGTATTGTGCGAACATCGATTTGCGTTTCCGGGTCCAAAGCACGAGTATCCGCGCGACGCAAATGCTGTAGGCGACTAATAAACATAACCATTCGACGACGATCGAAGCAACGGGCGAAAGCATGTTGTGTATGGATTTTCCTCAGTGGGATTCACTTAGGGTTTTTATTCGTTTTAAACGAACTGAGACACGATGGTTAATGCGAGGCTATATCCAACGAACTACAAGGAAGGGGCTGTGTCAGTGACCATGATCGCAAGCACCTTTATTCCACAGCCGTCTAGAGCAGAAAAGATATACACACCTCAACGTGATATGAAGTCCAGCACTCTGACCAGACGACAGGAACTGCGAACACGATGGCAGGAGCGGAGCGTGGGGAAGTTAATTATAAATAAAAAGTTTCGATAAGGGCAGATCAACATCCGAGTTGTCAGTTTTCGCATAGCCGCGCACATCCAATAAGTCATCATTCTGTCATATTACGCTGCGGAATTCTGCGAAGGGCAGTGCAGTAACACAGACTGAGCGGTCGTCTTGTCCCCCCCCCCCCTTCCAACCTTGTATTATTGAGTATTTCAGTTCTGATGCTTGGTGATACGTTACGTTGTACAGCACCATGCTGCAGCTCGCGAGGGTAATGTCAGCAGTCTGACTGGACGCGTCGTTAGATTCTCCAAGGCTCAATTAAGCAGGGATTGATGCGTGGAGACTTTCATGTACCTTATGAACTCTCCACTCACGAAACAAGACCACATATATTTATACTCTGAACTCGGGTAACTACGGTCCGGGAAACCAGGCGCACCACAAGGCCAGACTACATTATTGACTACACTATTGATCTAGTTTCCGAGATCCAGAGCTCCAGCAACGAAGGCAGGATATTTCTGAGTCTTAAATGAGAACTGCCCCATGAATGAGAACATAACCGCTAAATACTTACATAAGTATACTCGGTGGCGAATAGACACTCCCAGCAACGCAGCCCTACGAGCTGATAGAACCACTCTGCCGGTATACCCGATACCGTACTGATGAGACATAACCAATAAACATCCATAGAATCGTCTGAGATAGGGGCGATCGATCAGATCCAGTTGCTAGACGATAGTTTGCTTTTTTCAAGGTTGATACACAAACACTGTAGGCGCAGACGCTGGTACATAGCCACGATTGGACGCTACAAACGACTAGATGTGCTCATCGAAATTGAGATGCCAGTTGTTCGGTGAGAGCTAAAAATCCTGGTCCAATTGTCTTGGTGGTCTGGTTAGAGTTCTATTCTGGTATCTCGGCCTTCATAGTATCTGGTTTTGAAATGCTCTCATGGGCTGAAACAGTTGTCACGTTTGTAATTGCGGAAACTTCCTTCCTTTCTACCGACTTCATACAGATACAGTGCAAAATGGTCTGTAGATAGATGCAGGGCAGCGAACGCTACAGCCGGAACCTTCTGGTCATAAGGCATGAAGTGCAAAAGAATATATAGTAATTTCGAGAAAGAGGTCGCCGTAGTCGTCGAGCGCCCCTATCTAGCCGTTTCCCAGTGTGTGGGGAATGCACCGGGGCCAGGAACCCGCCGATAAACATCACCTCAGGTCTCCAGTAAGAGAAGTTATCACAATCCATTACTTCCTGGGTCAGATCATACAGTGAAGGCTAGGCAAACACTTGAAGTCGGTGTTTCACTGGGTCGATATGGACTGTCCCAGCCTATATATATTGGCCTGTGTTTGACTGGTTTCCAATCTCAGACCAGGCGACGGTGTTTCGAACGTTGGAATGTGAACCCCATGTAATCGCTCATACGTCGATAGGTTCCTTTTTTCCTCCGCCCTTTGCATACGCCGAGTCGCCAACGGTTCACTTCAATGGGCCTATCTATTACCAATCTCGATGATTTGCGTGTCTGCATTTGTTGTGATTCCCAGACCGTCCCTTTGGATGTGCTCAGGAACCGGGTCGTAAGAAGGGTGGATGCTTTAAGAGAAACATTGAGGTTAGTCACATGGTTTTGAAGGCTCGGATTCAGGCTTGATCATGCACGGTTATTCTCCTCAACTGCACGAAGGCGTCTTTGCAAGTCGACAAACCCAGGATCACACGAAGGTCGCGGAGGTTGCCGGCGCAAGGGTTTATATACAACACCATGTTGGTGCAGACGCTGGTGCAAAACTACCACTGGACGTGATGTCAAACCAATGAGCGCAATACGGTTATTGAACCTGAGATATTACTCTAGCTATTCAATGAGAATTAAAGTAGAATATCCGGTCTATCTAGTTACCTGTCTGTGGCTTAGTTAAAGTTCTATTCTCTCGAGGTGCCTTACCGGACAGTGTACCTAGTCTATAGATACTTCCTTGTACTTCTTTCTGTTCTACTAGCATGATTGAGTGTCTAAGACGCAAAGTGATATATGGGTATATGCAAGTAAGCGAACGCCACAGCCGAAATCTCTTTGCAGGGCATGAGGCACAGCGTCACCAGCATATAAAAATGAGTGATGTTGAAGCGTTCACAAGGGGCCACAAGGCTCACCGCGCTTGATCAACTGCTTGGTCGCTTCATTCCAGTCCCGAGTCCAAGTTACTAGTCAGGATGAAATCCCCTTGCAATGAACAAGCATGGCCCATCTGCGTTGATGGGCTTCATTTTCAAAATGTAGTCTCGGTCTAAAATAGCTTTTGTAACCGACGGGCTGCCTTGCAGCCATGGTATACTCTATATCCCCATTGTTTGAGCGGCTAGAGATACTCCACATAGTGGATCTCCGTGTATCAGCACATGGGCTCTGTATACTTCATCCTTGAAAGATATTCTCGATTAATAATTGTATGTCATAACTTTGTGTTTCGTGAGTAAGTGCGACCATCTATGCCGCATGGACATCTTCAATCACATTGATAAGAGCGACAACCCCCCCCCGACGATCTATCATCCCGTTTGCCACCATCCTGATGGAACTGCTGAGCTTGAATAGTAAGCGGGCGGCGAGCAATCGAGAAGCAGTTGCTTGGCCGATCAAATATCGTTGTGCTGACCCCTCTACCCCACAACCTAGTTTTTTCGGTGAGAGGTTGTATGCAGTTGTTTATCCAACACCAGTATTGACGAGTGTAGCGTCCGGAGATTCAGCCCTAATTGTTACATTCACCCACCCGTCATGATGCAGAGTGATTAAAGCCATCAGCCCTAATTAGCATCGACCGAGAGTGTTTATATACCACCGAGAATAGAGTAACGCCAAACACCCCGAGTTTTGACAGCTGTCAGCAGCCCCACTAGTAAAAACAATTTGGACTCGAATTAAATACTATGTAGGTACTATGTAGATGCTTTGCAATCCTCGGGGACTATGCTAAATGCAGTTGAAACTGGCGAGGAGCAGGTGTTTGCGATGTGACGTCGTACTTGCTCGAATTCGCAATTGGAAACGATTGATCGGCTGGCTGCATAGATAGTTAAAGTCTGTAGGATCTATTAATTATAGGGCAGTGCTCTTTCCCAGAATTTCGTCGCTCGGCAAAATGTTGGGCAGCACATTCCGGACATTTGCCTGAGACCCTTTTAATTCGTATTGTCGTGCGAGAGCTGCTCTAAAATTTAGAGCGCTCTCGAGTCTGCTAAGATCAGTCACGTGATATAAAGTTCTGAGTAGCGCCTGGTGAATTAACTGGCTGAAATTTGTACCGAATCTTCTCTATACCTCGAACGACTAAGATGGATTCACAAGCATCAAATCTTATTTTACAGAAGGCGTTTCTAACGGGATATCACCGAGTCAAAAATTGCGGCTCTGCTCTTCGTCAAACCGGGTAATTAACTCTAAGCTTCTTCTTGTTGGGCAGCACGCACTCTCACTACACACCTCCCCAATTGCTTGCTTGACGCGACAAACCAACAAACTCACAGCTTCACCCACTCCCACACAATCAGCACTATGAAGTTGGTTAGGTACCGCACCCTTCTTTGCGTTCCACGTTTTCTAGCATACCGCTAACTCCTCTAGGTTTTTGATGAAATGTCAAAATGAGACGGTTACCATCGAGCTTAAAAATGGTTCCTCCCCCTTCTCCCTTTACACGTCTAGAACCATCCAGTTGATTTGTATACTTGGGAAAAATAGGCACAACAGTTCATGGCACTATCCTCAGTGTCGACGTCAAGATGAATACAGCCCTACGCACGGTTAAGATGACGATCCGTAACCGCGATCCCATCGCGCTTGACACCATCAACATCCGTGGCTCCACCATCCGCTACTTTATCCTTCCGGACTCGCTGCCGCTTGATACCCTGCTTATCGACGATGCGCCAAAGCCAAAGAACAAGGCTCGCAAAGAGAGTGACCGCGGACGTGGAGGGCGTGGAGGAGGTGATCGCGGACGAGGTGGTAGGGGAGGCGGAAGAGGTGGCGGACGGGGCAGAGGTGGTGGTGGACGGGGTCCGAGGTAATTGCCGGGTGTTGTTGATGCGTTGCTTTCTACGAGGATGTAATATACGACGTCTATGAGCATGAGCTGGGACAGCGGTAGTAGATGAGCTACGAGACGAAAGGAGAATAACCAAAAACAACTTATTGCCTTCGGCTGTGAACGTCGTGCCCGTCATTTAATATCACATTGTACCGTCTGGATCCCTAGTTAAAACCCCGAAAAACCCAATTGCCTTTTATTGCACCTATGTAGTGCTTTGTGCCCTCAATTGCGCAAAATCCATCTCCCAAAACGTTCTTGCCCACATAACCTTTATCGTTCCTTCTTCTCCATTTCCTTTGTCTGAGTTATCTCTTCCCCCGCCTTCCGTAGTTCCCGTATCCGTTCCGCCTCAGCTTCCACCTTCTTGACAGCCTCAAGCTCGTTGACGAACCACACAACCGCAGACCAAAGACAGGCGCAGACAATGCTGAGAAAGACGAAATGCCAGCTCCGTGTTGCGAGAAGGAGCGCGAATAATGTTGCTTGAAGCGCGGCGAAGGAGGTGTATGTAGCTATGAGCACCGAACGGTTGGCGCCAGGCTCGAAGACGGACGCCCAGATCTCGGAGATGAATTGCGACATTACGCGCAGGCTGGTGAGATATCTGATTGGTTGATCCTGAGGAGGGAGGAGTTGGATGGGGAAACGGAAGGATTTTATGCTTTGTGGAGGGAGATGGCGAAATTTGAGTTGGACGAAGGCCAGATGGTGAGATACTGAGCGGCTCTTTCGCGTCCCCACTACCACCAACTCTGGCCATGGAAATGTTGCCCACCCCCGATACCTCCCACATCGACCCACTAACTACCTACGAGCCCTCCTCCGACTCTTTCCTAATCCTCGACACTCTCACCTCCGATGCTGCATTCCTTACTGAGCGATTTCCGTCCACCTCCCCCACACCTATCATCCTAGAACTAGGCACTGGATCCGGTATCATCACCGCCTTCATCGCTTCGCATTCCCTTCCGCTATTCAATCGCTCCGACCTCCTACTTCTCGGAACGGACGCCAACTCCCTCGCCTGCAATGCCACAAACAAAACCGTCTCTCTCACACCGCAGCCCCATCTCTTTCTTGGCGCTCTCACAGCAGACTTATTCTCGCCGATAAAAGCATATGCGGTTGACGTACTTGTCTTCAATCCGCCATATGTGCCGACACCTGGGGTGCCGGAGTTGCATAAACAGAAGGGGGAGACGCGATGGGAGGAGGAGAGTAGGTTGTTAACGTTAACGTATGCAGGCGGTGAGGATGGGATGGAAGTTACGAGGCGCGTTTTCCGGGGTTTGGAGGAGGTGTTGAGTCTACGTGGCGTGGCATATGTGCTGCTTTGCGGGAGTAATAAACCTGCTGAGGTGGTGGCGGGGTTGGAGAATGAGGGGTGGAAGTGTAAAAAGGTGGGAGAGAGCGGGAGGCGGGGTGGAATTGAGAAGTTGGATGTGTGGAGGATATGGAGGTAATGGGGTGGAAATATCGGAGCAGGGGGTCGGTGCAGTAGCAATCCCGGGAGGAGGATCGAGCGGACTGACAGCGCAAGTGCCAGCTTTGTGTTGGTCTCTTCGAGTTTGTATAGGACGGCCTAGTTGGCTTTCTGTCTCGTTGGAATGCATCTCATTTCTCTTCACGGTTCAGCACTCGAACGGCGGATTTATCCCTTTATGCCTGGAGCGGCCACCTGTTATGCAGCGCTTCCAAATACCAGGGGCGAACCTGTGTAGCCTGGGGACATCAACTGTATGACAGTTTAGTTAGAGCAACACTCTAGCAGTAGATTGCGAATGATTCGACGCATAACTATGGTGGAGTGGGTAATGAATTGGGATCCACCGGAGATGATTGTGAGCACAAGGTCTGTGAATGATACGCCACACCCTCGAGTTTGAGAGGTAGGGTCTTATATCTAAAGATTCTCATGGTCCTAACAGTGATCCAAAACCATGCCCACGGTCTTTAATGTGGCCCAATCTTCAATCATCACTCGCCACAACTCTCTCTTCTCTCCTTGGCTGCCATCAATGAAGCTCCTCTAGATCTCACTGTCTCCAGAAATCGCGGACTCTGAGCAAGATATGTCATGTTTGACGCAATAGTATCTGGTTTCTGGGCCATCTGCGTTTGGGACTCTATATTGGGGTCTGGGCTCTATTTGGTGTGGATCTTTATGCACTCTAAATGTTAATAAATTGATTCTTCCTCTGATAATTGTGTGAGATTGGAAGTGACGTCGACCTCCCGGAAATCCAATGCATCAGACTATGATCATTTTAGATTGACGCTAGTGATTCGCGCGGCTCCGCGATCTTAGCTCCTAGGTTTGCATTCAAGACTCCAATTTATTCAAATGTTCTTGTTTCTTTTTTGCTTCACGGGCATACTTACATCTTCATAGAGATTCGAAATTTCGGTCTATTTTATAAGAACGCGAAAAAACGGGACGCGGGCCATTATCGGTCCCTTTTCGGCGAGCTCGGAGCGGAGTTCAAACACTCCATATCTCATCTTATCAGTATTTAAGTCTCAACGTCATCCATTCCATTCCCCTACAATCAACTCTAAACCTCGCCCTCTCCTACCTAACCTTGTCTCGATAAGGATAAAGATTCAAGATGTGTAAAAAAGCTAAGTGCTCTTCTTGCAGTGCGTTCATCCTCCTCCTCGGGGTTCGTCGGGATATTTACTGACTGGTTTCCGCAGGCGGCGTCACCTGGTTTGGCTGCGGTATGCACATTCCATCAGTCATGGGCTCTGTGCCCGAGGAGCAGTGGTGCAAATGCGAAAAGCCTGCAGGCAGTCCGTATCCGCCTGGAGCTTCCATGCCGTCATGTACGATTCTCTAAAGTTTCTCCCGATAGCATTCTGTACAGTAGACCTGCTTTGTTCGCCGAGTTTAGGCGACCATGGTTTTACCATTGCAGAAAATGGACGCTGACCCTGGATGGCGGGCAGAAACGACGACAAACGGCCCCTCAAACGGCGCTTTTGGTTGAACCTGAGGTTACTTGGGATACTTTCAGGGTTTCTTTGATGACAGGATCGACAAGTTAGATATTCGTATCTTGGTTTAGTCGGAATTCAATTCTATCAATGGGAAATTCAATCTTATCTTTCTGATACCAAATGGAAAACTTGTGTTTCGAAACGTCGCTGAGCATAGCCTACTTGGTCTGATGACGGGTCTGGAACGTGTAGCCTAAGAACTCACACTTACGAAGTGTAGCTATATGAGGTCTTATATGCTTTCTCTTGATTTCCCTCGACATCGCACAGCGCCACGTGTTGCATTGTAGTCTAGGTGGAGCGGTCGCGAGAGCCATGTACGATACGATCACACCGAATCGTTTACAGAAACTTAATTTGGACAATCTACGTCACTTCCTTGGGGTCTCATAGAGCGGTTCATGATGGCTGTATAAAAACTGGCGACATGGCACCTCACCCTGTGGGATGTTCTGCTGTTTTGGGATTCATTTTCAGCTTCGAGGGACATTTTTACTCCATTTGGAGGGCGTTGACACAGATGACTTCATTCTTGTGGATAGTTAATAGCTGAACGTGAATGCGTAACGCGGATAAAATTGCTAAGTTTGAATCTCACTCATGCAGTTCCATAAGGCTATAGATTTTGTGGTCTCTCCCGGAGCTGGATTGCCATGGATAGAACAACACTAACAGCAATTAGTGACCGTGTGAATGTCAGATTTGGGAACACTTTTCCCGGCCCTTTGCATACAATGGTCAGAGTACAACTCGGTACCCTTGATATCGACTACTGCAATTACATTGGGCACTAGTATCGATCATTGATTGATTTTATGAAGACGCCAATCGACGTATTCTTTGACTAGCAAACAAGTATTCTCGATAGCTGATGGTAGATATTACATCGAGAAACTGACCTGGTGGCAGAGGGTGTGCGGTCACTTTCCGATCATCTGAAGCCACTACAATCCACCACTTGCTGCGGGATGGAATCTTCCCATCTCTATATATGGTCGGTATAAGCACAACGATTGATTCCTCAACGACATCGATGCAGAAGCGAATCCCACTTACCTCGGTATTTGCGAATATCTTATTCATTACAATTGTCAATGCTTCTACCGATTTTGCACAGTGTTGCACCAAAATCCCTGTACCTGATGATCTTAAACCCTATCAGTGGGACGCCTGCCACTCCAGCTATAATCAATCAGAGATCAATCCTCTCCGACGGTTCGCACCTCCGGTCCTCACGACTCTGGAATGGTGCCAACAGAACTGCGAATACAACGGGATGTTTATGGTCAACGAGACAAGTCAATGGCTTACCCCCTTCGCCTCGTGGGTGATACCAGCCACAGCTATGCTCTTTCTGTGTCCGATATCCGAACATTTGCTGCCGCCTCGAGAAATTCCGAGTTGGCGTGTATGGCTAAACGAGTTTGTGTTCAACTGGTTAGATACAGTTGTGGAATATATGCAAATATTGGGAGACCCGGTGAGTGCGTTCAACGGTGCATTGACGATGATGATGAACGATGTTACACTCTGCATGTGCTTGAAACGGCCCGAAAATAAAAATCGAGAACGGTCACTTATTATCACAGTGATTTTGGCTGAGCAAGTGGATATCAGTACTCCCATCGTCCATACCACCTTTCAAATCCTCTCGGGTTTGGATAAGGCCCAGGAATACTCTAAAACGGCATGCCGGACTATGATGGCGGCACGAAAGAAGTTTCATATGACCGTTACTTTGCCGGTGATATTCTACATTGGCGTTGCGGCGGCGATCTTTTATGATGCGTATGGAAAGTTGGGTGACAATAATACTTCGTAAGTTACTATGTAGTACTGCTACATGTGTCCCTTCTGACTTTACCGTAGCCACAGCCTTGCATACGGAATCTGGTACAACTGGATTCTCCTCCTCTCCATCTTCTCCAACTGCTCGGCGTCCCACATCTCCCTCGAAGCCATCCGCAGCAGTTTGGAAATCATCATCTGTGGAGTCGTCGAAAATCATACTTGGGTTGAAACCGAAAACATGGGCTGGGACAATTCAGTCGGTCCCGCAAGGCACCTATACGAGCTTGCGGCATCCTCCATCCTCTCACAAAAGTTCCTTCCTCCCCCCAGCCCTTTCCCTAACACCTTCAAAGGCTCCCGCGCCGTCAAGTACCAAGGCACCATCGAAATCAAAGCCCTCCCGCTTGCAGACCGCTACTTCAATGCCCTTAGATGGAATAAGTGGCTCTTTGACCGCGGCGTCGACATATGCCGTCCCACCCGGGAGGTCTGGCGATTCCAGCGTTTCTGGCTCGATCACTGGAGCAAACCTCACCCGATGAGACGTTATTGGATCTGCCAAACCCTCGCATGGCTGTTTGTTCTCTTCCCGTGTCTCTGCGCCGCTTTTGTTTCCTTCACCACACCCAAGGTCACACTCGGCTGCAGATCCTTCAACCACCTCCTCTACGCCTTCCTTACCTTTATCACCGCGTCTTTGCGGGTCCTCAAATGCGGCATTGATCAGAAGCGCGCACGCCTGCACCGAGCGGTGAGATATGTACATCAGGGTCTGATTTGGTTTAATGCGGTGGTGGTGTTGATTGGCGGTACGGTGCTGCAGTTGGTGGGCGCGTACCAGACCTGCTGGTGTGCCGCTGGGTTCTTTGCCAGGAAGGATACGATTATTTCGATGGGGACTAATACCTTTGCGGACCAGTTTTGGGCACAGGTTGTGTGGCTCAATATTGGGTACATAGCTTATGGATGGATTGTGGTGGTGGCGCTCTGTGCGCTGGCAGTTCGGCTGTATATTTCTTATATTATTCGGGATAATTTGGACATTTAATGGGTTGTTTTCTTCCCGAGGGTGATTGGAAAGGATTGGCTGCGGTAAATATTGTATATTCCTGTATACCTAACTGTCACTATTGGGGATGTCCAGGGATGCCTATTATATAGCTGGTTCAATTACATAGATCTAGGATGGCATGGTTAGATATAAATCCTCGCTTCATGCTTTCTGTCTTTTCTATTCTAGGGGGATTTACTATCTCCTCTATTGGTAATATGTACTAAATAGGATCTCAGCCTACTAAGGCGAAGCTACAGATATTAGTGAGTTAATATAATTGAAACATCCGACTTCAACTCATAGTGACCTCATACTCCGCGTATCGATCAATAATAATTTGTTTATTGTATAACTATCTCCTGCAAATGAAATGCTTTTGATATCACTCGACCACCGTATATAGCATAGCGGCGGCCTAATACACTTAGGCCGCTCTTAGTGGGCTGAGATCCTATTCAGCACGTATTACCAGTGGAGGGGTACTGCTGAGCTTATATATACTTATTGGATCCGAGTACGCAACGAACAACAAGTTCTATAGCTTAGCTGGTAGATTGTGGCACCGAAAACGCCAAGGGACGCTGAAAAAACCGAGATCGCAGGCTCGAAATCTGCTGTGAACCATTCTTTTTATTCCATTTTGTCCGGGGGGATTGTCTGTCACAAATCCTAATCGGACAGGACTTGAGGAAAGTTGGATACCTGGGTGAGATCTAGTGCTAAAAACGCCAGGGGGAACTCAAAGCTCCCAAGGCTGCAGACTCGAAACCCATAGTAATCATTCTTTTGATTTTTGTCCATCGCACATCCCAATAAAACAAGACCTGGATCACTGAGCGAGTTCCCGCTCCCTCTCCCACTCCCTCTCCCACTTCCAGCACGCCCACCCATTATGCCCCCTTAACCTGATGCTCTCTCAATGCTTGGTCCGCGTGATGGCGTTGTAAGTTCTTACCCAGTCCATTTGTGGATCCTCTGAGACTATTAGTCTCGAATGCTGCTAAACCCAGGCCATTCAATTTGTATGAAGACACTGCGGCTAGTCTGAAACTGCCTGGAATAACTTCAAATTAACTCTGCATATTGGCAAACAAAGTTTGGAGTTTGGGTATCTAGCGATCATGGATGTATACCTCCGCCAAAGGGGGTATCAGTATCTCATGTGCACGTCTGGTTTGCTTCCACTTCAATTGTGTGAAACAGGTAGGCTTTCTTCAGGTGCGGGCGTGCATGGTGCCTGTAAGTGCGAGATATCGCTGCACCCAGACAAAAGTGGAAAAATATTGGTCCGAGCAGGTTGTGAGGCGTCTAGAGCACCAGGTGTTCGGGGCACTAGTGAACATTTATAACACTTTTTTGCCGGTTAAGCTAAGTGATGTGGAATTGTTCATACGATGAACTTACGGGATCTTGGTTCATTCAAACTGTGTGGCAATTTATCGATTCCCACAAATAGCCTAGCTGGCTAAAGGTGAGTTTTGGGTACCCGTGTGGTCTTGTAATTGTGTACGGACTCAGGCAGCTATCTAGGTATATTTCAGAATTGTGTTCGGCACAAAAACCTGTATGATGCTCGTGGATATAAAATTGAGTACTATGGTTACGTGATAGTCTTATACACTGTTATTCTATACAAGGGAACACGCGTGAGTTGCTCGCAAGCTCGCCATATCTCTCCCGGCCGGGTAAATTTCGTGAGTCCTGGTGTTATATAGTAAGGATCTTACTACACTAGCTGCGAGCACAGAACTCCCACTTCATGTTTTTAAATTATTATGAACGTGTCTATGAATATCTCATCATGTAGCGCACCACTTTCTTGCTGGGTTGGGGTTGCGAGTTATATCACGTGTCGCTCTCAGATCTTATCTCAATACCCTACTGATTATCTCTACCCCCACTAGGCAACTCTAGCCATCTGCAGCTTCCAACGTTCGAACCAACTCACCTTCATCATGTTCCTCTCACCTCTTTCATCCCCATCACAACAATGGCAGGAATTGACTACAACGAAGGTCTTTGCACCTCACCTTCTCCTCCGCCTCAATGCTAACAACCTGTAGTCGCGAAACATAACACCCCGACCTCCTGCTGGGTAATCATTCATAACATCGTCTACGACGTATCCGACTTCCTTCCATCCCACCCAGGTGGTGCAAACATAATCCTACGCTTCGCTGGGGGCGACGCAACTGCAGAATTTGACCCTATCCACCCTCCCGGCACCCTCGAAGAGACGCTTTCTCCTTCGCAAATTCTGGGTCCGATCGACACGTCTACCATACCAATAACTCTGCCATCCACCACAGTCACCTCCAAACCAGCGTCAGAGCAAGTCGCACTTCCTCCACTGTCAACACAGCTTTCGCTCCACGACTTTGAAAAATCCGCGCAATCAGTTCTGGCCCCCAAGGCATGGGCGTACTACACTTCGGCAGCGGACGATGAGTTTACAAAGGTACATAACAGTACTATTTTCCGGTCGGTGTTGCTGCGACCGCGCATATTCCGCGATATAGAACATGTCGACTTGTCGACCACACTCCTCGGGATACCCACACGGTTACCAGTTTTTATATCCCCCGCGGCAATGGCACGGCTGGCGCATCCGAGCGGCGAATGTGGCATCGCAGAGGCAGCGGGGAAGAAGGGCGTGATCCAATGTGTCTCCAACAATGCGTCCCTACGCCCCGAACAAATCGCATCTGCGCGCATCTCACCCACACAACCACTATGGTTCCAACTCTATGTGCAAACAGACCGCTCCAAATCCGAAGCGATGCTCGCCCGAATCTCGCACCCGGACTCGGGCTACAGAGCAGTCGTTCTAACGCTTGACGCACCCACGCCAGGAAAACGCGAGGCCGACGAGCGTGTCGCAAACCTTGACTCTGCCACGTCCGGCGCCTCGGGAACTGGGATTGGCGGGGCGACCCAGCCAGTTCAGGGCCAAGGGCTGGCGAAAGCATTATTCGCCGGCACGTCGTCTAGCTTGGTGTGGGAAGATCTGGTCTGGTTGAGGGAGCACACTCACCTCCCAATTGTGTTGAAAGGAATACAGACGCACGAAGACGCTGCGCTCGCATGTTCACTGCGCTCATTAGAACTCGGCGTCAAGGGTATCATAGTCTCGAACCATGGCGGAAGAGCTGCCGACACTGCGCCACCGCCCCTGCTAACACTCTTGGAAATCCGCCGCTATGTGCCTGAGGCTCTGGAGAAGCTGGAGGTGTACATAGATGGTGGAATTCGCCGGGGAACGGACGTGGTGAAGGCTTTGGCGCTGGGGGCGAAGGCGGTGGGCATTGGAAGGCCGGTGCTTTATGGATTGTCAGGCTATGGCATAGCTGGGGTGGAGAGGGTGCTGGAGATTCTGGAGGATGAGATAGCCACTGCTGTTAGGTTATTGGGGGTCAACAGTGTGCATGAAATCGGGAGACAACATGTCAATATTGCTGCGCTGATGGGACTGGTGTATACAGACCTGAGAGAGGAGTTGGGGACGCACATGAAGGCGAAACTATAAATGAGCTATGTCTGCTTAAGTATATCAACAGAGAACGGAGTGGTGAGTTGGGGGTATGGTGTCACTTTTAGGCCTCATCGTGCTGCGATCAAACCTCGGGTATCTGGCCAAGTGATACAAAGTGATCGTCTTACCTCTTTTCAGGCGTGCTTTACACGAATCTTTTCAACCGAGTACGAACTCCGCGCAAAGCCATCTGCAACCGACAGGAACAGCCCTGCAGCGTTGCGTAATGTGCGTTGTCAGATTTTCTCTCGACCGTGCCAAGCAGCAGCTTGCTCGGGTAGTTCCGTCGCTCAGCTCAGGAACGAGATTGCAAGCTTCTTTTACGTCGTTGCTTTCCCTTTTACCGGTTAATTTGCTCGGGTGACTCGCCCGCCAGGGCTCCGAGACTAGGGTGTCTCGGGATTGAAGGCATTTCTTTCGGGCGAAAGAGACGGGATTCGGGATACCTGTACTTGGCGGACGTAGGCTGAGGAGTACCTCTACACAGCCCTACATGTACCTTTCCCAGAATAAGCTTGATCTTGTTCTGTTTACTGTGTCCAACAACCCACCCAAGCCAATCGGCAATCCCCCTCGTACAGCCAACTATGACACGATACCATCGTTCCTATACATAAGTAGTACTGCTACTTGGCAGCCGCGCATGCACATGGCTTTGTCTGTGTACCCCCCTTATGGGGGAGGGCTGTCCCTCGTCTATAATAACTGTCCTGTCCGGCCCTCCATCCAAGCGCATGCACTGTAATCCACAATGAAGCTCTCCCTCCTCTCGGTGGCCGCCGCCCTGTTCCTTGACCTCGCCCTAGCCCACGGTCCCGCACTCTCCCCCTCCGAACTCCAAAAGCGCGACAACGCCCACCTCCACGCCCGCCGCTCATTCGCAGCATGTCAGCACTCGCTGACGAAACGGTCTGCCGGCCTGCGCCGCGAGGAGTTTGTGCGGAGACATAAACAGAAGCGGGATAACATCATGGGGGGCAAGAACTTGGAGAAGCGACAGAGCCCCACGACAACGACGCAGAAGGATGTGGCAACGGGAACGAATACGGCTTCGCCGTTTAGTGGGATTCCAACGTGTGTGCTTGTGCCCGAGAGCATGCAGGGGCCTTATTGTTTGTTTTGTTTCCTGGGATGAACTGGGATGCGCTGGGGCTGACTATGCGGCAGATCTGCCTGCTGAGTTGATCCGCAACGATATCCGTGAGACGCAGGCGGGTGTGGACCTCCTGCTCGATGTACAAGTGTTCGATGCGAAATCGTGCAAGGTGCTGCCGAATGTGATGGTGGATTTTTGGCATGCGAATGCGCTGGGTGTGTATGGGGGGTATCAATCGGAGGGCACCTCGGGCGAGACTTGGCTGCGAGGGCTTGCAGAGACCGACTCTGAGGGCGTGGTGCAGATTACTAGCAAATGGCCGGGACATTACGGTGGTGAGTAAATAGTTTCAGGGGGGTATATGGTGGTTCGTCCCAAACTGACCATGATCAGGCCGAGCGGTGCATATCCACATCATGGCGCACATCAACGGCTCGATCAGCACGGACGGCAACAAGCGCACCTACCACGGCGGCTCGAATCCATTCGTGGGCCAGCTCTTCTTCCCCATGTCCAACATCGACGAGGTCGAAAAAATTGACCCCTACTCGAAAAACACCAACTCTTTGGTCAGGAACGAAGACGACTCCATCTTCAACCGCCAAACCGGGGCTGTGAATGGATACGACGGGCTTGTGGATCTGCGGAAATTGGGAAGTAATGTGCAGGATGGGTATCTGGCGTGGATCAGCATTGGTATCGATATCGCGAGCACTCATGATACGGGTTTCCCTGATAATGCGGGGAGCAATAGTGGAGCATCAACGACGACAAGAACAGGGAATACGGTGGGTTCTCCCACTTCTAGTAGTACGCGGGCGGCGACAACGGGCGCTGATAATACTGGTGGCGCGCAGGGAGTGGGAAGTGCAGTTACGGCGGGGAAGATTGTTGCGGTAGGGATGGGGGTTATGGTAGCGGCGGTTGCGTTCTGGGGATGAAAAGGCGGGGAGAGAGGAAGGGGTTGATTAGATTTTCATTGTGCGTGAGTTGTCTGGAGTATATTAAGTACCTAAATGCCTTATTGGCTTCTAATTTGAGAGTGCCTTCATGGGCAGTTGAACCTGATTGCTTTGTTGCATAAATAGATCTCATACGGGCTGACTGGGCTGGCTCTCATACTGGCTGACGGGGCTGGCTCTCATACGGGCTGACGGAGCTCAGCCGTCTCTACATTTAGATGAGTACGTACGTGCTCGTACCGTATATATATGGCCTTGTGGCCCTCTTAGATAGTTGAATTAAGCTTCTCTAGCAATCAGTATTTCAACATGCTTCTAGAATTGAGTACGAGTGAGAATAGGTGCGCCGCCGCAGTGCTAAAACATGCATCGGACGTGAATGCGGGGTCCTGCCTACCTAACCTCGCCAACGGTCGGAAAATACGTCATTCGTGATGACAGGGGTTCGGAGGTCGAAACTTCGGGGCACCCAATCCATGCAGGTTCATATGGTGAACGCGTAAGTGTCGGTTCGTGGAAGAAAATCTTTACTTTGGGATCCACGGGGTTCTCCACCTGCATGAAGATGTTGGGCTCTCCAGCCAGCTTCTTATTGGGGGAATGCTAAGGTGCAGAGATAAATCGCCGCTTTCATCCTACGCGCCGTGAATGGCTGCATACGTTACCGGACCGTTGGATGGCTGCGGACCTGCAGCGGTCGCCACCCGTTGTTGTGGTATGGGCGCTGATATCTGTTTCCACCAGAAACAGTAATATGTGCGGATTAAGTAAGTAAGTATGTACTTAAGGACCCGACAAGAGTTCAAGTGTCCAACTTCTCCTCGAGTTCCAGCCGTGAGGCAACATCCTTCTATAAATTCGTGGTCTTTCAGCAGGAGAGGCCTCCGAGCATTATCATGAAGGTCTCCACATCCACAGTTTGTGCCCTGCTGGTGTTTGTAGCCATATCCCTCGCCATTCCTGCCCCACTGCCTCAGCCAGTCTCCTACGACGGCATAAAAGTCGTGCGTATCAACCTCGACTCCACCTCCTCGCAGGCACAGGCGGTTTCGAACTTAATCCAGCGGCTTAAGCTCGAGACCTGGACCGACGTGGTAAAGCCAAATCATGCAGTCGATATCATGGTTTCGCCGGAGAAGCTCGCCGCCTTTGACCAGGATCTCAGCGGAATCGGAGTCACGTACAAGACAATGCATGAAGACCTCGGGGCGTCGATCCGTGCGGAGAGCGAACCAGCGGTGAAGACTTTCGATGGTATGTTGATTTCTCACCGAGGCAACGCAGGTGCTGAAATATCTTTGAAGTTGGGGAACAGGCGGCGGATATGTCGTGGTTCAACGCGTACCATAGTTATGCCGACCATATCTCGTATCTTTCGCAACTGGTTGCAAAGTTCCCGGGGAGAGCGAAGGTTGTGACGGCGGGAAAGAGCTACGAGGGAAGGGAGATCACTGGAATTCATATCTATGGCAACAGTGGCGGGGGATCCAAACAGGCTGTTATCTTGCACGGGACAGTGCATGCGCGGGAGTGGATTACTACTGTACGGAGGTTCGAAGTCGAAGTTCTCCTGGATGGGAGCTAATGGGGAGGGGGAAGGACAGATGGTGACAGAGTTCCTGGTATACCAGCTGTTGAACAACTACCTAAACTCCACCAAAGTCAAGGCCTACGTCGATAAATACGACTACTATATCTTTCCTGTTATCAACCCTGATGGCAAGTTGTTTTCATCCATTATCATGAAATATTTCTGACATAAATGTCACAGGTTTCGTATTTTCCCAACACTTCGCCCGTCTTTGGCGCAAGAACCGCGCGCCTGTGGTGTGGAACGCCTGTGTCGGCACCGACATCAATCGGAACTGGAATATCAAGTGGTTCTCGCCCGGTGGTGCATCCATAAATCCATGTGATCAGGACTACAAAGGTCCTCTACCCCCCTTTCCCTCTACCTTTGCTAATGGGTGACATTTAGGCCCATTCGTCGGTTCAACTCCCGAGTTTAAAGCCCTCTCCTCATTTCAAAACTCCAAAGCCTTCAGTCAGGGTGTAAAACTGTTCATGGACATCCACTCATACAGCCAGTTCTGGATGATCCGTGTGTTCCCCCCTCCCAATTTCCTCCTCGACTAACTCCCTACAGCATACGGCTACTCCTGTGCCGCCTTACCTAGTAATAGCCTCGAGCAAATTTCTCTCGCGCGTGGTGCGGTAGAAGCGCTAAGAAAGGTTTATGGCACGACCTTTACCACTGGACCGACATGTGCTACCATCTACAAAGTCACCGGCGGGAGCGTGGACTACGCGTATGATGTTACGGGTGCCAACTATTCGTTTGCACTTGAGCTGAGAGATACTGGGAATTATGGGTTTGTGTTGCCGCCAGGACAAATTTATCCCAGCGGGAATGAGATGTGGGCCGCGTTTATGTATGTGCTGGAGAATATGGTGTAAAATTGAGGGAGGATGAGGATCTGGGTGTTACATATCTTGTCATTCATCACGTTGTGAATTGGGGGCCTCATGGATAATTCGCCGTGATTTCTTGGTACGATATTGCCGGGGTGAACATCCCACCAGGGCACTTTTGCGCCCCATCTGGTCAGAGGCAAATCAAAGGTATCACGAATTTCTTGGCCGCCTATTTTTGCTTTTTTTAATTTTAATACAAGACTCGAATGAAAGAAGTTTGATCAATGAAACAAGATGGGTGTCTTTGCTACCAGAAAGCGGAGGGCATTTGTATATCCCTAATTCCTTTACGAATTACTCTACCGTGGATCACCAATTGATCCGCACCAGGATCTGCAGTAGCGCTCGTATTACTCCGCTGCATGACGCAGTTCTCACCACTGACTCACTATAAACACCCCCCTCCTCCTCTTATATTTCCCTCTTCCGTCCAAACTTTCCACCACCCCGAAATAGCCATGGCATCAACCCACGCCCCCATCACAGGCGGCTGTCTCTGCGCCGCAGTGCGATACACGATCAACTTCCCCTCCACCAGCCCCTTCCCACCCTACGTCCGTCCCCCTCCCCATCTTCCTCTCCTCCTACTAACCTCCCCCAGCGACAATCCTGCCAATGCACGCAATGCCGCAAAACCACGGGAACCCTAGTCCTGCACCTTTTCACCGTCTCGCCATCGCAGATCGTGTGGACGGGGACCCAGGGGTTCAAGGAATTCCGGTCCTCGCCGCCGTGTCTGCGCGGGTTCTGCAGCAATTGCGGGTCCTCGCTCACATGGAGGAATGTCGATAAGGAAGAAGAGATTGATGTTTTTCTGGGGACTCTGGATGAGATAGAGCCGGAGCTGGCGATTCCAAAAGACGCGCAGTATTTTTGTGGGGATGCGATTAGGGGGGTTACGGATCCGGTTGAGGGGGGTGGGGAGACGTGGGTTAAGATGAAGGAGGATGGGAGGGGGGAGAAGTGGACGGGATATGGGGGTGCGGGAGAGGATGGATGAGATTATGTGATTGTGTGCGAGGGGATGTGATGTGTGTAGAGTAGGTGGCGGTGAGCTGCGGAGGGAACTGGGTCGAGTGACTATAAATTAACCTTTGGAACTACAATTGATATCTCGTTCAAGCTACAATCTCACCCACGAAGTCGGAAGTCCTAAGGTACCGGCAGTGATGAGTGACGAGTTATGCTTCTCAGTTCAATTGCACATACCATCCTCCCCTAATATATAAAACAAGTAAACTCGCGTATGGAAACCACACGATACCCCCCAAAAATAAGTTTCCATACTTCTGCTGGTTTTCTCTCAAAATTGGCCCGGACTCGCCTCCGGGCGTGTTGTTGCTCTCAAGCTCGCTATATTCCGGCCGGGTAAATTTTCGTGACTAGCCCTCGTGTTATTACCGCAATGATGATGACACGAAGTGGACCCTGCGGACAGACCTCAATCTAAACTTCCCACATCCGATTTCATCCGGTTTCATCCGCCAAGATGGGCCAAAATAACCACCGCACTTCAGTGCACGACCGCTCAGGACATACCTCCACCGCCTTTCTTCCATCCCCTAACCCAACACCAAAATGCTCCCCTTCCTCCCCCCCATCTTTCTACTCCCCATAGCTCTCACAACCTCAGTTTCCCCAGAGCTCAGAGCGCACTTCATGCGTCAAACCTTCACCGCCCTCACCTCTCCATGTCCGCTCATCCCCTTCGCAGCCGTAATCGTAAACCACACCGCCTCACCCCCCGCCATAGTCTGCTCGGGTTTCAATCGCAACAGCATCAAGAAAGTAAACCCAATTCTGCACGGCGAGATCGATGCAATCATGACGTGTTCTGCGATCCTTGGACCAACAGCTGCGTGGCAGGATTTGAGTCTGTATACCAATGCCGAGAGCTGTCCCATGGTGAGTTCTGGGTATTGCATCTAGGAAGAGCAAGGGGTGAACTGAGATATAGTTAGTGCGCATCTGCCATTCGGTGGGCTGGGTTTAAGGAGTATATTTTCGGCACGTCGATCGAGACGCTGGTTTCTCAGCGTAGGTTGTATTGAGGGGTGTTCCGAGGAAATGCTGTGTACTGACTTCCGCCGGAAGAATGGGGGCAAATCACAATTCCTTCGGAAGAGGTGTTTCGGCGCTCGGAATTACTAAAGACAAATACTACCATACTTGGCGGCGTCTTAAGAAATGAGACAGATGCGTTGTTTGGGTGGCAATGGGATGGGGGTGAGTGTCCTAGGGGCTGTGGCAAGACTGAAGAGGGAGAGTGTGTGCCTGTTAATGGGACGTTGAATTTGTGATTGCGAAGAAGACTCATCGTGAGATGGTCAAAAGGGAGGAGCGGAGGGTTACTGGCTGCGAGTGAGCAAGTGTGAAAGTCTAAACTGCAACACAGGGGCAAATACTTCTGGTAGAAACAAAACAAAAAGATACGACAGCTTCGATGCAAGCTCAAGCGAGCGGTGGAGATTGCGTTTACATAGGCAGATATCTGGCACCGAGAACTCGCACCCGGCCACAAAACACATAGCTGTGAATCGGAATAGATAGTTGCTGTGGTTTGTCGAGGAGAATTGCTGGAATGCGCACGAGCAGAGCTAGTGACAAGAACCAATGGACTTTGTGTAATGGGACGTGCAGTTAGGGTTGTCGCTTAGCTGGTCACGTGGTGTAGCTGAAAGTTAAAGAAGACCACGAGGGTCAATCCATGCAATGCTTAGAGTTCTGCGGTTCGCGTTGATATTTCCAGATAATTTCGAAAGCTTCTAGTTCTTCAGTTTCGATTCTACCTGTCTTCTCGTTCGCCTTACCATCCGGTTCGCTTAGGAGAATACGATCAACATTTCATTGGCTTCAGATATCAGCTCGCGTCGTGCAACCTCATTTGAACGCTAACCCAATAATCGCGCTGTACCACCACAGTAACAAAGCAAAAAACGGGCTCTAGTGCAGCCTCGCATCTAGACAGCGTGGGGTATCCGTGCCTCTTCTCTTCGTTCCAATGAAAAGAAGAATAAGGAGGGGAAGAAATACTGGCGTGACTGAAAGCCATGTTCATTGAAGTATCCACAGCTTTTAAACCGTGCGAATGGAGTTTTTGGTTTCTGGAGAATCAAAAAATCCAAATCTCGTACTCGGTGAATGAGTTGCAGCAACATCTGAAATAGAGTGTCTCAACCACTTCGCCACAACCACACAACCAGATAATTTGCATGTCTTGGGAGTTCTAATTTAGTTAGGCCTTCTTTTATTTCGTGTCAGCGGCCAGCAGAGCGTTGCTCATCTTCTCGCTTCTCACTAACAAAACACATTGCGTCCCCAGTCTTTCCTTATTTACTTCATTTGCTCCACGATTCAAGCGCAATGGCGATGAAGAGAAATAGCTACCTATATCTTGCCGCGTTATTGCTGGTGCACACTTCCAGCGTTGTGGACGCGCAGACGCAGACAGCACAGACAACGCAGGTCATTACCGTCGGAAAAGTGCGTATTTCCTATTCTCCTTTTGAGCAAATACTGACTTGAGTTCTTCGCAGGCAGCACACAAGTTCTCTCCAGACCTGGTAAAAGCGACAGTTGGGGATTTGATAAGTATGCACTTCTAGGGGGCATTTTCTCTATATAGATATTGATATGACGAAAACAGCGTTCGAATTCTATCCAACAAATCACTCCGTTGTTCGCGGCGCCTTAGATTACCCGTGTATACCATATGAAAAGGTTACGCCGGAGGTCGATGGTTTCTTTGCTGGCTTCCATCCGGTTAAGACAATTCCCAAGGACGTGAGTTATCTACACGAATTGCTGTAAGGGGTGTGCGATAGCTAATGAAGACTTGGAAGCCTCCAAAATGGAGTGTAGTAGTTAACGATACAAATCCTATCTACTTCTATTGCTCTGCGCCTGACTCCTGCGACCATGTACCTACACACCCTACCTTCACTTCTGCAACTTGGTTCACTAACATCCGCTCAAGTGGGGAATGGTAGGTGTTATCAACCCAGTCCAAGACTCTGATCTCGACAAATACCGCTCCGGAGCAAAAAATGCCAGCTATGTGTTGCAACCAGGGCAAGACTGGCCCTCAGAGGCAGAAAGCAATACCGCTGTGCACTCGGCCACGATTCCGCCGACGGCCACCTCCACTAGCTCTAGCTCTGCCTCAGCCGCACAGGTCACCGTCACCACTAGCCCCGCGCCTTCCACGAGTTCGACCGGAACTCAGTCCATATCCACGGGTGGAATCGCCGGCATTGCAATTGGCACTGCAGCAGTAGTAGGGTTAATCGGTGGGCTGTTCTTCTTCCTAGGACGGAAAAAGTCAGAGCCTCGTCCTACTACTCCTGCTCCCGAAAAACCACCAGTAATTATATACCCATCACCTCATCCTTCAACGCTCGCAGGATTCCGGCCAGGTGTAGATCCCGTTTACGGGATCCCGGGATATGTGCCCCAAGATCCTCGCTCGTACCCGCCTAGGTCTGTGGGGACGGCGAGTCCAATCGGAGATGAGCAAAAGGTTTACGGCCCTTGGCGCTACAGTGGACAGAGTAGGGACGGTCGGCCTGTGGAAATAGATAATGGGGATGATAGGGATGCATGGATAGGGGGAGGTTATCCTTCAGGACTTGGCTTGCCACCACCAGGAGTTTACCCAGTACAGGGCCCACCTCCAGGAGCTTACCCACCACAGGGACCGCCACCTTCACAGGGACCACCACCTTCACAGGGACCGCCTCCACAGGGGTGGTACTCTCCTGACCTACCAAATGGACATGGGCCTCCAAGTACAACTACTGATGAGCCACCGAGTAACACTGGCGGGAACGTGGAGCCCTCGAGGGCACCTAGAAGAGATGACCCTAGGAGAGACTAGTTAATGAGTGATGGAAGGCCATGTATATAAGTTTGTATTCTGCAATTTGTTCTCTATGCATATGTTATGTATCTCTTTTAATTTGACGACTGAAAATTGACACTTCAAAGCTCCATTTCAAAATACAACCTTTTGCTAATAAAACATTTGCGGTACCTCTCTGCCCTAGAACAGAAGTCTTCTACTGTGATTTCCATAGAACCTAGTAGAACCCGATGCTCCGGTTTGGGTAAAGCCGGGTGCGGGGTCAAGTCCTGTCAGATTTTGCCATTCACCCATTAATCGGCGGAATGGTCTGATCGACAAGCCGTACATAATCTGTGCATGGTTCTTCCCACTCACTGGTCGCAGAACTTCCCAAAAAGAACGGACCGGCGGCGGCTGTAGACGCCATTCCTCCAATCTGAGTATGGCAGACCTATTTGACAGCCACGTACACTGGCTGAAACAAAAACCAGTTATGCCGATTCAATGCAAATATTAAGTGCCGAATATTACCCCAATAATCAATCGATAATTCTATCCGTTCTACATACAACTCCGCACATATGCATCACGAACAAGTCATGAGCTCAAAGAACCATCTAGACGGTTTCCTGAGCGCCTTTTGTCTCACCTACAACAAGTGCCACCTTCTCTACCGCATCCACCTTCTCCTCTTCCTGGTAACAGAGCTCACCATTATTGCCCCCGCTTCTATAATATTCTAATTCGTGTCAGTATTCCACCATGCAAGCAACAGTCAAGGAACCTTACCCATAAACCCTTTGTAAACCTCGAACAAACTTCCCGCCACCATCAGCAGCGAAAAGATCTGCCCAAAGCTCCATTCATTATCGCTCTGGTTCTTTTTAAACATGGACAAGCGTTTGTTGGTTTTGCTTAGGTTCACCGCAACCAAAACAATGGATATGGGAACACAGAGGAGTGCAATATCTGCATATACATTCAAGAACCTCCGCATTTTCGAATTCGGTCGACTATACACACTGGTCAGAAAATCTGTAGCTACATGTGTCATTTGGGGAGGGAGGGTACTAACCCTTTGTGCCGCTTACCAAAATAACACGCCACCAACGTCCAAACCCAAAACACCAGCGTGAGAATTGGAAATGTCAGGATGGTCGCCTTAAACATGCTCTGGAAGTTCCCCTCCGACTCATTGCTCTCTTTTAGCAGCAGCTCGACGCAGTGCATCTGGTCGTGGAGCCTCTGTGAGAGAGTAGTTCGTATGCTGATTGCGAAGACGAATCCAATACAGATCGTCTGCATCGTCAGGCGGACATAGGGATGCTCGAGCTTTTCAAAGAGAATCCCCGTGGAGACTAAGAATAGTAATGCCGCCGGCCAATGTATAGACAGAATGTGGCGGACCTGGTCGAACGACAGTTTGTCGAATGTGTACATTGCTGTGATGATGTGGGCATTGCAGGTAAGTGCCAGGACATCTGTTGCACCGGTAAGAACCTGGAGTTTCCGTTGTCAGTACATGATACTTTTGCAAAGGTGCAAAATTCGGGAATACATACCGGCTCCATGTATTTCAATACGTCTTCACCCATCAATGGATTGTAGACCCTCAAAAACCGTATGGGAAGGAGGACGCCGGCACAGATCGCAACTTGCGCCAAAAATGCAACCGTGACCTGTATATCAGTTAACTTATGCACTGACACCTACGCGGGTGTTTTGATGAAACTTACACCGATACCGGTGATATCTGCATTGGTATCGGCTACCCCATTGCAATTTCCTGGATCTATCGACATGATGATTTGCTGCTATTCCACTGAGGTCTTTGATGGGTACCGAGATTCTTTGCGACGGACAATTTCACGTTTCTAGGGAAGGTAGAACCCTTATACTGCAGGCTCACATCGCAAGTCACGAGACTTGTACAGCAGCTCCGTCGGATGTGCTGCTCGAATATGACTTCAGCTCTGCCTAGAATTGACTGTGGCTGACGATGTCAGATTCTAGTGTGAATTTACATGATATGCGCACCCTGTTCTTATCTTTCAGCTGTAAGGCTACCAATAGAAATCTCCATCAGCTCGATGCGGCAACGCTACCCAACAAACCTCATGTACCTCTCTACGACAATGCTGCCTTCACCTTCCTACACCTGCCTGCACCTCGGTGCATTTAGTTAAGTCTGCATATAATTGCTTCTTCTTCTTCGCTTTTTCTCAGAAGTGAGTGAGCTGGACTGTGCGGCAGACCTAGTGCCGTGGCTTTGTTCTCGTGGTCTTTTGAACTGGCGTCAGTTTGGACACAAGAACCGATATATCATACATAGGGCTGAGACATCGCTGGTACAACCAGCACCACTAACCTACACACCCCTTGTGTTCTCTGCTCATTGGTCGTTGAATTTGGGACATCGCGAAGGTAAACAGTAGCCGAACCATCGGTCATTGATGATCTTTGTTTAAACTTGTTTTGCTGTTTGCCACTGGTGGTCTCGATCCGTCCTGGCCAATGCACAACCAAACGTCCAAGAAAAGACGGAACTACCCGAAGTCTAGTCCTGTCATACTATATCCCAATTATTAGTGCGCGGATGTGACGGGTATAATGAACGTTTAACTGGACACATGATATGTCCCAAACGAACCTCGGTGCTCTAGAAAACATTATGTACGAGCAGAGAAATTTTGTTGAAGCTAAATGCAGGGGATGGAAGAGCCAATAACGTACCTACAGTGCCTAGTATTATATGGTACCGTTACTTACTGGCCACATTGCGCACACAACCCATAGATTCTAGATCGATCTAGAACCTTCGGTTCTTCACGTTCATATAGACGATATTTTCATAAGACCCGCGGCCTTTGTGAGGATTTTTGGGCAGGGATTTAGGAATCTATACCGTAGGTGATGCGTATTACCCTTTGTCAGACCCGCCGCCGGCAGTCTGCACATAATAATGGCCGGATCTTCCAAACAAGTAGGAATGTGGCCATACTCTGCTTGGGACTACCTCTTTCTGCATGCAGCTTTAGCTTGAATGAATCGAAGATCAGTTGTGCAGGACGCTAGTTGTCTCTTTGGCTGCACTTGTAGTTTGTTGAAGACGCAAGGGTATGGCCAGACGCGTATTGGTTGCCAAATATGTCGGTTTGGACATAATAGCTATTGTCTCATCGATAGGGCTGCCCTTGAAACATCTACCAGAAAGTAGAATACAGTAGCTTCTATGCAACCTCCATTTGCTGGAACGAAAGCGGGTTAGATATCTATAGCGTTACAAACGAGACAAGTCGTCCTGAGACGGGCGAAGGCCCGGGGCCGGGAGACTAAAATTGAGGCTTATTTTGATCGAGCTCGGAAATATTCCAGAACTCTCCCAGGGTTTCAATATCAAAACTTCAAGGAGGCGACAAAAATGTCGGGCCGCAAAGATGCCCTGGGGAATATTTTCGATCTCGTCTTGTGTGCAACGCTACTTGAGTGGAGTATTCGAAACATAATCTATATTCTATGCACTATCTAATCAAACGCAGGTGTATCATAAGTCCCATCCACATCTACTCCATTCTCCAGAATGTACTTCGACGTATCATCCTGTCTCTTTTTTAACTCCGTCACCAGCTCCTGCACCTTGCTCTTCAATTCCTCATTCGCTTTTGTACCTCGTTCCACTGCATCAATGGCGACATGATATCTGCTGACGCCATTCACAATCATCATATCAAACGGCGTAGTCGTCGACCCTACATATCCCCCAGTTAGACAGATGCATCAAATTTGCCGAAATTCCGGCAGTGTATAATATGGCAAGTATACCTTCTTCTCGATACCCATTCACAACCATCCTATCCGGCACTCCCTTTCGGCCAAATATCAACCCCGCTACATCGCTAACATATCCGTGATAGTTCACAATGATGTCTCGATCTGGTGTGAACAGATCCGAGAACTGTTCATCCAACAATGCATGTGGATGTGATCCCGTGGGACCAAGGATCATCAAATCTGTGACATTTATTACCCTCACTCTCAGCTGAGGGGCGAGTTTCCGGAGCAAGGCAGCTGCAGCGACAACTTCAAACGTAACCTCCGTGCCGATCCCCACCAGCACGATGTCAGGTTTTGTGCCCTCATCCGTTGATGCAAACTTCCATACCGAGGCGCCTCGACGACAATGTTCGTCCGCCTCTTCGGGTGAAAGAAAGACAGGTGTAGGTTGTTTACTCCCCACCATCAAGTTTGTATAATCTCTACTTTCCAAGCAGTGCTTCATTGTAGACAAAAAGCAATTTGCATCAGGTGGTAGATAAACTCTTGCCATCTCAGGTTTTAAATTCAGAACCGCGCCGATAAAACTTGGATTCTGATGCGAGAAGCCATTGTGTTCCTGCCTTGCCCAGGTCGAGGTTTCGAGATAGTTGATTGATGCGTTTTGTTGCCGCCATGGAACCTCTTTTGCCAGCTTCACGAACTTACTGTATTGAACCTATGCAAACCGTCAGTCAAGCCTGATGCTTCAAATCTGCCGAAGAAGTAATACCATCATTGTGTGCACAATCCCGAGGAAGGATTCGTATGATGGGAATAAGGCGGTGCGTCCAGTCAGAGTATAACCTTGAAGCATTCCCTGACAGGTGTGTTCACTTAGGATCTCGATAACGCGGCCGCCTTTTGCTCGTGACGAGGGAGACCACTGGAAGTTACGGGAGGTGTGTGAGAGGGCTGCATCGAGTTTGTTGCTTTCGAGCTCATCGGGAGAGAACAGGCGGATCCCTTTGGGATTGTCCGTAAAAACGCGATCCATGTAATCTCCTATTACTTTCATCGAGGATACTTGAGTTCCTTTTTCGACGGCGAAAGATTTCCAATCAGGTGCGGATATGGAGTTGTGACCGTTGTATGTATCTTTCACCTGTCCCATGGGATTTGAAGGGATGAGGTCGAGGATCTCCTTTACCGGTGCTCCGTCTTCTGTAAAGAGCGTGGATGGCTCGTAAGATAGCAGCCATTCCTGCAACGTCTCTCGCCCCTCATCCTTCTTTGCATCCGGAATGGGGACCTGATGCGAATGGAAAGATCCTTCGATAATCTCACCTTTATACATCTTCGGCCCCGTCCATCCTTTCGGCGTCTTCAATATCAATACCGGCCACCTTGGTTTCATAATTGGATTGCCCTCCCTTGCTGCTTTCTGGATCTTCTGGATCTCAGAAACAGCCCAGTCCATACTCGCCGCCATATCTTCATCTATCTTTTCCAAACCCTCGGCTCCCACGAACCGCACCTGATACCCATAGCCAGTAAACAAGGCCACAAGTTCGATATCATCCATACACCCATAAATCGTCCTCTCGGAGATTTTAAAGCCGTTGACATGCACAATTGGGATAACGGCCCCGCTCTCGGCAGGATCTAAATACTTCGCTGCATGCCATGCCGTCGCCGTAGGTCCTGTCTCAGCTTCTCCATCCCCAACTACCACCGTGACCAGGAGATCGGGTTTATCCATCACAGCCCCGAACGCAACTGCAAGCGCATATCCTAATTCTCCACCTTCATGAATAGCTCCCGGAACCTCTGCATTGATGTGGCTCGGAAACCCATCTGGAGTCGAGAAGCCAGCTATCAACGCTTTCAGGCCTTTCTTGTCCCTCGAATATTTCTTATAGAAGTATCCCAGAGACCCCTCCAACCACACAGAAGAAAGAATTCCTGGAGCGCCGTGTCCAGGTCCAACAACAAATATCATGTCGCAACCGGTGTTTTTGATAACGCGATTGAGATGCGCGTATACAAGGGTGAGCCCGGGACATGTCCCCCAATGTCCGAGTAGTCGGGGTTTGATATCAGCCGCTGTGAGATCGCAGGAGAGTAGGATGTTGGAGCGGAGAAAGATCATGGCTGCAGCAATGTAGTTTGCTGCGCGGCGGAAGTTACGAAGGGAGTTGAGTTCAGACGGCGAGAGGACATTATCGAGAGAAAGCTTGACGGATAGCTCATTGAGGAGAGCTGAAGGAATTGATGAGGAGAGAGGCGCAGGATTAGGTGTGGAGACAATTTCACCAGGCATGATTTCGGTGGTAGAAAGTGATCGCGGCGGTGGTGATTTTGCAAAGAATTGAGGTGTTTGAAGCTGTAAAGTGTCGTTGAGGAAAGGGAGGATGGGGTTGCAGATGTGGAATATCTTTTGCGGGAGCTTGAGGAGTTATTGATATCATGATCGACGTTGGAGTTTGCTTCCGAGTCTGATCAATTCCCTGTTTGTCTACAGCTAAGAACACGATATTACCCATATTGATGTCATTGACGTCATTGTCGCCGTCCGAATCCGGTTCAATCAACGGAAAAACAACACCATGAAATCCTATATCACCACATTTTGATACTACAAACTCAACTTCACTTGCAAAAAGACTTGGCTCAATTGCATTCAAAAACTAAATAGTTAAGCCCCCGTCATGAGTAAAAGCGCAGACAAAAAATCCAAGTTCATCCTCTCCATCAATGCCGGCAGCAGCTCTGTCAAGCTCTCTCTCTATACCACGACCTTCTCCTCTACGCCAGAACCCTTGATAGCCTCTTCCATAACCGGCCTCACATCTCCACCGGCAAGCTTCACCTATACCCACCTCTCCTCCGAATCGTCCTCAAATGTCAACAAACAAGAACTCAAAGATGTCACCAACCAAGAATCAGCATTCCAGCATTTCATGAACCACATGTCTTCCGACTCCTTGCTTAGCGGACTGAAATCTTCAAATGATATCGACCTCGTGTGCCATCGCATCGTGCACGGTGGGGACTTCGACAAGGCTATGGTTCTGAGCAAGGAGACGATTCAGGAGATTGAAGCACTCACCGAATTGGCGCCTCTGTTCGCCCCCCCCCCCTCTCCTCAATCTCTACTAACTTGGGAACAGACATAACGCCCCCGCTCTATCCATAGTCCACATCGCCATCTCCCAGCTCCCACACGCCAAAAATATCGCCTACTTCGACACGACCTTCCATTCCACCCTTCCTATAGCAGTACGAACCTACGCCATCCCCCCAGGCAACCCCAAGCTCCGGAAATATGGCTTCCATGGCATCTCCTACAGATTCATCCTTCACTCCGTCGCGCAGTACCTCAACCAACCCTTCGAAGAAACTTCCATAATCGCCCTACACCTCGGCTCTGGCGCGTCTGCATGTGTAATCCTGAACGGCGAGAGTATCGACACCAGTATGGGACTGACACCAGTCGAGGGTCTTCCAGGGGCTACTCGCAGCGGCGCCGTAGACCCAACGTTAGTATTCCACAGTACGTCCGGTGCGTCCTCGCTGTCAAGGGCGTCGACAAAAGATCTGCATATCACCAAAGCGGAGGAGATACTGAACAAGTGCTCTGGATGGGCATCGCTGACCGGGGGCACGGATTTCACCGAGATTGTGAAGGGGTGGGAAGAAGGGACGGAGAAAGAGAAGGAAGTATTGGCGTTTGAGATCTTTGTTGATAGGATTGTGGGATATATCGGCAGCTATTGGACGAAGCTCGGGGGTCAGTGCGATGCGCTTGTGTTTTCTGGCGGGATAGGGGAGAAGAGTTGGCAGTTAAGACGAGAGGTAGTGAAGCGGGTTGCATGTTTGGGATTCAGGGTGGATGAAAGAAGGAATAGAACCGTGAGGAATGGCGTTGTGGTGAGTATTGCCGGGGAGAGAATGCATGATGATGGCAGGCGAGTGCTAGTCGTAAGGACGGACGAAGAGGGGATGATGGCGCAGGAGTGTGCAGCGGATGAGAGGTTTTGGAGGGTCTCTACAAACGGGGAAGGAAGTGGAGTATAACTCGATATTTGCATCACCGTTGACTAGATATCTCTTTGTTTCCGTAGCATCTGATCAATCTATATCCTCAAGTTCTCGTCGGAGACATCACATCACCAACCGCAGACCTAAAACTTGGGCTGCATTTGACAGACTCATAATGTGCATCTGATCGACAACTTCCACCGCCTATTCCCACCCGTTCGTGATTCGTATAAAAAAACACCTATCCTCGCCTATCGTAAGTCGTATCATACATATCAGAAACCTATCTCACTACCACCCATCCCTATGCTAAACGCAAACGAAAATAAACGAAAAATCATGGTATCTTAACACGCCAAAAAGTCACAAACGCAACCACCGCTACAGCATCCCCCCGAGTACTTCCCTCCCCACACCTCCAACCTCTCTCCTAACCCCCGCCCTCACCGCCTCCTCCCACTCCTTCACCGTCCCCACCACTACAATCCGCCGAATCCTCTGGTCCGCCTTCAAAAAAAGATCACCAACGGCAGGCGGACACATGGCCGAGGAGTTCACGAGCGTCAACACCCTCGAGTATACATCAATGAGCACATCGCACAGCGTTGCAAACACTTCAAAATAATCCAGATCAAATGGTAGTGGCGGGGTGAGGAGGTAGGTATACTCCTCTGTTGAGGATGGGAGTGGAACTGACGGTAGCGCTGCGAGAGAGTCTTCGCTTGCTAGGGTAGGTGCGGAAATGTTCATTGTTGGAGTATCACCGGAGCCTGAAGAGGAGCGTGTGCGCTCGAGGGAGAGGTCGGGGGCGCCTGTGGCGGTGGAGCCACGGCGAGGCTTGGGAGTGTGGTGGCGGAAGAACTTTGGTAGGCTCATATTTCGGAGGGTTGAGGTTGAGCTTGTTGTGGCGGTGGAGAGGGAGATGGACGAGGAGTGCGCTCTTGTTGTTTGTTGTCGCGAGGGCAAGTGGGAGATATACGTTTCGTACTCCTGTAGCACTACATTGAAGGCTTTTAAGTAGTCTAAAGGATTGCTTGTACCAACTTCCAGGATGCTCGGTAACGAGTTCCCAAGGGTGAAGTAGTTTGTTGCTTTCTTTTGTAGCTTTTTGAAGTCCGGATAGACTAGCTTCTGCAGATCGGAGCGTGGGGTAAGCATGACGTTGAAGAAATAGACCCGTCCCTCGTGCGCACGCCGCAGGTAGTCAAGGGTTGCTATCCGCTTGGTGCATGTTTCATGCAGCGTCGTGTACAGCCCGATGGGACTGGTTGGTGGTTGAGGAATTGTGGTTGGAGGAGGAATTTGGCCGGTGCCGGTGCGGGCGAACATCTTGGGGGGTCCTGCTGGTGTGCGGGGATGGGACAGCTTCAAGGAGAACGTGGATGCGTCTGAGGAGGAGGGGGCAGAGGAGGAGGAGGAGGAGAGAGAGGGGCGGCGAGAGAGGGGGCGATTGCTGCCGCCTGAGGAAGGATTTCGAGAGAGGGAAAAGTAGCTTCCAAGGCCGCCGCCAGTTGCTGGTGCTGGGTTAACCTCGTCGGGGGTGGAGACAGTGTGTAGTGTTAGACCCTGGGTGATGTAGTGGGGGGTCCCAGAGACAGAGGGTTTTCGTTCGCGTGCCGAGACGGGAGGGATGGACGACAGAGACATGGCTGGCGTTGGTGGTGGGATACTCTATGCAGGACAAGTATGGGGGTGAATGATCGACGGGGTGCAGATATGAAAGGAAGGGGGAAGGAAGGTTGTTGGAAGCGGGTTGTTGTGTTGGCTCAGGGTTTGGATGTTGGTGGAGGCTCAGATGTGTGATTGATGAGATGAGATGATATGTGATGAGTTGATTGATGTGAGGATTCTTGCATGTTTTCCTCGCGAGTCGTCATTGGACCTGGGGAAGTTACCCCTGAGCTGTCCACAGGCGGTTAGCGTGACATCACCATGTGGGCGCCGTGCACAGACCAGCATCGCCAAGCACGGCCATTGATGAGACGCATCACAGATGAGAGCGAATCCATCAGTCATCAGTCAATCAGCCAATCCATCAATCAGTCAATCCATCAGTCAAACCGACGGACATCGATTCATTGTCGGTAGCTGAAGGCATAAAAGCCTGCAGAACCAGAACCAGCTCAACGGCAGACCGCACTCCTCTTCCCCGCAATGCCAGACGAGCTTCCAGAATACCTGCCCAAGGTGGCCATCCCCATGGACGACAACCGCATATGGATCGATGGCTGTTTCGACTTTACGCACCACGGTTTGTATGCCGTCTCCTAAATTATCTTGGAGTTTCCCTAACTACTATCACCCTCCAGGCCACGCAGGTGCAATGCTTCAAGCGAAACGGCTCGGGAATTATCTCTGTGTAGGCATCCACAGCGACGAAGAAATCCTTGAAAATAAAGGTCCCACCGTTATGAATCTCGATGAGCGCGTTCTCGCCGTCTCAGCCTGCCGCTGGGCGAATCTTCCTGTTCCTACCGCTCCCTACGTCACTGATCCGGAATGGATGGATCGCTACGGATGCCGCTACGTTGTGCACGGGGACGATGTTACTACCGACGCCTCGGGCGAAGATTGCTACCGCGTCGTCAAGAGCGCTGGGAGGTTCAAGGTTGTCAAACGCACACCGGGGATCAGCACTACAGATCTGGTGGGGCGTATGTTGCTGTGTACCAGGACGCATCACATTCGTGACCTTTCTGAGGAGCTAGAGAACGACGAGGAGAAACGGGAGATGATGAAAAATTATGCCAGTGATGCTGCAGGCGTAGTAGAGAACGGGCCAGTGGTATTTGAATACTCGCCTGCGACTGCGCTGAGTAGGAAACTTGTTGATGGCGTAATGCCGACAGAAGGGAGGAAGATCACCTATGTCGATGGTGGCTTCGATCTTTTTACCCCCGGGCATATCGAGTTTCTCCGCCTTGTCGTGGAGGCCTCCACTATTCCTGGCTCACCTCCTCCCTTTGTCATTGCTGGCATTCACAGCGATCGCGTCATTAATCATTGGAAAGGGCTTAATTATCCCATCATGAACATTTTTGAGCGGAGCATGTGTGTGTTGCAGTGTCGGTACATCGATTCTCTTATTCTTTCTGCACCGTTTGTGCCAGACGGCGTGTTCTTAGATGCGCTGGAGAAGACGTATGGTGGGAAGGTGGAGGCAGTGTACCATGGCCCCACAGCATTTATGGAAGGTGAGGAGGATACCTACGAAGAAGCTAAGAAGAGGGGTATTTATAAAGAGGTTGGAGGGCATAGGTGGCAGGATGTTAATGCTAGGGTCATTGTGGAGAGGATATTAAGGGAGAGGGAGAGGTACGAGGAGAGACAGAGGAAGAAGGGCTTCAAAGCGAGCAAGGAGGATGAAATGGCGAACTGAGCGAAAAGCAAGGCCGCAGGATACTATTTTGTGTTTTTTTTGCATGTTTAACATTTGATGGGTAGGCGGGATTCAACATCGTTTTACGGTTCTAAATACTAAGTAAGTTTCATCCATTATCGAACTCCTACAATTAGCTAGCTTTGTCGAAAAGTTGTTAATCGCGGGAAACAATGAAACACCGGAACTGGCCACCACGACGCCTGCAATTCGCCGGGACAACCGTCGGATACCAGACATACCAGCGCTATCGTGTCTGCAGTTTCTCTCCATCGCCTTGCACCGCCGTCCTATTCGTTGGGAAAGAAGTCGAATGACACTTCGTAGACTGGCCAAGCCACCCTGACATCAGCTATCTACCCTTTCAATCCTAGGGCTCCTATCTTCAACCGCCTCCCCTGCTGGTTGGATACCTTGCTCATCGAGATCGTTCTGCAGATCGTTCGGTTGCATTTCGTCCGAACCATATTACCCACACATACGCATTAGCGTGTAACCAAGGCCTTTATAGAGCAACCTCTAAGAGACATAACGCATCACTCAGAATTCCCAGACGTTTCCGATCGAAAGCACTCCCCGATCGCAATCCGCTACGGGAATCGGGAATTTCTTGCACGTCTGGCGTCGCTGGCGTCGCTAAACGTCGGCTTGTTTCCCGATCGTTTTGCACTGAGGCGAGGGACGGTGGTTGTTAGTGCTGAGACGTATATGCAACCATTCTGAGACGTCCGTCCTGCCCGATTCCATTGAATTCCCGATCTTCGCTTAGAGGATGAAGGTATTTAGGTGGATTCATTGAATATATTTTATTCTTTGCCGTCTCTCGTCGTGATGACACTAGAGGATTGAAATGAACGAATGCGACGCCGTAACACCGTAGCACAGGAAATCACTCGTCAACGCCTCCCGAACACCGTTGCAGAGAAAGCCATTTGTCCAACCATCCCAACGTCTGAGGCATCACAGCCATCCCGTCGCGCACGTGCCCATCAGAGCAAGCACCCACAATCTTCTAGGTGTTATCCTTTCCCCTTGCCCCACATTTGTCGCCGTCTCTGTCGCCTCCCCGAAATTTACCAACTCGCCCTGCGCTCCGCTCGCCCTCCCCCTCGTAGTGGTAGCCATCCACCCCCCTGTCCCCGTTTCACTCCCGGTCTTCCACCCCTTCTCCGTGTATGCTGTCCTCGGCCTCTCCTCCACGGGGTCCTGTGTGCCGGATAACCCATCGCCATCCAAATCCCCCATATACCCGGTCTTCCGTGCTTTCTCAGCTGTAGATGCCGATGAGGGACCTCCACCAGGGATACATTCTGTGAGGGCACAGGTGTCACCCCAGGGACAGCAGCCGCCGTTGGAGGAGGCCGGGCAGGCGTAGGTGCCCGACGCACAGCCCATTAACGAGGTGTCAGTGCATGGCGGGTCAAGGCAACAGAAAATGCCGGAAAGAGTGTTGGTGGATGTTTGGCAGACGGAGGACTCGGGGCAGCAGATCTCCTGAGTGGGTGTTAGGAGTGGAGAAAGAGGGATGGAAGTGGACAAACTGGGTGGTTTAGGGCGGTACAGTTTTGAAAGAAGGCGGGACAGGTTGGTGGGAGGGCTTTGCGGTGGTGTTGGGGCGGTTTTTGGCCGAGGTGAGCTAGTGATGGTTGTGATGGGGAGACGATGGTGAAGAGAGGGAGGAGGAGGAGATGCGTTGCGATGCGCATGGCGGGTGGTAATGCTGTTTGTTGGGGCGAGGTGGGATAAGAGGTGAAGTGGCGGGTAGAGTGTTTGATACAGTCTAGATGCTTGTTATTGCTACATTCGAAAGGTATATCAACAACCATCCGTTCAAGCAACTTCAATCTTGAAGCTAACTCAAAGGAACGCTTAAGAAAGGGCTTGATCAACATCGTTACGAATTTAGATAATACTCATTTTGTCTAACAAACTGCAGGACTGCCGCAAGCTTGAAGTCGGAGAGTCGAACATGTTAACAGTTCGTCGAATAAGGGGAGACAGACGACTATAAAAGTGATGAAATAATCGGTACCCTAGCAATAATGGTCACCTTTGATGCTAGTAATGCTGACTCTTGCTCCATTTGCTTCGGTGAAGTGTACTGTGGTACAGTCGCTTATCAGGTACCGAGTGATTGGTTGCTGTGCCCGGCGGCATGCCTATCGCTGCATGTCCGCCCATATGTACACACCCAATCCCGTCTATCCAAATTATTGTTATTTCGTTGTTTAGAATGTTTTCAGGCACGTTCATCCTGCATGCTCCGGTTTCTTTAAGCTATATTCTAAAACCGAGTGAGCCACCATGCAGGGCCGTATAACCCCCCTTATCTCGCAATTAAGTCTCGAAACCTAGATCTACTCACTCCATAGTTGGGAAGACTGCCCAATAACATGGTCTGCGTCGAATACGCACCATATATAGCATGTTTCGTGTATTTTTACCATGCTGTTCCCCGTTTGCCCACAGCGTTTTTGGAATTGCGAAATGGCAATGGACAGGTAGATGCAAAGCAACGCCGAGGTGCTAGGGAAAGCTTTGAAGGAGTTTGGGTAGTCTGTGACTGGTTTCTCGGCTTGAAGGAATACTTTTTAAATGCTCTGTTCTCCCCGCTTCCTCTTCCTCTTCCTCTTCCCGTCACCCCCTCATCCTCCTCATTCTTTACCCCTTTCTTTTCTTTCATCTCTTTTTCTATCTTTTATCGTCCTGGCTACAATGGTTAGTCCACCAGGACAGCCCAAGCCTATCGGCTACAGTGCTGTCTTGTAATCTTCTCTTTGTTTACTTTCCACTAACGAAAACGAGCCATCCATCAAATGTTCGTCACATCCGATGTACCTTAAGGGGATACTACCATTAAGACTAGCATCCCATTCCATATTAGAATGCAGGAAGAAACTAAGGTAACATTGTAAACTTGGATACCATTTCCGCTCAGTTGATGGCTAATCATGGGTAGACGCAGAAAAGAAGATTGAGAAACTCTATTCATTGTCTGCTATGATCCTAAAAAACAAATGAAGCCTGAATCCCATTCCGTATGAGAATGCAGGAAGAAGGGTAAGGTAACATCGTAACTCAGGTATCATTCCGTTCAGTTGATGGCTAATCATGGATAGTCACAGAAAAAGATTGAGGAACTCTATTCATTGTCTACTACAGTCCCGAAGAAGAAATGGGGAAGTCTACATGTGGTTGTTTCAAACACCGCCGCTCTACCCAAATATACAAATCCGATAATAAGGATAGAGGGGGTCTACATGTAGTTATTCCAGACCCCTCCTTATACCTCAATACACAAATTCTAGTGGGAGGACAGAGTCGGGATCTTTAGGGCAGATCATAACCTTCTGTTGGCTAGGTAAGTTCAATCTCTTCTCTTCCTTCAACGTTGTGGTCAATATTTTGCTAATGTGACCGTCATTAGGAGTAGATCATACCGGTTTTAATCGATTAGATGGTTATTTCTCCTCCAAGTGCCGTCTATTACCACCTTAATCATGATCATCCTCATCTTCCTGATGTGGGACCTCGAACAATAACGACGGCTACAGCCGTTCTATGGATCCTCCTTGGAGATAGTAGATTAGTTGCGTTAGATCAAACTATCAGACAGATCAGTGCGCATTAGCAAGTAGTAGTGTTGTCAGAGGTACCACTATAGTAACTTTTATCCTTCCCATCTATTGAAGAGGGGTGATTGATAAGAGGTCTGTAACGGGGAGTAGTCGAACCGTTACTGTATACTTATTTGACAAGATGTTGGTGCTTTTACCAAGGCTCTAGCTTTACGGTGGTGGTTTTTGGGGCGGCCTTGCTTGTATTTTCATATCATGCTTTAAGGACCGTTTTATCCATACTTCTCACGATTAATTAAAGCAATTACTATCCCAAATAGAATGAATGAATTCATGCATTGTGATCACCCAAGCAAGAAAAACTTCAAGTTTTATAGGATGCAGCAATGGGTAGAGAGGGCCCGTACAATTAGCAGTCCGGCACCCACTTGGTGCAAGAAACATCTCGAGACTTACCACTTCTACCATCAGGATCTGGACTCCATTCTACTAGCATCCAGTCATACTCGAGTCAACTACCTAGATATGTACTGGTCAGAGCTTTATCCGTAATATGCCTAGGTCTCTCGATCGGCCCCACTCCATTGGCACCACTACCAGCATGGCGAAATTCCCATCTTGGGTTTCATTACCACACTCCAGATCTACTGTGAATTTTTTGGGCCGGCCTCTGATATTTTGGATTCGAACATTGTGAGGTACGGGTTTGGGTAATGTATGAATGTTATGCTTTTGGGTATTAACTAGTCTGTGGAAACACGTGAGCATGTATGGTTGTTTGTCTCTTTTGAATATTCGCCCTCTGAGATACTAGTGCAAAATCAACACTCCATCCCGTTATCCTTTCTAACTGTCACCAAAAGTCAGAACAAAACAAAACGCCTCTCACCAGCTTAACAGCATCGCCAATGTCCCGAAGCAATACCTCATCACCATGCATCCAATGCTTCTCTTCTCCACTACTCGAAGCAGAAGGAGGTGTTCGGGTCTGTTCTTTTGAGGTCTTTTCGATAGTCCTTTGTGTCATTATATGAAAGGACCTACAGAGCTCCTTTTGCTCGGGTTTGGAATTCCTTATCGGCAACCCCTCCTCCTCTTCCACCGGGGGATAGAGCTATTGTTATTATCACTGGGGTCGTCCCATGTGGTTCCTTTTGAGCAAATTTTAGATTGGGAGCAAGAGTGCCCTTGAGTTGCTGCAAAAGGACCGTCTAGAGTACACTATTATCAGGGTTAGATTTCATAGCTAATCCTATCGAGTTTCGAAGTATGTGTACATTCTCAACCACCTTCTTCCAAGTCTAGCAAGTTTATTTACAAGCATATCGACAGACCATATCGTCGACTCAAAGTCCCTTTACCACAGAAACTCGATAATAAGGCACTAGCCACGCGCGGGAAGACGAGAAGACGACCGTGCTATAGTTACTTCACCACAAATTTAATGTAGTGCTTTATTATCGAGTCGATACGGTACAGTTAATAATGGCGGAAAACATATCCTCTGTATATGGTCAGAGAAATCTGGTTCAGGATTTGCTACGGGGCTTTGTGTTATGTGTTGAGCTTCTAAACTGAGGATAGTATTTTGAAGGATGTTTTCTAGCAGGAAGGGCTCTTTACCTCCTACCTACCTACAAATGTTTTAATTATGAAAGATTTTTTCTCGACCATTTCTGCAAAAAACCAAATCGTGCATGACCTTTGATCACGATTTCTTCGATTCAGGTACGCTAGCTGAGCCGTTTGACAGACTAGCGGAGCATCTCCCGCATGTCTTGAAACATTGAAACAGAAGCAAGGCACATGGCTTAAAAAAAAGTCGCGTCGGTATTACGATGAGATGGACTTGAAGCTACTGCTTCTTAGTATATATTGGATCAAATATCCATACCCGTAGGCTATTATTGGGAGTTTCAAATGAGGGTCCTTCGCCTTACAGTATTCTTCACAATCCCCTTAACACAACCAAGTTAAGAGATTGCAAAATGGCATTACTTCAATTTACAGATCCCCAGCCTATTAAACCCGGGCCTTCGCTCTAAAAGCACGCACATTATCCCCCCTCTCCGCTCTGGACCATCTATCCGCTTACCCATTTACCTCAAAAGATCATGAGCGGGCATAGTACCCCACCAAGTCAAGAACAGCGATAACCCAATCGTATCAACCGCGCTAACAGCAGCCTTAACAGCCACCAACTCCGCAGGTCTACGTTCCTGGAAAACCTGGGTAACCAACTGCACCTCCCATTAGTCACATCCTTCACCCCTCCCTACGTCTCTCATGAACATACCTGCGGCACGGAAGTAGCAGCAAAAATCAGCCCGCCAACATAAGCTGCGCCCTTGTAACTGAGCACACCACAATGGTTCAGCACAGCAGCGACAGCATAGGTCTGTACGCCCGAACCAACAAGGGTGGAGCCGTAAAGAACCGCGGCAGATGCTGCCTCCTTGCTCTTGATGAACTCCTCCTTTGAGTCTGCGTTCTGTGCCCGACGGTAGGTCTCACCAAAAATGGGTGTTAGCACGGCAAGGTTGGCGGCGTGGTTGAAGACGGTGCCCAGAGCGATGGCGGAAGGCTTGATGGGCGGGAGGTAGTCGATTGTGTAGCTTTTGTTTGTTAGCTAGTGCTGGGAGAAGGGGGACAGGGGACGAACGAGCTCATGGTGTTTGTTGTTGTGGTTGGTGTGGTGGGGTGGATATCTTGTGTGTATTGGAAGTAATCCGTGGTGAAGATACGGTTTGGTTTTTGTTTGTGTTTGTGATGGAGGTGAGGGGTTGATGGAGGACAAATGAGTGCGAGGGGGAATGCATGTATTTATGAGAGCATAAAACGTCATCACGTTTAGGTTTCCAATTGCAGCTACAAGTCCCGACAAGGAAAGGCGAATGACGATGGCACGCAACGACAATTCAAGCAAGGAAAACTGGAAAGGGGCAAAGGGGATAAAGTCATGTTGTGGCCCGTGGAGTTTGGCAAGGTGTTTGTGTCGTCATGCCTGGAATCCGAAGTGACGTCATGTGTCCGTCAACACTTAGAGCAACTGTTGTTCCGCGGGCCGCGCTAAACATTTTGTGCTACCCAGGACCAAGCCATTGTGCGCGCTACCGCGGATTAACTTCGGGTGTCACTCGGTCTAGTGGCTTCTGATAACAGCGAAGCCGTTCAATGCACTTCATCAACAGCATTAATTCTTTGTCTAAAGCTTCAATCCCGAGCGCTTGGATGAAACAAGAGACCAGCAATCTCCCCAAACCAACCACAATGGCGGCCAAACACTCCAGCAAGCAGCTAGCAATAGAGTAATAGTTAGTCAATCTCTTCTCACAGATCTTCTCAACCCAGGCCTATCCATAAACCCCCCACTTCCCCTTAAAAGCTCTCCCAGTCCACCGTTACCATGACCACTAGCGTTAGGCATTGCCGATTGCGGCCTCTGCCCTCGCAAAAACGGAGTTTGAAATGCACTCCTACTATTGTTTCCAAATGCTGCAACCGAAGTTGGTCTGGAAAAGAACGGACTTGCTCCACTGCCACCTGTATAAGTCGTAGAACCTTCTCTTCCTCTCGGGTTTGCTACCGAAGCCGAGTATGGGTAACCCGAGGAGGTTTGTGGTGCGAGACTGAGCCTGCTTTGAGGTGCGGCTGGCGAGCTCCTGTTATTCATATGGTATTGAAACCCAGTCCTTGATGTTGGAGGCGAAAGATACGAAACTTGATTATCTTGCTGTGAAGGGTCGGTGGCATAAGTTCGCTGTAAAGGTAGAGGAGTTCGGAATGGCGGGTTAGGGTTGAAAGACTGAGAAGCGTCTTGGGGAACGAACGGCTGTCGAGGTGTCTGCGGAGGATTTTGGTAACCTTGGTGTGAGTTGGAAAAGTTTTGACTTTGTAGATGAGAAAATCCACGATCATTTGGTCCCTGAAAAAACTGATTCTGTTGGAAATCCATATCTTGTTCAAGAGTATTCTGGTAGTTCCCATACTTGTCGCGGGATATAAACTGTTCCGCCTGCTTTCCATGCTGTAGCATTGGACTTTGCCGATTCCGCGAGATATTGCTAGAAGAATATGAGATTGGAATTGCTGGCGGCGGCATTGCATGTCTTCCGTTTAGCTCCCGTCTAAATTCCCTAACCCGTGAGTTCTCGTCGTGTGCGGTGTTAGCCTTCCTTTTGAGTGGATTATCTTGAGCTGTAGATGGTGAGCTGATGCTCAAATCCGGCGGTTTAGGTGGCTGTGCCGATTGTACCGATGGCTGAGAATTCATCTGCTGTTGACCTGGAGATCGATTGAGCTGGGCCCGCAACTGATCGTTTTCTTGTCGCAACTTCGCAACTTCGGCCTGGAGAATAGGGTTCTCTCTGTCGAACGTAAGCACCGAACAACTAGCGCTAGCAGAAGGCTGACTTCTTGAGTTCGCGGGCTTCCAACAGTTCATCCTTAACCCGTAAAAGCACACCCTTCTGGTTCTCTAACTTCTCCGAGAGCTTATCTGCTAACGTTTTGTGGTGAGATGCGTAACGTAGGAGATTTTCGCATTGAAACTGTTCACGCAAGTCAGTAGAGACGTAGAGACTGAAAAAAAGGTGACCGGCTCTTAATGCGCCGGTAAAGTTCTCTAGCAGCTCTATCGGCGGCGTAAAATAATCTCGTAGACCAGCTGGTGGCTTGTAGAAGATCAGCATCTATTTGCGAGAGTTTTGGCGTTGGAATAAAGACCTCTCCGCCGTTGACTCCTGCCAGGGAGACGTCTTTCTTTTCGCAGTACGGACAGGAATTTGTTGTATCCGCCGCATCTGGGGGAACTAGAAGCAATTTTCAGCTCTTCTCAAATTCAAGATCTCTCCTAGTGCTCCAAGAAAATCCGGACCTCCATTGGGAAAAACATGGCTCGAACAAACAATATGGCCACAACTTGTTAGCCAAAACGAAGGTTGTAGGGGATCCGCCGCATTGGCTGTTGATAGACCACGAAAGCAGACACGGCAGTGAAAGATGGTATCGTTGGATTTTTCTGGTGAATCGGTAATTATCCGAGGAGATGACATTGGAGTTGGAAGTTGCATGTTTTGGATGCTCTAGTTGACACAAGCTAGCACTCGTTGTTTACTTCTGGCTTGGCAACGGAGAAATGCGGAATAATGAAACGCCGACCTCTCTCCAATCAACGGGCGGTCGCATCAGTCTTCTCAATGCTACTCCTCCGCCGACCTCCTTTCCTGCCCGTCCAGCTACTCAAATCTCGTTCCTTTTCTTCTCTCCTACCATCAAAATGCCTCCCGAAAACACGTCTCCTCTTGCCGTCGCGCTCCCTCACGTCTTACCGTAGTCGACCAACGTCTCTCTCACTCTACCGCTCTGCAGCGACGTTCACTCCTTCCAACAGTAGCGACGAACTCCTACCGTCTTCCGCAGCGGTATATACTCCCCCAACTACTGGTGTCCTATCTTTACTACCGGCATCCTGGGTTCCCTTTGCAGAGCTCACTCGACTCGACAAGCCGACGGGGACAATCTATCTTCTCCTCCCATGTCTCTGGTCAACAGTTATGGCCGCATCACTTACTACCCCCGTCGCGCCTATCACCTCCGCTCTCTACACCTCCTTCCTCTTCACTAGCGGTGCACTCATCATGCGCGGCGCCGGCTGCACCATCAACGACCTATGGGACCGCAATATCGACGGCAAGGTTACCCGTACCCAATTCCGACCATTGGCACGCCGGGCTGTTACAGCTAGAAGTGCGGTACTGTTTGCGGGTGCTCAATGCCTTACCGGACTTGCCTTGCTTGTGCAGTTCCCTTTGGAGGTTATTGTTGCCGCACTCCCAAGTATGTTCGTGGTAACCACGTACCCCGCAATGAAACGCTTCATCAATTACCCCCAGGTGGTGTTGGGAATGGCGTTCTCTTGGGGTGCGATGCTTGGGTTTCCCGCTATGGGGCTGAGCTTGTTGGATCCGGTGGTTGGAGGTGCGGCGGCTTGTCTCTATGCTAGTAATGTTGCGTGGACGGTGCTTTATGATACTATCTACGCTCACCAAGACATCAAGGATGACAAAAAGGTTGGGGTGAAGAGCACGGCGATTGCAAATGAAGGAAGGACAAGACTGTTTTTGTCGGCGCTTGGGGTTGCGCAGATCTCGCTGTTGGCAGGGGCGGGTGTGATTGCGGGGATGGGGCCGGCGTTTTATGTAGGTAGCTGTGGTGGTGCGGCTGTGGGATTGGGGTGGATGATTAGGCGGGCGAATTTTAAGAAGGTGGAGGATTGCTGGTGGTGGTTTAAGTGGTGTGCCTGGACGGTAGGTGGTGTTGCAGTTGGGGGAGGGTTGGTGGGAGAGTATGCGGTGAGAAGGCTGGGGGAGGAAACAGTGGTTCAGGAGGTGGCTTGAGAAGCTACGGTGCTGATGGTGGCTGTACATGTTGGGTTATATATCAAGGCGTTTGTTGTTTGTTGTGGGAGCATGTATATATGACTGGGTTTTGTACTGACACAGGCTGGGCAGTAGATGCGGGCATCGACACTCTTACTGCAAATATTATTGCCTCCTGTAACCTCAGGTCCGACTAGACTGGCCAGAATTGATACCTGTCTATATTATGCTATTCTTTGCCATGCTCGCGGCCCGCACGACCGCCTATCATTGGTGTTAACTAGAACTAATATGTTTGATTGGGGTCAATTATGGATGGGGCCGGCTCACTATGGCCCCAGAGACCACCCAGCGGCCCATCCTTTCTTCTCATGCCCGCAAGCTCGCTTCCAGTGGCGAAGCGAGGAATAAGCGGACTTAAGTACGAGACAATACCTGAAACAATTGGATACTCTAACCTAACTCTATCAGTGAGATACTGTACTAACAAATGAACAACGAGCGTCGTTAATCATCGACTGCTCTGGTACTTGCTCGATAAAAAATGATATTTGAGGTCGGATCGTAAACAAAGGGGTAGTGTACGGTCATTTACCATCTGAGCGGAGTAAAAACACAGCCCCCGTGGTTTTGTTATTCTTCACCATATCGATCTCCTCGTCCTCATAGTCCTCGTCGTACTCGTCGTACTACATATCGCTCGCTCTATCCATCTATTCACACTATGTACCGTTTCACCCCGGTTCGTTACTAAAAGTCGTCATCTGGCACTCGTTCGAGCGCAAAATCAATCATTTTTAGACAGCCGTTCATTGTTCATCTGTCGGAACAGTACTGCATCTACAGACGAAGCATCCTTACAATTGCACTATATTCTTGTTGAGAGCAATAGAGAAGAAAGAAGAAGCTGTATTGTCCATCGATCCAAAGAGAGAGATAGTGGCAGGCTTGTATACAAAGAAAGAGACCATACTCGGCGAAGCAATGCCGTGCGTCATTCCCGAGGCTAGGCTTCCTCCTCTGCATGAGGGTCAGTGGCGCCGATGGGGGCTGGAAGCCACCGACTTCATGTTTGCAAGCCTTCGGTCGATGGGGGCCGTAAGCCTCCGGCCTGATGCCCGAGAGCCTTCGACCTCCCGAAACCAAGGAAGCCGCCGGGCCAAACTACTACAACAATTCTATACACCCGAACCGAATGAGAAGATGACCGCGTCGTTTCGTTAGTAGATGAGTTCCAAATGACAGCCCTCTAAGCTTTGGAACAAACATTCTGTTGAAATACTGATTGCTAGAGAGGCTTGTGTATTCTAAACTACAGGAGTTCGTGTGATCTTATACACGGCATTCAGAGTATGCCTTGTACGCATGCATGCGCAACCAGCTGGCATCTCCAGCTGAGTCTGGAACGACCATCATCATCATGAGATCATGATCCCCATGAGCCCAGCTGAAGCCCATAAGCCGTACGTACGGGAGGCGGTCCATATATGCAACACATTCCGTGGTGTTTCACCGAGTGACTTCGAATGATTATTACCGCCACTCAATATCCCTCCACGAAAAACGCCCTCAATACTTCATTGACAAGCCTAGAGACTCTCCAAATTGTTATGTCGTGAAGTTTGAAACTAGGATTCGGGGGTTTGTTTCATGGGGTGTCGGTTTCGGGCGAGCTCCAGTCGCTCGAGGTCGTCTCGCACACGCCTAAATAATAATGGTATGAATGCTTCGGTAAGGTCAACATACTTTGCGTTGGGAGGTTTTGGGTACGACTGTCGAAGCAATACGGAGAATTTGAACAGGTATGACTGCATATTCTCCCAACCAGTCGGCGATTTCAAACCGAGCGAGATCCATAAACGCATCCCGGCATCCCCTCGCTTCTCTATCCTCCCTCTTTCCATCTTTCCGTCTTCGCACTTACACATTTCATCAACCCCATCGATTCCAAACCCAAACACAACAAGACGGACTTCATCGGCTACTACCACGCCTATGTCGAGCTCGACACTCTCCTTTACCTAATATATTCCCCTGACAAAGACATCAACTATAATTTCACAATCTCCGCCGGTCATGGACCGAACTTCGAGGCGTGTCTTATATGTGTGAAAGATGAACTCGAGGAATAAACCTTCGCCACTATGGGAAAATATGCCGAGATCCTCCAGGATGCAAGAGAGGATGTCGATGAGCAGATGGAGGATATCTAGGGATGAGGAGGAAGTCAAAGAATGGATCGAGATGGTGGCAAAGATGGTAGCTAGCATTGTGGAGTCGCTAGAAACAAAATTTGGGGTACCAACGAACATTTGGGTCTCTCAAAGCTACTACAGCAGAATATGTTAAGGATATCCGTAACCATCTAAGTGTTATTAAAGTAAGTATAATTGATCTAACCAAGTCAGTTATCACTGACGCCAAGGATCTCAAAGCAGATATTATACAGTTGATTATTAAAAAAGCTCAGCAAAATAAGGATATCGCGGAATGAATCAACAATCACCAGCTTTCGTACACAAACGTCTCGCGGAGAACCGGGCCTCTATTGCAGCTACCAAGGCAGCTATGACTCGGGAAATGGAGGCGGGAAATGAACGAATTACTGCCTCTGCGAAGATGATCCTGCGAGATGCCAAGGAGTAGAATATCACCCAGGACTCGGTCTGGAGAACTGAGCTTCAAGATCCTGAGCAATCGAGTTTGAGTTTGAAAAAGCATTTGCAAGAAGAGCCTATCGCTCATACACTGCAGATAGAGCATGTTTAGCGACCGATGCGGCATTCGCGGCAAGTCTGACCCTTTGCGTTGGTCATCGATATGGTGGATGTTCTGGCTCGGAGGACTGTTTTGTGAAGAATTGTAAGTTATACTCTTTTGTGCGAGAAATTTCAAGTTGCTGTTTATCTTCCTTGCGTACTCTACGTAGAAAGAATTACTCCTATAACGTAGCCATCCATCTTTCTTGCGTTTTGAGGAGCGAGCTTACGGGCAACAAAAAAAAAGCAGGAAATGACGGTGTGGACTCGAAACGGAATATGATCCCCAAGGGGCAACCGCATTTCCTTTTTGGCGGCGGAGTATTAGGAGGTGGAGTATCAAACAGAGCCTTAGAGCTCCATATCCGCTAGTTGTTGACCAGATACCGTCCGTCCTTTAGGTCAAAAAAAACCACTCACAAATTCTATCTGCTTGTGGTGGTTCTACTTGTTTGGGATGTGGTTGAGACAAAATCAACGCGCACAGACAGACTTTCCATGTGGTATCTATTGGACATAGGTAAAATACAGGTGTTATGCATAGTAATGAAGTGTTCTCCGAGGATGGTCGGTGTCCCAATCAGGACCCGTGTTCGTTCCCAGTGATAGTAACGCATTTATCCTAGGTGTAGATTTTTGCGAGTGTTTCACCTTAATATAGCCTCACCGTTAGTGATGACAAGGTGATATGGTCGTTAGACTCCTTACCTAGACTCTTTAGGGTAGGGGGTTTTAGGGCTGGGGTCTGCGCGATTTTCTTGTGAGCTAAGGCTGATCTCTCTATGTAGATCTCTTCCACCATTTGTTCCCGTGGTCCGCTAGCAGATTGGCCGCATTCGCTCTTCCCGCCCTCATGTGCCCTTTACCCTTCTTCAGCTACACTATGCCCAACCACTATCCATCGAGCGGTCATCGGACCGGTCACTTAGAACCCTAATCCAGATTTTAATGGGCTAGTCGGCATGACATAGATTTCCGCCAAAAAATACCCCATGTAATAACCCTATGGATCAAGTCTAATTTCAGGCTCTATCCAAACACCATCAAAACCAAGTTTTATCCACAGTCTAGGGTACGGTGTCGTAGATAAGCTTGGTGTTATGTGGATAAAACTTGAAATTCAGACTTGATCCATGGCATTGTGCGTGCAGGGGACCTAAAATTACTCGGGTTAGGGTTTGACGCGGCCGAATACTTGAAAAGGACAAGAGGAAGGCAGCAGTTGCGGTTCTCGCGATCCCTAACCCAACTACGTATTCCTCTGTGGAAGGTGAAGGCTGTTTTACCAAAGGATAATTCCGTTTATTTGAACCAGCTTTCTTTGTACGACGATTCTTCAATCTTTGAAGGCACGCTTCATACATAGATTCTGCTCAGTGAGGTTCTCTTGGGGGGACTGTTGACAGCGTGCGGGGGGGCGCGGGCACAACAGTCTAACTCATCCGTCCGTTACAATATTTGTTCTGTGTCAGCTTACTCTGTGTCAGTTTAAGCTGTTCAGTCTTTGGGAATTAAAGAATCCCGGAGTGTAGGGCAAGTGGACTCAGGACGGGTTGACCATAGGTAGTTCAAGGTAGTTGAAATACCAAGCCGGAGGGCTATGCCCAGAAAGCGTCAATACGTCCGTGGTAATTGTATGGGTTACACGGCCTCTCGATACCTCGCCCTATGCAGTAACGGCTGCTCCGATGAACAGGGTTAATCCGAACAAGTGATCAGTTATTATAGACCGTAAGTTACAACGCTATCATAATTTACAGTGATCGACCGTCCGACTACGAATACCGTTCGTTGACGAATCTCATACAAAACTAAAGTTGGGTGAATCTGTTGTCCCTAAAGAACAGCTAAAACTATTAGGTTCTCCACTGGACGGTATTCACCATCGGACGGCCAGTGACTATAATTGCTATCAAGCCCGAAAAAGAAACGACTATTGCGTTGCCTAACATTTATATATTTTCGAAAAGCCACAAGATAAAACGGCAAAGAACCAGCCAATATATGATTTAAAAAAGGGTGCAATCAAGGAAAATGGACAAGATACGATTCACCCCAGACTAGAACCACCTTTTTCTCTTCTCCCTATTCCACCTCTTCTCATACTCATTCCCCAACTCCATGCCTGCATCGTCAACACCTTCTCCCTGCTCCTCCGCTTGTTTCTCACCGTCACTCTCCTTTCTCACCCCACCACCGAGCCCCTCTATCACCTCCCACCTATTCGCCTCCACATCCGCTGGCAAACTTTCTTTTTTCTCAGCCTCTCCTTCACTCTCTGTGATTTCAACTGCTGCCCACTTCCCAGGCTTGACCTGAACCTTGCTGATACGCCTCTTCTTTGCCGGCCTCCGCGCCACCGTCTCTTCCTCACTCTCTTCAAACGAGTATTTTTTTACATCTACCGCACTGCGTCTCCTGCCCCTCTCTACTGATAGAGTCTGGACGTTGCGCTGCGTCCTAAATGCCCTGAAAGATGAATCGCCCTTCAAAGGCGCTGATTTGCGGCGACTCGTACGAGGTTTCTTTGTGGTAGACGGTCGGGACTGGGGAGTGACAGTAGCATTGTCAGTGGGAAGGGGGTGTTTCCTCGGTCTTCCGCGTCGACGGGTAGGTTGTTGAGGCTGTGTTGGGGCGGTGTGAATCAGAGGAAGCGAGGCCATCAGCGATGGAGGATCAGGTGACAAGCGTGATAAGGGAGTATAGGAATCTCTCCAGCCGTCGTCGGACGAAGGCGGATCAATGATAACGGCAAAGTTCCATTCGCGGGGTATCAGAGCTTCCTTCTTGTCTTCGGGAAAGAAGTCATCAAAGAATTCATCGAAACCTGGTGGTATCTGTGGTGACTGTATTCGTTCCTTTTCACTATCGAAGCTGTCATCGTCACCAGCAGCGGACGAAATATACTCATCCACATCTGAGGAGTTGAGGACTCCTGCTGCAACGAGTTTCGCGTTGCGGTCTGCTTCTTTTCGTTTCCGTTCTTTTTCTTCAGCATGGAGTTTGGCGCGCGCGGCTTTTCTGGCGGCTTTTTCTTCCGCTTGGATGCGGAGTCGTTCTGCTTCCATGGCTATTCGTTGTGCTTCTTCAGCTGCGCGTTTGATTATCGCAATCTCTTCTTCCCTCTGGCGTTGAATTCTCGTGGCCTCTTCTTCCGCTTCGCGTTGGATCCTCACAGCCTCCTCTTCGGCAGCTTTTCGTTGTCGCTCTACCTCTTCGAGTGCTTGGCGTGCAAGTTTCTCTTCTTCCGTTTCCTCTGGTAGTGGTGGCGGCTGGAAATGGTACATCTCTGTGTCTGAACCTTCTCTAAATTGCTCAGGCTGATTCCTCAGCATGTTCAGAACCTCTTGCTTCCCCACACCATGATGCGTAGCTGACAAGAACTGTGCCTTAGCCTCATCTTCTTCTTTCTTTCTTCTCAAATACGCCTCCCTTCGTCTCTGCGTGCTCTTTTCCTTGTCCGCTGGCGTTGCTACAGCCCCAGCACCGATGAAAGCGACTTCGTCAGAGTCTGATTGTGGATCAACGTTGCGGCTGATCTTCCTCGGCCTCCCTCGCTTTTTTTTCGGTGGTGCCGATTCATCTGGTTCCCTATTCGAATTGGCGGAGCTGACCGCATCAAACACCGTAACAAATTGTCCGGGGCCAATAGAATAGAGGTCGGAGGTAACTTTGTCACGTTCTAGTAACGCATCGACGAGAATGCTAAATCCCTCCAATGGCGGGTGGAGCTTGACGATAAGGGTCTTCTTCTTTTTAAGGTTCTTTGTCCATCTATTTGCGGCCTTTGTTTTCCGCACCCAATCACCAATTTGACTCTCCCGTTCTGGGCGAAGCGCGTTGAGGCCAAAGTTTACTTCGGTTTTTACACGAGGGCGGCGAGGGAGTGGTCGTGGGGTTTTTTCTGGGGTAGGGGTCGCTGAGGGAGGAGACGGAGGGACCTTCTCGGGGAGGAGAGGTTGGGCTGGGGTAGGAGTCGCTGACGGAAGAAGCGAAGGGTCCATCTCCATGTGGTGGGGTTGGGCTGGGGTAGGAGTCGCTGATGGAAGAAGCGAAGGGTCCATCTCCATGTGGTGGGGTTGGGCTGGGGTAGGAGTCGCTGACGGAAGAAGCGAAGGGTCCATCTCCATGTGGTGGGGTTGGGCTGGGGTAGGAGTCGCTGACGGAAGAAGCGAAGGGTCCTTCTCCATGTGGTGGGGTTGGGTTGGGGTAGGAGTAGCTGGGGGAAGAGGAGGAACTTTCTCGAGGAGGTGGGGCTGGGTGTATAGTTCTTGTGGAGGCGCAGCTGGCGTTACGCTTGGCCACTGACTGGAAGATGAGGTGTCGCCCCCTGGAAGCGAGAGTAGGCCTGCTGCGGCAATGAATGCGAGAGGATTCTCTTCAAGCGCCGTAAGAGGCTGATGCGTGCCTGGCTGGTCACCACTGAAATGATGGTCCATTGCACTTGAAGAACCGGGATGGTGACCACTGTTCCAAGGCGCAATATTCGAATCGAAGGGGGTATAATGTGTTTGATTAAAGATATTGCTATTCGGATGTAATTCAATTCCCATATGCCCAGCTGTAGATTGAATCGCGCTGTTATGTCCTTCTTCTTCAGTACCCCTTCCTAAGACCCCTCGACTTCGATCCGAGCCCTCTTGCCCTCTTTCTGCCTCTCTCATTCGGTCTTGTTGCGCGATTAATAGATGAGCCTGCACGGAACCAAAAGAATTAGAACCAATCTCCTCTCTGTTTTCGGTGGAAGCCGGTAGGAACCTGCCTTCCACGTCCGCAGAGGAAGCTTCATTCTCAGCATTGACGGCAGTAAATCCGTGGCTCGCAGGTGAGGGTGCAGTTCTGAGATTGCCCCCAAGTGCAGGGTCGACGGGAACATGTCCATTGTCAAAACTATTATCGTGCGTCATTCCGAGGTGACCGAATCCATTGGTAGATGCTCTCTTGCGCTTGGCCGTTGCGGTAGCGTCTGGGTCTCTGATCCAGCCAAGATTTCCCTTGGCGAAATCAACAAGGGACTCAATACTGCGCGGGTCCGCAACATGCTTTGTTGGTGCACCCAGAAATGTGCCATTTGGCTCGTAAGGCTGCATCTCTGCCTTTTTACGGCAAGCACCACAAGAGCAGATACCAAGGCAGACGGGGCATTTCCAAGCGAACTTGCAGAGTACCTGTTCACAGGCGTTGTAAGCTATGATTGTATAAGAGGGTTGGACTACAACTCACATCGTCAAACGGATCCAAGTCAAAAGCACGCCAGAGGTTTCCGTAGCAGTAAACTTTGGTGCATGAACTGCATTCGGCACACTTCCAAGTGTCATGGCGGACCTTGCATACATGGCAGTTAAGAGTTTTGCCATCCCTCTTCTTTTTTTCAGGATCTTCATCCTCTATCTCCTGTCGCGATTATCAGTATGTGGTGCGCCGAGCAGTGGAAGCAGAACCTACCCCATCTTCAAGTCCATTTTTGTTGATATCTTGCCAGGGCCGAATTTTGAGCTGCTCTTGGCATACTCGGGCAAGAGATTTCCTGCCAAGCTGCTTGAGACCCTTCGATAACGATATCACGGGATTGTCGTCCGAGACCCCTTGAATGTCCATAACCGTCCGGCGAAACCCCTCATGATCCTCTTCAATGACTTTCCAATCATGCTGTTCTACCCAATCGAGTTTCGAAACACAGAAGCAGCTTCTTCCACGGGCATAGCAATCCATACAGATATCATAACAATCATCGTCCTCACCCTCAGCAACGATAACACAATTCTTGCATGACAAAAAGCGGTTCCAAATATTGCTGCGACAGAATGAACAGGTGACATTATACTCATTTTCAATCTTCTCCACAGCGGGGGGCGGCTTTTCTGGTGAGAAACATTCATCAAGAACTATCCGGTCAAACAGTCTAAACAGTCTGACAAAGTCGCTCCGCATCTTGTTCAAGTCCATATGAGGAGCAGGCTTTTCGCCGTTAAGAATCTGGGCATATTCTTTTAATGTCTCATAGACGATGGCCCTATTCTTGTACTGCTCATCGCGACAAACTAACCGGGCCTTGGGTAATGATTCAGAAATGGCTAGCTCCAGTGTGTCAACCGTGATACGGTTCCAAGCAGCTTTCAAGGTGGCTTCGCCGCGATTCCAAACTTGATGAGGTGCCAGCGGCGGGACAAGAATGTAATCACCAACCCTCTGCTCATGTATATAGACCGGAAATGGAGCATCCTGGAGATCATCGATAGAAGCAAAATGTGATTCTACTTCGATATCGTGGCCCATTCGTGAAAGCCAGTATTCAGCAATGACATCTCGATCCGCTGATTGAGTCATAAACCAGATCGAGGTGCCAGGCTCTGAACTGCCGCTTGAGGCATCCACCATGATATTTTGGCCAAGGGATGCACACATCTCTTTGTGCGCCGGGGTATATGTACCTTCATGGCCAAAGTAGCACATCATATTCTCCGCTCTGGCGAGTTCAGGTAACGAAGACATTAAGTCTCCTTGGGTTGAAAGATAGAATGTAGACGGCGGTAATATCTCCTTCAGTTTGTCCCTCCATACCAGAGGACAATCGATATCCTTTGCGTACAGCCGTTGTTGTTTGCCAGCGTAATCGTAGGTTGTGAACTTGTTCGCAAGTTTGGGTAAATTGCTGAGATAGTGCCCTAGACTCATCGTGATGTCTTGCGCACCACCCAAATCTCGGACATTGATATCTTGAATACACTTTATGTTAGTAATAAACAGCAAATAGACATAGGATACTTACGATCTCCGCCATTATTCTCCTTTAGCCACTGGGTTGTAAAGATGTACCAAGGCCAATCCCTACGCTTATGCCAATTCTCGATGACCAGTGGTGTTCCTCCGACAATGACGTGCTTTTCGATAAATTCCTCTAAACTTGCAAACGACTCCTCGGTCTCGAGCTGAGTTGCATCGAGGCGAGGTATCGCTTTGAAGTTTGGTGTAGATGCGATGAGGGCATCCACATCCAGATCGGGAGGGAGGTAGGTCATCTTCGCCTTATCTCTCGTACTGGTGATCCGCCTCGGACCTGGTGGTAGTGGCGCGTCGGACATTGTTCGTTTTGCGTCTTAGAGTGATGGACTGGGTGCGGGCGATGATGAACTCGTGTAAGCCTCCCCTCGCACCTTCCTGCCCGCCTTGTATGAGACGGAAGCGGTGATTGTCGGAATCGTTGAACGAGCGCTCGAGCTATTGGCTGTGTGCAATATGTCGTTGTAGTTCGTCAAAGGGTGTCTATGTGTCAGTGACGCGGTTGGTAAGGAGAGTTAAATGAGAAAACGCGTGCGCAGGTCAGGTAGATGGTGATTCCATGAATGCCAAGCTTGCACTAGCGCCAAACCAACCAAACCCAACTTCTGTCCTCACTGTTCATCCGTGACGACACCCGTCAAACCTAAGCTTAACGACACAAATCCCAACAACAATCATGGTACCCAGCTTCGGTTTTCCCGCTGATCGCTCCTCCAGAATGAAGTATCGCTAACTTTTCGCTACAGTCCGCTCTTTTTAACTTCAACGCGCTCCTTCTCGTCATCCTCCTCCTTATCTGCACATGTACCTATATCCGACAAGTCGTCCCTGGCATGGTGGACTCTCGGAAAGACAAGAATATGTGGGTTTTAAATTCCCGCTCTGCAGGCAGTTACTGATGCTATATGGACAGCTTCTTTGGGGTGTTCTGGAAATTTGCGAGAATAGGAGAGCGACTCTCCCCGTACGTCAGCATCTGCTGTCTTGTCATGGCTGTATGTTCTTTTGTCCAGTAACCCTCCCAGACTACTCGCTCAGTAGTCACCATGCAGATCGTTACTTTTGTAGGATAATATAATACTCTTTGATTCACCACGGAGCGGAAAAGGAGAGAAGCAACAGAGTGGAGACGGTCTGGGACGGAGAGGTTTGGTTGAGGACTGCCCTCTCTAGTTTTACAAAACGCAATGGCGGTAGTGGATGGTGCAGCAACGGCATTTTATGACCAGGAATACATTCAGTGGGACTTTGTTGTACACGACTATGTCTGGGTGATATTATTTTCGGAGTTTGGTTTTGGGGACAGTGGGCTGCACAGGCGATATCGCAGTGTTCGAAGTTCAACTTGACGTTGATGGCTACTCCCCACTTTTAAATTCTGGCAATCTAATGCCCTTCCGGGATACTACTACAGTTGCAGTTTTCCACATGCGTGGAATATCACTTACGAAGAGGCGACGAACGATTACGTCGTTTAAGACCATCTGTGCAATTCTAAATCTAATGTTGTCGTTAGAATAAGGATTGGGCGGTCCTTGTGATGGAGTGTCACTGGCATTTACCGACGGACAGCCTAGACTACTTTACTGCGTCAGGGACAGTCAATATGGTGTGGCTGGGCGAAAAATACCAATTTACGCTGCGACTAAATCCGCACATTATAATTCTATCCAGCAGTCTGAACTCATCTCTACTCATTTGCAGATACAAAACTTTTGCTTGTCATAGTGACAGCACGTCCAGGAAAATCACCGACAAAGTAGTTTGTCAATAATCATCTTAATCCATCCCTACTTCAGGGCATACGGATGTCGTAAACACTCTTATCTTGCATCAGAACTCTCGGCAGATAGAGCAACTTGTTTCCACGTCTAGTGCCGACCGATGGTGGGATATTTTTAAAGGGGGGGGAGGAGGGGGCGTCTAGAAATGCATTGAAGAAAGTGCCCTTTCCAGGATATTACGTAGGTAAGTGGAAACGCGTGGGAATATTCCGTATCGCGCGCACATCCAGATAATCGAAGCGCCAACGACATATCACAAGCGATCCAATACATGAATAGGCCGTGCCATGAAGGACGAGGAGCTCCAGTAGTTTATTTGTATAGCGATCGTGGAGCGAATATGATGGTCGAAGTCTGAATGATGATGGGGGCAGTAGTTGCAGTTAAAATCCTTCATGCAAACGACTGCCACTGCAGCAATTGTTTGTACTTCTCTAGGATTTCGGGATCGAATCAGTGCCGTCGTAGACATACCAGACAGACTAGCTAAGGGCTCCTGCCTTGCAAATCTTGAGCCTGGTAGGAGGTAGGTATTAGTCCTGGATAAAATATTGCAAGAATTTCAGAACACTGAGGTTCTTAAGAACTCGAAAGAACATCTGTCTGCGTACATCTTCGACAGTCTAGTTGCTTCCAAATGCTGCAGGAAAAGCAGCTCAATAACTTGCAGGTGTGCGTAATGCCCAATTCTATTGGTTTCTGCTGCGTCTGCACGTCGTCTTTTCAGGAAGTCTTCGCCAGCGTCCTGCACTAGCCAGAAGACTAATATAACCCTGCACGCTGGGTTGCAGCTATTTTGACTGTCCGACGAACGGCGTTTGCCATTCTTATCGCCTCAATATAGGTTGACAGGTTCTTCCCTTTAGAATTACAGCAAGACCTACTGTTGATATGTGATCCTATACTGCCATGTGACTCTTGGGCTGTTCACACCTCTTTGACGGAGCCAAGTTTCAAAAGTCGAAAAGGCTGCATGCTGTGCAGCCATAGCAAAGTGCTGTGCTGTATGGTCTGAAAGAGTATCTGCGGGGTAATGTCTGCGAACATCTCCAGAGCCGCACTCAAGGTTGCCCCGGTGCAATCCGGATAAATTGTTGGCTGCTTCAGCTTGTTCCGATGAGTTCGAATTCGTGGGTTGGTTGAAGACGTGTGCCGAGGGGCTTTCTTCTGAACAGTTAGTTGCAGCCGATCGACTCGGTCGCAACACCGCTTGCTTGTGTACACCAGGCATGCGAACAACGCGTCATGCCAGAAGCTGAGAATCAACTACGCCCCATGCGAGGGAGACGACGGAAATTCACACTTTGAGAGCCGTATGCATGTGGTGGGTTGAGGATATGAGAGTAAAGACATGTGGTGAGTGGTGAAGCGAACCCGAGCCGTGCGGTGGCGGAATTAAGGGTCCGACCGCTTACTAACAGGGAGTAATTGCACTAGGGTCAGACCTGGGTGCTGGATGCACGCTTGCCGCCATGCACTGCGTTCTTCTCCACATTTGACTCCTCCTCCTCTTTCACACTGCCTCTGCACCTTCGACTTTTGCTGCCACAGCAGCTCCTGGCGCCTTCTCCGATCGGTCCTTAAGATCACTTGTGCTGGCCTCGCAACGTCTCCGTTTCTCCAGATGCTCTGGCCTCGGCGCTATCTTTGGAGCGGTTCACGTCGCCCATTTCCCCACACTTCTGTGATCGAACATATTGGCATTGAGCAACGCGATTACATCAATCAAGGGTTATCAATCGATAGACTTGAAATACAACCAAGTCCCGCACAGAAGAATGTCTAGCAGGATATCAACAACAGATCGAGCTTTTACAAATGGCTTCTCTCGGTCCGACCGAAACGATACTGCAACGGCAAGTGACTTTCTACACAGCCCCCTCGATGTTTTATTTCGAGATATTCGATTGCACTACTCTTCCATGGAAGATCGGTGCTACAAACATCCCTGTCGATAACACGGGATGTTTAATAACTGGATGCGGTCCACATCGGTTACCGTGCACAATGGCTGCTATGATGACTTTCTGGTAAAAGGTCTGACTGCAAATGGAAGCAGCAGGCGTGCCTGCTGCATGAAACCATTGCGGAATGCCGCTCGACAACTGGTTCTTTACCTCTCAAACCTCTCTTCTGCTGCAATCAATCATGGAGTATTCCTACAAGTTTGATTTGCAATCAAACTTTCAAAACCTGCAATATTCTTCCTTCTGGAAAATAGAATGCAAGACGGTGGGTTATGAAACATAAACCATTCCACTCAATGGAGCTGCAATCAAACTTTCTCGGACCGGCCGGTATCTGGATCAGTTTGCATGAATAGTATGGAGCTCTGTCAATGGGGAACACCCTTGCGGGCTTGGCTGGAAACCCCTCACCATAGCGTATCTGGGTTAATTGATCCTGCAATTTGGGGTTATTGACTCAGGATTTGTAAGGATTGGAGAGTGGTTGATGGTTTTGCTTTGCATGGACTCCTTGGCGACGAACTCGATTGCGAAAATGCAGCTATATCACTGTATACCGGATGCTCGGACCCAGAATTATCATTGAATTGTGGCCAACGGCAGTGGCGTACAATAGAGTTGTTAGCCATGAAGATGATGGTTAGAGAGCTCTTGAGAACTAGGACAGTTCCTGATGGTAATTCCTGTGAGAGTTTGTGTGGCTGAAATTCCAGCCTGTCTCCTGCAGAGTGAAGGCTTCAAGCACAAACTGAAAAGACCTGATGCAGCCATTTTGTATGATGTTAGAGGAGAGATTAGGACGATTCGTTTTATATTCTATTCGGGCAGATGCTAATGCTGCTGATTGAAATAGGGGTACGGAAGGCGAGGCTACAGAGATGATAACGTAGAGGTGAATTCTTCTCTTAACACAACGTGAGAGGCTTCTCGACTTATTAGTGCAGTCGCAGCGCTCTTCGCGAGACAATCCTGGCCCTGGAAATGAGTCAAGATCTTTGAAACGACGATATGAATATATGCCAGCTAGCGGTAGCAGTAGTCGGGAACATCGATCAGCGTACGCATCTGATACATCAATCGTGTCTTCTTTTAGAGGGGATAATCAACGTTCTGGCGGACCACGGTTTAATGAGCGTAGCCATCAGAGACAATGGAAAGGCCGGAATATACCTTATTATGGAGCCAATAGAAGTCCCACGAGAGCCGCAAATTCGAGCCTCGAACCATCTCAAATAGATAACGAACGTAATATCTCTAGAAGTACTAATGGAGAGGGCCCCCCAAACCGCCAACCCAGAACCGACACCGCATTTGGGTCAAGAATAATGGAGACATCAACTGCTCACAAGGTCACCCCTTCTTCTCCCTGCGAGCGGACGGCTCCAGTTCCAGATCCAGATAAGACCGCTCACAGAAAAGTGAAGCGCTTGAAAATGTCAGAGAATGGTCATCAGGTGGTAGAGTCTGAGGTGTCCCCCACACCCGATGAACCTGAACCTCGTAAGCAATGGAAATCACATTTTACCCGAACCGATGGGGGGTCATCTCCGGCGGGGTAGGTACCCAATCCTTTCAAATTCAATCGTCAAATATCTCCTAAATAGTCGACAGAAAATCCAATGGGCCAGGCGGGAATGAATATGATCAGGAACCTTCTGTGCAAGAGACATTATCTCTAGAGATGTTAGTGAAAAAATACGGTTCTCCTTTGAATGATACGCCATGTAAGCCCTCAATTCTTTTCTTGCCCTATAGTACTGAGATTTGCCTTCCCACTTACCCAAAGTCTCAGATCATACATTATTATCAAATCAAGAACCTCGGGAAACTCTGTTACCGAAGGCTTCCACACCTGATGAGGCCGTGCTAGCTCATACTCGTGACCCTTCTCCGCTTTCAGTACACTCAGTATGCTCGGTTAATTCGGCAAAATCTGTTTCAAATGGAAGTACGCAGTCCTCGAGAAAACTAAAAAAACCCTCATGTATAATGTGTAAACGTCCCGATGTTCCTGGGATTGACAGGCTTCTTCGGTGTGGGCAATGCAACCGTTACTATCATACATCTTGTCATAACCCGAAGGTTACAACGTAAGCCTTACTTAACTTGTTTAAATGCTTGGTACGCTCACTTGTTCCTGCAGGAAGGTTTCAGACGCGTGGATATGTCATAGATGTGGTTCACGATCGGGATCGACATCTAGGAGTACGCCATCATCAGCCTCACCAGATGTCCACTCAGAGACTTCAAATAAACCGACATATCCAGGAAAGTCGCAGTTTGCAGAAGAGGAAATGAATGTCAAAGAGACGAAAATTCAAGATGTGAACGAAAGGTACTCATCACCACTGTTTGCCTCGCAGCTATTGCTAATGTGAAAATCAGTCTAGATGTGTGCCAGCCTGATTGCGAACAACCCAATGGCAAGCCTGTTTATGGGGTAGTAGATTCCAGTCATCCTGGCATGGAACACCCGGTTGCAGATGATAAAAACGACGATTCCGAAACACTAACACCACCGTTTGAGGTGAGAATCGAGACATCTTCGTCTAGCGTTCGGACTTCACCTTTCCCAACTAGTTCAATGGAATCTGTGGGTGAACCATTCCAAACGCCCACTACTGTAAAGGATTCACAGAATGGTGTAGCCCCATTGGCTCCTTTACCCACAATGGAAGTCTCTTTAGGGAATGGCGCCTCACTTTTGTTTGCTAGTAGTGAACCCATCATAGCGGGTTCTTCGCCAGATATTCCGTTTTCCAGTCCTCCAAAGATGGTTCGTCTAGCTCTCCCTCCAGAAGTTAAAAACTCGCAAGAAGAGGTGGAGCAGAGCCTGAGTGATGCACCCATGAGCATGGGTTCATCTGACCCCTCGTCGCCGCTCCTGGGGGCTCAGGATGTGGCGGTTGTTCCTAAGGACAACAAATCAAGTATAATTCCTGTTGCCGACCGGGATCGTCTTGGGGCCCAAACTACTGGAGAAAACAAAGATGCCGCTGCTACTAACTGTGATCAAAGTCAACACCAAGACTACAAACACCTTGTTAACGAAACAATGGAACAGCCACAACCCTCTAGCACATATTCATCACCTCCTTACAGCCCACCTCCGGCGTTTCCAAACGATGTAACATATCCAGCACATCCGATTCATGGTCCTCTGCATTCCATCGTTGGTGGATATAGTTGTCGGGTATGTCGCCGCTATCATCCAAACAAGGACAATGCACATACAGACAATTTTTGGTGAGTTTGCGTCTCAATGCATGGGGTTTCTCAATTATTTTTCGACTAACCTCCTGTCAGCAAATACTGCATATCGAGTGATGGAGAACCAAATCACCTACGACAGCCTGCAGAAACAAACAATCGCTCAGTGGTAGCTTTTCCTATGGGGTTGGGGATACACCTTGGCACTCCGAGTCATAGCAATCCACCCACCCCCAAACAAGAGAGAGCAATGCCTGTTGCATTTGCTTTTCTAAACAGACCAGAACAGCAATTTACCAAATCGCGCCACAAGAAAAATCTTGGTCGAGTACCACCAGTTGGCAAACCCGAAAGGGGATTTGAGCGTATTCCAGAGCAACCTGAAAGGATCAAAACGCGACAGGAGCTTGTAGCCGAGAGGTACGGCATGGAAACTGTGCTGCAACGACTGAAACCTACCGAACCACCTACAGAGGCGCCGCGTCCCAAGCACAAGAGTGTTTCTAGGGTAACTGAGCGCCGTTCTCATCCGGATAAGGACCCGCCTCGTGCAGCAAGGAAAACCGCGCTTGTTGCAACCGCACGGAGCACCTCAAGCACTTCCTTTAAGCAACCATCTCCCAAATCTGCAAGCTACGAAAGAAGGTCGACTAGCAATCAGCCTTCTACCGACCCCCGTCGCCCATCCGAAGAAAGTCCACGACCGATACTGTCGGCGCGGAAAACTGCGCCGCCCCATAGACGCGGCCCAGCGTTGAAAAGGGCGGGACGGATACTTCGAGAGAGAGAGACATACTCTTCGGAATCTGAAGACTCCGACGAAGATGAAGCTGCAAAAGCCGCGCGGAAAAACCTTAAAAAGTTGGTGGAGCAAAAGAAGTATACGAAGATGCATATGGGACGGGCCGACAAGATTTCTAGAGAACTAGAAATGGAGAAGATTGAGAAGGCGCAGCTTGCTGAACAAGTTCAGAAACTTCAGGAGCAGTTGAGGGCGTTGGGTTCCAAAGAAGAAGAATCAATTCAGCTTCCCCGAAATAGAGAAATTTACAAAAACTGGGAATTCACCAACGAAGCTGCATTCCCTTTGCCGCCACAACCGGAAGCTCCACCGTCCCCCGAACCTGCGCCTGGCTATAAACCCCGTGAGAAAGGCTGGCAGAAAAGTACATACGTCCCTTGGGACCCGGCGCGCCTTATGAATCTCCACTTGCATCGACAACGCACCCCCTCCCACCCCCCGGTTGCGGGACTTGCAGCTAAAATCGTGGAGCCAGAAAAGGCGGAACCTTGCGCAACAATAGATGGGAGTGACGATACCATAACGGTCAGGGTTACATGTAAAGAACCAATCACGTTTGACGAGTACGTGGGCATTCCGAAGGATGCGATTCCACTGGTTAAGGATGCGAGTCTGGGTTTCAAAGCGGGAGTTATAGTAAGTTTGCCCCCAAACCCAGAGTACAAAGGCTAACTAGAAAAACCAGAATCGCAGAAACAACTTGCCAGATCGCAATGCACCATTCTTTAAAGTGAGGGGGCCAGGAGATTTGAAGACGAACATTTTGTGAGGGGCGGGGACGGGTAGATGAGCGAAGTAGCATCAAAAGCGGCGTTCACTTTGGGGGGGTTTTTTTTCTGTTACGACCAACCCTGGATTTTTGATCTCCCACTTCCATTTTGCGGCGTACAGTTTTTGTGTATTCATGGCGGGGAGTTCGGCGTGCCTGTTGTATGTGTGGCGGTGGCGGTGGCGGTATGTGTTTTTTGCTTTTTTCAAACCCCATACCTACGATGTATAATGGTTCTTGCTATTTTCTTACGTAGTTCCGTGTGCTGATATGACGAGATGGAGGAGTGAGATGCCCCAGTGGGGAGGGGACGAAGCAGGACAATTTTGGCATCGTTGAGGCAGATGAAGTTTAGAGTATCAACAGCACAAGTCACCGCCACGTATCCTTGACTGGTATTACTGTATTCAATAGGGAGGTACTTCAAAAGTGCATATGCTGTAGATACTTCATGTCCACCTGAGTAGTAACCAATTATGTGTGTTGCTGGTGACCGATTAGACCGTTTCAATCTCTTGGAGAGCCTTCAATATCCAGCTCGAAAAACTTTTGAAAGAATCTCAAGATAACTTATTTCCATATCTACTTAAGTACAAGTTCGAGAATCTACAACTAGGGTTGGGAGTTTCAGCTCCGGTTTGGCAGTTAACTGCCACTGCAGCACATTGCTTGCTTGGAAACGGGAAATTTCAAGATACAGCTGTCAAATAACCATGAGTTTCAAAGCAACTCATGGAAACTTGGTCAGGATTCCCTTTGCTAGAGCGAGGTCATATGAACCTCTCGCCATGCGGGGGAACCCATCTAAGCGAGGGTGATTCTTAAATTTGAGCAAACCGGAAGTCAGGTTCCCTCCGGCGAAGATATTGGGGGTGATCAATCGGCGCCGCCGATTCCCAAGTGACAGGAATGTGGCGGCTGACCTGACCGCCTCCAATCACATCCAATCACTCATGCGTCACTTTCCCCTCATTCCCCGTGCACGCATGATGCGCGCCTACAAATTAGCTGTCCCACCCCCCCCCTCAGCCAAAAATAGGTAAGGCAAGGTGCGGGTACCGTCTATGTCTACCGTTCACCGCATCTCCTCCTCCTCCTCCTCCTCCTCCTCCTCCTCTTCCTCCTCCCCCATATCCACGCCTTGGTGTCACATTCCGTTAATGCTCCCCTGCCGAAGTTAATCCGCTTCAACCGACGCTGGCGCCGCAAAAAGAAGTGTCTGATCGATGCCCAGATGAGGATCCACCATTGCCTAGATTTATGTCTATTGTGAGTTTACGTTTTTGTTTGCCTTGTTTGCGGCAGTATATAAGTGACTTGTCGTTTCCCAGAGTTTTTTTTCGTCTGCAACCCCTTTAGGGCGTAAAGGCAGATATCTGGGTTTACGAGAGCAAGGTGAAGAGGGCCTGAGTTTACGAGAAAGAAAAGAAAAAACGGAGTTATGGCTGAAATGGCGGCTTTGTGGATGGGAGGGGGAGAATGTTATGCGGCGAGGAATGATGAGATGGGGCTTCGGCAGGTGAAGGGAGTATGGCAGAATTGGAGGAACGAAGGGAGGAAGCAGATCTAGCAAGGGACGACTAGGAGGGACGACTGGGAGGAGTAGAAGACGGGGGAAGGGGAGATTAATGAAGCTGGGAGGAAGTACGACAGGGAAAGTCAAATTGACATCTCAAGAAAGCTCAAGAGAGTGAAGCAAAGATGAAGAGGTGATGTGATGGATGATCCAATCTAACTTATGATGAGAGAAAAAGATATAGACAAATATCGGCCATGTCCTGGCCATAGTATAAAAAGATAAAAAGCAGAAAGCCGAATAACTCCAAATCTAAACCAAAAAACCCATGGTATAATATGGTACGCAGAAACAGAAGAAGGAAAGCCAAAAAAAGAACAATACAAACTAAGGTATAAGGCTCGCCTCCAGGACAAGTTCTATGCAAATATCCCAAAAAAAAACACCAAAAAATCAAAGCCAAAGCCAAAACCAGAACACCTGACTGCCTGCTCAAGACCGTCCAAGTTTGAGCGTGACAAAGGAAAATGGAAACCCAAAAACAAAGCCGCAACACCATTGAGACATAAGGAAAATACAGAAAATAACGCCTCACCTAGTAAACTCTTCGTTGGTCTCATAGCTGCAGGGCATCTCTCCCCACCAGTTGGACATGTAGTCGCCAGTTCTTTCGCCCTCTTGGGTATAGTTGTAATCCCGAAATTGGATTGTGTCAATGAAAGCGTGATGAGGCATAGCCAGCTGCCTCTCGGCAGGCTGCAAATCCTCAGTGTTTTCTGGCAAGCTCCACGTCTCGCGTCCGCCGAAGGGCGAAAGGCATTCCTCTTTGACGCAATCACAGTCTTCCCCAACTTGCACTGTGGTGTTTATGAGCTTGTTGTAGTTGTTGACAGAGAGGTGAAAGTGATCTCTCGTCATTGGAGCGTTGAGATGGTAAGTATTAGGATTGATTGTTGGGTTCACCGGGTAGGTTGGGGAAAGCTCTGAAAACTCGGGTCCGTTGGGATATGCTGGATCACTGGGAATAAATCCGCCACCGATCACTGGTGTTGAGGCCATTGAGGATGAGGACATCGAGGACGAGGAAATTGACATCGCGGAGTCGTCGTGGAATTGACCGTGGTCCTGCTGAGGATGATACTGATCCCAGATGTCGCCGTGGAAGTTCCCTGCTGAAGCAATGGTGGGGGGCTGTACTTCTGCAGTCGTAAACAATGGACCGAAATCACCTCCATAGAAGTTTCTTTGGCTTCCCCGGGTGGCGAAGGACGAATAGACAGTCGGGGTAATTGGCGGCGAGTCGTCGGAAACCGTCGTCGCAGAAAGCGGTTCTGCCGACTTCCTTCGCTGAGATGGTAGATTCCACTCGTCGGAGTTTGTGCATATCGTTCGGGCGCTGTTGGCGCGTGACCTCTTAGTGACTCTGCCGGATGTTGTCCCAGTCTGTGGTTTGGGTTTCGGTTGCGCCTTTGGTTTCGTCGTGGAGGCTGATGATGGCTGTTCACCGGCTTGTCGCTCAAGCTCTTCTAGACGTTGGCGAAGCTTACGGCCTAAGTCCAGACAATTCAAGTCAGTACAAGATGTCTCTGCAATTCCTACGGGGGCAATGCATACGGTAGTTTCTTTGCGCAAGCCGGTTCTGGATCTTTCGGCGTTCGGCGAGATCTGTGATCTGTCTCCAGTCGTCGTCGGCGGTTTCCATGACCTGAGAGCTGTCGTAGCCATTGCCTGAGGAAAAATGTCAGCGATCGATATGATTGGGTTGGCGTGGCGGGGTACTGACCACTGCGACCAAATCGAATAGACATTCTTGCGGGATTGTAGGGATAATGTATCAAGGGAAAAAATCGAATGTAGGAAGAGGCGTCAATGACGTATAGTACTTGGTACTGTAGAATAGAAAGTATGTACTAAGGACGAAGTAGGCAAGAAACAGGAAGGAGAACAGAAGACGAAACGTCGGTTGCCGCAGGAGCACGGTAAACTGCAGCGTGTTCGTGTAAAGGAGTCAAGGAAGGCTGGTGAAGGGAGATCAGTGTCGCAGGATGATGCGGAGAGGAGTCTCTTTAATGTGAAGTCGAGCGCCATGTTTAGCAGTATCAAGGTGTTCGAGAAGTTTACGAAACACCAACAGGCGGGGAAGCGAGAAAGAGCAGTGCTATTTCGAGCTCATGCTGGTCTCGATCGGGGGAGCGACTGTCGGGGTTTGTGTGATGCAGGGTGGTATTTTTGGAACTGCATCCTGAAACGACGGTCGCGGGCGGCTACAGTCCAGGAATCGACACGACTGCAGCTGTGGGCAGCCAGCGAGCGAGTATCATCTGCAGCCACGTGTGGCGTCGCGCTAGCTGTGGCAGTGCGGCCGTGCTGTGGCATCCCTAATCCACGGCTTCAGCCCTATCGAGCCACGCCTGGATCCGCCGCTTCTCTGTAATCTCCCATAGGACCAGTGTCAGGCTGTGGGCTGGCGTGCAAAGCAGGTACCACGACCCCAGTGCTCGTCTCTTCCCCGCCAACCGGGCGCAGTCGCCAGTCGTCTCCTCTCTTGCGGGCTCCACGCCCAGCGGTACCTGCCCTCCCCCAATTAAGGTTGCATCTGCATGCCCTCCCCAGCCCTAAAATACCCAACTAGTGTTCGTCCACTATGCCTGCATGTGTGGTTGCTCTGCAGCGGGTGGTCAGTGCTTCCGCTTACCTACGTTCTATCTCTATCTTCCGCCCTTCCATTGATTGATGTTGATATATCCGCTCGTATCACATCAGACTCAGCGCAGATTGCCTTTCGATAGCCAGCAATCGCCCGCAGCTCCTTATTAACTAACGGCTTACCCATCCCTATCCTTCTAGATTTAAGATTGAGCACCCAGAATGCCGTCGAATAGACACCGTGGTGAGCCTTCTACCACAAAGGCCCTCGGGGTGAAGCCCTATCTTGGTCACCGCGTCGCCAAACATCAACACGGTAAACATTCCAAACGGATGTCTACACCGAAGATCGAAAAGGGGCCCAGGGGGAGGGGAGAACCAGAACATCCCCTCTCGCATGAATTTACAGGCGGGTACTTTACATTACCCGCTGCACTGCAATTTGCCCTCTATATCTTTACACTCTGTTACACCGCCATGTAATTGTTTGTACCCCTGGGTTCCTAACGTCTCTCGACAGAGTCCCTCTACAAATCCACTTCATCCATCGCAACTAAGCTAGCGTCGTCACTCCAAGATATCCATCAGATCCGTATCTCTAGGCTTGCTGCAGCAACCGCTCAATCCCAGATCTTCATCAACAGAGCCCGCCAGAAGGCCGGGAAGCTTGAGGAGGCTCACGTTCTCTCGACTAACCTTGACAAGAAAATGCAAGGCCTCAGTTTATTTGTCATCGAGAAGAATATCAACATTGACAAGATCTGGGAAGAGTGGAAAGGCATCACGAAAGAAATCATTGAGCTCCAGAAAGAGGCAAAATCAATCCACGTATTGGGCAATCCTAAGGAAAAGGATCCTCTCGATGCTGATGGAGATGAGGACGATGATAAAGACGAAGATGATGAGAGCTTTATGGAAGAGGTTTTCGAAAAGATTCGTGAAGTTGGAAGGAAGTGGGTCGGGCGTATGGAAGAGAGTGAAAGAGTAAGTCCCTTCTTTGTCCGAGGAGAATAAAGAAACTGACAGAGATAGAAACTCGCCGATGAGGCGCAGAAACAGAGACAGCTTGCCGCAGCTGCTATGCTCTAACTAACGGAGGATAGATGATTCATAGTTTACTTTCTGTATCGCATCTACCAGAGCTGGTATTTGTTGGTTGAGGTGCATGGATATCACTTAGGATGCTTGAGCGATCTATTATACCAATGATAATAATTTCTTTGAGAGTGAATCTTTCTCATAAATAAAGGATTAACCTTTCATGTGGTTGTGGCTTCTGCGATTGGGCGATTGGGCGACCACGACCGTCTCCCGCAATAACGAGAAATGTATAGCTTCTCATAGAAGTTAAGCAATGGACGTTTCAATGTACAAGAATTCTATTCCCAGGTAAAGGTCTTTATCGTTGAATTGTTTTACGGGCATCTTTATCGATGCTTGGCACGCTTACTAAAGGGTTGATCTCCCAGAGGCAGTTTGAGTGGCGGTTGCCCTCCCTCTTCCAAGACAGACACGAAAGCGAGACCTGCTCGCCCGCAAAGATATCCATCTACCATATACACAGCACATAATACGTTCCCAGTCGAGGATCCAGTGCCATCTCTGCGATCTACAGCTTCTGGTCCTTTGCGCGCTTCCGGGAGTGTCGTCTTGTCTGTCTGTCTGTCGCTATCTCATCGTTGAGCCTCAGTTGGCATAGCGAATCACCAAATTCATCTCATCGACAGCAACGACCAAGCGACGCAGTCATGTCGAACCAGCTAGTTGTCAGTGTCTTAAGAATATGCTTTATGATCTTGTTTGCTGCATTCAAAATCATTATGGCTGACAGCGGCGCCGTGGTGTCGGTTGGGGAAACAGGGTTCGGTTTACTCGACCATCATCGAAGAAGTCATCAACAGCAGCAGGATCGACTTTGAAGAGGCTGGAATTAATGTCTCGACGCTCGATGATCTGAAGCAAGTGAGTAATATTTACCTTTTGAAGTTCTGTCGCATTTTCGAATGTTGGGAGACGGGGGGGTTTTGGGCGGCTGTTGTTGGTTGTTGCCTTTTTGACCTTGTTCTTTCGCCCTTATGACTCTTTAGCGGATCCGCTTTTATATGGTGTTGGGGGAGCGGGGTTGCTTTATTCGGCCTGGACCTATGGAGTTGTCGCAACGCACAATTTCTTCCTAAATTACTTTATTTCCGCTTTTGGTTCTATTTGCTTCATTTTTCTTTTTCCTGTTCTTGGCTTGGAAATCAACATATCGCTGATCATAATCACCCGCGCTGCGACATGCAGCGTGTACGGTGAGCATATTTATACAGGTCTGGCAAGGAAAACTCTCCGGCCTCAAGATTGCACAATTTCCATGGGACCCTCCCGCTTCGGATGCTACGCCGACGAATAATTCGTCTGCTGCTCAGGCAAGAGCTCAGCAGCAGCAACATCAGCAACATCAGCAACATATCCAACAGCAGATGCAGCAACAGCAACAGCAACAGCAACAGCTACAACAACAACAGAGCCAACTTCATATCAAACAGGAACCATACGCCCAGGTTCAGAATGGTGGTCCGGTAAAAATCAAATCCGAGCCCGGTTTGGAACAGCAGAATTGCTACGCAACAGCGAACCATGCGGGTAATCCCACACATGACCCCCAGCTGGCAGCCATGCGTGCCCAGCAAAACATTGCGCAAAAATTTGGGCCCCAGCTACAGGCACGTCCGGCAAGTGGGCTTGTTCTACCAGGGATGAACCCAGGACCACCCCCCCCCCACCAGAATCAGAGGCCACACAATGGCATCCCACAGCACGACGGTGGAGACGACGACGATGAGGAACAAATAGTTATCGAGAACTTTGGATCAGTCACCAGGTGCCAGGCCGACAACATCCTTTTGAAGCGTATCAGAAAGGCCGAACGGGAGCGTGCAAAAGCTACAGAGGAACTTTCTCAAGCTCTCCAGAGCCTCAAAGTTTCTTCCGCCAACCGACAGGCAAAGGGTAAAGGAAAGGCTCGCCGCAAACTTAACGCTTACGACGAAGCTTTGAATCCTAACTCATCGTACCCTTATCCTTCTACCCCTTCTGAGGTTAGCCTATCTTCGTCTGCTGTACGCGTACCACAACTCGACGCTGCCGGCGACTCTGACGACGAAAATGATGAGGATGCCATCAATTCAGATCTTGATGACCCCGAGGAGGACGAGATTGATAATGATGATGATGACGAGGTGCCGCAGATCATGCTCTGCATGTATGACAAGGTACAGCGTACCAAAAATAAGTGGAAGTGCGTGTTGAAGGACGGCGTTCTTACTATCAATGGACGGGAGTATGGCCTCCCTACTGTTTTTGGCATTAGATAGGCTTTTAACACAAACAGATATGTCTTCCACAAGGCAAACGGGGAATATGAGTGGTAGATTCCATTCTTCGAGGAAACCGGTGTTGATACCGCCAGAACCACCATACCGCTATCGTTATTATCTTCCCGCGTCAGTATATCGTCTGTTGTGTGTTTGTTGATACTTAACATCCTACAATTGCAGCTTGCACTCAAAAGAAAAACCTGTGGGTGAATGATTGGCATGAATTGATGATTTTTGTTGGCTAAGTTTGTGATTTATTCTTTTATTTTTTCTTGGCTGCGTTTGCGTCTGCGTCTGCGTCTATTTTCGCGCTTGTTGATGCTGTGCGTTACCGATGCAAAAAATGGGATGGGTACGATATAACTGTAAAAACCTAGGTAGTGAGGTTTGCAGTTACTTTTTTCTTTTTCCCTGTCATTTAATGGGAGCAATGGCGCGCGATTTCGCTCTGCCTTATCGGAGCTAGAGGTTTTTGTTTTACTGTTTGAGTCTTTTGAAACATGCACGGAATTGAAATACCAATTTTGGTATCTGTAGGTGTATCATTTGGAGTTCCCCGACGCTCTTGTCCCCAAAAGGGCCTGCGAGAGCAGTTACTTGAGATGAATCCTGAAATAAAACACGATGCAGATACTGAGCAAGAGTTCACTACCGCTGCCGCCCCCGCAGCCAAGAAGTCCAGCTGCCAGTCCAGCTTCGCAAACCCAACAAACCCAGTTCAACCCCAATCAGCCCCCTCCTGATCCGTGACGGGATCACCCGTACGTAGCTGCCGTCAATAACACCTACAATATCATCAGGCTAGGTAGGGGGCTTGTGTTTGAAGATTGTACCGATATGGTGGTGAATGGGTTTGAGGTGCAACCCCCGCCTTTCCAACCGGTTTAGGAATTCCGCTTTCCGTGAAACACCGGGTTTTTTGGGATGGGGAGATTGAGTTCTGACTGTGTCCTTGGTATTCCATTCAAAAGAAAAAAGAAAAAACTTAAAAAAGAAGTGGCGGCAAGAAAGGTGTAAGAGAGTAGAGTATCTGCAGCTGCAGGTGAGTGGCGTTGGGTGGGCGTTTCGGAGGGAGAAACAAAAACTCACAGGGAGTTTATTCCTGAAACCTCCACACACACGTATGGATGGATGGGCGAGTGTTGTTTCAAGAATAACTTTTGGCGAGCAAGCGAGCTGCAACATGCAGTGGGGAGTAAAAAAGTGTTGTTTCAAGAATAACCTGATACACCGTGTACGATATCCCGCCAATCATGGTGCATCGATATCCGCAACTTTTTTCTTCACTGGGCGGGTTTGTGGGATATCAGTCCATGTTTTGTTTCATGGAAATGCACGCACCTTCATTCAACACCCAGAAGAGCAAAGCATTCTGTCTATCAGACGCTCACGATAACCCCAGAAAACAAACAGCTTTTGTTGCAACAATAACGCTGGCAAAAACGGGATGGAAAAAAAAGACCACCGAAACACCCCCCCACGGCGGCCCGCCCATCAAAAACTCATGTAAAAGTAGGATACCAACGCATGCTCGTGGCGCAGATAAATCGGAACTGAACCCTCCGAGCCTTCCCGCAGCAGAGGATTGGCATACGAAACTTGGTGTTCCCCGCAATCCAACTTGTGGCTTGTTACTCTGCCGCGGTGGGATTGGGTTGGATGCGGGGCGGCGGCATTGAACCTATAGCTACATATGACATACAGCCTTCTCCACAGCTTTTAGAATATAAGAGATATACGTATAACTTATTGAAACTCGTAATGATATAGGGTGCGTTCGTTTGTCAGGGTTGTATTTTGGGAAATATATCTCTTCCCTGCTGGGACAGATATAGGTTGAAAATACAGATCTTTCTAGGGCGTTTGGTTGACCAAAAAAAAAGGACAGGCAGAGTGGGCACCTAGTATACGTATACGTAGTTCTGTAGGTGATGCTTCGAAAATACATCCTTTTTCAAAATCACATTTTTGGGGGCTGATAGAGAAATATCTATACCAACCGATCACGTACCATATCTTCAAGTACAACTTTATTATCTATCTCTGTATTTGTATGGTATTTTCGAGATATACTGTGCAACCGAACGGACCAATACATCCCTATCCGCGTATGGTCCCATGTATGGGCTCGAGCCTCTGATTTGGTTTGAGAAATGTGATCCCACCTACGTAGCCGCCGCCTTCATACATTTAGGAGCCGCAGGTCCAGACGAGATATTCAAACCCCAGGGAACCGAGGATCTTTGATACGATGTTGCCAAAATCGGATCTGCCAGCCCAACAGCGAGGTTGCTCGGAGATTTGCTGATGCAACTCGTCTCCGGTTCCTGGTTACTAGGGTTGCCGGCGGCGCGGCGGTTACCAACAGCCGTGGCCAGAGCTATATGTATTCGATCTATAGCTATATCAGATTGCACTTTCAACTCCGCTCGTTTGGTCCATTTTTGCCGGGAGCCGTTCCCAGTGATTTGACCTCAACCCTAGGTATAACTTGAAGACCGAGGTATGTCATCCCGCACTATAAGACAAGACACTCCGATATATCAGGTCTCCACTTTCGGGATGTAGCCCAAGTAGGCCGGGTCCACTATTTCTCCCGAAACAAACCAAACGGATCTGGGTTTGATCGTATGCACGCAGCCTAATCGATCTCATATGCACAGGCCCGATGAGAGCGATCTGCAAGGCCGTTATGTAGCTATAAACGATGCGTAGATCCTTTACTAAGCTAGCTAGCTGGCAGATATATATACAGATGAGCGTATGATGGTACATATTTGTTTCTCCGGTAATTCCTTCTATCTCCATTATAATGGTTAAGTTATTAGAGACTTGGCGCTGGGCTCCGGGTGGATTGCCATAACGCTAGACAAGGGTGGCGATCATGGTGGCAAGAATGGGTGATCTCCAATTATTTACATCAAAAACACCAAACCCCACATTTCTCAAAGGTCATTTTGAAGCAACCCTTTAATATTCTCTCTCCAAGATTTCGTATTATACTCTTCAGAAGGAGCTCTATTTATTGATATACTTACTTTTATGAGGCAAGCAAAACTGCAAAATTGGTAGGTGTTTAAAGTCTGGGTGTAAATATTGGGCATTTGCCTCCAGTCTGGGCCATCGCAAATTCTGGCTGTGGCTGGTGAGCGATCAACATAGCCAAGCGCCCTAAATATGACCCCGGAGTTAAAGACGCAAAGTCTATCTGTAGATAGGGTCCGGGGGGCGTTTTAATTGATAATATGTCGAGTCATATCTAGTCCGTCCAGCTAGTAGCCACGGACAAAGACCCAATTTGGCCAACCCTAAATAGCCGCGATGGCAGAAACGCTCATCATCCCGTAAGGCAAGAAAGAAACTTAGATACTAATTCCCATGGTTTTACCGTTCAGCAACTATTTGCTGACTGTTTAGCTAGTAAAGTTGTCACTGATTACTCAAATGGTGGTGGCGACGGAGTAGAGTTACCTAAGCCCGCACGAATCCCAATTAGTAGCTAGTTGTTTTATCCAGTTTGTTTATGAATACTAATCATTCTCTTGTCCATAACTACTTAGTATATAATAATGATTGGAAGCAATGAAGGGACCTCCCGAAATATCAACGCGAGAGGCAAATGACGACATCTGATGAAAATTCGATACCGGGGGCTCTGCGCTATGACACAAGATGTGGACGAAACAATCCTCAGGCACTGCACGAAATAAGATGGAAGACGGAGGCTTGTTAGGCAGAAACCTATACATAGCCCGAACACCCGTATGAAGGGGAAACGCCTTGTTGGGGAAAAATGCACAGGATACTTATGTGGGTATACATTCTCTCTATAATCCGCCGCAGCGTGCAAATGCCGACAAGTATGTAGAGTACCGCCCCTCGACCAGCGAAGTCCGTGCAGGTTGCATAGAAAACCGAATACGAAGCTTTATTTGCGGATTTTCCCCAGCTCTGCATACCAGGGGTGCCATCTGGCTCCTGTGTCAAGATGGCTGCTGTTGGTGTTGTTGACATCGGGTATGCAATGCAACAGGCTGTGACAAGATTTGATTGTGTGCGGGAGGCGGGAAGCACTCGATACGGTTATCTTGTATACGTCAAATGCAGGTGCCGCCAGCATAACGCCAAAGAGCACAATATGATGCTAAAAATATCCCGCACAACGCTGACACGTTGGAATACATTCCCCCGCCCAGTTGAGGGAAAATATGATGCAGGAGCCCCCGAGTAACCGAAAAAACCCCCATCTCACGGCTTGTTTCCACACTTCCCCAGTCTCCAGAATTATCCTCTGCCAGAATGCCGGAACCCAACCTTCTTTTCTCCCTCTACAACCAACCCCAGTTGGATTGCTATAAGCCTGCAAACCGCGTTATCCGCTACGCTAGAGTATAGTATCCGCTCTTCTTCAGCGACAGTGCGTTGCCGTCGTAATCGCTTTTAATAAAGCGAGATCGGGAGGGTGAACCCCCACACATCTCGCCAACGAAGAATCTCAGTTATGCAGCTCACGCACGTGGAGCACACGCAGTAGGTGCAGTCTCTGCGGCCTGGTCTTCGGTGTGTCCCACATAAGCGAGAGTCGCCGACCGGGTAAGCTAAAGCAACTGCGTTGGTTGGGCCAAAAATAAACCCGCTCCCCCTGATTGGCCAATTGCGGAATGTGTTTGTGCGGCTCTCTTCGCCACGAATTCCGAGCCCGAACGTGCGAACGTCATTACAAACCCATCCACACACATACAATCCACCCACAAACACCCTTCCAGCATAATGGCTTCTCTATTTCGCTCCTCTTCCTCACGGTTTCTTCGGGTATGCTACGCGCGCTATCGACACGCCATCCTGACTTCTTCTAGTGCTGATAGATTGCCGAAATAGACATCCGGCGCCCTCCTCTCCACCCAAAACACCCGGCTACCTCTCTACCAGAACCTTCTCCTCCGGCGTAATCTTAGCGCCGATGTGCGGCGCACAATCGAGGGTGTCCTCACCACCGCCCCGGTTGTGCTGTTCATGAAAGGGACGCCGGAAACACCAAAGTGTGGGTTCTCAAAGGCGAGTGTACAGATTTTGGGGCTGCAAGGGGTCGATCCCGAGAAGTTTGCTGCGGTCAATGTGTTGGAAGATGAGGAGGTGCGACAAGGTATGTAGGAGCGGGTGACGAGGGGAGGAGAGGGAGTTAACGGGGCACACAGGCATCAAAGAGTTCTCGAACTGGCCGACGATCCCCCAGCTCTATGTGAACAAGGAGTTCATTGGTGGATGCGATATCTTAGTGGCGATGCATCAGAGTGGGGAGCTGGCGGAGCTGCTGGAGAAGGAGGGCGTGTTGGTACCTGCTGAGGAGACGAAAAAACCCGAAGAAACAAAACCTGAAGTGTGAAAGCCTGGAAAGGAAGAAAGAAAGTAGGGTAGAGTGTAATGAGAATAAAATACTACCGCGAGGAATCGTCAGGCATTCTCTTACAAAAATATTGCATCTGATCATCCGTGACAGCTCTGGGTATGAATGTTCTTGAGGCTGAGGTGCGGCTGGGAAAGGGGGACGATACGACATCCCATGTTCCCTTACTTTGGGGTATTTACCCCTTTATCATATTGTAACTGGATGAATAGAGTGACAAGGTGGCCACAGTATGCTCACGAGAAACTGCTCTGTAATTGATTCGGACCTCGTCGAAGCGTGGTCTCAATATGGATGTATATTACTGTTTCTATCTTCCCTACTCCCTAAAATTTATGATAAATACAACCGGACGACGGCTGATAGCTAGCTAGTCCCTTCTGTTAGCCGAAAGGATATTATGCACGGTGAAAGAGCCATACTATTTTCAAATTTCTCAATGGATTCCTAGAGTGTCCAAACAACATCAATATCACCACCACCACCACCACCACCACTGGTCCCTATGATGCGTTGTATACACGTTCCGCAATTATACCTACTACAACTGCATCCGCGTTGTTGTTGATGCTTCAGTCGTTTACCCACCACGCGCGGCTCCCCTAATTGACCGTCCCAAGACGTAGACTCCACACTCATGGGCCTCTCTCCGCCGAGGATCTCTGAACAGTTCCCATTGCGATTGTTTTTTATAGTGCTAGGACTGTGTGGCTGCTTAAAGCCCCCGTTCGAGAGCATGGGCTCCACAACCGCGAACCTCTCTCCACCTTGCATCCCCGGGCGGCTTCCATTGCGATTGCTACCCAGAGGGCTGGGATTGTGCGGCTTCTTCTTAAACTCTCTGCCCGAAAACATAGGTACAACATTTACAGGCATCTCTTCACCTTGAATCCCCGAACAGCTTCCGTTGGGATTGTTATTCATGGTATTGGGATTATCCGGCTTCGTAAATTCCCCATTCGAACACCCGGACTCCACACCCACGAACCTCTCACCGGCTCCAGTTCCTCCCTGGACCCTGGAGGAGCTCCCATTGCAATTGCTATTCATGGTGTTGGGATTGTGTGGCTTGGTAAACTCTTCGTTCCAAGACGTAAACTCCACACCCACCGACCTCTCTCCGCGGCCCAGGACCTCCGAGCTGCTTCCGTTGGGATTAGTATTCTCGGCGTTAGGATGATGCGGGCTCCTAACCCCCCTATTCGAAGACCTGGACTTCACACCCACGGATCTCTCGCCGCCACTGCCCCGGATCTCCGGACAACTGCCGTTGAGACCGTTATTCATGGTGTTAGGATTATGCGGCTTCATACACTCCCCATTCAAATGCCCAGGCTCCACATTCACATTCACAGGCCTCTCTCCACCGCCCTGGACTCTCGAAGAACCCCCATTAAGAGTACACTGTTGCTGTTGCTGCGCAGCATAAAGCTCATCCGACAGTAATCTCGGGTACCAGTACATGCAACCCGGCGGATTTTCTATACACTCCGATTCTGGAGGAGTTTCCCGCTTCTGTTTCTTCGTTGGTGGTGTATTGTCGGTAGTATCTGGATCGTACCAGGCAAAGAATTCATTAAGGAAGTCGGAGTCGGAGTCGGGGGTGCTGGGGGAACGGGGCTGATAGTTGCGCTTGGCGAGGAGAATAGCGTAGTCGAGATCGCTGGGTAGGTCTAGAGGGTAATCCGCCTGCGGATCCATGCTGCTTCCCGGTTGGTGCGGAGGCATGTGTGAGCAAGCTTGAGTGTGACGAAAACGAGGGCACGGAGGGAATGAGATATATTATGGTGACATTTACGTTTTGATGGGGAAATAACATGTTGCTGCTGAAAACTTTGAATCTCGTGGACAAGCGGGAACTCACTAGATGTGGTTCCCCAATTGATAGAGGTACTTACAAAATTCTCGATTGATGCTAGGATACTAAGATATGCACCTGCCTGTTATAAAACCTGCCCATCGAATGAACGGAGATAGTTACAAATCACGAGAGCAATACAGTGTGGATACAGATAGAACTACACCTACTGCAGACTTACTACTTCAATTTCATTGTGCAGCCACTAAGGAAAGGTATACGTACCTAAACTTACGAAGTAGCTTTTGTGGGGATTGGGTTGTTGGGGTTTGGGTTCTCTGGAGTCTAAATTGAGCATTGGACCAATGCGCTGAGGTTTAAGTTGACGCTTGCGGGGCCACCAGCAGCAAAAGCTTGAGACTTATAGTTAGGCTTTGGGTGAGTTAATGATAGGTTGGACACCACAATATCCTGTAGTATCATTTCCTGTATTAGATGTCTCTCGCATTTGTTGACGCTACTTGTACTGGGTGGACATCAGCGTCAGCCATATATCTGGTCTGTCCCACTGTCAAAAAACCTCGAATGAGCGATTTCTAAGTTAGTTTTCTGTTTTGCTGACTACGTGTCCTTGTTTGTTTATGGATATTATCCCCACCTCAAAAGAGCCTTGGTCCGTTTTTACCTCTGCTTCCAGCCATTGGTCAAGGATATCGAAAATGTAGATATCTAATGCTTATATTTACTCCAGATAACAGGCAAGACCAATACATCAATACTGCTCAGCGGGTATAACCGCTGGCATGCTGACAAAGAGTGTCCTTAACTCAACATAAGTACACATTCCCTATACTAAGTGTAATACAAAATCATATCCCCACAAGTAGCTCTAGCAACTCAAAGAAGGAACAATTGTGAAAACTGCCCTCATAAACCAGACTTTCGTTTCCGAAAACGTGTGCAAACTACATCCCACGCCCCCTTCTCACTCCTAACCCACAATCACCTTTCCTCCTCCTGTGAGCACCAACTGACCCGTAGCCCTTCCATTCTTAGTGCATCCCGTCCTTATCTGTTTTGCAATATTCGCAAGAACCCAACAAGGTGCGTGCCATAACGGCTGCCCGCAGATCTGGATCCTTGCCCCGTTGTACACCGCGTGGTCTTGACAGTTGTATGTATCGCCCTGGTAACATTCACTGCCTTTGGCAATGAGCTTGTTCTCGGCCCCGATGATGTTGGCAACAGTCGGTGAGCTGTTGGTGATGGGGTAGCAGACGGGTTGGGCTCGCTTCTCGATGGGGCTGGCGAGAACCAGCGGAGTCAGTGCGAGCAGGAAAAATATCGGAGCGAGTTCGAGTCGCATTTTGTAGAGAGATAAGTTGATGGGTTGATTCGAGCTCGGGGGTGCTCTGGGTGATCTGGGTGATCTGGGTGAAGGAAGGGATTGAGGCATGACAGAATGGAGCGGTTTTTATAGGCAGCAACGAGCTGGAACTTCTCTCAGCTATGGATTTCAATCCGATGTTTATACGTCATTCTCGCAATCGTTAGCCGTTTGGAGCTTGCATAAGCGATTCTGTATGGACATGCAGCTATCCATCTCGCAGAGCATGCCTTCCACGCCATCACCCGGGAAAGCCAATGCACTGCTGTCAGATGGCATCAGGTCCATGGAATATAAGGGGACCAAATGCACTGGTCGAGATCGAAACTATTACGAATTCAAGTCTTGAATCACCGGTAGCGGTCTTTCTTTTGAGCTCCCTTATCGAGATCACTCTAATTCACACCATTCCCACCCTCCAAAATCACATCATAGAACAGCTGCACCAGTCTAAAGCCAAACTTGTACATAGCCATTCTACCCAGGCTAGTCTCCAGCCCAACGTGCTCAATGCTTTGTCCATCCAATCTTTCTTTAGCACTGCCGCTATTCCCCTTCGTTGATGTGCCAATCCACTGAGTATAATAGCACTCTGTATATACCTACCTAGGTAGGTAGGGTGTATACGCTCCCAAATAGTCATCCAGTCCTCGAATATCCAGCCCTGATAAACATAATTCTACCCGCTGAATGCATGCAGTCTCATCGACGGTCGAACTACTCATCAAGGTTGGAAGCATTTATCCGGTTCTTAAGGCCCGCAAACTATTCATGCCCGACTTCCAGCCGAGCTGTCATACGCTTCTAGGCCCGCTTTTCGTGCCTTTAGGTCTTGTTGCCAAAGCAACTACGGTGCATAGGGTTAAGGGCATGGGGCTAGGGGTTTATACACTGCTATTCGATGTTGTTACACAAGCCACGGCCTTTAAAGTTGTCGTTATGCACTCTCCCGTCTGCAGTCACTACTACCTAACCAGATATCTCAATTGCTAAATCTTTTGCTGGCGAATTTTCAACCCACGACAGCTACCACAACTATCACCATCGTCATCATCATCAATGGTACACTCCGACAGCCGCTGGAATACGCCCATCATCCTCACCACCTTCCTCCTCCAGCTTCTCACCTCTCTCATCATCTGTAGTCTCAGCTTCTCCATCATTACCGCCAACCTGGAGGGTTTCCTGCTCCTAGCCACCACCGGTCTCTTTCCAATCTCTGCTGGCATCCTCACCTTCGTCAGCGTTGTTGTGCACATAATCTGTGTCTTCACTTCGTTGTTACACCCACTCGTCGTACTCACAATCTCCATCGAGATGTTTATCCTTTGGCTCGGGGTCACTGTATACCTGGGTGTCGAGTACGCCTACGATGCGTATTGGATATTTGAGGACGTCATAGATACCTATTGTATAGGTTACTACTCGATCTGTAGGAAGGCCTGGGGGGGTGTTCGCCATGGCTCTTTTCCTTATGTATGTGGGCACTCTATCGGAAGCGATGGAGCGTGCTGACTGGGGGTGTAGGACCCAGTTTATCTGGCTGATTGTCTACGCGGCCTTTGTGAGGAAGAGATCAAAGAATCTGGCGCAGCAGAGATTTACGGCAGTGGCACCTAGAAATACAGTTACAGGGACTCCAAGCAAGCATGGCTTTCAGGTGGAACTGGGTTTGTAGAGGCTCCAGGCGGGCAGGAGAACGCGGATGGGTGGTTTAAGGAATAGGCTATAGTTCTGTTTTTTTCTAGGCTACAACTCAAGTTACGCCTTACTTATGGGAAGCAATCTATAGGGAAGCAATCTATAGGGATAGACGGATGTTATGTATTCTTAGTTCTAGCTGAAATGGAAAACCGACAGTACGATTTGCTGATTACTTCTCACCACCATCTTCTATAGGTGAATAGAATACCGCTACTATGATGGTGTTGTCGCTTTCCAACGCCACCAAGAGAGTCTATTATGTTGTGAATTCCTAGAATTGGTGGTGCGGTAGAGACATCACAATTGCGAACTTCATTCAAATGCAAATGCTTGAATCGAACAGTTCTCCGCTCTTCAGGAAGCACTCATACATCGGTTCCATGCGGCATAATGTATTGCTGTTCGGCAGAAAGGTAACCCTGGTGCTTCTAAAATACTTTTTGTCATTTGCTTTCGGGTCTGCAAGCATCTCATGTTTCTCGCAGGAAGTGGAACCATCAATTTCTACAAAGGCCTAGAAACGCCGTTTGCTTCTCTCAGTATCGGGTATTTTCATGCTTGGGGCCTCTCACCAGAATTCGGTCGCACATGTGACAACTGTCAAAGTTCACCATCGGGGCCAGCTGATCATTACAGTGTACAGTATTTGCTGCTTTTTCTTCACCGCTCAAACCTTAATGCTATAGGATTTCAAAGCGTGCAATTACCAGAATTGTAGAAGTGCATCCGGGTCGAGTGTGTAATAGTTGAATGGCTTAGTGATGAAGACCCTGTTAGTTTTCAGGGTTCAGGGCCCGGGGTTCGTCTCCATGGCTTATGAGGTAGGTTCCGCGAGGGGTACTTCTCACACATAGCGAGTTTTCTTGACTTCAGGGGTGGGGGAAGTGATTTGTTTGCAGAAGAAAACCTTCGACCACACTTCTTTGTTCGTCCTAGATGGTGGATGCGTTAAACTCCCTCTCTATATACGCTATGTACTTAAGATGTTGTAGATGTTTTAACTGTTGCTGCATATCACATAGAAGGAAATCTTGGTTGACATTACATTCTGTCGTGAGATACACTACTCGGTTTATGCGATGCTTTGAAAACATTGAACATTATGATTGGTGTAACTTTGTTGAGACTCATGTAAGTCTCGGAACCCTAGTGGGAATCCCTAGACTACTGATGTTAAGATGCATAGGATAACCACCCCCCAAGCTTTCGGTAGGCGCCTGCGCCTACATAAGACACGTTGCCAATATCAAACACCAGTGCCCAAGCTCGCTACACCCCCAAACTCCACGCCACCACTGCTATCATCAAGAGAATGTACACTACACCGCTTCCACAGAGGAAATGTCTACACCCCTACGTCTTCGCCGGACCATGCCCCTGGTCCCTTCACTCCTCAAAAATCTGGACACCTCTCTCTTCCTCACCTCCCCCACTGCCTCTCACCACATCCCTCACCCTAATCTCCTGGAACATCGACTTCGCATCATGGCACTCTTGCCAGCGGATCCTCCGCGCGCTCTCGCATCTCTCCAGCATCCTGCCCTCCCCACCAACTCACACCCTCATCCTCCTACAAGAGGTACATCCCTCCGCCCTCGCCGCGCTGCTAAAGGATGTGTGGGTGCAAGATCACTTTCTGGTGACCGACACGCATCCGGTGGGGCGCTACTTCACGCTCACGCTGATGACCCGCGATATCCCAATTCGCAGTGTGCGGCGGGTGCCGTTCAGAATGTCGCGAATGCAGAGGGATGTATTGTTTGTCGACATTGCGCGTGAGGGCGGGGTGTTGAGGGTCGGGAATACACACCTTGAGAGTCTTCCGGAACCGGGGGTTATGTTGCGGCCGATGCAGCTGGGTGTTATTGCGGGGCTGCTGAAGGAGGAGGCGGTGGGAGTGGTGGCGGGCGATATGAATGCCATTTGTCCTGAGGATGATGGGATTGCGGAGAAGGTGGGGTTGCAGGATGCGTGGCAGACAACGAGAGTTGAGGAGGCGGAGGATGAGGTGGGGAATACGTGGGGTTATCAGCCAAGGTGTAGGTTTGCGCCTGGGAGATTGGATAAGATTTTGTTTACGGGGAATGTGCGGTTTGATGAGGGTGTGAAGAGGGTTGGAGTGGGGTTGGAGTATGAACCACCTGCAGGAGAGGAGGGACTGGGAAGGGATGGGAAACAGTGGGTTAGTGACCATTATGGGTTGATGGTTAAACTGGGGGTTGAGGAGGGAAAAGGTGCTTTTGATTGACGCACTTAATTGATAATATTTGTCGAGTGAGAGGTTATGTTTGGTCTTATGCTTGGTCAAAAACGAATGAGCAGTTGGAGGGTTCTGTTAGCGGGGTTGGCTGCAGTCCTCGTTCTGTGTACCATGGAGAGCATTCGTGGAGCATTCGTGAGGGAGAGGAGCTTACAACAAAAAACTTCATTGGTTCATTTATTACAGCAAGTTAAGCACCGTAGTCGAATGTTGAACATGACCATGATAAGTTACTTTAAAAGATCATCACAGCCGTCAACCCCGCCCACCGCCAACCTTTTATGCCCTAACAGTAATGCTCTACCACCCAATATAAACCCCACCATGGAAAAGTCTCGCACCAAGCAAAACAAAACCGTTCGAAAAACGAGGAAATAATACAACGCCAAACAACTGGACAGTGGTATGGCGTATTCCGCTAGGTAAGCTTCTGCTTAATGAAAAACGCTCTAAGATGGCTCAACTGCCATGCACACGTTGCACCGAGCACCACAAGCTGCACAATCGTCCACCTCACAACCCTCGCATTCGTGCTCTCGCTTTGGTCTCTGAACTCCGCCTCACGCTCCTAGCTTCCTGTCAGCGCGCATATTACCACACAAATACCATTAGCAACTCACTCGTTGGAACACCTGCTCCCGCCTAATATCCTGCAACCGTCCACTCAAGTCCTTAACCCGCTGCTCAATATCGGCCAGCTTATCCTTATCCCTGCTCTCGATCGCGCTCGTTTCTCCAATCGCCAGGTCGAGGTGGAGTCGCACGCCGTTGGGATGGTTCGAGAACCATCCGCTATTGCTTTGGTGGGATGCCCAGAAACAGATACGGTGCTCGCCGGCGTCCGAGGCCGTGAACGTAAACCGTCCCTTGTTGGAGCCCTTTTGGTTCACGATCCGGTGGTCATTGTCGAATGTCTCGTCAACCGTTATCAGTAGCGCGAGCTGGTTGTGCTCGGAGTAGCTGTTGGTTTGTTGTTGCCATTCTTCGGCTTTGTATTGACCTGGCAATGCAGTGAGCGCAGTCCTATGCATGGAAGTGATAAAGATTGAGGGTTGAATGGTAAGGTGGACTAACCAACAACAAGCGTATCCTTTGGTAGTTCCTCAAAAAAGCATTTCGGCGACGTGCCGTCGATATAGAAGTACAACGCGGAAGCCTGCTGGGCTGCATACGATGCCGCTAGCAACAGCGTGGATATCCGGAGCTGCATTGCGTGTGGTTCTTCGTAACTTCGTGGAGGAAAGAGTGATTGTAGTTGCGGTGAAGTGTGGTTGTGAGGCTAAAGTTAGGGGCTTCGAGACAACAGAGCTCTGTCCTTAATTTTTGGTGACACCGAATGTGGCCCATGCAGAATTTTACCCGGCTCTGGTTATCCACCGAACAAGCCATCCCCACATAGAATAGAGCCCATTTCTCCTGATAGGAATAGGTATTTGGCGTGAATTGTCGGTTGAGATTCGTTTCTTGACATCAAAACACTGGGTGCATGGCCATAAGAACTTAATGCGGCTTTCCAACGGATTCAAACAGCAGCACAAATCAAAAAACAATAACGCACGTCTTAATTCCACGCCGGCATATTGATACACAACGCACGGGTATCCCATCCAATTCACCCCACAAACAGCCGCCTCTAAACCACAATCCAGATAATACTAATAACCACATCCATGCCCTTCGTCTCATACTTGTAGCTCCACATCCCGTCCTTCTCATTATTCCAGTAAGCACCGCAGGCGCTATGCATCCCTCTTCTCCCCACGCGCTGGCCCCCCTCCGCCTTTCCGTTCACCAGCTCTGCGCCTTCACTAGCAGTCGTAGCCTTAGGGGAGAGATGCTGGATTATCGTAGAGTTGACGGCGAACTTCCAGGGCGTTGGGGGAGGAGAGGACGAAGATGCCACGGATGGGGTGGCAGGCGCGGATTCGGAGATGAGGGCGCGGAGAATGTGGTTCTAGATAGCGATGTTAGAAGAAGTCCGGAGAGGGTGGCAAGGGGCGACATGCAATGATCTGAGTGTTCCATGCTTCGGTGCGCGAGTGCTCATAGGCATCGGTTTTTTCGAGGGCGAGCGTGCACGCCTGCTTCGATATCAGAATCTACTCCATAAGCTTGGGAGAGCTTGAGTATGTACGTCGTTGGCGATCTGCTTGAGACGGTTTGTTGGCACGGGCAGTGTCAGATCCTATTAGTTAGTTAGCTGTGCCCGAATATCTAGGAGCTGTGGAGATATTCACAGAGCTGGCTACTGTAGGGATGGGGGATTTCGAGTCCGACATTGTGGTGCGTTGATTGTTCGAAGTGTGTGGAAAGATAAGATAGTGTTGTTTGTTTAGTATGATGGGAAGGGGGAGCTCTTGTTGTTTGGAGTTACTGGAGCCGCAGGAACGAGAGCTGCAGGCAAGGTGCGTAGATTAAGGGACGATGACGCGGGATCCAATCGTTTGGGGTTGCCAGAACTCGTGCACCTCGAGTCCAATCACCGACTACTTCCGTTTGTTGTTATCGCGAGCCGAATACAACATACAAGAAACATTCTCAATCCCGTTGGAGCTACATATCCCCCTCGGTAAGCTCTCTTCAATACCTCCATCCCCTCCGCTCACTAACACAATCGCTCTAGAAAAGCTCTCACCATACCACAATGTCTACCCAACCTCTCCTTGAAACCGCTCCAGGAAAGCGTATCGCGCTACCAACCCGTGTCGAGCCAAAAGTATTCTTCGCCAACGAGCGCACATTCCTCTCATGGCTCAACTTCACCGTGATCCTCGGCGGTCTTGCTGTGGGACTCCTGAACTTTGGTGACAAGGTTGGACGGATCTCGGCGGGACTTTTCACGATTGTTGCTATGGGCACTATGCTTTACGCTTTGGTCACGTTCCATTGGAGGGCCAAAGCAATCAGGAAGAGGGGACAGGGGAACTTTGATGATCGCTTTGGACCCACGGTTCTGGCGATCACTTTGCTCGGTGCGGTGGTGGTGAATTTCGTGCTGCGGGTTATGGCGTAGGGAGAAGGGTGGTTGACGGAGTGGGGAGGGGAGAGGTGAGAGGTTATGATATGGATACAATCAAGTCGTTGGATGAGAGCGTCGTTTCGTTACTGGAGATTCTTGAATGATGGACCATGAATGCTTGTATGTTTGATTGTAGATTGCCGTTTGTGTCATTCATGTTTTTGCTCATTATGCTCTCACTTCGTGCAAATTATTTGAAATATTGTATTTTGCGCGCCACCAGCATTTACTATTGGAATGTTCTGCCACATATCTAAAATTCAATGCCTCGCCGTCTCTGCTCCCAGCCCCAGCATCTTTGATACCCCAATTGCGTCTCAAACGACTCCCATTACCACTGAAGCCTGCTTCTCCGCTTACCCCACTCACCAAAATACCAAACACCGCGGGTTCCCCCAGGACACTAAACCCTCAGACGTTGACTCTCCGAACAAATTGGACCAATACACAAGAGAACGCGGTGGCTCTTGGACCCTCCAAATACCAATTAGAAGCCGGTTGGTTATCTAGAATTGAATGGAGCTTCGGATGGCCTAATATGTAGTTCGCCCATGGACCTATTCGAACCAAGTTTATTGCCGTTCTTCTCAGGTCTGGCAAGTCAATTTCACGTCCCCCACGCTATTCCCAAGAACCAGTTTGTCAGTGTCCCCCCAGAACTAACAGACTCGGAAAGTGGGGGGCTACAACGGGGTTAAGCTGTAAAAACACAGGCCACACCCGTCAGGCTATCTTAGGCAACTCGCCGTATTTAAAACTTTCGAATGACAGCCACTATGTGGGCACACCAACTGATATTGGGAACGGGTGTAAGTCCAACGGGCCAATTCTGCATGCTCACTTTAGCGGCCCAAATACTGTCTGGAATCAAATTAGACCCTAGCCAGCAGAGATTCACATTCTCTAATCACCAGCCCCGCCTATGCCTGGGTCCTAATACCCCCCAGTGGTCCCAAGATTCAGCAGTTCCCCACACAACCCTAATCCCCAAGCCCTAGCGCAGCAGCGCCGTAGCGATCTATTTCGGCCGCCCCTTCCATCCAACCCACTTGTAGATCCCCGGTGACGGCACGCTCGGTGAGTCAGTGAGCGGTTGACTCGTCCGCCGTATCACTATCACAGTTGTCGGGACCCTGGCACCACACTCCGAGGCTACCAATATCAATTCCCCCCGCATCCCACAGTCTTCCCCGGTTTTCCTTAACGATGACGGAATGCGGGGTCGGTGGGTCGGGGGTTCCGGCCGGCACAGAGCAGCTGAAGCTGGCTTCCTGAACCGGATCGCCGGTCAGCGGTCAGCGGTCAGAGAAGAACCGAAGACCCGGGAACCCGGAAGCCGAAGTGGTGGGCTTGCAGCCAGGATGTGGGGTTTTATTGCCAAATCCTCGGAATGTGGTACACTCACTACCCATTCGTGCAGAGTCGTGGAAGTCGAGATACCCTAATGCCATGAAAGAACCTGCTAGACACCAGCAGTCACTTCCACCTCGATTGTTATATGCACCGGATCGGCGCAATTCTGTCCGAAGAGATCAATAGATTGGCCGAGAGGATCAACAGATCAACATATCAACAGATCAACCCCATCCGGTGTGGGTCGAACATACGCGGCGCCACCGAGGGGTGTGGTGGGTAGGGATTCTGCAAGTATCCTGCATCAACAGCCCATTTGGAATTGAATCACAGGAAGTGGAACGTGGAACGTCTTGTTACTTCATGTGTTCGTGTTAGGATAGCAAACTATCAAAACAGAAGTAAATCAGGCTTCGAGAAAAAGAGAAGATAGATAGATCTATCTCCGTAAGAAACAAAATCTGTCACCATCCCTCTCCTTCCCCCTTTTCAGCCAATTTATAAGATACAATTCCCCGTATCCCAAATTTCAAACCCAGATATAAAAAAAATACGAGAATTTCAAACACCATATTCCCCCACAAGTAAACGAGATGAAAAAACAAACCCAAAACCCAAGCCACGACGCCTAAGAAACCCGCTTTACTTTCCAGAAGAAGCAGAGTTTGAGGAAGCATTGGAATCGTTGGTAGGAACAGACTTGAGAGGCTCTTCTTCCTCCTCAAAGACTGGCTCCTCCTCGTTCGTTTCGAACTTGCTGGTAATCAGGTCTTCGATGTGGCCCATGCTGTTCGAGCGGCGGCGGGCCTTGAAGGTAGTGAAATCCGCTAGATCTTCAAACTCGTCGCCGTCGTTGCCCCTACAGTGAATTAAAGTTAGTCCGAGCTACAAAAAAAAGAGAAGGAATAGGAAGAGAGGGCTACCAATTTCCTCTACCAGCACCGTTCTTCTTGACCTTGTTGGGAGCCTGGTCAATGAAGCCAGACTTACCAAAGAACTTGGGGATCTTGTGTTCTTGAAAGGCGGGCTCGGCCTCGGGGTGGTTATGAGGGACGTCATTGCTCTTGTGTGTACGAGTCATGATTGTATTTGTTGTTGTGAGAGTTGATTGTAGTAGGGATTGTGTTGTTGTTTACGATGACAATGTGTTGCGTGATGGCGAACGGAGGTGAGAAGGGCGAGGGACTACTGCTTATTTATGGGATCTGGATGCGTCAGCTCGGGGGACTTCACGCCTTCAGCCGTGTCCAGATCGAGTAAATGGCAGGGGCGGAAGAGAAGGGGGAAGGCAAGGAGCTCCATGGGCCGAATGACGTAGGTAGAGGGTGCTAGAAGCTCCGATACCAACCCAGCCATCCAACTAACCTCCGAGAAGCGCACAGGCAAACAGAGAAGGGTAGCAACCGCTGAAGCTTTTGTAGACGCCAAACGAACGGGTGTTCGATGGGACGTGCAACGGTTGAGATGGGCTGTTTGCTTTTGTCGTGAAAGTCAATCCGTCGGTCAGCACACGAGTTCCCACGATCCCCGATCCAATTCCCACTGCACCACCCCACACGCCGTGGCTCCGGTGCCACCCAATGCCCCGCACTCGTGCCAATTGAACTCACTGGGCGGGCATGTACCTGAATGCAGCAGCCGTAGTCGCTCCGCCACAGAGGTGCAATCACGCTATGGCTATGGTTGAGCACGAGACCTGCTATGGAGCTGTGCCCTTCACCGCAGTCAAGCAGGGTGCGAGGGCTACAGACTGCAGTAGCGCAATTTCCCCACATAATCGAGCAATGAAACACAACAGGGATAGCATTCCCCTACTGAACGTAGTGCTCCCCGCGCCTTGGCCTGAGCACTTACGTTACCTAAATATGCCGAAAGCAGTAGCAGACTAGAATGCCCGTAAATTGTGCTGTTTGCGGTCAATCAGATAACTATTGCAGCTATCCTATCTGATTACTTATATGCACTAGCTAATGCTGAGAAATGTAGCTGGTGCCTGGCGCGACCGATAAGACCTTGTCGAACGAGGGCGGGGAGGTGTTGAACTTTTTCCGCGGCGAAGATTTGCTGACCCCTACTATATCTCCTTCAAAACACCCGTGGATTAAAAAATTTGAGATTTCTACAGACCATCTTGACACGACCGGACCCATCGTAAACAATGTCTCCTCCTCCTCCCCCATCGGCAGTCCGCATCCCCGACGTCTCCATGAGCGACTTCAACCCCGCCCCCGCGAAACGAACCCTCATCCTCTGCCCGCCCACCGTATCCTCAAACCCAGAAGTCCTACAAAATGCCCTCGCCACAGTCAACCGCGACTCAACAGACGTGCAGATGCTAGACCGTCTAGCTCTGAACCTCGCCACACTGCCCGACGGAATCTATTCCACCGTCCTCCTACTCTCGGACCCGTCCACCAACGCCCCTACCAACCTCGAAAAGCCGCTGCTAGAGAAGGTCTTGGCGGCTATGGCCCCCGGCGGCCGGTGGCGCAGCCAAGGGGACAAAGAGTGGGCGGCGGATCGGCTTAAGTTTTTGACGACGGGGTTCTTGGTGGAGGAGTCTGCTGAGGGGGAGGGAGTGGTGGTGGTGGTGAAGCCGGACTTTGGGGGGCAGAAGAGCATGACGTTGAATCTGAGGAAGCGACAGGGAGGGGCAGTAAGTGTTGTGAAGCCTGTTGTGGCGCCGAAGCCGACGCCGAAGCCAGTGACGGGTAATGGGGTTGGGTTTGTGGATTTTGGTGATGATTTGGAGGAGGATGATGAGTTGATTGATGAAGATGAGTTGATGGCGGATGAGAACCTGGCTACGCCGGTGCAGATACGTATGTTTCCCCGTCCGCCATCCACCCCCACTACGGCGCGAGATGGGCTAATGGCGTGTAGCGGCCGAGTGTCGGCCAAAGGCTGGAAAGCGCCGACGGGCTTGTAAAGACTGTACTTGTGGTTTGAAGGAGCAGATAGAACAGGAAGACCTGGAGAAGAGGTCCGCGGCAGATCAGGCACTGGCGGCAGCTAAAGCCAAGGCTGCCGCGGGAGTGAAGCTTACATCTGACGATCTAGCCGAGATTGATTTCACGGTGGAGGGCAAGGCGAGTTCATGTGGAAACTGTTATTTGGGTGATGCTTTCAGGTATTCCTTCCGCCTCACATTGTCAATAAAGGAGAATGATCTGACTGGAAAACACCAGGTGCTCGGGATGTCCATATGTTGGATTGCCCGCGTTCAAGCCCGGCGAGCAGGTACAGATTGGTATGATGGACGATCAGTTGTAATACTACAGGGGAAGGAGAGTAGGTGTCGTGGGAAAATGGGGCCACGTTGTGTTTTTATAATGTGTGCTACTCACGCTTTTGTTTTTGTTGATTGAACTTGACGGTATAGTTTTGTAGGGTTTGCAACTTAAATAGACAAAATTCACTGATTCTCAAAGTTACTCACCTGAAAATGGTTGACTAGGAGGTCTAAGTACACTCGATACCTGATGTCGCATGAGTACAACCACCTATGACGACACCAAGGCTAGCACCTACTCTACATGTAAATAGTTCCAGAGCACATCACCTCAACCACAGCCACAACCATGTCCTCCCCGCGCCTCCCCACCCTCTCAGCCGAGCCAACCACCTCCCGCTCAACGGGGTACATCGACAACCCGGAATTCAATACACTAACCCAATCCCTCGCCTCCCGACTCACAACACTAACTGCAAACATCGTCCAACTAAGCCAACAGCTCTCCAAAAACGACAGCAAAGCCATCCGTCTCCTAACCGATACCCGCAAGGGCTTCCGCGAGATATCGTTGGGCGTGAAGCGGGCGCGCGAATGGAGTAGCGACTATAATGCTTCACCAGATATAAAGTTGGCACAACAAAAACTAATGGATCGGTTCATTTCCACGTTGCAGGATTTTCAGGGTGTGCAGAGACTAGGCGCTGAGAAGGTGCGGATGTATGGGCGGCCAGAACGTTATCGCGATGAGGAAGAAGCTGTGCCGGCGTTGGCGCAGGCGGAGGGAGAGTCCAGGGAGAGGGTGGAAGAGATCCGAGGGATTGAGGAGGGGATTGAGGAGGTGAATGATATTTTTAAGGAATTTGGGGTGGATGTGCGGGAGCAGAATGAGGAATTGGATGCCATCCGGGGAGATGCAGAGTGGGAGCTAGAGAGGGAAGCGAGGTATAGGGCTAGAAAGAGAGCAGGGTGTTTTCTGCTTTTTGTGGCGCTGGTTGTGGTGATTGTGGTGGGGGCAGTGAGTTATACCATTATTGATGAGAAGCAACGCTGATTTTATGGTAGGTCTTCTTGCGGTAGTTCATACACGCTTGAAAGTGATTCTCTGGGCCCGGCGGCCGGGTTCGGGCCACTTAATGTGGGCCTGCCTTTAGGTGGCGCATGTGATGGCATTTATATACGGATATATTGCCGCTGCTTTTGAGCCCGGGCGTGCAGACATATTTAAACACTAGGAAAAGTGGGTGCTTGGTTAGATGTCGAATGGATATACTGGCCATACTTCGCGGATATATTCTACATAAAGGATTCGGAAAGTAATGTGTTAGGAGTTTGCATAGAGAAGTCAGGAAGGAATGAACGTGCATCAGATGTATATTACGACCATTGTCTGGGTCTTTATATTCTTCTAATTTCCTGCTACAATAGGAGGTTGGTTCCTAGGTAATGAGCCACGGGGCTTCTAGTGTGTTCATCATCAACACTTGATGCGCAAAACACAATTTGCCGTCTATCTCTTCATTCTTAGCTGTGGCGGTCGACCAAAGGCGGAACCACTACTGTGTTGGTAGAATTCCCATAGCGTGCAATGCTGAGAACAGAGCAGAGCCATAGAGGTCGATAGAATTGATGAAGGAGACCAAAGGTGTAATGTACTAGTTTGTCTCGAAGCAGTCAACTTTGACAGTCCAATCGCAGCAAAAATCAAACTCCAGCAACCCTGAAATCTCCGCCAAAATCGCCGTGACAGCCTTTCTAACTGCTCAAAGCTCGAGCGGAAACTGGACCTAGATGATGGTGATGATCCGGTAGCTGAAACAGACCTAGAGACGTGCACAGCTATAGACTCAGCGATTGTAACTAGCAAGTTAAGTAATTTTAGTAGTTTAGAGAGGTGGCCCGAAATTCGAAAGTTCACTGGTATTGCGATTTGACTGTCAAAGTTGACTGCTGGTAATATGTCGTCAAACGACCGCGAGTGTCAGCCTGAATGGTATCTGTGACAAAGAAGTTGGCGGGTATGGTTTCCATAATTTTTTTTTTTCGTAAGAACCGTTATCTGGGATGAGGCGGAGTAGGAGGAAAGCCCCAAAATCCAGTGATTCTATTCCGAGTGACGGGCTGTGCTAGGGTTTCCAGCACCCCGGTTGCGCTACAAAATCAGTCTAGATACTCAGTAGGTCCGGGGAGCTTCTGTCACCACCTCAGGATCCCGAATGTCACCCATTTGAGGGGATGAAGTATTCCGGAGGAAGGGCTACGGTATGGCAGCTTAGAATATATAAAGGGCCGCGGAAAGACCGTTTCTTCGCCTCTATGAAACTTGAGAAAAGATAAATACCGCCCCAAGTTTCACCTTACCAGCAGGGTATTTGAATTCAACCCGAGCGTCACAATTCAGTAGGTGCTTCCGCTTGCTAGTTTAGACCGGTCCAGTTGTCAGTCGAAACAAGTGCATATATGTACCGCCGCCACATCAAGGTCCGGGGGTGCAAAGGGAACCTTCTAGATGACTTCGTTCGGAGCTAGGCAGAAAGCAGACCTAAAGTATCCACCGTCATCCTTTCACCAGTAACACGTTGTCCAAATGGTTGAATCTGCAATAAATCTGCAGTGGGTGAATTGAGTACACTTACGGATATTGAACTTTCCTCGCGAGCAAATCGGAAGGTCGGTCATCCCTTGCAGCAAGAAAGAGGGGAAGAAGAAAAAAACGAGAAGAGAGCGGGGACGAAGAGCAGGATTGGACAGCCCGCACTGACCTCCCCTAACATACCCCGCCGCCCTGTTGTCTCTCCTCCAACAGATTGTGAAGCGCACCTCGCCCACTGATCTGTACCAGTATCTATCAACTACCTGCAAGCAAGCAGCTCCCAATCTTCTCTGCTTCGCTTGAGACCTTCTACTGTATTCCCGCCTTATCGGAAGCAGTTAATTTCATTGCTTCCCAAGCGCCGAGCGAGCGAAAGCCGACAGGGAACGGAAGACTAAAATCCCGCGAGCCTCATTATCCACACGCATCACGTCGCTTGGTCGCTACATACCGTGCGTGCGTGTCGCAAGCCGCCTCTCAACAACCAACCTCACCTCTACAAACGAACTTTTGCAACATATGACTGGAACTTCTCTCTTTGCTACCACAACTGAAACCGACCAGAAATTTGCTGAGCCTTCATCATTCATGGCGTTCGACCACCAGCGAATAGCAACCGATCAGCAGCAACCGGTTGTGGCGCGCTCGCCAGCTAGTAAGAAGATTAAGCTCTCGACAACCTTCAACTCCCCCATTCCTCCTGAGGTGACTACGCAACCGCAGCAACCACCGAATGACTCCCCCGACGATGTCAGGATGGGTGGGACGGTCGACGATAAAGGGGTCCAGACTACAATTCCGGTTGCCGATAGTAGTGCGTCTCAGGTGGGGGTGAGGAATAGCAGTGCACCAGGTACCTTTTTTCAACTTCATTCATACAGCAGACGGTGTTCAGTGCGGAATATGGGCGTGTCTACAACCGACCGACCTTTCACCGGGACACTCGAAGCGGTGGTGTTGCCGTGCTAACTCGAGTGTCAAGATCGTACCCCAAGTCTCCAATCGATCCGGGCCACGATCCAAGAACAGTTTGATATCGAGATACTGCTCAAGCACCGAGAGCTCGGGAACATCGAGAAGGAAATTGCAAAGACGCAGGTGGCGATGGAGCAGCTCAGGAGATGCTCATTAATACCTTATGTCGACAGTATGGAGGCACAGCTCCATGCACAGTTAAATTACAAACCACCCTCATCAAATCCGCATAATATACCTGATTATGCGCCGCCGCCGGAAGGTGTCGTCGATGGGCCATATACTAGACACTATCGTCAATGGCTAATATCACATCAACAATTCGATGGTCCAAATGCACCGGCATATATCTTGCCGTCACCTCTGACCCCTGGTGTTGCTATGAATGGAATGCATCAAAGTCTTACTGGTAGTGGAAGACCACAAAGGCAAAGTGCGATGAAGGTGCAAACGAAGAATGGCGAGCAAGTGTGTCTTTACCGGAGGAGGGACGGTGTTTTGGTTAGGTATGTAACTTGGTGTTTTCTGAGTAGAGGACTGATTAACTAATATCATTTCCAGGCTGGAATGTGGGGATTGTCACCGAAGCAACTTTTCGTCAGCACAAGGCTTTATCAACCATTGTCGGATCGCTCACCAAACGGAATACTCTTCACATGATGCAGCAGCCGACGCATGTGGACAGGAGGTCAACGAGGAAGAACAGGCCGCGCTTGTGTCACCAATGTTTCGTGCTGCAATTGATGGACCTGCTAGAAATACGCGCCAGACCAATCAGTCGAAAACACCAGCGTTGCCTACTCCACCAAGTTCCTTCCACTCGAGAGCCTCGTTTTCCGATGCCCCTCCATCTTATCAAACTCCTCGCGCTCAACCTACCCCAGCTTCTACCGCACAGCGCAAAGGTGGGCGTAGAGCAGCGATGACAGTAAATACTCCCATAACACCCGCACCGCAATCCAAGGGTGGTTCTAGCTTGGCTATGTCACCGACAGATTTCAATACCACCAATTTGGAGAGCCATCTCAAACGAAAAAGGCCCGATATCAATGTTGAAGGGTTGTTGAAAGAGGTTACTGAAAGCAGGACCGTATGGGAACGCTCAGAGACTGAATCTGAGGATGACGCAGTTCTTAGTAATGGAAAGGTGTCGCCGCCACTTCCGTCTGCGGGATTTTACAAGCCACCCGTGCCGCAAAGAACACCACTGGCTGCAAGACCTCCCACTCCAACTTCGCAAGAACCTGTTGCTCCAATTCCTCGCCATGGCTCTCCTACCTTGAGACGTCCTATGTCCGGCATGTCACCAATACCGTCCCAAATCAAAACCCGGAACATAAAGCCTCAACGTCTTTCTGCCAATGGAGATGTTGAGATGCACGACTTCGATGCATCTTCTAGTGACGACGATGATGATGGAGGCTACCGTTCCGACGGTGTTCAGGGCAACGATGACGATCTTTATTCTGTCCCACCTAGGCGGCCTATGCAGGGAGAGGCCCTGGAATTTAGAAACGGCGAGTCTTCTACATTCGGGTCGATGCTTAGTGGGAGCACTGGGTTGTTTTCTCAGTTCCCTCAGATGGGACCTACTTCCGCTGCGGTTCCGAGTCTGCCCATGTCTGGTTTTGCGCTGCAGAACGGAGGCACCACGCTCCTCAATGGTGGTGGCATTGCGCCTACGGTTTCGTACACGCCTTCCGTTACCATCAATCCTGCGGTTCTGATGAGGGGCAGTGGGGATCATTCCACTCCTTCGCCCACTAGTATGATGAGTATGGTGAATATGACCGCGGCGTTACTCCAACAAACTCATCAGCAAGAACCGGAAATCCCAAAGCACGTTAGATTCGCCATTCCTGGAATCGGCGGCGATCTTAGACACCAGGAAGGTGTGAATGGAGCTTCCGGGTAAATCCTTGATCTAGTCAAAGTCGGGTGTTACTTCCTTTAATTTTCTTCCAGCCTTGTCTTTCCACTGTAGATTCTTTAGTGTTCTGGTTGAAGATATAGGATGTATTTTCAGTTTTTCTCTTTGATGGCTACGAAGGCGCTATCCTATGCTAGGCTGGTTACGTGTAGTGCTTGCAAATGTTTACTACTTTTACTGCTCGTTGGGGAATTATTTTTTAGCGCGGTTGGTTGCTTTCGAGAGTTTTTGCAAGCGGGTTGGGATGGGTTATGATTCTCTTGTTGTCAGGGGAGGGGATAGGATATGTGATGTGATGTTTGTAGTGATTAGATGATGGTTGCGATGATTACTCTGAGTTCCATGAAATTTACTGTGAAATCGATTGACAATTCATGATGTGGTTCCAAAAATAGAGCAGAGCTTCACACCTCCAGCTCACAAAGCCGCATACCTCCTCACCCACCAACAATGGAGTTTCTGAAATCAACCCTCACCTCTGCATTATCCAAAGGCCCACCATTTCCGTATACGTTCCTCGATAGAGTCTCACTCCCCGGTGAGGATAGCAGCAGCATCTTTACCCTTCACAATGCGACAAAGAGGGAGGATGGAAGTGCGTGCAGCGTGTTTTCGTTCGAAGTCACGGATGCGACGAGAAGTAGGCTACCGCTTGCGAAGAACGCACTTCGAAAATTGAGGACACTACGGCATCCGGGAGTTGTGAAAGTGTTGGAGAGCGTCGAGGTGCGTGCGAACACTGGAATGGCCGCGCATGTCCTCTCGCGGAGACATATGAAGGGCGGCAAAAGGATAGAGCCTAGAGCTGATACATACACATTTTCTCAGACAGACAGCTACATCTATATCGCGACGCAGCGGATAACACCGCTGGGCTGGCACATTCGACGGGGCGCGCTACAGAGCGAAACAGTGAAGTGGGGGCTGTGGGGAGTTGCTGTATGTCCGCTACATCTACTCTTCCACGTAGTTCATCGGTGGGTGGAGGGAATGATGGAAGCTGACGGTTGATGCAGATCACGTTGAAATTTGTGAACGAAGAAGCGAAGAGTATCCACGGGAATGTGCGTCTGGGCTCCATTTTTACAAGTGAAAGTGGTGAGTGGAAGCTGGCCGGCTTTGAGGTGCTGAGTTCACTCGCGGATGATGAGCCGTTTATCTATGTGGGTCTACCATGCAATATTCTTTGGATGTGAGGCGCTGATGAGACTAGAGATATGGAGGATTGTTACCCGATGCTGGACGATACGCGGCGCCGGAGATTGGCAAAGGAGGGTGGGAGGGGTTAAAGAGGTACGCTCGTTCATGGTGAGATAAGGCTCACGCTGATAATGGTTCAGTCAATCCATACACGTTACTGATTCCTGGGGCTTCGGCGTTCTTGTCTACGAAGCATTTAATGGCTCGTTTGCCGGTGCCGATCAACTTTCTCAGCCAAAGAAGATACCGCCCCCAATGGCAGCAGCTTACAAACGTCTCATCGCCACCAACCCCAAATCTCGTCTCTCAGTCGCGCACTTCCTCGAGCAAGGTCGCCGCTCCAAAGGCTTCTTCGATATCCCACTCATCCACATCTCGGAATTTGTCGAAAACATGGGGGTGAAAGAACAGGCTGAGCGAGAGATATTTCTTGATGAGCTAGAACGCACCGGAGATCAGTTTCCGGAAGATTTCTTCAAGATGAAGGTTCTCCCCGAGCTACTCAAGAGTGTAGAGTTTGGAGGAGGAGGACCCAAGGTTTTTAGCGCTGTTCTCAGGATCGGTGAAAAGTTGAGTGATGAAGAATGGGAAGCTTCTATCACACCTGTTGTAGTACGGTTGTTTGCACTGCCGGATAGAGCGACTAGGGTTTTCTTGCTAGATAATTTAGGGCGCATGATTGATCACCTTTCGAGCCGAGTTGTTAATGATAAAATCTTTCCAGACATGGTGGGGTTATTCTCATTGAATATTAGAGTGGGGTAGTGCTGACGGGGATAGTTAACTGGCTTCTTTGATTCGGCACCGATTGTTAGGGAGCAAACTGTCAAGGCTGTCCTCACCATTATCTCGAAGTTATCGGATCGAAATATTAACGGAGACCTGCTGAAGCATCTGGCAAAGACGCAGAATGACGAGCAACCGGGGATTAGAACTAATACCACCATATGCCTGGGAAAGATTGCAAGAAATCTGGGGCAAAATGTATACTCTCCTACTCTTCCATATCTTTCTCTCTGCTAACAGGAGCAGACCCGTCAAAAAGTACTGGTAGCAGCATTTACACGCTCTCTGCGCGACCCATTTGTACACGCCCGTAATGCAGCCCTTCTAGCACTCGCAGCAACATCAGATGTATTCGACGAAACCGACTGCGCCACTAAAGTCGTCCCCGCCATCTCCCCATCGCTAGTAGATAAGGAAAAGATGATCCGTCAGCAAGCCGCAAAAACCCTCGAACTATACCTTGCGCGAATCAAGACCTTGACCACCAGCTACCCCGATACGGTTCTTCCACCACCCGGCGCAACCAATCCCGAGGCGGGTGCGGCAAAAACGGGAGGAGCAGTGGTGGTGCAGCCGTCGGGATGGACTAGTTGGGCTGTTGGAACACTTACGGCTGCCGCGGGGCAGATGGCCTCGAAACCTGTCGCTGCAATTGTGGAGGAGCGTCCGGCGTCTGCTCCTCCAGCAAGACCTGCCGCGCCATCGAGGCCCGACCCAAAAACTACTGCCTCCACCACCTCTTCCGTTCCACAGCCGAGTGGGTTTTTGAAGGATGAGAATGAAGATGACGATGATCTAGATGGCTGGGGTGCATTGGATGATGACGCTGATAACGACACAGGAGGGGGAGAAACTTTTTTTGATGCATTGGAGAAGAAGGTGGGGCGGCAGGTGGGGAAGAAGGAGAATAATAGAACGGTGTCAACGTCAATGCCATCGGCCAGTGCTAGCACAGGTGCAGTGAGTTCCTTCGGCCCGAAACCATTTAGCTTGAAGAACGAGGACGAGATAGATTTTGAGGCGCTCGTGGGTGGAAAGGCGAAGAAGAAGGAGTTACCGAAGGGGTTGTCGAAGAAGCCGGTGATGCCTGTGAAGAAGACTACAACAGCAGCAAGGACGGTGAAGAAGACTACCACTGCTGCGAAGGTGCCAGCAAAGAAGATGGATGCTTGGGATGAAGGGGAGGCGGATTGGGGGGATGGCTGGACGTGATGAATGAAATGATGAAGATGTGGAGGCATTCATGCTATAGTTGCTGGCGTGCGGGTTTTTTTAAAGGCTTTCTTGTTGGCAAGGGCAGCTGATAGAATAAATGGAGCGGTCGTCAGTGATAGACACTTTGTCAATGACACAAACGTACTTATCGTTTGCCCATGTCAGCTACGGCGGAGTTACGGTAAATATACATCTAGCCCAGGCACCTAACTTTGGTAACCCACTTTCAAAATTTCAGTAGTCGCTCAATGTCATTAGTGTGGAGTGATAACGAGTGAATCAACCATAACCAGTGTACCAGTACACCATACCCAAATCCCGGCCATGTTTGTACAGCGGCGAGCAAAGAAGAAACAACTGCTTTACCTGCATCCATATCCAATGATTGTATTTGGGAGAGGGAGACTTTGGAGGAGAGCTGGGGAGGTGGGGGAGGCTTTGGAGGAGGAGTAAAGGGGTCCCCATATCCCCGTTGCGGGCGATGCTTCACGACGTATTTTTGTTAATCTGAGGTTGCCAAACTTAAGACTATTACCTCCGTCCAGGCGGAGCATCCAGTTTAGTAGTCGCTCAATGTTAGTGTGGCTTAATGTTAGTGTGGAGTGATAACGAGCGAGTGAATCAACCCATAAACCAGTGTACCAGTACACTATATTGACATTTACTGTTTGGGAGTGCTAGGAGGACAAAAGCTTCGTGAAGTGGACGTAAAGATATTATTCAATTCACAGAATATCACTTTTTCATATGCAGATATACTTTCACTTATGTCGACGTACGTGGTTTAATTCATGAAATCACTCGGTATTTCATGAGTCGTGTTTAACCAAGCAACGGGGGTGGAGAAATCATTGTTAGCCATAATTTTAATACAACGTTTTGTTCATTACTCCAGACTGATCCCTTACGTTTTGTAAATTCCGCCGAGCGAGCTTACAAAGCGAGGGAAAAAGTCTGGGCAGGAGAACAACCAGACACGCAGGGTTGTCGTCCAGAGGTTCCCAGAAACCCAAGTCCAAGGGTGTTGCCCTCCGGATGCGCTTGAGACTCAACGTCTCGACCGCTCGATGTATCCCGAGTTCTGACATGGTAATCGTAAGCCCAGAAGTCGAAAATGCAGGCGATTCCTGGAAATTTGTTACCCTCAATACTCACAATACTCACATAGTTGGCCACTATGGATAATGACTGTTCCACATCTTCCGACTGCAGTCATCGAGTCTATAACACCCTTCTACTCGCTTCGCGGTTGAACTATCCGGACAACGAGTGAAAGTAAGACCATAGCCATTCCACCCAAAGTTCCAACGGTAGCGGCTGTGGAACAGAGGTGCTGTGGATCTTCCCTTGACTCCCTCGCCCCATTGCAGGTTCGCTCTCTACTAGTGATGGGCTTGAGACGAGTCGCCTTAAGTCTCCAGTCTCGAGCCGGCCCGAGCAGTGTGATAACGCGTGAGTCGGCACGGACTTGCAAGACCAGAGGCTCAAGCTTTGACTCGAGTTTTCCTGAATACAGGCTAAGGGTTCTCCGGTGTCATTTCGGGCTCCACTGACCGCCTAGTGACCTGCATTCCATGTTGATTCAAGGGCCTATGAGCCCGTTGAAAGATCTTACATATGAGGTACTATTGACAGTCAAGTATCATGGAACATCCACCGGTCACCATATCATGCTTCGGTTATGGGCGGTGTGATTGCGGTACATAAAGCTCGAGTTTAGGCTCAACCAGTGTTTTCACCAGTCCGGACTAGTTCAGTCTGAGTAGGGCTCAGTACGATCCAGTCCAAAATGAAGGTCGGACTGGACTTGTTGACTGGACTAGGACTGGACTGAACTGGTCTGTAACACGATTTTGTAGGACTGGTCCGGTCCAAGGTAGGGCTCAGTCCGGACTGGACTAAAGGCAAGGTTGGACTGGACTGGACTAGACCTGGACCGGTCCAGACTGGACTAGTCCACCCCCCGACTGGTGAAAACATTGGGCTCAACTCACGAGTCTGCTCGAGCTTTCGTGAGCCTCTACCGCTATGAGACGAGTCGGCTCGAGCTTGTGGCCCAGGCTCGACCTAACTCCCGCCCTCACTAACTCTTCATTTCTATCAAGCAAAGTTTACAACAGGACGGATTGTTGTCTTCCATAATCAGGATCCGAATCTCCCAATAAACAAGAACTGATGCTTAACTTAGCTGGCAGTGCATGGTATATGCCAGGTGTTGTAAACGCCAAGTGCTATAAACACCAAGGTTCGAAACCTCACTTACTTTTTTGTTCTAGTATGAAAGTATTCGCGTCAGGGCTGTACCTGGGCGAGTAATACTATGACTACACCCGACTTGGGTTGCGACGAGCAACCCGGGAAAAGACCGAACTTTGACCTGGTATAGATGCATGTAGATGGTAGGATCGGGCGCAGATACTATGATCTTGTTTGCAAGGTAGGATAAAATAAGCGTAAAATAATTAGTGCGGGTTTCGAGCCTGTGACCAGATGGACCAGCGTTTAAAGCGCTTTAGCAGATAAGCTAGACGAGCTAAATTTGTTATACATGAACTTACGAGCTCTTAATTCGTTTAGCTGCGTAGCAATTTATCGATCCCTACACATAGTAAGTGCGAGATATCGATCTATTATGAAAAACCAGGTATAAGAGGAACAAAAGAATCACAAGGTTTGTAGACTGTGGTGTTTGTACCATCTCGTTGGTTAGCTAGGCAATCTGATCTTGTATGGTTGACAAAGCTTATGGGATTCCAGCTTGTTGGCAATGGTTCCAGTAGTCCGGAAGGGGACCAGTCTAAACCGGACCGATCCTGGCCTAGACCAGTCTAGTCCGACTTTCAGCTGGACTGGACTGAACTGAGCCTTACTGCAAAAATCCGTGTTATGGACCAGTTCAGACCGGTCAATCCCGGTCTAAACCAGTCCAGCCCGACCTTGCTGCTGAACCGGATCGGACTGAGCCCTACCTCAGACCGGGATCGTCCGGACTGGTGGAATCATTGCTTGTTGGACCACAGTACTTAATCGAACATCTGCAGTGGGCTCAATGGGATGGCGAAATGAAACTATCTGAAAGTTAGCGTAAGCTGTATTGGCAGAGATACGAGGGAGATACCTGTTGATAGCAGCGTTGAGGTGGAGTATCTCAAGTATTGACTTGGCATAGCTAAGGTGATTAATGATGTGGATATTCCTGAAACTCAAGATGATCCGGTCACAGAACCTCAACATGATCCCCTCATCAACTTGTACATCCGAGGAATATCCCATAAATCCTGCGGGCCACTTTCTTCTCTATTCATATACCATGAACTGGAAGATGTGGGCGATTGTACTGATACTGCGAGCATATGCGGTGGCGGCTTGGAGCTGTGGGTACTGCGGGACGCACAGCCCGGCAAACATGTCGACTTGTCGAGTGTGTGGAGCGATGAGGTGATCATGGTTCCGAGGCGAGGGGCGAGGCCTCCTATGGGGGTACTTGAGGTCGGGTTCAGATGCGATTGGCTGATTACTGAAGTATATTTTTGGAAGCTGGTAGTACCCAGGTCTTGTACAGACTCAAGGTTGAATGTCAGTACATTGCATTCCCTTCTAAACCGTTTATCCTCATCCAGCGGCCAGAAAGAGTGTCTCTGGTCTTACATCCTGGCACTCTATCTCCTGAAAAATATCCAACCGCTTCTGTTCTTGGTAGAGAGCCATGCGTTTGTCAAATAGATGCAACCAAATGGCGCCACGGATGAATAGATCGAAAGCCTGAGTAACTGAATTCTACATGCCATGCATTTCACTACAGGGCTCTGTGATTATGGCATCTGAATGATAGGGATGGCTGTAACTCTCTATTATGTTGTGGCAAACTAGATGAGTTGATGGTGCTGGTTGCCAATTCATGATATCCAAAGCCCCCAGAGTTTTAGATTACACAAATGGTTTACTGTGCACTGGAGGCTGGAATAACATCCAGCAATGGTTTGTATAAAGGCGAGGGGATGCCACAGGCTCCCCAGCAAGCACCATGTCATCGAACCGGGTTACCCACCCACAAGCTCCAGGTTCCAGGTCCCTAGCATTTCGATTTCATCCGAGTCGAGATATGGTACGCGAGCCAGTCTCCCCCGATGATGTAAAGTCAATCGCGGGAGATCAAAACTCCCATGTAAAGCTCGGATGCCAGACTGTGATAGTTCGTAGCAGCGTAAGTGTAACTTTGGGATTTCGGTTTAGCTTTGATACTGCGCGATCGGAAGTTACGAGGGCTGCAGTTGGTAGTAGTCCTTTACACCAGCTCTTCTTCCCTGACCACTCGGGATTGCCAAGTATGTAATCCACCCTAATTCCACTGTAGGCGCAATTCCGTAGGTGCGAACGGCAGCAGGGCTGTAGCCTTGAATTGTCTTGACTGCTATGATTCATTACACGGAGCCGCAGATCAGCAGATAGGCAGAGAGAAGGAGGAGAGGAAGAGGTAATTGTGGGTCGTGTGCTGTAGTACCGAATACATATTGGAATAGATTAAAACGGCAATATATACCACAGGATACAGCCTCTCCCAAACCAGGCGTCAATATCCCACCGGCTCTTCATAACCTCATGAAGTGGAAGAGAAGGAAAATTGCGGAGGCATCAACTCATATGTACTAACTTGAGCCAGCTCGGTAGTGTCGTCTGCCTAGTGTTCCAAACCGGATTTTAAAAAACTTTGGCGTTGTCGTTTTTGCTAGAGAGCGCCTCTGCTCCAACCACTTCGCTATTGTTACCCGAGAGAAACTGTTGCGGAGGTCGTCTGTGTTGAACGGGAGAGAAGTTGTGACTTAGTCTCCATCACTTAGGCATTTCCCCGGTGGTATGAGCTGAAATTAGGAGCGTCATGTTTTGCGATCTGACCCCAGCCGAGAATGCGGTAGCAGAGAAGGTTCTAAGGCGTCTGGAAACGGAAGAGAGAAATAGCCGGTTACTCCATCTCAAAAGCCGAAAAATGTGATATGTTTGATCAACCTATCCCACTCTTCTGAGCTTGGCAAACGCCGAGTGCCTCTCGATCAAACGAAAGTGGTAGCCATCAGCTGCAGTTCCAGCCCGATAGCCGACATCGAGATTTGTTTTGTGGCTGGAAGTCTCAAACCTGAAACTTCCAGTTGTTTGGGACCGGCAGTTTCAAACGTGTATTACATGAGTGACAGCTGATGAATGAGTGATCAGATATGACCTCGTCTACGCTATGACCTACTTAAGAGCACGCTTTATTGCGTGAGACGGCCAGCGGAAACCCTAACCTGTGCTTCAACCTCCATGGACATGCCGCCTCGCCGTCAGCCAGTTATTTCGGCAGACAGTCTCTATTGGGAAATATTTGCGTCTCTGACAATGTCCCTTGTCCAACACGATGAAGTACTACGTGTGGGGAGGACCAGAGGCTTTGCCCTGAATTGCCGGCCAGCTCTATGCACACGTGATATGATCACAATCATCCACATACCCATACTCTGTAGTAAACACCTCTTTGTTATGGTATAAGGTAGCCTTTTCTTGCTCCTAGGACAGTCAATTCTTCATCTGCCGATGCTCTATCCCCAAAGTACACCACAACACTCGAGCCACCCCCTTCCTACACTCCCACACTCGACCCCACCCCACCCACAGACTCCCGTACCAGCAATGCAAAGCCTACAGTATGTACAGACATCATTTATGCTTTTCTCGGGCTGATCGATCCCTTGCATACATTTGGATTCATCCAGATGGGTGTCTTGCTGCAGGGCTGCACACGTTGCCCGAGGACGCACACACATGAAGTCTATGCGGTTCAGTTCAAAATATTTCAGGCTGCATTACACATACAGCGGAAAACAGCTGCCGAGGTCTTCTTCCAATTAAGGGCTTTCTTATAAAATCCCGAAATGAGTTGTTGGGAAGCTCTCCGATCAAACGTGGAAGGGAGAATTTAATTAAACCAACTGGTTGGTAGGTTCCCAAAAATTGGCTGCTAACATAAGTTACAGATCCCCAAAGAAAACCCAATGGCGTCTCACGATCTCCTGGCCAGCCAATACACCGCCACCAGGTTAACGGGAACGACGTCTGTTCGCAATCTCAACTGCAGTCGGAGCAAAAGAATCACCCGATGCCCTGCATGGCGTTGATTCGATTTGATCGGGGCGCGGAAAAAGCAATCCGGAAACATCGAATTTGCAGTGTTAGAACGAGATCGTAATGATGATGACGATGGTGACATAGGTATGGTTGTACTAGGTACGTATGTAAGTGTGACCTGCCTTCCCGTCTCCCTCATAAGCAAGTGAGTGCCAGTTGTTCTATGTAGAAGATCGATCTGCCCGAGAAAAAGCATATCTCTACCATTGGTATTGGTGGAGTTGTATGCTGAATGGTGGCGGTGGTGTGAGTTCCGAGGGCAAATGCCTGGCTACATACCCGCCCCATCACGAGATCGCCACGAGGTTTAATTTGCATGATGTTGGCTTGGATATAATTACACATTCATGGGTATCTACCGTTCGTTTCTGTAGAATTCAACGATTATTGCGTCACGATGTATGATTCGACTGCTGAGGTCGTGTGACCGCGGTTCCTGTGCTCCTCTGAAGTCATAATGACTCTGAGTGAACGCTACCAAGTAGAGGCTTCGCACTGAGTGTGAGTGGATCATGGTCTCAAATTTGGGTTATCTCCGAAAAATTCGACAGCTGCGAATTCGGCGGTGATGATTGGTTCAAAGCTAATGCTTTGGTTAGCGAACCCCCGGTCTCAAGAACGCATGCGAAGTGTGAACCCATGGGCCAAGACGCCCCACAGTTTCCCCACGGGGAGGTTCTGAGGACCTGGAACCTGGAGTGGGACGGGCGTCCACTTGCCTTTATACAAATCCTTGCTAGATGTTATTCCAGCCTCTAGTCCCAGTGGAACCATTCATGTAATCTAAAACCACGGGGCGCTTCGAATATCACAAATTGGTAACCGGCACCACTGTTAACTCATCTAATTGCCACAGCATAATGGGAGGTTATAGCTATTCCTTCATTCAGATTCCATCATCACAAAGCCCTGTAGGGAAATGCATAACATGTAGAGCTTAATTACCTAGGCCTTTGATCTATTCATCTGCGGCGCCATTTGGTTGCATTTTATGACTAACGCTTGGCTCTCTGCTAAATAGGGTGCGAGGCTTCCTAGTAGTTTCAAATGCAGTCGCGACTGGGGTTTGGAGTGACGGCATAGAAGTGCACTTTTGAAGTACCCTTCCATGCCACTCATACGTAAGAATATGGCGCCTGCATTACAGCGAGTAATGACAGGCATACTCGAGTATTACATGCTCACTTTAAATGCGAGGACGTTGATCACGAAGAATGGATTTATGCCACTGAGCACAAGCTGATCGAGTCCAACATCCAACACCTTCCCAGAAAAAAGTCCGAGTCGTAGGCAAAGCTGTTTCTCGCTCCAACACAACCAACAGCCCCTCCGCTGATGGATCCTGATTGCTCAATACTACAAGACCTTCTCTCAAGATCTACCACCAGGGCCCGCCCCCACAACGGCGAATGTACAACATAGGGTGTCCTATCCATGAAAATTTGAAGAGCATTCTACAGTTCTAGGTTAATGGTATTCAATTATTAACAGAAGAAGGTACCATCGAGTCGGCGATTACTTCGACGTTACTGTGCTTTGCCGTCTTGGTGGTCTGGGTTGATCATTATCTCTAAGATTTGCAAAGGATCGAGATTCCATAAGCTGAATGCAACGGTGTCTTGCGCAGTTCTCCGTGTCTGGTGGGAGTTTTCTTCAAAACTTGCATTTACGCATGGGAATAAAATGTATGGCATGGAAAACGAGGTGGGCGCCATTAGGAGGACGCCATTGAAGCTCGTGCTCGACATCAGCCAGCTGGAATAACCACGACATCTTCGATCAAGATAGGGGGACTGACAACACTTCCGTCGTTTCATCTAGCGGCCCGCACGACCATAAATGTGCGCACTATTGCCCCGCAATTGTCATGATATTTCGGCATGCTCGAACACGAAGGCGCCACGAAGATGCAGTGATACGAGGAGAGAAGAAGGAGCCATTGGGTATGCAATGAAACTGTTTCTAGGAGGTTAATATACGTTAGCTAATGCATTGAAGATCCGGAGTATAAACATATGTGGGATTAAGGATATGGATCGGTAAGAACGCTGGGAATCACTGTGCGGCAAAATTTGACGTGGATGTAGTTCCTTCTGAAGAATTGGATTTCACTTGATGCTGCAATCCCAGGTATGCATGGCCTTTAGTTAAGTAGTTGTATAATCGAGTCTGAAGGTGAGGATCGGACGTGCCTGTCCTGGGAGCTAAAAGCGCTTGTCAGCTCGGGTAGGATCCGTTGGAAATCCTCACTCATTTCACCGGATTCAACTGCTACTGGCCAGATGGAGGGAAGACCCTTGGAGGATAATTACTGCCTGTTGGTTATCCTCAGGCAGGAGAGCTTCCCTTGAATGCTGCCGCTCTGTAATTGTCCCCCACACCAGCCGAGGTTATACAGATCCAAGATCCAGCACTGCTGGCGGAAATGTGCTCCGGCAGTTCGGAAACATCACAGCACGCACATCCTCGTTGAGTTTCCCGTAAAAAGCTTGGTCCTCAGTCAGAGAGAGCACAAGAAATTCAGAGAGGATCGTATTTGGACTAATTCCATGCTCAGGCACTCGTAAAGGGTAACCCGCCCAAAGCATCATGAAAGCGTAGAGCTGGGGTTTCCCGAAAATTCCCGAGTCAAACAAACTATGACGCAAGTCCCCAACAGTAAACTTGAGTACGAGCACTGACGTGTGGTTCGTGTCTGAAGAGAAAGTCAGTCTTGCAGATTGGTTACACCGTAAGCCTCACCTTGTATCGTTGTCGCTTCACCGCCGATGAGTTTTCTTGCATAGAGGTCCTTGCATGGGTATTCATCGTCGATCTGTCGATTTCAAGGAAGATTCTCTCACGATATATGATGTTGGTGGGGGTCGCGTGACACTACCTACCAGCATTGCTCCGGGGACCGGGGCTCAACCCTACGGGATGTTCCACACTGATGTACACTGCCGACGCCCCGATCACGCAGGAACCCGCTCAGGAAAGTGTGCTGAGCAATCTGCAAAGACCGTAGATTGGAATTGCAGATTGGTTACTCACAACCAAGAAGGTTGCCAGGGTCCATCGTATGTAATTGTCCTGACATGCTGGAAGGTATGTATTTCTCATGGTTAGGTTAGGAGTAACCGCAAGTGTCTTCGGTAGAGTAAAGGATAACTTTTAACACCGTGCTCCCGACGTTCCTCCATCAGTAAGCGAGAAAGCTAGGTATAGTAATCTATAACACCCTCAACTCCGGCCAATTGCAAAAGCATTTTTACGCCTTCAACCCGACCTCCCATCCACCTCTTGCAGATCACTAACTCCCAACATGCGTCCAATTCTGTAAGTCTTCAGCTGTTCCTTCTCCTTAGCGGAAGGTACATCTCCATCCACCTCCGCATGATGGTGGTGACGATGGGGGTGTTTATGTCCATGTCCATGCCCATGTCCATCACCGTGATCGTGGTCGCAACAACCGCCCTCCGCGGCCTCATCATCACTGCCCGCCTCCTCCTTAAGGAACGTCAAATCCTTCTTCATAGAGTATGCGTCCTCGCCATCCGCATAGTATTTTGGCTCCACCTTCTCGACCAAGAACTGGAGCGTATCGCGGTACAGGTGCAGCGCCGCCTTGTTTGAGACGCGCACATGAAGGGACACATATTTCGCGCCGAAGGCTTCCGACATGGCTCTTTCTATTCTTACAGCGTTAACCTCAAATTCAATTTTCGTTCCGTGCTCCCAAGTAAGCGGTACTTACGACTTTGCCGCATCAACTTCTCCGCCAATCCCAGTCGTCGGTGCGTGCGCATCACACTAAGACTCGTAATGTGCCCGTGCTGGATGCCATCAGCAGGCTCCTCCTCCATCTTTGCAAGCACATATCCGACAATCTTTGGCGGTTCACCGGGGTATTTGGGCGGGTGGCTGAGATCTACGGCGACGTACGAGAGCTGCGGCCATGAGAGTGCATGGTAGAGGTAGTACTTCAAAAAGTAGTTTTCGGGAAGGTTGGTGATGTTCGTTTGCTGGACATGCGGGATATCAGAGGCGCGGAGGAGGCGGATGTCCATGGTGGTTGTTGCTGGATAAGGCGATGTGCAGTGGTGGGGTGGGGAGGTGTTGTGAAGTTGAGGCTCTAAGAATGCGTAGATCGTCACTCGAGAACAATGATGGACTTAAATGTTGCGAGGAATGGGAAGCACAGAGGTACTTAATTTTTTTCATCTAGGAGGACAATAGATACAATCTCGGTATTAATCCAAGGAATCAAGAAAACCCATTATTCGACCGTAGGAATCAGAATACAAAGACAACAACAATGTTCGCTATTTAGGAGGCTAAAAACATCACAACCGAGGAAAAGATGCATAGGAAACATAAAAATCGATGAAGAAACGCCAACCAAATGCCCAAGCCCCTAGTTGTTTCCCCTTGGCCTTATATATTCCATTTTACCAGGCCATCAAAAACCATCGTAATGTCATCATCATATGTACCATAATATACCACATCGCTATCGTCTGCCTTTTAGCAGCCTGTTCTCCCATTCTCCCAGATCCACATCTCTTCTCCGGGCACACACAAACACCTCTGGAACTCTCACGACTCCTTTCCCGGCCATGAGATTGTCCTTCACACTCCTATCCTCTTCTTGTAGCCTCCAGAACACCTCTTTGATCCAGTCTGCTGCTGCAAACCATTTCTCGGCACCTCCCATCACTACCTCATTAAACTTAATATATGCCACAGAATCCATAAACAGGCGTGTCAATGCAAAATCGCGAGATGCTACCCTAGAAGCATAGTACTTCCGGTAGTAATATAGCTCTACCAAGTGTTTTGCCCGCGAGTTGAGGTCCTGTTGCGAAGTTTCTGAATTTGGTGGCGGAGGTAGAGGTGGGGACGGCGGAGACGGCACGCAGTCTTCGAAGTCGGACCCCGGAGATTGAAATGCACACCCGTTGGCGGTAGCATTGGGGGATGTCAGATAGTCTACGCACCCAGGTGAGTGTGTCGGAGATGCAGGGGGGCTTGGCATGTCTGTACGGGGAGGCGGTTGAACTCCACTGAGAGACGTCCAGTCGTAGTAGTGGTGATTCCACACCTCGCCCTCGGAGACATTTCCTAGCTTTCCTAGGGATCTCGCAAATTCATTTCCTTCCCAGCCAAGGTCGTTGGGAAACCTTCCAGTAGCAACGAGTGGCATCACCGAAGCAAACTCCCAGTCTATAACCCCGGTAATCTTCAATGTCTTTTCATCAAAGAGAACATTACGAATTGCAAGATCGGAGTGGTGAATGCAAAGAGTGGATAGTTCTTCCGGCGGGGTGAATAGGGTTGTTAGCCCAGATAACAACTGCAGGAGCTCGCCAAACTCCTGAGGATTTGCTTTAGATGAACCGAGGTGAGAGGGTAATGACGAGTCTGAAGGTAGCTGCGACCAATTCCCAATGGCAGACAATGTTTCCCTCTCTATCCGCGCTTCCCAAAGGTCCGGTAATGTCGAAAATGGCCCAAGAAATGGTTCACGTAGTTTGTCTTCTTCTTCAGACCCAGATGGTACCGCAGCCATCTTTCCCACGTAGAACTCATTGTCACCATCTTCTCGTTGATAAATATATCCTAGTTCCGTGAATTCCGAAGGTTTTGAAAGCTCGGCCTGCACATTCGCTAGTTCCTTAATAACTTTCATCTTATCCTTTGAACTCAGCTTATAGAACCGCCCATTTTCAGACAGGTTCTTTCCTCTTACACACTCCCGAAGAACATACGGTGCACCAACGGGGTTATCAAACGTCAAATCCCATGCATAAATGCGGGGAATTGGAATGTTGTACAACGGTGAAGAGTAGAGGTACTGCATGGTGGCTATCTCTGAACTCTTGGCATCGGCAGAGAAGAATTGTGGGGGGGAATTCGAGACGGAAGCCGCACATGATGTCGAATCGGAAAATTGAAGTTCATATAATGAGTTGTGAGAGCCACGACCTGATCGAAACAGTCAGTACTCAGTACTTGAATTACTGAAAATGAAGCTATCGTCTTCAAAGTTTTTTATTCATGGATTGAGATAACCAGAAACGTAAAAGAGCCCCGCAGCATGTAAAACAAGGGCAGAAAACGAAAAAAAAAAACGACTGCACCAATGCCTTTTCTAGTGCAAAGAAAGAAGGCTGAACAGGGAATAAAATTGTACGCCCAAATAGCAAGAAGTGCTTTGCCTGACTTGGGGCTGCAAGGAAACATAAGATGTGGAGGCATCAAGAGACCCGAGGAACTGGTTCTCAAGACCCGGCCCACTTTAATGGTCTCAGGTTTCGTTTCCACAATCTTGACCCTCCAATCTCCCAGATGCCGCTGATATAGGTAGAGGAAGGGGAGGGATATATAAGTAGGTGTGGGGAAGTATGGTTAGGTACATACTTCCGACGTCGATCTGCAGCTGTGCAGTCAATGCCTGAAACATTCTTCCACCTGTCTCGAGATTCAACCATTACCATCACCACTATCATCACATGCGCCCGCCGGTGCAACTAGTTATCATGAAAGAGAAAGCCTCGTCTTCGAAACAACATAGCGCATAATTAAGTACATCCCACGACGATACAAAAATGTGATCGGAGCAAGAACGAAGCAAATTGTTATTAAAACGTCACAAAACTTACCTAGTTCGCTAATTCTCGTGCATTCCTCCTTCCCCAGACAACCCAAAGCGCACGAAATCAGGCCTTCCAGGCTTACCCAGTCACTCCGTAGCAGCCGTGGTATTGACAGACTCAATCTGCGTCCAGCTCGTCCGTTGCGTTGTGACGGCGACGTTGGGGTGGATGACGTCGTGGTGGTCCCGTGTAGTCGAGGTGAGGAAGGAGGTGAATGGGCATGGCAGCAGTCGTCGCGGTCTCGTCGTGAATGTAGCGGGGTAGTTTTCACTGCGCCAGTAGTGTTATCGTTGCTGCTCCCGCTCGACATCCTGCGTGATCCCGCTTTCGACACCCCGTCCCTGTTCCTGGTTCTTTGTTGGTATTGTCGCTCCTGAATTCCCGTCGGATAGGGGAATTCAGGGTTCATTTTCGATACTCGTTCTGGGCTTTGGTCGTGCTGCTGTTGTTGCTGTCTATCATATCGTTGACTGGTCATTTGAAGCTGCATTGGGTGCAGAAGAAAAATGACGAGAAACACTGCGCGGATATCCCTAATGAAGCGGAAGTGGAAGGGGATCGAGATATTGTAGAGATATCGAAAGAGGTATATATTGGGAGGCGCCGAATAGAGTAAAGGCCTTCTCAGTGTGTTGCAAGGGCAGTTCAGGTGTGTAGTCGGTAGTATACCGCGCTTCCAGATCTGTCTTTATGTATGGATCTCCGGCAGCAACCCGCAAGTGACGACGTAGAAAAATCGTACAGCACCAGTTAATTCTCACAAAAGGATGTGAGTGGATTGCCTTTAGTGTATGTACAACACCCGTACAGCGTTCCACGTTATCTGCTGCTGCGATGAGGGGCCACGCTGTCGGGTGGTTGGGGAGCAGAAATTCAGGATTGTACTCGAGTAGCCGTGAGATCTCTCTCTCGGTAGGCAGAGGGATACCTGTTGGAAGAAGGGCAGGGGTTGCAGTGGATATTGAGGTGGAAGAGAAGAGGGGGGGTGGTAGAGAAGTCCAAGGAGACGAATTTAGAGTGATCTACTTGGATACCATCACGAAGGTATAGTTACTTGCACGCTTAGGCGCGAGGAGAAGAACATCAACAGAGAAGGAGAAAGTCAAAATCTACTGCATCTGCCAAATACTCTGCAATATCTTTTTTCCTTCTTTTCTTGTGTTCGCTCTTCCTGGCCAACCAATCACACGGCGAGGCGAGGGTACTTGGGGAGGGTTATTTTCTTTTTGACTCCGTTCGTTCGCTCGTTAATGGCTCCGGAGCTTTTCATTTGCTGCACCTTTACGCACATCTGCTTGCTGGGGATGCTGGTGGATGATAAATGAAGAAAGAGGTTTCTCGCAGAGGCCGGGCTGCAAGTGCAAAAATCAACAATGGAGACCGATTAGAGTACATACTGTACAGCGGAGATAGGCTCGCTTTTCGCTTGTTTGGAGGAATTTCGCTCCTCGTCGAGACAGGACGTCCTGTTCCCCACCGCGCCCTACCACTAGGGTACACCACTACCTACAGCTCACCCACTACGTACAGATCCTACCTAGGTCCCCTCCGGAGTCCCGGTCACATCTCCACTGCACTCCACACCTCTTTTGAGACGCGTTTTCTGGCGGCGGAACTTGGAAGTTTGGTGTTGGGCAGCTTGGCTGGTTGGGTGCGATGGATGCACAGGGTGACGCGCATCGTTGGGCCTGGCGAATCAGAGCAGAGCACTCCACCTAGCGTATGCAACGGCGTGCACGAGCCACGTTTAGTTAAAGATATACCACTCAAGTTAGTACCACACGGCACACCTCACCCATCACATATATTATCGCGACGAACATCCTCATTCTGGTTACTAAGGAAGACTGCACTGCTGAAGGTTCGGTCACGACCACCATTCCCTGCGACTGTGGCGCCTTTAAACCCCGAGTCCAGCCGTGCTTTACAGCAGTTCCTGACCATTACGTTCAACCTGCACTTTATGCCTCCCATGTGACTGACGGTCAGAATGCGAGTGTTCGGGGCTGGGAGATAAGTACGAGGGGATGGCGCCAACCTGAAGCTCGTCGTTCACAGCGCGGATGCAGTGAGACCGGTATATGTGCTGGGAACATTTCCATCAATTCTCTACCATCAGCTCTAGAAGCGGCCCTTTTTTGCCTTCCTGGTTGCTGCGATGCTTTGCCGTCCAGTGGTATGCAGGTGCGCTGTACGAGCGGCGTCGATATGACGTAGCGAGGCGAATAAGCAGAGGAACACCGACACACTCAAAGTACTGTCCCTTGCTGCTCATGAAACACCAAATACTCGCCTAAGTTGCTCTACAGAAGGTTTTACCTGGGCTGAAACTGCTCGAAGTAGATCAAAGAAATATATCCGTCTCCCTGTGCTCGTTTTGAGCGAATTTCTTCCGTCTAAATCATGATACCTGCCCCGTATTGATGGTTGATTTGCAATTCCGAACCTCAACACAACGCCCACACTCGAGCTATACATCATATGCGCAGGGAATTCTTTTTTTTGCTCAACATCATCAGCAGCACAATCCCTTTAATTCACCGCAAATGGGAAGGTCATATGAACCTGTTTATCTCTGACCGCCCGTCGGCAATTTGGATCAGCGCGGCGCGCTAGAGTGACGGACGGTGACCTGCGGCCCAAGCGAAGGCTGTAGGCTTCCCCGCATTCTACCACACACACCGTCCCTACCCCTCTCTTCTCTCATCAGAGAAGCGCTCTCGAAGGTTATTGTTTTTTGTTGGAAGAGGAGAAAGACTTATCGTCACACAAAAGCGCACAAGGGTGGACGGACTGTGGTCATAAAATATGATTGTTGATGGTGGTGTGTGGCGATCAAAAAAATGCCACGCTACCGCCCCGCTTGTCCACCCGCTCGGGACTTTCTGAAAGCGCGTATGTATATGTATGCGAGTATGCACCCTCCGCACCTGCTATCTTCGTCTTCCCGTCTCCCGCTTCCATCTCTGTCCGGATCCTACCGACCGACCGTTTCTGTTATCCTCGCCATGCCATGCCATACTGCTAGTCATCATCTACTTGTTCGTCAGTGATCGGGCTGTGCGCTGGACCACCGAGGTGGTTGTACTACTCGGCACTTGTAGTGCACTCTGCAAGCGGGCTGCTGTTACCGGGGAGGAAGGAAGTTTCATGCATACTTGTTGTACTCTGCTGCAGTACTACTGTGACTATAAACGCCGCATGTAAGAGGCAAGGCCAAAACAGGGCGCCTCTCCGCACGCCATTGGAGCCAACCCCGTGTATGATATACCTAGTAACTCTGAGTACAGGTACCAATGGCGGCCGCACCGTGACAAGTCCGGCATATCAATCAACTACTAAGGATGTACTGTAAGCATTACTACTATACTCCGAGTTGATAGCTATAAAAGCTGCCCGGATACCCACACAACGTTATCTGGCGTCTAATCAGGCCACCCACTTAGTCGGCTAGTCCTCATTTCGGGGTGAGAATGATTAGTTGGTGTGTCATTCACGCAAATATTCCCCATATACATATACCCGGTCGAAGTCCAGTATCTTCCGGCGCATTGCAGCCAGCATTAAGAACGGGAGCGGAGAAATCACTCGTCTCACTCGCTTTCCTTCCTCCCTGTGCTACACAAATAGTTACCGACGTTATATACGTCGATAGATCGCTGACGAGATCTATCGTTCGGTACAACACGGCAGTGCTTCCGACTGCCTTCTTCGCTCTAGGATGCAAGAAAGTTGTGTTTGCATGTCTCGTCACGTCTATGTAACCTGGGAACAAGAGGAGATTAATGCAGGGTCGTTTCGTTCAGACAAATTTGCATGTACTATCTATCCTACAAGACAATGTATATACTGCTTTTGTGTGGAACTTTTTTACACAGCAGTAGTGAAAACGAGCTTCTTCGGATGAGGGATATCTCTGAGATTCTAATACAATTATTAAAGTTTGTATATTCTCTGCACATGCGGCTCGCTGCGGGTTGCGGATGGGTTCGTACAACCTCCCATGAATCTCGAACTTTTCTCACATCGCATCACATGCGGTCACTCACATGCAGGGTTGTTTCATCGCACATATTTTCGCCTTTTTTCCCCCACAACCCGGATCCACCGTCGGGGGCGGGGGACAGATCTCATTGTGTAGCGTCTCTAACCTGGGGCAACGCCGGTGCCGGTGTCTAGGTTGTGGGTACTTGAAAGGCAGGCAAACCCCATGCAAACGAGTGGTTCGCAATGCATATACTACGATACGACGACGACACGTCTTAGCAGACGTATGTACTTACTCTATGTAGTAATATATTGTATATTCGTCTACGTATCTCTGCTGGCTGGGGGACGGCAGCTTTCCCGAGAGGACGTGATGAACGCCTGGAGAATATCCCTAACTACTGCATCTAACTACTGCACTGTTAGAAAAAGTTTTTCTTCCAGCTAACATCTCCAATCGGTAAACGGGTGGAGATAGACGAGAGGCATAAGGGTTATGATAGTGGATAGTGGGTGAAAGTGGTATCGCGACTAAGCTCTGTAGAACAACCCGACGAGAATTACTGCCTGTAGCTTTCCGTTAATCAGTCCATCTATCTTTTCGCCAATATGCAGGGGGTTGAACCATAAGGATATATTTGATTTCCATAGCCACGCGCGGCCTTTCGGCAGAGAAAAGCTGAAGCTGAAGCCTTCGCGCCATCTTGATCCAGTATGATATTGCAACTATCCATCAGCCACATCACTATAACAATCATTCAAACACTAACTATTCTATCCGTATCTACCGGCGTGTGTCTATACTTAGCATCATCATCCATTTAAGCCATCAACATGCCATCGTCATCAGCCATCCATCATCATCCATTGTTTGAATCCCGCCCGCTTTCGCGCCTACATGTCACCAAGTACGATTAACTTTCCGCTGCTGTCCGCGATCGTGATCGAGCTCGATTATAATCCTTGGCCCCTGGCGTGTAAAAAAGATCATATCCCAAACGTAAACAGAAAATAAAAATAAAAAAATTTAGAACGCAACTGGCAATGCTGCAGCAGACATGCTACTGCATGATATGGGGGGACCCCCAACATGTATATATGTCCCCCCCCCGCCACCGTTCCTGCAAACGTTGAGATATATTTCACGCCCAAAGAAGTGCGATATGTTATACTTCAAACAAAGAGAAATGCGGCTGCAACGACGGAAAGAAAAATTGTTTGTTGTTTACCTATTGGCTCGGCCCCTTAGCCAGTGCAGTGGTTGAACAACGCATCGATAAGTATAGATACAACTCCTTCCTTCATCTTCTCACAACCTAGGGTTCTTTTTTATTTTTCTGCTCGTTTCCTCCTCCAGTAGGTTTTTTAGGCAACCAATTCGCCCCCGCCTACAAGGCGTGCAATCACGGTGGGCTCCGCGCTACCCGCACACGGAATTACATGTACGTTCAATGATGCTGTGGAGGTGGAGGTTGTGGAGGTTGTGGTTTGTTTGGTAGGCAGAGAGTTGTACAGACCGAGAGTAGCGGGATTTGATAGCGGGGGGACGTTTGAAGGGTGTGGTGAGGGGTGGTGAGCCAGTAACAAACGTCGGCTGATGCGTGCAATATATGTTGCAGCAGCTGGGAGACGTGAACAAGGAACATGTGATGTAACGTGAAGCCTAATGTGACGAACAACGGAGGAACAGAAATCCCAACAAGAAGAAAGGGCAACTAATGTGCTCAGTGCAAAGTGCAGAAGTTTTGTTGGAGAATGGATAATGGACACCCCTCTCTTCTCCGAGAATGGCCGCTCTATTGCAATTGCCTTCGTCTGTTTGTCATTTTATGTTTTTTCCCCCCGTCTCCTCCTCTCTGCTGCAAGCCTCAAATTTGATAATGCACCTCTCTAACGCATATTTAAACATTCACCTCCACAACTACATGCGGGTAATATTCCGGGCGCCCTCTCACGAAGGAGAGAAGGGCCCTGCATAAAGACGTGAGATATGGCGTGACCGAAAACGTCTAGGTTCCTAATCACCGACGTTCGTCCAGCTCTCCCCTATCCTACTATAATCCTACAGATGCTATCGAACCCGACTCTAAAAGCCGGAGACGTGCATACTTGATGCATACCGACGGTATTGTGCTCATACATTTACCCCGGAAATCTTTGAGCATCACTCCAACGCCTGACGCTCGACTCCCGACTCCCAGGACCTTAGGGGAAAGCATGATGATGACGACGATTATGATAAGTACACGGAGTAGATAAACTCGCATTGCTTTTCGGCGGTTACATGTGTACTACGACTTTGGGATTAGTTTTTGTACGGCAATTACCTTTTCTCTCTCTCTCTTTTAAATCTGCCGCAGAATATATGTCCACCAGCCAGCCGGGTGTCGGTGGGCGCGCGCGGGACTGCGGGGATCTTGTTGGAAAAATCCCATGCATAATTATATATTGACGTAATTATCAATATTTCACGACTTCCCTCTCTCTTCCGCGACTGGATAGTCCGTAAACCCGAGGTTAATTGAACCAGGGAGAACGTGGACGGTATGTTTCGATAGTCCCTTAGATTAATTGTCTCTGAACGACCTTCCCGACGGAGGCATATGGAAGATTAAGGAATGTTCTATGGCGTGGTAACCCCAGGATTCCCTGGATTTAGAAGTATAAATCCGATGGCGGGATATGGAGAAACAGTGAGCGAGTGATGCCCCATGCATACTGCGGTCCTTATCTACTCCTTGTCCCATCTCGTCACCAAAGTAGAGCTCATGGCCCTAAGAATTTAGAGTGATACAACTCGGGCCTACCCGGTTTTCTTGCCATCAACTGTCAAAATGAGCTAGAGTTGCGTGTTGGAGCGGGATCTTTAGTCGAAGCTTCAGCGATGGCTGAATATTAATTCCACACTGTTGACCCGAGGGTCAGTAAAGTGTGCAGGTGACCCGAAGGTGTGTTCTACACAATTTTCACCTCTCGGCCGAGAGTAATCATAAAGTATCACTCTCGAGGCCTTGAGACGGCTTGTACTGTGCAACACTACCAAAAACGCGCATACCCTCTAAAGAACCAGGTAAAGTGCGCGCCTAGGCGTGGGGGTCTCATGTTGACCACGGGTTTTCTTTACCACTCAAGTGAGTGATTACTTATGTTGGCACTGCATAGACGTATGGCAAATGAGATTGCCCATTTGTCTTATTGAATGAAGTACACATAGATCGACCTTTGGCATCCCAACACACGCTCACGAAGGACGGATTTGTTGCAATTTTCATTCAGGTACTGATCAGCGGGTGACGAATTTTCATTGGCCATTGTTGGCTTCGAGTTATAATCATACAGTATTCGGCCACTTGCGGCCATAAATACATACAAATTTCTCTTTACCATCCCCGCTGCTCGTGATGCAAACACCAGTCCAAGTCGTAGCCTCCCCACCCACTACCCTCATCCCTAAAACAAACACAACACAACAAAACACAACAAAACAAACGTACGTAACCAAACAAACAAAAACATACAAACATACAAACATAAATCTAGGCCTGTTGACTTCGAGTGGTAGTTAGTAGACTAGACAGTGCTGCTGTTGGTATTACTCGCCCACCTCTGGCTCAAGTTAATAGGATCTTCGCTGGTGGAAAACTGCAACAAATACACCTTTCATAAGCGTGTAAGGGGTACCTTTCATCTATCATGTGGAAGACTTATTTAGAAGTCAGTCGTTTGCTATAGTTGAGTGACTGTGTACGCCTCATACTGAATGATTCGGAGTTTTCTCGAATTAAACTGTTACTATATGATACTGAGATCGCCGAATTGACTCACAGGCTACGGACTCACAGTCGTAGACTCATCCACGAGTTTTCACTCGCCACCGCCACCGCCACTGGTATTTGCAATTATGAGCTTCCATGGACTTCCATGGTGTTCCAGGCTCTCATGTATATAAAGACAGAGCTTCTCCTTAGATAGTAGAATAGACTTAATCCGCTTCACATTCGTAACATAAACTTAGTCCAAAACTTGAACGAACGCTTCTCATGTTTGTCACTATCTGCTCTCGAATGAGAGTCTTCTCACCTACATCTTAAAGCGGCAATGGTGAAGTAGAGTCCACACCCCAAGGGCATTAAGTATGCAGGTGGTAGGACCCCAATAGTAATATAGCATGATCAGAGTATCATAGGTTCGCCAACGTCGACGGCTTATGAGCATATCAAGAGTTCTATCAGACAGACTGGTAGATTCCGAATGTACACGCAGAATAATGATACAGAGACCCCAAAGTAATGCAGCCGCCCAGGATGCAAAGAACGCCGGCCCCAATGTAAAAACAAGACTCCCAACCCCCAAAATACGCAGCTCACAAAATGGTTACAAGTAAAACAAGATAAACAAAAACAAAAACTATACAGAACAAAAACTATACACAAAGCAAACAAAAGTTGCACGGCCTTACGTATATCTCCCTCTCCGGCTGCCCATCTATTCCCACATGTTTTTCCCTCCAATCCCGTCCATTATTAACTCGGAAATAAACAGTAACACAAAACAGTAACACAAAACAGTAACACAAACAACAACACAAAGCAATAACACAACAAACAAAACACCATCACTAGAAAAGCACAAACTCCCACCCTTTCCCCGTTTCCTCCCTGTAATGTAAAGGATCTACTTCTTCTTAGCCCTCGCTATTCAAATTCCCACCTTTTCCAGATTCTTCTCACTTCAGCCCTATGGTGTAAAACACTACTTCTTGCCAGCTCTTGCCCTACTTGCAACTCTGGTAGACTTGCGCTGAGGTTCAGCAGAAACCTGGCGACCTCTTCCTCTCTTTGGGGCAACATCCACAACCTCCGCAACGGGTTCCGGAGCAGGAGTAACCGAGCCACGAAGCCTGCGGCCAGTCGAAGGAGCAGGCTGTTTGGCAGTCGCGGCCTTCCTTGGAGCAACAACTTCTATAACCTCTGCAACAGGTTCTGGGGCGGGGGTAACCGAGCCACGAAGCCTGCGGCTGGTCGGAGCAGCAGGCTGCTTGGCCGCCGCAGCCTTCCTCGGAACAATAACTTCCACAACTTCTGCAATGAGTTCTGGGGCAGGGGTAGCCGAGCCACGAAGCCTGCGGCCGGTCGGAGGAGCAGGTTGCTTGGCAGCTGCTGCCTTTCTCGTAGTTTTAGGCAGAAGCGCCACAGCTATCTTATCAAGATCTTCCTCCGGCTCTAGCGAATGCGCCTTTTCTGCGACTCTGGCGGATCTGCGTGCTGGTCCCACTGAGGTTTGGCGGCCTCTTCGCGTCTTGACACCATCCTCTGCAGCGGGGGCCTCGGGTTCGGGAGCAGAGACCTTCACTTTCTGGGGCGAGTTGACTACCGACGAAGCACTTTCATCCTCGGATTCCTCAGGTGCGTCCTTGCGTTTCCGGGAAGACGACTTGGGAACAGCAGGCGTTGCTTTACCACGACCACGGGCGTTTCCACGGCCACGACCCCTTGGTGTAAGAGCGGTCGAACGCGTCTTCTTGATTGGACTGGCGTTCGCCTTCTCGTCATCAAGCTCCGACTCCATAGCTTCAGCAGATGTTTTTCCACGGCCACGACTTCTGGTCATGCGTGCCTTCTTGACTGGACCGACGTCTACCTCCTCGCCATCGTCTTCCGGCTCGACAGCTTCCATCTTTCGTTTCCTCCCTTGCGAGATTGGCTTTAGATCCGGTGTTGGCTCTAGATCAGCCATTGGCTCTAGATCAGCCATTGGCTCTGGATCAGCTTTTGGCTCTGGATCGGGTGTTGGCTCTAATGTTGGCTCCGGGTCGAGTGATTCTACCTCGGGATCGGGCGTTGCTTGTCCACGGGCAGCAGTGGACGGAACAGCCTTTCCACGGTCACGTGTAGTAGTAGTGCGTTTTCCATGACCTCTCGGGGTAGGAGTGGACCCCCACAGTCTCTTCGGGAGACTAATCTTTATGGATTCCTCTTCCTCTTGTTCATTGTTTGAAGCCGGCTCCATCTTCCGTTTCTGCCCTTTTTGCATTGGCTTGGGTTCATCCGTCGGGGTGACTGAACGGGTGCGAAGAGATCTTGTTGGACGCTTAGACTGGTTCACCGAAGGATCAACTCCCAAGCTGAGGAGATCCCGGCTGAGAGCAATCTTAGGAGTAGCGCGTAGAAGGGACGTGTTCTTCGCTTCTGCAACAATTGGCGTATCATGCATTTTGACTGGTGTTGCTTCGGTAATTGAGATACCTACCGAAGATGTTGCCGGCGTAACGTCATCCCTCTGATCGAATGAAAAAGGCGCTGATGCATTGTCATCTTCGGTATCTGAAAGAGAAGCAACCATTTCGTCGTCCTGATCATGTTTTTCGTCATCCTGACTAGGCGAGGGAGAAGCAGGTTCGTTATCATTCCTACCAGGTGAAAGAGAGGCGGGCTTTTCGTCATTCTGCTCGGGAGAGAGAGGCGCAGACCCATAGTCGTCCACACTGGGCGAGATAAGAGCAGGCTTCTCATGACCCTGACTAGATGAGGAGGGGATATACACATCGTCCTCCCCACTAGGCAATAGAGCAGGAGGCTTGTCGTCATTCTGGCCAGGTAAAGGAGGAGTAAGATTCCCATCATCTTGACTAGGTAAGGGAGAAACAGGTTCATCTTCAATCCGTACAGATGATAGAGGAGCGGCCTTCTCGCGGACATTCCTTTCCTCCTGCTCCCGTTCCTCCTGTTCACGAATCGCTTGTTGTCTTTGTTCCTCCTCCCGCAACTGTTGAAACTCCAACTCTCTAGCAGTAATCTCATCAGCTGATCGGTCCCTAGATCCTCTGGTAGACTTTTCCGGAATCGAGGCTAACTCCTTGGTAAGGTATTTCTTCCTTAAGGCCACCCTGGCTTCTTGGTCCTGTTCTTGGGTGATTCCCTCCACTCGCTTGTCAGGCGAGGGAGGTGCATTCTCATAACTAAGCGAGAGACGAGCAGGCTTATCGTCATTCTGTTCAAGCAATGGTGAAGCAGGATTCTCATCTTCTTGACTAGGCAAGGGAGAAGCAGGCTTATCGTCAATAACATCAAGATAGTGTGGGGGCATGGCACCATTAGGATTCTCTCCATCAGACTCAGAGTCAGAGGACTCCTCATCCGAAGAACCTTCATCTTCAACATCACTTCCGGAAGCAATGATATAGCGATCGCTAAGGTCATTCCGGAGAGTCTGCTCACCCACATCCTCGTTGGCGCTGGACTCGCTTTTAGAGAGCTGATCTTCACCATCCCTATATCAAGATGTCAGCGAATAGATCATTCTCAATAACCAAAATTAATAGCTTACCAAATAGCCTGATTAACTGGACCTGAGACCACAACAGGCGGAGAACTTGTCTGAAGCATTTGTCGTTGGATGGCATCATTGATCTCATCAGCTTCAGTAGGTTCGGCATCATACTCTGTTGCCTCTCCGAACGTCTCCTCATAGATGTCCTCCTCAAATTTCTCAACTTCCTCCAAAACCGAATCATCCGCAAAGACTGTGGTTTTCTCCTGGACGAAAGTTCTATGAATTTTAACTTCCTCGGTAGTGTTTTGTTCTGAAAGAGCAATGGTAATGGCTTCATCGGCTGGAAGTTCCTCTTGTCCATTGTCTTCAGAGTCTGATCCCGATTCCGCTTCCAAACCAGATTCAGATCCCGAACCATCCGCATACTCCTCGTCGTCCGATTCGTCTTTGACATCCACACTACCAGCCGAAGCCTCTACCATTAGGACACCCTGGGACATGTCGGCGTGCGATTTAGACTCGTTCTGGACGCTGCTTTCAGCTCCGGTTTTGACTTCGGTGGTGACTTTAATAACCGAAGATTCTCTCTCTTGTCGAGCAAGTTGCTCGGGCGGTGGTGATTTATCTTTGGCTGCTTCTTGAACAACAACAGTCTCATCAAGTAACGCTTTATGGCCTGGCTGAGGGACGGTGTCCTTGGCAGCGCTAGGCGTGGATTCTCGAAGAGCGGCGTCGAGTTGCGCTTCCAGTGTAACAGTATCGTCAAACGACTCCTCCAAGATTGGGTGAGAAAACCTTGGGTAGTCATGAGCTTTTTCTGAAGAAAACTTTGGAAGAGCTAGATATGTTTTATCTTGTTCTCCCTGGGTGAGATCTGCAGTATTAAGGTCTTTGGTCTCCGGATCCACAACGGCTTCCTGCGTCAAGTCGCCGGCAGTGGTAATGAAAGATTCCTCCCCAAGGGTCGTTTCGCTAGCGACAGGAGCTTCGGTCTGAGGAGGGCTCTTAAGAACTTCGTTCTTAACTTGTTCTTTGGCGTTTTGGAAAGATTGATCCTCGTTGATCGTTACTTCATCGGCAACAGGAGCTTCAGTCTGAGAAGTACTCTCAAGGACATCGTCCTTAACTTGTTCCTTGGCATTCTGGAAAGATTGGTCCTCGTCAATCGTTACTTCGTCGGCAACAGGAGCTTCGGTCTGAGGAACGCTCTCAAGAACTTTGTCCTTAACTTGTCCCTTGGGGTTCTGGAAAGATTGTCCCTTATTGATCGTTACTTCGTCGATAGCTCGTTCTTCCCCTCCCTCCGACAGACCAGCCAGTGCTTCCTCTTCCGTGAGAGATCCTCCTTCATCATCTTCATATTCGTCGACAATGATCGTCTCACCGGCTGCCGGAAGTTTCGAACTATCTTGGATATGTTTCTGAATAGGAATAATCTCCTCCTGCTGAGCATCCATTACGGATTCATCATCACCTTCATATGATACTTCATCGACTTCGGTCTCTTCTTCCACAAAGGTATCTTCATTATCATAATCATATGTCGTTTCCACATCCTTGCCGGTTCCGTCATCGTCGGATGGCTCACCGACGCTAGAAGCAGCGTGATCGTAAAATGATGCCTCCTTGATGTGGACTAGTTTTTCGTCCGCTTCAGAACTACTTTCGTCTTCGCTGTCAGAGCTCAATAAGATCGGTGCATTGTTTCCGCCATTGTTGTTTTCACCCTCGTCCAGTTGAATAGTTGTCGTTCCGAAGAGGGAGTGATCAAACCCAGTCCATCCTTCCTCATACTCAACTTTCTCTTCAACAGGGCTAGCTACAGCAGTGGGCTGATTGGTAGAAGTCGGTGCATCCATAACAGTTGGTTCTTTCTCAACATCGGGTACCTGCTTGAGAAATGGTGGTTCGGTAACGTTGGGTTCGTCACCATCGTCGTCCACCTCCTCTTCCTCATCTTCTTCATCCCCTGGATCCTCATCTTCATCCGAATCCTCAATAATAATTGAATTCTCTGCTGAACTTTCCGCAAGATTGGACCGATCATCATCCCAGTCTGGGTAATCAATCTCAGCAGATTCAGCTCCACCGTCTTCATCTTCATCTTCATCGTTGGTATCTGCTTCATCATCATCTGAGTCAATAATAACGATGGGCTCATCCGTGAATACGGGCTCGTTTGTGGTTACGGACTCATTCGCGGGTGTGGGTTCAGTTGGGGTCTCAAGTTGTGACATTTCAGTTGTGTCTCCTTCGAAGAAGGAGTCGGAAAGTCCATAGGACCGACCTGGTCCAGGTGCAACGGGGTCTTCTTCTTCTATTTCCGAATCGTTGTCTCCTTCGTAGGATTCTCCACTGCTAAAATATTCTTCTTCCTCTCCACTCGACAATTCCACCACTTCTGGCTTCGTTGGAACATGAGGCAATTGAGCATAAGCAAACTAAATAGCAAACAATTAAGTTAACTACCAGACTTATTTGTGGCTTATAGGGTAATTACCTGCACGGGTTCTTGCGCCGGCGGAGTAGGGTTCGGTGCCTGAGCTGATACTTGAGGCCTTGCTGCTTGTCGGGCAGTTTCGACATCTGAGTCGAGTTCTGTGTCGATCTCAGTGGACTCTTCGATGAATCTAGACTCGCGTTCTAAATCCTCTGCTGCATGCTTCATAATTGCATCTCTTCGCACACGTTCTTGCTCCTCAGCAATTTTTTTAAGCTTTTCCTTCTCTAGCTCCTTAGCGTCCGCTCTCTTACTCTCTCTATTGGCTTGCAGAAGCTCCCTCATACCCTGGACTTTATCAGCCATAAAGGAGGATGTCTGTTGCAAACGACCGTCCCACGATTTTGAAGGTAGTGATTGAACAGATCCCGATGAAAACGGCGAGTTTGGACGGAAAACAGCTTTCCCTTTACTAGACGCTGTTGGTGTCGATTGCGCTACAGGCAGAGAACCAAATGCAGGATCTTCGCCCTCAAAAGATGGGTGATTCGAAACCTCCGAGGCTTGCGAACGGCCATTTCTGCTAGGTGTAGCAGGCTCAAAATTGCTAGTTGATTCAAAGCTTTTAGCTCTGCCGTCAATCTCTCTCTTGGCAACTCTTGCTTGAATTCTTGCCGCCAAAGCCGAAACCGGGGGTCTATTCTGTATTTTCTGCCTGATTCTTGCGGCAAAACCAGATGTGCGCGGGGGAGAAGACTGCTTTTCCACTCGAGTTGGAGTCGTACTCCCACCAAAACTCTGCGATGTTGCCTTTGTTGAAGTTGCTGTCGAGCTCAAAGGTCCTGACGTAGGAAATGAAGCACTGACATCAGGTCCTTTGCCCGTGATGTAACTGCGACTGTAACTACCACCGAATAGCTGAAGAGGTTCCTCAGGCTTCCTGTCGAGTTTGCCATCGTTGAAATAGAGAAAGGAATGTCTCGGGGCAGTCGATGGTGTAGGGCGCCCAAAACTTGTAAGTGGAGCTCGGTCTAGACCACCAGGAGTGGTCGGAGGTAGTTGTGGTGATGCTGGACGTTCTTGTGTTCGGTTAGGTAGAACATTCTTCAATTTGGTTATGCGCCTTGGAGGTGCAGGAGTCCTGAAAGGGCCTGTAATAGGTCTAGCATCGAGGTCTTGACGCGCCCGTTTCTTGGAACTGCTTCCGTCTTGCGCGACTGGACGCGAATGTGGAGTAGTTAGGTTAGGTGAAGTCGTCATCGGTGCGGAAGGTGTAGTCGGATTCATAGATGATGGAAAGGAGGTATTGCTATGGTTGTTGGGTGATCGGAATATAGTAGCCGGGGGCTCTCGGCTATTGTTCATATTATTGGTCGACATCTTGCGACGCGACTTTGAACTGTGTGATTGAATGTTAGAACTCGGGAAACGCGTCGGAACCGAGAGAGCAAGGATGAGCAATACCGGAGTGCGTAATGTCAGGGTTGCAATTCCTCTTGGGGCTCAAAGAGGCTCAACTGGAAAAAAAGTTGAAAGGAGCGACACCGAACGAATTCAAGTAGAGGGGTATCGATCGGATCGTAAAAGGGGTCGCTAAGATCGAGATCTCCGGTCGGGACCGAGAAGGAGATTATAACTGGCAGTCCCAAATGAAAACCGCGAGCAACGGAGAGGGTTTTGTGACCAAAGCAAAGAACTATATCAATAGATAATAGAACTCCCTAAGGTCGGTCGCTGGGGTTGCAAAATGTGTCGTTGAATCGAAAATCGGAGACGGGGGTGTTCGTGGAACGAAATTGTGGCCGTCGCGGATGATTCGATGGTGTGAAGGAGAAGAAGTCAGGACGGAGTCGATGTCTTTGAGTTTGATCGTAGGGCCGCGCTAGGCACTGCGCGCCGAATCTCATTGGCTCGCTTGGAGAAAAGATGACGTACAGACTGTAATAAGGCACGGACCACCGCGAAACCTCAACGCAACGCGTTCACGCAAGAGATGCACTCTCTTCCTCTGCGCAGTCAACCGCCAAAGCTTCCAGCCTTATCATAGGCTTTCGGGCACTCGCCCCCGGGCTATACTTACGAAGCTATGGGATGAAAGTCATGAAATGAAACCAGTCCGTTTGCTGCATCTATATCAATATGCGATGACTGGCGGAATCAAGAGAATGAGAATGAGTGGCTAGTATCCCCTTCAAACCAGGCACTCTTCAGCATTACACTAAGCGGATATCCATGAACCTCAAAGGCTTCGGGTTCGTCCTTGAGGCCTGAAAGCTGTAACTTATGCAGTGATTATAACAGGGTCTACCCAATAACTTGTCTTGGGCAACAAACGAATATGATCACGAACCCGCACGTACTCGTAAACCATCCGAATCCCTTGGCATACCGAGAACAAACATCGTATAATTTCTCCGCTCTTATAAAGTCCATTGCATCATTCCCAACACCCAGTACAGTGCCTCCCAACTATTCCCAGAGTACATAAGAAGCGAACACCCTGCCATTGGAACCTTCAAATCACTAAGCACATCCAAAAACCTTAACTATAATCCCATCCGCGCCCTCCCTCAAATCCCTCTGGATTGCACGCCTCGCCAACCCCCTGCTGGTAACTCCTCCGGTCGCCGAACGACGGTGCTGGGCTGGCCGGTCTCGGAACGGGCGGTAGAGACATCCGCTGAACTTAGCAGCGCAGGAGGTGAGCATAGTTTTGTGTGCGACCCCAGCTTCGATGAGGCCCTGTTTGATTGCGAAGACACGGCCGTCGTTCATATCGCTCAGCACTACCTGCCAAAGCATAGTCCACCGCCGTTTCCACGATTCGCTTGCAGCTCTTCTCCTAGTTCAGTGTTCCGTCACCATTGATAATATCGCAATGGCCGTGAGAAGTGTATTCGCAAAGGCACACATCGGTCATGAGAAATATCTGGGGGAAAGCCTTCTTGATTGCCTAGATTGCGAGGACTACGGGTCCATCTGCGGCAGAAGCTTTGTGAGCCGACGGGTCTTGAGCGGTGGGAGCAAGTGGAACACCGAAGAGGATGATGGAGCGGAGGCCAAGTGCAACGAGAGGCTCGAGGATGATGGTAACCGCCTTAGAAGGTGGAAGAGATTTGAGTGTCGGACGGCATTGTTGAGGTGATTTGATGGAAATGGCTCGATAGGAAATGAGAGAACTATATAACAAAGCTGAAAAATTCCACCATACTGTGCTAAGACTGTCTTCTAGGTCGAGATCTGCCAGTTCTCGAGGCGATCACAGAATCACTCAGCATCTGAAACAGTACCATGCAACTCGTGCTTCATAATCTAAGACAGGTACAAAATAGACGTAAAGGAAAAAGACAAATCCCAACACCGTCTCCATCTAAGCAAAACTCCACATAGGTTTCGTAATATCGGAATCTTAGATGTTTGGGTGATTATTCGTCCTCCCCAAGCTCCTCGCTCATGACCTTCTCCAGAGCAGTCTCCCATGCCCTAGAGGCTTTTAACTTTTTTATCTTCTGTATCATCTTCTCCACCTCAGCGTCATCAACATACTCGCTCACGAACCCTTTCTCTTCGACGATAACTCCCCATTCGTGGCAAACATTTCCATACATGATATCAGCCAGCCACTGTTTAATCTGCTTGGTGTATGTACCATCTCCACCAGACTTGGCCGGAAAGATATCCTTGCCTCTAAAGTGGATCTCTGTCACGGGTGCAACAAAATACGCAGTTCCTGCAGCGAACGCTTCGATCAAACGACCTTCATCATGAGCCGAAGCCAAATCCGCCATAGTATATCTCCTCTCTACAATTTCAATTTCATTTGACAGACGCTCACGAGAAAGCTCCAATACAGATCTTCTAGTGACACCATCAAGGATGATTTTGTCGTCGAGGGGCGCGGTGATCAACTCCAGCTTGCCTGAGACCTTGGACCGAATGATGCAGAAAAAGTTTGAAGCGCCAGCCTCAGTGACAAATGTCTCCTTTGCGAAAAGCCAGAGTATTTGGTCATATCCACGGAGTTGCGCCTCCTTCTGGGCCATCAAGGAAGGGCCATAGTTGGCACCAACCTTCGCAAAACCAAATCCTCCCGGCCATGCGCGAATACTATCTTCCGAGCTTGCGAGAAGCTTCATTGGGTTGTCGAGCTTGGGGAAAAGCGCCATGACAATGTAGAGCATAGCCTCACGGGGTTTTTGGACACCCAACGCTCGGCCGGTTCCAATTATAGTTGGGCGAATATAAATGAACGTTCCCGGCTCCGGAAGCCATTTCTCGGCATCGACAGCGAGAAGGGCTTTCACCAGTTCTTCAATTGTGTGAGGAGGGAAGGTCGGACATGCAATTCGTGTGGACGAGAGCAACAGGCGCGCAGCGTTGCAGGATGGGCGGAACAACCGCACATTGCCATCATACCCCCGGTACGCCTTTAGTCCCTCGAAGCATTCAGTGGCATAGTGGAGACAGGACGCTGTGGGCCAGAGGTGCATACGTGTGTATGGTCCCAATTCGGGTGCATGCCAACCAACGGTGTCGGTCCACCGTGCGGTAATCATGTGGTCGGTAGTTGCATCGGCCTTCCCCCATTGAGTTGATTCCGGACGGGAGTAGACCTTTGGAGAGGTAGTGATAGTGGTTTTGAGCTTCGAAGGGTCTAGCTCGGTGAGGGCTGGGGCAAGGCCGATAGGCTTTGCGGGAGCTGAGGAACCAGTAACATTGGACTTGGAAAGAGATTTGTTAACTGCTGTTGTGGTGAGATCTGCGAGGGAGCTTGGAGGTGCCATTGTTGCGGCGTTGGATGGTATAGTTGGTATATTCGGTTCGATATGAAGGGAGTGAGTCAAGGAGAAGGAGGGGTTCAAGGGGAGAGAATCACCTCTTATAACCTTACCTAGCTCAGTCCAGAGCCTTCTTCTTGCACTCTCCTTCTGCGCTTGATCTGCTGGCTAGCTGGTTTTCAGCCCTGTAATTAAATTCATCCAATTCAGGCAATATCAGATAGGTACTCGGAAGCTTCCATGCCCCCACCAAAGGCTCCGATTCTACGTCGGAGTCATCGATGCCGATGGGGAAGCCCGAAGAACAAGAACTGGAATTTTTCAGCAAAACCAGCCTCTCCTCTGCGTTTTGTTTGCATGTCGAGTACCTTGCACTAAAGTTGATGTTGTCGAATGTTCGAAAGAAAGATCGGGCTGCATCCCAAGTGACCGTATATAGCCGCCACTACCCGGTTCCTGACGACTAACCTATGACGGTGAGCTCGTTGCCGCATAGCTCTTGAGAATTAACTTGAATATCTGGTGCGGCTTGAGCTAGGTACGATTGCAATGGCTCCATAAACTGACATTGGAGTTCCGCTGCAAGCCATTTATACGCGACTATCACTTAGTCACGCCGCACCAAGCCGCTGCATGCACATGACAAGGTCATCTGGGGCCTGCTTTTCCCAAAATCTACAACTGCTTTAGGTTTTGAAATGTTAGTGGGATTTCTGGATTGGTGATGGAACTCGCTTAGCTGGAGTAACACTGAGACATATCAGCATCTCGGAGAGATGCAGTTCATCGCGTGCGTCATAGTGCTCGGGTTATTGCATATACGACTCTTGAGTTTAATTCCGCCCGCAAAAAATTTCCCAATGGACACCATTCGTGAGACAATTTAGGGGCTGCCGTATCCAATCCTGTCAGACTCGATAAGGTGCATAGAGATAAACAGAAGTATATTAGGGTTAGGGCCTGGCATTACCGCGACCAGAATACAGACACCTTTTTCATTCCCCAAATCCTGCTAGCAACTGATTTTGAATGCTACTCCCGCTTTGGACACGAGAGGTTCAAGGTTACAGGAAGCTTTTTGACGGGGTTAAGGTATATTAAATCGCCACCCCTAAAGTTCTGCTTCCCCAGCTTCTACACCAGGAACGGAGAAATATTAACCCGTATACTAAAAGAAGATGAACAATATTAATATTAGAAGTAAAAACAATGCGGATTAAATAGTGTGGCCGTTAAGATAGGTAGGGGTTGCTGCTTAGGAGTCATAGAACGAAAAGGTGAGGGTCTCCTTCGAATACATGTACATCAGCATTTCCCCACATGCAAGTTGTCAAGAACAAGCAGCTTCTATGGAGAGAGGCATGGTGAGAGTCGTCATAGCGAAGAACGTTCAACTAGGTCAAATCAAAGCCAAGAGATCGATACGAGTAGAGAAGTCTGTCAGACTAAGATATGAGCTCGAATCCCACGTTCATTCTCCGCAGTTAATGCTGTGTCGACAATTTTGCTCGGGGAGTGGAGCACACCACGGGATTACCAATAAGGACTTCATACAATTCTGCTTGGTTTCTTCAGGCATTTCCCATGTTACTCGATAAGTGCCTAGGTAGTCTAAGTGGGATCCCTCTTCAAGGTTTCTAGATCTGCTCTCCTATTCCAAGTAACCCATTTCCAATCACATCATGAACATGAAGGTTAACGGTATGCGGTCCAAATTCCAAATTCTTAAGATATACTCTCAGCGGCTCAATAAAAAAAAAAGCTTCTTTTCGTCAGCTGGCACCAACTAGGACCTTTTCTTTCTTCCCAGTCACCACGATATCACTCGCAGCTTCCACATCACCCGAACGATCGTGATGCACTTTCCGAAGAATGCTTCTGGAGCAACAATATAGCGGTCTGTGAGTTAAGTAGTAGCAGATTTTTTTATCCGCCTAGAATTAAAGGCCAATTTCCCTACCCAGTCGTTTGAGTCAAACTTAATCGAATTGAAGCCTCTTTTCCAAAAAAGTTTAATACATTGTATCATCTAATACTACGACAACATACAATGCACTCCGACCTCGCTCCACCTCTCACTCCCCGGCGGTGAAGATGAGCGCCGACCTCCGGGCAATGTTCTCTCCCATCCCAGACCCAACAGCGGAGGAGCAACAATATGCTGCCGAGATTACTCGTAACTCCTCCATTATATTCATTACAAGCAGCAAGCTAATACGAGCTCTAGGGAACTGCCTCTTCCTCTTCCCCGAGTTGACGGGCGTAGTCATAATCACCAACAACCTCACCACCTCACAGGGGATCGAGCAAACCGCCTACATCCTCGACGCCAATCCAACCTACCCCGTTGGACCACCCACAGCACCACGGTTCCCTCCACCACCTCCTCCGCTAACACTATTTCTCCTCCCACCTCCCTCACCAATATGGGATCTCTTCACGCCCCTCGACATGGGCCCACTTCTCGACCACCCAACCACCCCAAAATACAGTAACTCCCCACCGCAACCTGTCGAGCCGTCTCTCCCATCACCAGTCCACCTCCCTTCCCGCCCCCCACCGAAGCTAAAATACCCCCACCAAAAGCCTTCGCACCTGCAACTTCCCTGCCAGTCCATTCACAGAGTCCTGCTCTCGTTCACATCCCCACCGGGGAGCAGTCTGCAGGGGATGGTCTCCAAGACCACCCAGATGCTCCGCGAGAAGCTGGGTGCATTTGAGGGCTACGCAGAAGGGAGGGGGTGGGGGTGGTGTTCGTGTCCGCGGGGGTGGCACAAGGAGGTGTATTTTACTGAGGCGGAGACGGAGGGGATTCGCAAGAGGTGTAGACGGCGGACAGACTCAGATTATGGAACGACGGGTGGAGGGGCGGAGTTTGTAGAGGAGTATGATGTGAAGAGTGGTCTGGGGTATAGCAATTGGTTGGGCGTCGTGGTGGATCAGGGCGAGGTTGTGTACCCGGTTTTGGGTGCGTTTGGGGGATGGGGAAACGGGGTAGTACTTAATGGTGCTGAACTAGTGTGACTACGGTGAAAGAGTGCTCGGTACATATTATTTACTTAAGTAGTTTATAATTGAGTGGGTGGGAGATGGAATCAAGAAAAATGTTGCAACTTCATAGTATATCATCCGTTGGGATAATATGATTGAAATTTGCCTAATAGCTGTTTATTCTCACGGAATATAAAATACACGCACAGGTATAACTGCTACTGAACTAGCACCCTTCCCACTGCATATCATACTCTACCGAATGTCAAGACCCTGACGAAATTCTGGCTAGTAGTAATCCATTTCGGTAGTGGGATATGGTACAAGTCAGTATCGAGAAGCTGTATATGTTGGGTATAAACTCCGGAAAGAACTGCCATAAAGTGTTCCAATTCCACCAGAATGACGGTAGGGCTGATGTCAGCCAGGCCAGCAAACCCTTACACCACACCCGCTGCCATCCGGACCATTTCACGGAGACACAGTCTATCACATCGAAGGTTTCACATCGCAGATAGTTACTCGCCAAATTCTGATTCCGCCCTGACGAATTGCAATTGACGCCCCCACCCGTCCTGTCCGCATATCCATGTAATAAGAAAATGGCCGAGCAGGTAACAAGACGCCTTTTACAACACAGCCAGATAGAAAACAGCCTTTATTCGATCCATCCCATTGTATAATGTTTTAATTCGCGCTATCCCATTCCAACCTACCCCTTCCCGACACCTCTACGACGACCACTTCTGGACAACGACAGCATTGATCAATCCAGCGTCCTTGATTGTCTGCCCCATCTCCTTCAACTCTTTATTTGGAAAAGTGGTCTGCAAAACGTAACTTCTATTCCGGCTGCCAGGGCTGGAAGCGTTCACAAAGTTATACAGATCTCCGATAGTGTGACTGTGGTTGAACCTCGAGATTAGTCTGGTTCCATCTCCTAGTCGGATTTGAAGACTCGTCGTAGGCGCCGAAGAGTCGATGTTGACACTTGCACCAGCTGGCTGGGATGCTGCAGCTGAGGAAGCAGCGGGCGGTGCAGCAGGAGCAGCAGCTGCGGCCAACGATTCCCCCGGAGTCAAAGAACCGAGCCTCTGTCCCTGGCCACTGAAAGGAACAAACTTCTTCTTGGGGGCGACATAGTCCTCATCCAGGCGTTTGAACACACTGACATCAGCAGGCTGGCCAGGTGCGACGTTCATCACGCTCATCGGAGCGCGACCGTTCTCAATGGCTTGCAAAATCTCGCGGTTCGCAGGGTCGTCATAACGCATCAAAGGACCATCTTCAACACTAAATCCATTGCGCCAGAAGGTAAGGGTGCGGGTAACATTTTCGCGAGGAGGTGGAGCAGCGGCACTGGGGTCAGGAATAGTGACTGATTCGGTGATGTCGCTTCCGAGAGTATGACCAGAGCCAGAGAATCGGGTTGGGGGCGCGGTTTGTTGTTCCTCGTCTTGTTTGCGACGTTGTCCACCTCTAAGCAATCATTAGCGGTGCAATGCGGTGGGTAGGAAGGGTCTTCACTCGGCAGCTCGCTTGAGGATATCCTGAATCAAATTTCCATGACTAGCAGCATTTGGATCGCCGGGATCTTGCACTGCGAGGCCACTGTATGACATGTCAGCAGCTGTAACGGTGGTACATGATCGGCATTGAATAGCGCTTACGATTTCTCTCCACCAGCAAATAAATCTCGCTTTTTCTTCTTCTCATCCTCTTCTTCTGAGTCGTCATCGCGGGAACCTAAATCGCCGAGAGTTCGGACCCTTGCGCTGGGACTACACCAGATGTTTGTTAGTAGTAAATAAGCCGTGGTGGGTGAGAAATTTGTAGTTACCCAGACTGGGTTTTTGCCTTCGGCTTCGCCGCACTTGAGGCACTGGAGGATGGGGTAGCAGCTGGTCGCGTAGATGAACCAGGCGTATAGAGGTCATCATCATCCTCTTCTACAGGGCCTGCTTCGTCCATTTCTTCATTCTCGAAAAATTGCTCGGTCGCGATCTGAACTCTAAAGTTAGACTTTTATCTCAGAGAGGGCAAATCGGTTCCGACGAGCGATGCGGGGGTGCAAGGCTGGGTGTGAGGCTAGACACTCACCTGGAAATTCCAGCCAGAAGCTTCAAGGAAGTGACGACCCTAATAGAACCTAAGTCAATAAAGAGCTCTGAATATCGGGAGAGAGTCAAGCCCGGAATAGAGAGCTCGAATACAGAAAAACAAGTTAACGAACCGCCTGTGGACTAGCTCCAGTGATGTTGCAGAAGCTCTGGATGAGCACGTCGTGATTATCGGCCATGGTGGTGGATTCTCAGCGGTTTGAATACAAGCTGATAGAGGTTCCGATATATATAGGGAGAGCTGAGTAGCTCGTTGGGAGATGAGTTGTGATGAAATTGATGGGCGGAGTGTTTGTTTGTGGTTGGCTGGATGAGTGATTGCTGAGCTGCAGAAGGTGAAAGAGCTTCAAAACCAGGCCGGATATGGTATGCGGCTAATAAATCCTGCCAAGCGTTGCACGTGATGCGGAACGTCAAAAGTTTTGAGTTGACATCGGACTTTTTCAAGTGCTTATTCGGACGACGACCTTTAACTTGGATAGAGAAAGCGATGCTGGCCTCCAGAATTTTGCGGCGGAGTGCTCTCCCAACTACACTTCGGCCTTTCACAAACCTCAAGGCCAGAGCTCTGCACATCTCTTCCGGTTCTCAGGTCTGTAGCTCTCGGGCCGGTCTGGAGGCAATATGCCGCTGATACAACGACTTTCAGTTTCGACCAGCATCTATTGCTCTACGACGGATACAATTGGTGCCCTCACTTACCCCCATCCGCTTCAATTCCAACGCTGCGCCATCCTCCACCACTCCTCCACCTTTGAGTACTAGTACTAGCTTCCTGGATCCTCTCACTCTCGATACCCCAACCAATGCTCTTTCCTCCGCTGCCGATGCCGTCCAACCAGGCACTATGGGCTACCTCCATTCTCTAGGTATTGACTTTGGCTGGGGATCAACCACTGTGATCCAGACGCTCCTCGAGTCAATACATGTATACGGTGGTCTTCCATGGTGGGGTGCAATCATGGCCTCGGTCCTACTCGTCCGATCAATCCAATTCCCCTTTTACTGCAAGATGTCATCCAACACAGCGCGGATGAAGGAAGCCAACCCCCTCCTCGCTCCGATCACCAAGAAAATGCAGGACGCACAGAAACGTGGCGACACGACCGAAATGCTACGGTTGCGGCAGGAGATGCAGCACATGCTTAAGCTCGCTGGTGTGGATCGCCGCTGGCTAATTTTCCCGATCACCCAGATCCCGATATTCTACGGCTTCTATAAGACACTCACCGAAATGGCGGCGATAAAGGTCCCGGCACTCACTACCGATGGACTAGGGTGGTTCACGGATTTATCAGTGGCAGATCCAACCTACGTTCTCCCCGCGGTTGCTTCCGCCTTAATAGGATTGCAAATCCATTTTGGAGGAGAGTCCGGTGCAACCAGTATGGCAAGGAGCGTAAAGACTGCGTTAACGATTGGTCTGCCGGCGCTCTCGTTTTTTATTTCCTCTGGATGGCCGGCTGCTCTAGGATTTTACCTTCTTACCAGTACCGCGTTTGGAGTGCTGCAGACTTCCCTACTCAAGAACGAACGTTTCCGTGAAGTTTATGGACTATACCCAATGTCAGATGAGGGCTCCAAGAATCCCATACAAATTAAAAGCGGGATTAATGCATTGAATGTCGCCTCCCCTGCCGTAGTGCCGGGGAAGGTTATTGATGCGACCCCGAAGAAGCAAATTGGCGCTGCTGGTGGGTTGTTGGATAAATTGACAGGGGGTCAGGATGAGGAAGGCTCGGTATGGAGTATAAGAAAACTTAAGGAAACGGTTCGTATTTTTATCGGTGCACTGAGTCATCTGCTAACGAAATGAGTAGTCCAAAGAGAAGCAGAAGGAATCCATACACAAGAAATATGAAGAACGACGAAAGCAGAGGATAGAAGAAGAGAAGAAGGCGCAGCAGCTGGAGAGAGAGAAAAGGAATAGAATGAAACAGAAGTAAGCTCGAGTGTTCGGGAAAACTGTATATAGACTGGATATTCTGTATTATAAAGTATTATGATGAGTGCATCAGGTGTTTTCTGATGTCTATTCTGGTTTATGTATAGAAGCAATTTTCTTTTGGAAAGACAATGCGCCTATGAATAAACAATAGCTTGGTATTCCATGTATTGCTCAAAATGACACCCCGTCGATTCCACCATAATCATAATCAATCACGTCTCGCGACGCAGAATCGCCTTCTCCATCCCTGCAAATAATTCGCGAACCTGATTCACTCCAAACTAGTCAGATCCTCCAAGCCTCCCGCGGCCGAGAACCCTCTTCCGTTGCTGTCATGGTCGCGAACCTCAACCCCAGGCCCTGCAGGTCTACTCTGCGCCTGAAGTCTGCTCTCCGGGAAAACCTACACCAGCATTAGCAACCGTATCACGCTTACACACTCCCATTCACCTACCCGCTGAGTACCCCATCCCCATCTAAACGCAAGCTCGTGAGCAAAGAGCTCGCCGAAGCCGAGCATGAGGCCGTTGATGAACGGGAGGACGAGGTTTATAGCGGCGGTGCGGAGGAGCGTTATTGCTGTGGGCGGCTTGTAGAGAATCAACGGGGACGCGGGGCGGTCATCGGGGTTGGCGGAAGGCGATCTTTTTGGCGATTCCATGATGTTTCTGAAGATGGATTGGTTGGGGAGATAGAGATGTGGAAAAACGCGTGGATATGCCGTTTGTGGGTTGACGTGGTGGTGAGCGTTGGTTGGTTGGTTTGGTGGGGTGCAGAGTGACGTACTGGGTTGGACGGAAAACGGAAACATATGTGAGCACTCGAAGTCTGAAACAACTACTACGACAAGAGCTTGAGGGGCGGGAATAGAGATGGATCACAACTGCCCACTCCGTTGAATTCTTGCTTGGATTAATCCGAATATTATATGCGCTTCGCTTTGTGGCGGGCCATTCGCCCATGTTAACACGCCACTAGAGTAATCCCGCTGCTCAACAACAAAACACCTCGAAGGTGCCACCACTTAACCCACACTACCCCTCTAACAACAACAAACTGTTTTCAACACAACAGTCCAAATTCCCACTATATCTCAACATGTCTACTCCCACTTCACCTTCATCTGGAGGCCCTTCTGACTCCAAAGACACCGCCCCACCAAAGCGCGAGCCTTTCTTCGACACAGTCCGCCGCATCAGCGACCTACAATTCTCGGCCCTCCTGCACTCTCTAATCGGCCTTCCAAGCTCTCTCTCCCCGCCCTCCACATCGGGCTGGATCATCGACGACGACCTCGCAGACCCTGAGCACCCGTCACCGAGACCCCACCGCTCCGGATCCGACTCGATTATCAATGAAGTCCACAAGTTGCGCGACAACGACGACGACGATGACGGAAAGAATGGCGGTGTGAGGAGCTTCCACAGCAGCACGACTAGCACGGGGTCCGCGGGGGAGAGCAGTGCAGGGAAGAAGGAGATGATGGCGCCCGGAGAGTTCTTTGGGTTTCCATCGCCATTCGATGTGTTTAGAGCATTTGAGCAGGCGCATGGGGTGATTTTCAGGTCGCTGCTGTCAGAGGCAAATACCCCCGCTCTTCCTCCTGTTACACCCGAGAATACAACCACAACCCCAAGCACGGAGCTTGATTACTACTCCTTCTTTGAGCGCCAGTTCCGGCAACAATCGCCGCCACGCCACGATCCCAGCCAGCCACGACGGCTTGTGGAGTCGTATTCGGAGGTGCGATCGGTTACTGGTCCGGACGGGGTTACAACGACGCGGCGGGTGGAGGTGAAGAAATATGCGGATGGGTCAGAAGAGAGGAGGGAGAGAGAGGGTGTTGTGTTGCCAGATACCTCCACTGCTGGCAATCCAAGGATCACCGAGATTTAAGGGTGCTATTGGGGCGGTTCTCTGCTTTTGGTGTTATCATTGGCGTTTTATTGTTTCCTCGTACTACACATGTTATGAGTTTTGCTTTTCGGGAGTTTTATGTGGTTGCGAATTTTTTTCCGGCTGGGCTGGAGGTGGGCTAGTGGATGGAATGGGACTTAAGGTTATGGGATACGTACTTACATATGATTTAATGAATTCCTTTTAACTGGGAACGCTCTGATACGAATCTATTGCGTTCAATTCCTTTCGGCTAGAGATGGTGAGTGAGCTGTGGACAGCGTTGTGCTGATATGAAAGTTACTCGTCCTTCATCATTTGATATCATGCCTGGACCACCCAGATTCGAAGCCGGACTCCCTGGGTCCATAAAACGGCTACTTCCACACCACACATTCCGTCCTCAACTCCAAAGACCACCCGGTCATAAACACATCACTTTCAATAATGGGGATTCCACACTGTCAAACAGCTCCATCGCAGTACGACAATTTTGTTTCCAAGATACTGGCGATGGCGATCCCCATGATAGGACAAAATTTTCTTTATCATGCCCAATAATAGTTGGTCGTTGATGTCCTCGTGTGTTGGCTGCGTGGCTAACTGTGCCCACTGATATCAACCATCGATCTCGTCCTGCAGTGCGGGTACGGCCAACAACATACTCACTAAAAACGCTCTGCGCCCCCCACACACTTAATTCCACGAAGGTGCTCCGGATTTCCCCAAGTCGCGGGTGGGCCACCATGCACGTATCATCCATCCTACCTCAGTAAAAACAGCGCCGCCTCGCAACTTAAATGGAGTTGTAGTAAGGTTGTCTTCGGCCATCAACAACCAGGGTTGCACTTTTCCATGTAGGGTTTACCATCCATAAGTGCTGATGGAAAGCTGTCGTGATGGTAAAGTCAGGTTTAAAGGTTTCCGACAAGAAAGGATCTCAAGTAGATGCTAAACTGCTATTGAAAAGCCAGCACTCGAAGGTAGAGTCATCACTCGAACTGCCACCGACATCGATATCTCTTAACACCCACTGCCGAGTGGGTCTAATGAAATTGGAAGACCGGACTAGGCTCGTACACTCCATCCATTTCAATTTTTCATGCAGTTGCGCTGAATGCGTGAAAGTCGCCAGTGGATGTGCAAACAAAAGTGCTTGTTTCTAGAGTCAGGAAATAAGAAGGCTTCAGAAGCCGAAGCGGATAGGATATTGAACTGTTTCACCCTCGATGGAGGATGGGTAATCCCCGTAATTAAAGAGGACCTGGCTGCTTAGACTCTTAAGCTTAATCCTGCTGTTAACCCTAATATAATTGTCGGACATACAAACCTCATCGCCTCTCTTACCTCTCCAATCTTTCATCGTTCATTAACATTACACCTTTACCTCAAAACCTCTCGACTGAAGCACTATCCCTCTGTCAACTAACCCACTCCGAAACACGAACTTAAACATACGCAGGCAGGTATACAGAGCGGAAGACGGTGATTCTTTGAGGGGTAAAAATATTTCCCTATTACTTACAACGAATGAAAGTTAATTGTTTTCAAGCCCTCAGAAAAGGGAGTTTTGATAATCGATGCGTCTTCCTCAACCTCACATATAGTGTTGGGCATGAGGCGAGATATCTCAGGATTGGGCGCATTGCATGGAGGATAACACCCCAGCAAACAGATTGGCATTGTTCCATCAGACAGATATCGACAGGACTACCATGCAGTGGGTAAGTGGCAATGGGCATGCTTGGTGCTCTCGTTCCCAGATTTTCTCATCGCTCCTAAGCTCGCTCCTCAAAACGGCTGGTTTTCGAACGTATATGCTTAGTAGTAGTAGTTGAAAATAAAAAAAATACTTTATATATTAGTAAAGTCAGACCAAACAACCTTGCACCAGGCCTTTTCGCAGATCTTCATCCCTTCAGCCTAGGCTATTTACACTGTAATCTATCACTGACTTGGGATAGATGAATTTTACCCATCGCCTATCAGTCTTGCCCAAGATTGTCATTTAAGAGCAATTCAGTGACAATAAGGTGCTATCATTATGTAGTTAAAGCAAACAAAAACACAGCAGACTCTTTACTCGAGCCATCTAATCCTGACCCTGTCTTACCCCCCCCATCTCTCCCTGTAGATCCCTCCCCTTCATCCTTCTTTCAATCACTACAAAGACGGACATTCCAGGTCACTCGAAACCCTCCCAAAAAATCCCAGGATTTTATTTTTAACCCACCTTTCCTCCTTATCCGGGCTTACATAGCCCTGTCTTACCCGGCGGTTTGCAGGGCGCCGCGCGTGGTCTTGGTTGTTGTTGTTGTTTATTCATACTGTATGCACTCTTACTAGAGTATGACAGGACCTAAAAAACCCCCTCCGCCTCCGGGCGAGCCGGCTAGATGGCGGAGCTCCCCCCCCGCTACCCTTCGCGTGGTCTTGGTTGGCGGCGGATGCTACCGGAGAGAGTAGAGCAGGTGACGCCCCAAGAAACCTTAACTCGACCACAGATGTCCACAGTACTAAGTATACATGCGCCTGTCATTGTTTGAGATCTAGGGGCTGAGGATTGTCAATCGACTCCTGCGAGAGCCTTTGCTACTCTGGAGTACGGTACGGGCATCTTCAAACCCCATCTCTTTGGCTTGGCAGGGCCTAAATATATTTGGTTTTTTGGCACTCTTGCAACTTCTAGCGCACTTGCCTAGTGAACGTGTGGTATGGATGAGACTAGATGAGATATTGTGCTGCGCACGCTAAATTTGGGGGTTAAAGCATGTACTATTTTTCTCAACTACCCCAATTCTAAATATACAAAACCTAAGAATCGATATCGATATCACAACCAACCAACCAACCAAGGAGGAAACCACATCCTTCTATGCATGAGAAAAGGAGAGAATATGACCCCGGCAAATGCCGTGGTATCAAAGCGCCCTCCATCCGATCCTCTTTACCTCCCGAACAAAGGAAAATGTTTAAGGCAAGAAAACTCCAGAATACAACTCCCAAAAACCGAGTGAATCCAAAAATGCAGCAGCCAAAGGAATGTAACAAAGAAAAATATGATGTCTTGTATAACCATCTAGCTATCGCCATAACGTCGCCGACTGCTTCTCTCGTTTTTGATCGTCTTGTAATATAATGTCCCAAACACCGTCCAAAATAGCTGCCTCTGCATCATTTGCTGATGGCCGCGACTTGGGTAACCAGTCGTATTCCTCTGGGCTCTCAATGACCCAGTGTCGCCCGTCATTGGCAGCGTCAGGTCTCGGAGCCGTCATGGCATACCCATCCACCACATATATCCGCATGCCCTTACCCTTCATCACTTTCACTATGTCGAATGAAACCTCCCGCTGTTCGTATATGGTCGATCGAGTCATTCCCTTATCAGAGAAACAATTGATCATCGGCGCAACATCTGTAGTCGTTCTCCAGATTACAGTGGCATTCGGGTACATTTCGTACATGCGTTCTAGGAATTCAGTAACGACGATTTCATACTGTTCAACCTTGAGAGTGGCCAACCACAACCCAAGATTGGCAACAATATGAGACGGAGACGGAATATTCCCCTTCAGTCCCGCAAGGCGATCGCCAGGACGGTCATCCATAAACCTAAATGAAAGTCCGATAGATCGTTTATCAGGTGTGATATATTGCATGTCTTTGGGTGCAACATGGTAAAGTGTTGCATCGTTGATGAATTTGCAGTTGCCGTCTGCAACACTAGAAGGAGATAACTGCGGCCATACCTGCGAACAGAAAGCTCCCCTCAAAACGGAATCCCCAATGAAGAGTATCTGCGAGACAGAGTGGGTCTCCTTGATTGCAGATGCAGTGATATGAGGTCGTTTACAACTAAAAGGTTGATAAATGTACTCTTGCTTCTCTGGAAAGCTCGCGGCCCAGCCCGAGTTTCGATATTTGGATTGAAGAGCACTTTTGGCAATCCACCGTCCATGAGAACGTCCAGTTGCTTCGGAACTGGAGAGTGTGCATGGATCTAATGCATCAATAATGGTAGGCTGTCCGGTAATCTCAATCGCAGCGGGAGTGCCTATAACTTGTCCTCGATTGATTGGATATTTCATGTTGTCCTTCCAGTGATGAGGACAGGCGTCGAAGTCTGGCCATGCAAACAATTGGTAGTGACCGGGTTGCGGCACCTGAATCTTAACCGTAACTACTGCAGGATCACTGCCATCCTGCTTTATTGCGCTAAGCGGAGGAGAGTATATTGTCGGACCACGAAGGAGAACGATGTAGCGCTTTGGACAGAGATCGGCAGCATGCCACAAACATCTAAATCGAATTGTGATCGGCTCTGTGGTAATCTGTGAAGGTAGTGGAGGGTCGATGACCCATGGACCTGCGTAAAGTCAGTCAGTCTCGACCAAATGTCTCAATTACAATGCCCACAGAACAAAGTACCTCTGCTGATGCCTTCGTTCTGGGCGACCAAGTTGTTTTCCATCGGAACTTGTTGAGCATTACTAAACAGACCGTCTGCACTGGTGATGCTTATTTTCCGAAAGGTTGGAAACCGTAATTCTTGGTGATGGTGAAGAAGGTATATAATCGGAAATATGAGGAGCAATGCAAGCTTAGTGGGACCTCTGCGCATCATCATCGTGGAATGGTGGGACTTCATTGGCGAAGGGTCGAACGTAGGCGGGGCTAGAAATGACTGATAGAACGCAGGACACCTCCGACGCAGTCGCGAGAGTGAATGATGAAGGGAAGGAAGACGGAGCTGAAAGAAAGAAAGCAAAGCTATAATGAGAAATAACCAGATCTAAAGAGGGGGCGTCAGTCAGTCAGTAAGTAACGAACAGCTGACGACCGTACCTGTTCCTTGGTAGTACCCGGGTATGGCGTTCGAACGTACCAGCGGCTGAACACTTTTACAAAGTATGGAAGATGAAAGAGGGAGATGAAAGGAAGAGGAAATGCCAACCCATCGGAAGGCAGCCGCTCAACTGGGTGGCTAGAGGTCGCTTGTCTAGCTGTACCTGGAACGCAGGCAAGAACTTTACTTAGTACTGTATAGGTAGTGGAGGGTGCGCGGAGAGATGGAAACGGAAAGTTGGCTTGCGGCGGGCTGGTTGCATTGCCGATAGACTACGTACACTGCATGCCGTTTGCGCAAGGCGATTGGATGGGGAGAAGACGAGACGAGGGGAAGGTTTTGAATTCCGCACTCTGTAAACATTTCCAAGCTTCCACACAGGGAGCATAGCAGCGGCAAGCAGCAGGGGTTGGTCGGTCTCTGCTCCGACGTTGCAGAGATTACCCGAAGATCTCGGCGTCGGATGGGCGAAACTGCTCCATCCATGGGGAAAGAGCTCTGGCCTCCCGCCTGACACATTTCCGGTAGACACCTTCAAGCAACCCACGCATCGAGGGATGAAATTGCACGCTCCTCATTCTGCCAAAGCTTCAGCCAAAGCTTCAGCCAAAGCTTCTCAAACCTGGTTCTGGGCCATGCCAAGATTCGAAAGCTGAAAACTGTTATCGGCTGAGCACTGGACGCGTCTTGGAGGCGTCGATCATCGATGATGCTTAAAATAAGTTTCGACCAGCCTGAACGCCGCTAAGTCCCTTACCAGTCGACTAGACTACGTTTCGAAAGTGCCAACATGTAATGCTCTCGAAGTCCCCGGAGGCGGGTGCAGGGCGTTATATGTAGCGCGTTAAACGGGCATTAGTCTGAAGATACCCTTGCCTCTCGCGGCTTTTTATCTCGTCCCAATTTGGGTTAGATTCACATTTTCGGCTAGTAACAAATTTATGCCGCACCGGACTAACCAGGTTGGGGTACTCGCCCACCAAATCAGCGCATTTTGATCCCAGCCAGCTGTGGAGTGTATGCAGAGAGGAAACGTTCTGTGTACCGGTACCCATGACTTCAGGGGACGGCAGCGTTTCTTATGCCATGCATGTCAGGTCGAGGTACCATCGACTTAAGTAGATCTATAGAACTACATAAAAAAAAGGGGGTATTTTATAAAGCGGATTGCAGCAGTTTGAAGTTACTAACCATCAGGAAACCGTCCCCCAACCGCTCCCCAAATTTTCCAAATGCTTCTCAGACAACCATTCCATAGGATAAACGAGATACTCACAGTCAACAAAGCGCCTCACTTTTTCAGGTAGTACACAGGTAATAAATATTAGGTATAGAAGAAAATTTGCAGCGAAAATTGCAGAAAAATTACGAATTAAGGTGATAACTTAGATATAATTTAGAGATAACGTAACCCGATTTTAGCTTGTGGTAATGGGGGTACCGATAATTTAATCTTTGTTTTGATTTTCTCGCGGCTCTGGGTTAACGTTGTTGTGTGAGCGAACGAGGTGCACGACTCAAAATAAATTAACTGTAATTTAATTATTTTATTTTGTTTATATAGCACAGTAAACATTAAGTACTCAGGCAGGCAATATCTCGGGACCCTTACTACACCCCAAGATAGCTACTACAAGAATCTGGTAATAATAGAGAGCACTACACATAATTTTAGATAAAGTGCTGTTTAAATTTCATCAGTAACAGCCTCTCCCTTGCTCTCGTGCCCAGACTTTTTTCGCAAGCTCGACCACGAAGTGAACCCGGAAAGCCTGGTATACGTGAGCACCTCTCCCCCCGGTCAACACCGTGCTCTCTCAGCAAATCCATTATTAGAACAGGAGCGTCCCAATCTTTATTGCTTGCCCGGAGTATCTTGGCTCGAGTAGCAATACTCGTGGATCAGTTTACAGTAGAGGTACTCTATTTCGTACCAAAAACTGGTGTATATAACTTTCCAATCTTGCTGCAAGCACCTGCTGCTGTAGACGGAAGGAGTAAACGGGTACTAGATACCGTGAGCCATTAAGACATACCCAAATTTTATGACACCCTTCCATCTCACCATGCATCTACCTTATTCCCAGTTCCTCATAGCCGGTCAATTACGGGTGTCCCAAAGATCACCGGTCGTCTTTACATCGCCATCGCACTTGCGGCTTCCCTTGAAATCCGTATTCGTCAAATTCCTCTTCAGAATTCGAACTTCCACGCTATACAGGGTATATTACCGTATTCAGTCAGACAAAGTAACTGGGCCTCCGGTGCGGGTTCTCGCGTGAGCTTATGCGCGTTACCTTATTATTGAGTGGCCCTTATTAAGAAGACATGGAGTCCATGTTGACCCTCCCCACCTACGGAAAGTAATTAGAAGCGAATGAGCAATCTGTACCCATCATAGTGGTCGTGAAGCCCAATTAGTCTGATCGACCGGTTAGTCATCTCTAGGTTCAGATAAAACTCCTCCTCCTCCTTCTTACCTCTTCGCAGAACGCCTTGAAAGTCGCATTCGTGACAAGTATTGGTGGAAACTGGATGCTTATTACGGGGGCAGTGGCGGCGGCGGCGGCGGCGGAGGTGGTTTCACTGTCAGAAAGAACGGTTTCTGGGGTGGCTCTAATGGAAACTTCTTCTTTTTCTTCCTTCGGCAAGCTCCTTGGTCTATGACAAGCAAAATCCCCCGAACTCTCCACTACGCTTTCTCGAGCTTTGGATCTCATACAGCGTTGCTTGAGCGTAGGTCTTTGTTCTTGACCTGTGTAGGTTGGATTAGGTTTGCAGTGAGTAACACGCATCCAACTTTTCATCGACTTGACGCCAGTCTCAAACACCTAATAATATATCACAGAGCCAGAAGGAAGGAGAGAACAACTCCTTTGTGCCGGCGTAGAAGAAACGTAAAAGGTATGACCTTCTATCATGCTGTTTGCTCCGTAACTAACGAAGACTATAGTTATCTGTCATAGGCCTACGGCCTCGATACGAGCATGATTCGAACAAAAACAAACGAAGACTGTAGTATTCCCTCACCAAACTTACCTCGGGGTTTGTTGGCGGTTCGTGTCGTCAGACAAGACCAAGAGCTTCCAAGGACTACAACACCTCTGATGGAGCCAATGCTCATTCTGTCACCAGCAAATCTCCCCGGGGGTCTTTCACAGCAAAGTGGTCAACTCCACTGTCTTTACTCGCCATCGCGGTTCAAGGGGGCGTGGGAAATGTTGCAAGAGAAGAGACCGAGCTCTGGATTGAGATGACCAGAGGCTTGGAACATGAGTCCTCTGCGGACAGCAGCTCCTCTCATTACTCTCGATAATACAAGGCACAGAACCAACGGGCATAAGCCGCCGCGGCAACCCGTAGCTCAGGTACCAGGGACAAATGCGTGGACAGTGGCATTGCCGGAGCTGGAAACCGCCTGAGACATAACTCCGCCGCTCTGATCAACACAATGCAGTGCTTCGTCAGGCTCTTCTCAAATTACATCGGGAACGGGAATGTTAGTATTACTTTCTGCGGGCATGGGAACTTTGTGGTTGGTGGGGATAGTGAGGCTGTGTTGTTCTCGGTCTCGGAGAATAGGAAAGCACTAGTCTTTAGAATAGTAGTTTCTATGTTCTCTCTTGCGACCGTTTCGATAGCCAATATACTATGCAGTGATGGTTGTCCCACAGTCGGCATTATTCACGCAGCTCAAGAGCACGGCTAGAGTTAGATAGGGTATAGTGCAGAGGGATAGGTTTTTCTTATTGTTCCCCAGAGCTCAGGTGACGGGAAGAGGTAATATCCCGTATAATCCGGCGCAGCGTAAAGGCACTGCTTTGAATTCACGACTGAAGGTCCCATCGCCGATCTGTGGTAGCAACAGCATCCTCTAGTCTAGTCTCGGACACTGACACGCACTTCTATATATAACGTGAATTTCCCTTGTCATCTCCGTTGAGTTCTTCAACTCCTTGACCCTTCCTCGCTTCCTCCTACCCTATCCAGAATGGTAGGGTGTAGTCAATGCAACTTGTTGGAACTGGATTGAGGGAAAGTATCTAGACTTTGAGGACAGAAAAAGGAAAGCGACCACGATGCGACTCGAACGCACAATCTCTGGTGGTTAAGAACCGAAAACCAGCGCCTTACCATTAGGCCACGCGGCCGACGTATATCATCCCTGCCCTACAATGTGCTGTATGATTTTGTTGTACTCTAGGATTGAGAAGCAGTTTTAACCTTCTCTGACCTAAGGCTGTAGTAGTTTGAGGCAGCCGCATTGTAACCTCTATAATAGTGAGAAAAAATACCTGGTTGATTGACTACCCTCCTTGATATTTCTACACGGAGGCTGAGTGAATGTCTATCAATGTCCTTTGTATAAACCCCATTCCATAACAAAATAGCCAAGGACCCTTAGAATTCCCATGCAGAAGAGTTCAGCTCTTTCAGCCCTGCCTTGGAAAGCTGGTGTCTAGGTCAACTTTCAAGCGCTTTCATTGGCCCATACGCAGCCAGGTCGCTTAAAGATTTGATTTACAAGTCACTTCTAAACGTGGGGCTAATTCAGCTACTGATGAGAATTCGATTAATTAACCAATGGTGACTTTATCTCTGATGACTGATTTCATTGCAGTACCCCTCTCTCCCTGACAGCTCACAAATCCCTCGAGGCTGAAAAGGCATCATGCAGTTGGGTAGCGTGGTGCAACCAACGCCACCGCCTCACATACCAGGTTTCCCGGTCTCAAAAGCAAAGGGCTCGCCGAACTCCTTCCATCTGCCCGAGGCCTCGAATTGGTTGACCGTGTATTGCGAATGCGAAGCGGTGTATCGAGTCTGGTTCGATGGAACCGCAAACACGAACACCGCTGTTCGAGAAACGCCCGACTGAAAGTGAAGCGAAAGACCATTCGAACGAGGAATCGTCTACTCGCCCCAAAACAAACCCGGATCAGCAGCAACCCATCACTCCAGACGGGGATTCCACCACCTGCCGGGTAATCCTGAGTCAGCTCATTATTCCGGATGGAGATTTGCGCAAGTATCTTTGGAAACAGCTCTCGGTTCAGCGATTGAACGATATACATCTGCATCTATGGTGGGCGGGCCGTCCTGATAACATACGTCCGCTGCACGCACAGAAGGTGATGAAGCGTGACATCGTCATAACCGAGAACATTGATCTTCACCTGATATGGTTCGATACGACAATTTATATCAAACCCCTTCCAGCCTTCATTATAGACTGGGACTTTTTCAAGACCAACATCTGTCCAGATGAGGATCTATACAAACTTGCAAATGGCTTCCTCAAGACATACACCAAGCTTATCCAGCACCCAAGTGACCTTAAGATAGCTTTGGATATGGGCCTGGTTCCGAATACCATTAAGTGGAGCTTCTGGAGCGAATTCTCCACGATGCTGCAACCCAAGATCGATGACTTCCAGATCAACAAACGGTACACCTTTGGCGAGCTTCGTCTGCGAAGATTGAACCATGTATATCGATTCCTTCGGTGGGGGGGGCTACTATCAAAACGAATATTTGCAGTACGACCAGTTTTTTTCAAAAAACTTTGCATGGCTGCTATTGGTGGTGGTCTATATCACCGTGATCCTCTCTTCGATGCAGGTTATTCTCAGCACGAAGGATGTGCCCGCAGTATTCAATGACGCATGCTTTGTGTTTGGGGTATTTGCGATGGTTATCATCCTGGTTGGAATTGCGTTACAGGTGGTTTTGTTCGTGACGTTGTTTTTGTATTATCTGGTCTCTACTATCATCAACCTGGAGAAAAAGGGCGTTCCCTGGGTCTTTTCACGCCGTAGGTGAATAGAGTCTGCCTGGTCCGGTGCTTGGTCTTGTGATTATGTTTATGTGCTGTGCTGCTGTTTGTGACATATTGTGGGAGCTCGAGCGTGTTTGGGGTTATTTTGTGGGCATTTTTTGACTTTGATGCATATTGCAGAAGGTTGCATTTTGGGAACTTTAGACACTGCGTACATACCTTGGGATCATATTTGGGACTTTTGTGGCTTTTGAGTCAGAGGTGTTCCGCGTTCAAAGCCCATAGCTCTATATGTTTTCACATCATGTGTTAAAAATTGTGGAGCATTGGCAGCAGTGATTACCCGTGTGGCTCTGGCCCATGTGTACCTAGGTAAGTAGTCGCAAATGAACATATTAGAGGCAGTGGTTTTGCCTAGTGCGCCAAATGACGTTATCCTCAATGCGGTTACTCGCGCGCAGACTGCCCATCTGATTATTGGGGCTGTGAAACCTAACCCTTCAAGGTGTTCATTCTATGATACCTCATTCATTATCTCATTATAAACCCCCACCAATCGCCCTCAATCATTTCCTTTCTCCCTAAATGTCTCGCAATCTCCTAACCCGCTTTGCCTTCCCGGGCTTCCCTAACCGCGACCCAACTCCCAAGCTCCAGCACCTTCCCCGAGCGACCGGTAATGGCACCATCGAATACGTCCCGCTTATGTCCGTAGCTTTGCCGCCCCCTCCCCATTCGCGCCTTCTAACATTCCACACCCTCGCGCAGAACTCCAGGCGCGAAAATCCTCGTCTTTGTATGTCACGGGCGGCTTAGAGCTCTCGATAGCCGCAGCGTCAATCAGTGGGAAGAGCTAGCCGATAAAGAGGGCGTCTCGGTGGTGCTCCACAACTACCCCGGATATGGCGGTACCATCGGGCCAATTACCGAGGAACTACTGTGTCAAGATGCTTTGCAGCTTGCAGAGAGCGTAAAGGAGGACGATCAGGAAATGGTGTTATTGGGAAACTCAGTTGGTTAGTTCTTTTCCTGCTCCGAACGATGCGATGGATGCTGACAGCAGTAGGCTGTGGTCCTACCATGTGGCTTGCTGTGGCCGCAAAAAAGTTGGGGATCAAAAAGGTCGTTGTTGTTTCGCCATATACTTCCCTTGTGGCATTGGCGTTTGTCCCCCCGCGCTTCCCTGTTGTCCTGAAATATAGCTGACCGGGGGAAAAGACCATACTGGATCATCTTGTATCTCTTTCGGGCACTGTCTCTAGTTGTTCCCGCCGCGATTGTAAAGTATCTGAGTAGTCCCAAGCGGCTGCGTTTTCTGCAGGGAAAGAGTTGGTTGGATCCATTTCCGCCCAAATGCCTAGCCAAGAAACTGGAGAAGGGGACCGAAGTGTTGATTCTTCACGGACAATTGGATAGTACCGTACCGGTCTCTCATTCTGAGGTACGTTTTCCCTCTGTCCTGGGGGACAAGGCTAGTGGTTAACGGAGCATAGGCTTTGGTGAAAGAACTGGAGAAAGTGGACGGTGTAAAACCAAGTTTATGCATAATCCCTAATACGGAGCATAAGGATACAAGGGTGCGGGGGAATGCGGTGATATGGAGCTTTTTCAGGGGAGATAGCGAGGAGCTTGAGAAGGTGATGGCCAACCTGAGGGAGGATGGGAATTCAACGGCGGAGAACAAAGTTGGAGCGGACTGATGCACGACCGACGGATAGATCGATAGATTTCTTTTCATGATATTAGACTACGGTATTCTTCTTTCTCTTCTTTCTGTCACTTCCCTAGGCCGCGTAGACAAGGTTGACTGACATCTTAAGTAGCAGCTTTTGCGGATATTATGCTCCGTCATGAAGAGCAGCTACCTATGCTCCGCGCATGATGCCGAAAACGGCACGCGAGACCAGAGATGAGGCCGAGGCCCGACATGAGGATGCTGTAACTGCAAAGTGGTATAGACGGAGGAGGTGGATTGTAGTTATCTAGCGATTCACACGATTATTATGCCATAGACTATTACTTTGCCGCGTCACCTCGGAGCATTCTAGACCTGTAGATATCTCTATCTTCAAAGACAAAATGGTATGATGTAAAGCACAATGAAGAAAAAAACGCTGTAGCCTATTGTCCGGAATATACCTTAACATCGACCCCATCGACCCCACATATCCGCCATATTTCTATAGGAACCCTTCCTGCTGTAACCTTAAGCCCTTAAAGCTCTATCCATCTGGGCCTCGGTCGCCTCCTTCTCCCAGCGCTCGACACCATCAATCTTGCTTACTGGCAGCTCCGCGAGAAAAGAACCGACATCCATGCTGCCACCACGGCTTCCATCTCATTTTGCATCGTAAAAACACCACCAGTACGAGCTCTTTCTTGAGTAACGAGAGACTTTTAAAATGATATCTAGTGCTTGGTTTACCTTCTCGTGTGCGCTCGCGTAGTGTTGTGTACGAGACGAGACGAGACGAGATGTCCCGGGTAGGACGAGACGAGACGAGATGTCCCGGGTAGGACGAGACTTTTGGTGTATGGGCAGGACGAGACTTCTGCAGCTGCGAGACGCGGGACAACCATGGAGAAGCGGACTCCGTGAGTGATGAACTGTGATCGATTCCACCAATGGTTCGGCCAGAAGAAAGGGATAGCATAGCCCTTGGTACTACACTCCAACAACCTATATATCTGTCTCCCTATGCATATGTGGAATCTGAGTGAATTCAAAGTGGTTGTAAGCTAGTCTTATTGGGCAAACAAAAACCTACCTCGTACTTTTTGGGAGTGGATTTGCTTATCAATATAACCACGAGACGCCCCGGGAATACGGCTGGGACTTTACTCGAAGTCCCGTGCCCACGAGACCACGGGTGGTACGAGATGAGACATCCCGGCACTGGGTTCTACTGAGATCTCGTCTCATCTCACCCCGTGTACAACACTATGCTAGTGTCGACTTCCGAAATTTGTGTCAGAAGAGACATAAGCCGTGCCATGATCTCCGGCCACGTTCCAGCAGTCACCAATACCATTGAAGGAATGGATCATTGCGGCGCATATGCTGCGGCTGTTCTTGCTTATGCCGATCGACCTTTTGTGAACCCCACGCAGGTGCAGGATCGTGATAAGATTAATCTCCACATGCTGCGGGGCCGCGATGAGGGGTCTCACCGCGTCCCCAGCTTCCGGTAGCGAAATTCCGGGTTAAAATTGAAAGAGCTCTCGTACTGATTGTCTCAGTACATTTTCAGTGTCAGGTAGGCGGACTTATTCAAGCGGGACTTTCTCAGACCGCGAGGCGACGGTTTCTACTCTGTCGAGGGCGTCGGACCTGTACTGGGCTATTCGGCGAGGTTTCGTTATGACCGCTTGGTTTCCATTGTCCCTCATAACCCATAGTTGAAAGGAGTATGATTACCCACACACATCGTCGGTAGAGTGGGTCTCGCTTGCACTAGGGCCCTAGGAGGCGCTGTTGGTGCGAGGTGCATGCTGTACTGTGGCATCAGAGGGCACAGCGCTAGTTAGCAGGCGGAGCAGACGCGGCTGCAGGTGGATTCGCAGCTGATGCACCGGGGCCACCAGGTGGCTCGGCGGGAGGAGGGACGAGGTGGATATCGGCTTAAGAGTAAGAGTAAGCATGTGGGATTAATATTTATTCTACGCCTAGTTGGAACGTCAAAATCCACTTCTGGACGATAGCATCGATCTTCTGAACAACGATAGGTGATTACTATTTATTCGGCGGCTAATTGCAACGTTAATGTCAACGTCCTAAGGCGATACATTAGCCAGCCGTTCAATTGCCTGATATAATTATCGGTTGATTTCTCTGATATCCCAATTAGACAGTTCTTCACCTCGAGGGACCTTTTGAATACAATCAAGCGCAGTATCTGTTCTTTTCAGTTTAATATCCGAAACGTCACTATATGTGGCTTCTTATATTAATCTTATTTATGAAACCTGGGAGCTGGCTGCTGTGCTTGCGCATGTTGGCTCCCACTGTGCCACTGGTATTGCACTATCTCCAGTTAATACGACCTTCGTTCATTATCTCTGGCTGCAAGTAAGAGGATAAAGAAGGAAGTGAGTGGTGATTGGAGATGGAGCTTGTGTTTGTTTGCCTTTGCTGTTTCATGTGTCGATGTATGCTGTTTGTACAAAGTCCACCAAATTTGATTTCAAAGCCCCCAGTACAAAGTATCTAATAACACAGCTTGAGACACAAGCCGCAGGAGGAGGAGCGGTCAAGCCAACCACAGAGAAGGTACCCATTCCAGAAAGACCTCGCAAAAGACCTGCACTACCAAAGGAACCAATTCTCAAAGCTACTCAGATGCTAGAATGACTTGTACAATTACAGGAATAGGGTAGCGAGAACATCTCCGTCAATGTTGGCCAGCTTGAGAAACATCTTCGAGGCATCGTGAACAACGAAAAAATGCCGGCTCGTGTAAGATTTCCAGGAGAGCATATCAACCAGCTGAGCCTCTTCTCTCCTCTTGACGCTATTTTTTCTGCTTATCTTAATCCTTAACTCATACCATTGCGCCTCAACGCCGAACGCCACAAGTCCATAAATTCTGCAATCTTTAGCCCCCCGCCCAGCTCGCTCTCACGGTGACCACGCTAGGGGCAAATTACAGCAATAGGGCCCCATTTCGCTTCTGCTCTCGTAGCGAGGCACCGGAGTTGCCTTGGAAGAGTACGGCAGCGGATTGGAAGTGGAGAAGCTAAGGTAGTGTGTGGACTAAGGGCAGGTGGGGGTATATTGGCTTCGAAATGAGGGAAATATGATTTGGAAAGGGGGTCCACCACGGAGACGGTGGCTATTACCTGCAAGCATAAGTAACTACAGCGGGGGTGTGTGACTAAGATGAATGAGACCGTGACAGGCGGCAACAGCGCGGGAGGTCCAGAAGAAAGGTAAAGGTTTGCAGGAGCGGATAGAAAAACCAATAGTAACACCGTATCCTGTTTTGACATGTAAATTGACAACAGGTTTCTTGGAGAAGGAACGTTGTCTGCCGCGCGGGGAAATGTGGGCAGGACGAGCCATCTAATTTCCACTTCCAAAACGTATGCGTTGTGGTGGGTGGGTGGGTGGCGGATACGATATGCGCGGAGCTAGAAGACTGGATTTCCCAGCAACGACAGGAGGGCTAATGGGGCTATGGTCAACATCCCGCTTCCCTCAACATTACTGCGCCTTTTCAAGCGGGAGAAGAACTAGGAGCATATTCTCCGATACTTCTCCGATACCCTACCCGCTGACAAACGCCAGTCTATTATTGCCAATGGAGTCAATGCATGAGAACTGGATGGCCCTGAGGTGGGAACATACCTCTCTTATATCTAGAATATGCTATAGGTTACCGCTGTTGGGAACCGAAAGGATGGCATAGTACTCGGCGAGAATGGCATTTTAGGTTGTTTCAATTCTATAGAGTATCTGGGTTGCAACGGTTATCATGGGTTTCTTATTTCTTTATTCTTGTTAATAGATAGCCATCCTTAGGCTACGGTAGTACAGCTATTGGAAGAAAAGATCGGGAATTCCCCGTCCTGGCTAATACACCACTTGTTCAGGGTCACCTGCACAACTTGGTATGGTCTCTTTGTAACCCTGGCAGGAGTCATTACTCTAACCCAAATGTTGAGATCTGGTGTCTGAAATCCTCCCTGAAAAGGTTAATAACACGTCTAAACCCTTGCACTCCTCCCCTGTTTCCCGATCTTTTATTTTATAGCTGTACTCTTCCCCTACTTACTAGTCATACTCGGGGTTTAGGTGCAAACACAGGACGAAGAGTATCAAGAATCGAGGCGTTATTGTGTCCGTCATTTGCCTAGTATCACCCCGGTATTTATCATAGGCACTTGTATCCGAATACAGTTTGGTGTCACTTCTAGACGCTCGGTGGATTGTGGAATCTGAGTCGGTAATATGTACTAGAACTTGGCAAGGGATATCTATTCCATTCATCATCGGTGGTTGTTTCCTGCTGCATCCATGTGGCATCATATCTCGCTCACGAGTATCATAATCACTCCGTCCGGGAGTGGCAAGTTAACGACAAATTTGACGGTAAACGTCTGTCAGGCGGCTAGGCTACGCCGCGCCATATCCAAGCCATCTGACAGTACTGCAGAGAGCTTGTATTCGAGAAAAAGTCTGAATTATGCATCGTCCATTCTTTGTTTGTCGCTGCAACTTTCCTCAGCTGGGAGTCCGAGATCCATGTACGAGCTTAGACGGCTTCCTAGAGCGAGAAGGCATACATCCCATCTTGCATCCGTCTTTCTTTTACAAAATCCCTTATCTCCATTCCAATACAACCAACCCTCTATAATATCTCACATCCACTCATTCATCTCGCACTCACTCATTCATCCACACCTTTAAAAAGAACTTCCGTAGCTATCCTTATACCTCGTACCATCGTCCATGCTCCACGCCCAAAAATGAAATCCAAAAGGGAAAGGAGAAACCAAAGTACCGCTAAGTGAGTATCCAACCAACCACTACCCAAAAGTAAAAAACAAGAAAAAAAAACACAAGGAAAAGAGATATGTAACTTATACAATTCTGTACTCAATCACCCCGCCAAAACAAAAAGAACACCAACAATGCTTTTTTTTGTACCAATCCCGAGTCCTACACCGTATCATTTCTCGTCGAACCGGCCAACCAACTTATTCCCACTCTCTCCCCTCCCCCGCAGCGCTGCTCCCCGCCCCCCGGTGTCTTCTGGGCACATAGTTGTTCGCAGCACGGTACCGGCCATTAGCATTGCTTGTCCCATTACTCCCCTGAAAAGATGACGGCGATAGGGCTTGTTGGCTCTGCTGTGACGATGGCCCTCTTAACCCCAGTGAACTCTGGCTTGCCCTTAAACGTAACCGGCTAGGTCCAATGGGGGGTTGTGATGGTTTCAATCCCGAGCTCGAGCTGCCACTACCTCCAAGACCGATATTGCTGCTGCTGTTGCTTCTGTGAGTCCTGGCTCTGTTGTTGGTACTATTGATGCGATTTCCAGGGTCCGTTGAAGTATCGTTTCCCCAAAGGCTCGAAACATGGCGTCTCGAATTGTGTGCCGGGCTCGGTAGAGCACCACTCGCATGAGATCGTCTCCGGCGAGGGTCCCTAATGCTTCCTTTGTCCCTCTCATTACAAGCTTTGACGAGCTCACTGGCCATGTTCCGTACCAATACGGCTCCATCCTTCTCCGCCACGCGGTGGACAACGGGGTACATCCCATATTCCCGTATTAACGCCTCCTTCTGTTCGCTGGCATCGCATATGGTGCGTAGAATCTTAAGCAGATTAAGTCGCACTACAGCCTTACTATGTTCCAACTTTTGCACAATCCGAGCGAAAAACTCGCGACGACCGACTGCGTGAGCGATGGGTAAGCTGACACGTAGAAGTTTTTGCAAAGGTTCCAATGTGTTTTCGAAGGCGTTGGTTTTGGAAGTGGTGAAACATCTGACAAGTGCGTCGATAGAAGACGGGCGCTGTAGCGTTTCCTCGACCCTAGCGGTTTCCTCCTGTAGCCACACAAATATTGCATCTAGAGCTGTAACTTGCCAGTAGGGATCTGAAAGCAGAGAGATGTAGAATTCCAACCCATCGTTCTGCCATAGTAGTCTTCTGCACCGCTTTCCAGAATGTGCCATGTCGCAAAGAATCGGTAGTGCAAACTCCTTGAGGGGTCGCTCAGTTTTTACAATGTTCTGCAGCACTGGGATGATTCCATTCATCGCCGCTTCTTCTTGACGTGATTTGCTGAGTCTGCAAAGGTTGTACATGGTGTTCAGCACTTGATTTGAAATTTCCTTGAAGTGAGGTGCTGTCCTGCTTCTGTCAAGTAACTCCGTCAAGACCTCAATCGCATTGGAGTTTTGCAGAGTATCCAGTGTTGCAGATAACATGGAAAGATTCTTGATGAATTTCAGCATCACTACCTGATGAGCAGGCGCCATTCGCGCAAGATCCTTCAGAACGCCTAAGTCCGAAATATTAGCTAAATTCACTCGTATGCACATCTGTGAGACTTACGTTTTAGAACAATCCGATCAGCTACCATCTCCTTGACGTGATTCTCCGCCTGTGAAAAGAGGTAGAAGATATTGACCACCCTCTCAACACACAGATCTGATACTTCCCCGTCTTCGTCAAGCAAATGGCTCAGGACTATTGAGAGCGGTTGCAGCACCGAGCTTCTCGAGAAAATCCTACAGAAGTCATTCTTCGGGGTGGGTCCTTGCATTTCGAAGACGCTCCATATTCCATTAACACCAATCAACACCAGGTCTTTCTGAGCCTCATAATCCTCTTCCAAGAATTCCACAAGAACGTTCAAACCACCGCAGCTCACAAACATCTGTAGAGTCAGGATTGACGTCTGATACATTTGTCTGACGAAAGCCGCGGCCTCTAGTCTGATGTGTGAAGGGTACTTCTTTGATGCGAATTTAGTGACTATGGGAATACCTCCGACGAAACACATGTTCTCCTGGACTTCGACGTCGTCAAATATGAGCTATACACTATTAGCACGAGTCAGAGACCCCATCCAATCACGACATCACTCACAGCATTAACAATCTTCAACAACTTTAAGATAACCTCACGCTGTGTGCACGTCTCGAGAACCTCCAAAATGGGTAACATTCCATGGGCGCTGATCACGTTATCTTTGGTTTCCGGGGATTCTAATAAGATATCCATGAGCTGTGAAGAAATATCATCCAGGTCATCCTCCGATTGTGTGGTCTTTAATGAGCTGACCAAACCGTCAATCTGTAAGCATAATCTGGCGTATTTGTCCCTGGCAATATTTGCGTCCAGATCCATCTCATCGAAGCCTTCCTCGAGCTCTGCAAACGGATCATCCTCGTCCCCTTCGTCTCCAAGCCAAGAATTATTCGAGAGTTTGCTATTAAGCATCAAACTTTGTTGTTCATCCCCACTGGTCTCGGATCCCGCTTCGTCGGTTCCAGCTTCACTTCCGCCGAATACGTCCGAATAGTCTTCCTCGCCATCTGCTTCTGCAAATTTTTGTATTTCCAGCGTTGACCGTGACCTCCGCATTCTGTGTGTTTCCTTCTCAGTATCCCCAAAAGAAACCGGTGGGCGTCTCATGCTTCCTCCGTTTTGTGAAGATTTAGAACGTGAAAGGCTGTTTTTGAGATCTGAAGGGTGAAACAATCGAGGACTGAGGGATGCATCCTTTTTCATCAGGTCTACTTTCTTTGCAAACGAACTTTCATTAAAAGGCGCCAAATCAGAGTAGTCCTCAAGGGGATCTTCCCGGAACATTGATGCAGGTCGTTTCCCGGATGCATCGCGCGAGGATGGTAGGACATATTTCTTCCTGGGCTTTACCATCTTGTGTTTGGACGGTGATCCCTCCGGAGCGGGAGTATGTGGGCGGGCGAACTCTGGTGTACCCGGAGGCCCACACTCGCTCTGTCGCCGTTGCACGTATGGTCTTATGGTCTGCATCGGGTCATCTTCTTCGAAAGCCTTCTTAAGTGGGCTCCTAGGTGGGTTCACTGGACATCTGACAGTCAAATCGCCTTCAAAGTTATCGTCCCAACTCTCGTTCGCGCCATCATTTGTTGCAAACGACTTTAACCGTTCGGCGGACGCTAGAGGTCTAATACGATTCCCGGGGGCCGATTTGCGAGGAAGTTGTAGAATGCTAGGTGAGATTATGGATGCAAAGTCGTCGTCCCAGTTATCATCGTCGTCTAAATCTTGTCAGTACGCAATGCAGAAAGCCAACTAGGTAACTTACCAGCGGTTTCCGGGGACATAAATGCCTCCGTGTTCGGACGTGGTCTTGCGAGAGCTAACGGGCCCTTGCTTGGAGTAGATGAGAACTCTCCGCCCAGCCGTTTCTGGTTTGGGCTCGTCGAATGTCTGACTGGCCTTTTTGAAGATCCAATATTCGGCGATTTAAGAGCTTCGTTCCATTTCTGGACGCTTTTTACTGCCTCATCGTAATTTGTAGTACTGGATCGCACAACAGAATCGGACCTCTTCGAATTGACTACCCATGGATGCTTCAAAAGTTTCCGGGCTGAGACACGAAGGTTGGGATCTTTCTGGAAGCATTGCATCAAAAAGTCTCGACACGCCTACGAGAGTGAGGAACTGCAATAACTCGTCGTGATGCGGGATGATTCCGACTTACAGGTGAGACACCTTCCGGGAGCGGTGGATGATCATCATTGACTATTCGGAATAATGCCTGCATGGACGCCAGTTTATAGTACGGCGGCTTGCCCTCCAGCAGCTCAATAACCGTACATCCTACACTCCTTCAATCCTGTTAGACAGAGAGCTTCCGCATTCCAGAAGCGCATGCGCTCACCAAATATCAGATGCAGTAGACGCTCCAGCAAGCTCAATAACCTCCGGCGCCATCCAGTAGGGCGTCCCAACTACCAATGAATCGCTAAGTCCAGTCGTCCTCGTCGCAACGCCAAAATCCGCGAGCTTCACCAATCCATGCTTCGTAGTCAAGATGTTTGCGCCTTTGATATCCCGGTGTATTACACCCTGGTCGTGAAGATACAGTAGCCCATGCAGGACCTGTGTCAAGTAGATTCCTACCAGGTTCTCCGGGAATTTTCCAAAATTTTTACAGATGCTGTGCAAGGACCCATTTTCGCAGTACCTGCAGTCCGCGATTAGCACATATTTCCCCCCCATCGTGACGTGATAACGTTTCGTACTCCAAAATGATATAAAGCGAGTCCGCCGTCTTTGCGTAACCGTGATACTGGACAATGTTCGGGTGCTACAGAAGTTCAGCAAGACCCTTCTCTTTTGCCGGATGATTGGGCGTTCCCGTACATTGAGGTTTTTTAGAAGATCGATCTCGAGCTGTGAGGGGGTGACACCACCAAGTCAGCAAGGCTGAAACAACCCCAAAAGTGCAAACATCACCACCACCAAACGAACGCACCATTATCACACGTAGCTCGCTCTTGGGTAAATCTGACAGTCGCACTTGTTTCACCGCAACCGTTTGTCCGGTTCCCCAATTAAGAGCTCTGTAAACCGAACCGAAAGCGCCCTTCCCGAGACAATCCCCTAGAGTCTGTCCATCCAAGTCAGTAAACGCCGGGAATGTTGCCATAGAAACAGTGACGAACATAATCCGGCAGTGCTGTAGTCTGACCATTCTCCTTTGCGTGCGAAGTTCCCGGTCGACTCCCGCTTCCCGCCCGACTTGCAGGCCGATTGTTTGGAGTCCGTGGCCGGTCGCCCGGGCGGGCTTGTAATGGCGTATAGGTCGGCATTATATAATTCCCCTCCTCGTGATGCCGTAATCGAAAACCGTCTCTTTGTGAGAAGAATAATAACCCGTTCAACGGACCAGCGCAAGTGTGTATGATAGAACAAGAGGTGATCGTATCGTCATTGCAGTCCAAAGGTATCAGCGTCGGCAGTGGTTCAATTGCCTCGATGCCGTATTCTGAATGGTGCTGAACTGGCGGACAAGTCTGACGTCTATGCTTCGACAATTGAGGCTCTGCAAGACTAGCCAAAGCACAGCTTCCGGAAGCAGCAAGCTCTCGCTCGCCAACTTTTCTGAGATTTTGAAGAGCAACCTGAATCCGATGTTGCAAAGGATTTCGCCGTGGTTGACGTACGTTTGGAGGCTGTAAGGGATGTTTGTGAAGGAAGATGTGGTGCTGGGATAATAGGTTTGCTGGCGCACTGCTTACTCTACTCGACCTTAGCTACCTTACCAGGGTGGGGGAGTTACTCTACCAAGTATTGACCTATCGCCAGTTCAACACATCGAGAACCCCTGCAGCAAAACCACGACCGTCTTCGTCAATCTCATGGCCAGCCAATCATGGCTACAACCGTGTGCGAGCACTTGCCCTATACAATAGAATTACACACGGGTATGTACACGTTGGATGCTTTCGCATGGAATTATCGAGAGTTTCAGCTGCTAACAGGCGGTGAGATTTAAGTATCAATATGAAGCGCAGGACCGAGGAACATCCATGATGCAGGTCTGAAGAAGTAACATTTACCCTCGCCATAATTTGCTGGAATTAAAATATTTAAGGCCTCTGCCGCGTTGATTGCACATGGCCATTGCAAAACAGGTTATTTTACTATTGTGCTAGTGAAATTATTGGAAGATGGGTACTAATCTCAACCACCAGTACCCCGAGGGATGTAAGATTGCATCCGTCCCATCATTTCCCTTATATCCCGCCTGCTGCAAAAAGCAGCTCAAACTTTAACCATCGACGGCACGGTTTTTTGAGATGCGATCTTGCGAGCGACGTGAAAATCTGGGAAGGCATGGTTCAGCAATCGACACCCCACGCCCCACTCGCTCTTGACGCTTGCGTTGAACCACGACCACGCACTCGTTGTCGAGTGATAATTGCTAAAGGATCGAGCACTGATCCGTATGCGCCCCTAGGTGTGTGAAATTGTTGGGCGGACGATCAGAGTGGTGGGAAATATGAAAAGCTGGTCCGGAAACGGCTTGCAAAGAAGCTTCCATGCCAAGTCAAACGTCAGATCTAGCACCTATTACAAAACAACTTTTCCAACATCCAAAAGAACACTCCAGCAAAATTTCAATCTCGAGCGCTTTTCTTTTTCTTCCATTGCCTATAGCCTGGGAAAATAATATGCACTCGGGAATAAGCCGTACCGGGAGTACCACCATTATCTTTAGTTGAATCAGTCGGAGAGAGCCGTTGATCTTTCTCGAAAGCCTTCAATCCACAACCCCCAACAGATACAAACATTTATTTCAAATTTTACTGTTAGCATCATCAGAATCTGCCTGTTGGGCTTATAGATAACTGAATAGCTTATTTTCCAGATTATATGGTATTTAATGCGATCACGACACCAAATTGAAAAACTTGGCTTCACTGCTACCGTTGCGCTCACTATGTGGCATGTATCCGTGCTATATAATCTATCCTCTACAGCCGATTATCTAGCGGCTTCATTAAGTGCTGTTTTGAGCTCGATCGACTGGAATGGAGGGTTTGAGACCCCGACCTAACATTCACATTTGTTCAACTGGCAAATGTCCATAAAACCCGGTCAGTACCTGCAGATATCTGCAGGGCCGGCAGATCGCCGGTTCCTGGGCTCGGTGACGAGTAAGCTTACTGATCCGGTACGCGAGAATGGCAGAGGAAAAGATCATGCATCATGTCGTTGATAGAGGGCGCCGTGTAGAGGAAATCGAATGCGCAGTATCACCTATAGGTGCCTGCTTCCCAAGGAATGCATCGACTTGCCCTGCGCACCAAAACTTTCAATCTCTATTGCTTCGAATAGGGATTTTCCAAAACAATACAGCCTGGGGAGCTACCAGGGATCCTCTATATACAGCTTGAAGGTTCTGGTAGAGATGAAATATTGCGGTTGATACTGGGACACGCAGGAGGTTCATACCTTTTTCAAGTTGGGATGCCATGGGATGAGTGATGGGGACAGTGAGTGCAATATACAATTGTGGAGCATCCGTGCTCAAAACTCATCGCCTCGAATCGAAGACAAAGTGCGTAGGGTTACAGCGCAGATTTGGGGTATTAAATGGGGTTCGTTAAGGATTATGACGGATGATGGGTCAACGATGAGCAAGTTTCACGCTCTTAGTAAGAAGTGGTCTTGCAAACGAAGGCATTCCCTCTCTGCCGCCAGTAGATTCGGTAAAGACGGGCCTTGTGTCTATATAAGCTCGATGTGTCTAATAATGTTTCCAGTGCCTAGTAGTGGCACCACGCGAGATTAATAGCAGCAACATTTCCCAGCGACAGCTGGAGCGCTTTCATTTGTTCTCGGTTCTGTAGCCTTGACTTGAGGACGGTCCCTGCCCGAGGAAGTAAACGTGCCGGGTGCCATTCAAACCGTCATCAGGTGAGCAATTGCTGACCCATTCACATGGGTGGAGGTGAGTGCCAGAGAGACACCGCCGAACCACGGTACCGAACGCCTGATAGAGATTGAAGGGGAAAGGGACGATTCAACGTCTTGTTGCTTGCCTTCTTGGTGCTCCTGGTGCCAGAGTGATTGTGCTATCGGATCACTCCTACGTTGCATACTAGAAATACCTGTCGTAGTTAGATTTAGTGGAGCAGTTACAGAGCTGAGCTATTGACAGCCCTAGCATTGATCTCATGCCTAGACTTTGGCGCTCGCTGCGCTCCTTAGGAAGGGGCTGATTTACGAGATCACCGTCGCATGTTTGGTTGATGTATGATAAGTTATCGATACTGTGGGATGGAATGCTGTGCGACAGACGTAGAAGCTGCTCGTGTAACATAGGACGGTGCAGGGGCCACCACGAGGCTCTACTCTGCTCTGAACCCTTGCTTTGGAGACGGTAAACGGGCTGGCTGAACCGGCTAGAAAGCGGAAAAAGGCTAAGACGACGATCAGCCAACCTCCAGCCTAAAAGTCTACGAAAGAGTTTGAGCAGAGAGAGAGACCGACGCCGCTGCCACTGCGGAAAGGAAGGAGGGAAGACCTCTGAGCTGAGGCCACAGCAATGGGTCCATCCGCAGTCTCTTATCTTCCTTCGTCCCAGCAGCTGAAAGCAAAGGCGGAAGCGATGGTGCATATTGCCGTTAAGCATGCAAGTGCTTTTTCTGCTCTCGATCTTACGCCGATCAGTAATAAGAGTCTACAATTTCTGTGGCAGCCTGCAGCGGGACCCGCGAACAGTTGCCGTCTTAGATCCCCATTGCCGGCATTTGTGCTGCTTTGTTTTCCTTTTTTAGCTCGACTCCCCACTTTCAGAGCCTTTGGAGAATTCTCTTGCGAACTAGGATTTGATAGAGCTCTGGGGCTAAGGACGATAGATTCAGAGCGAGCTCCCTCGTCTTCTCGCCGTGAGTGTGCTCTGGTAGGGGTGGCGGAATTCATGCCATTCCCTTATATATCACCCCGTCTTCATCTTTTGCCAATGGGTGGTTGTTAACGTTCTTTCATTCTTTGGGTCCCCCAGGTCCCTCGTAACCAGTCGCAATGGCTCCCAATACGCCCCAGAGTGCTTCTAAAGGATTTCCAGTCCAGCAGCTGGTTATCCTGGGTATGTTTCCCTCCAAACACGGTCCGAGAATTAAATGCTGATTGTTAATCCCTAGCCCTATGTCGGATCTGCGAGCCGATATCCTTCACCTCCATTTTTCCATATATCTATCAGATGATCGATTCCTTCGGGGTTGCGGTATTTCCACCCTGCTGCGTATGGCGGGGAAACAGACTTGCTCATACTGGAACAGAAAAATGAGAATGAAATCGGAATCTACGCGGGAATGGTGACCTCTACGTTTGCACTGGCCGAGTTTTCTACTGGCATGATGTGGGGTAGAATCTCTGACCGGATAGGGCGGAAGCCAGTGCTGCTCATAGGATTGGCGGGAACCCTTATCAGCATGTTGATTTTTGGGTTTGCAAGGAGCTTTACTGTGGCTCTGATTGCGAGGGCACTTGGTGGTGGCTTGAATGGCAATATTGGGGTTATTCAGACAACGGTTGCTGAGCTGGTGCGGGAAAAAGAACACCAGCGTGAGTTTTCATTACTATCCTCCGGTTCTTCCGTGGTCTGATGAAGGGGGGGTCTTAGCTCGAGCTTTTGCAATTATGCCGTTCATCTGGTGTTTTGGTTCCATCGTTGGCCCAGCTCTTGGTGGTCTCCTGGCTGAACCCACTCGGTTCTATCCTGGCGTCTTTCCTCCTGGGGGGCTGCTTGAAGAATATCCGTTCTTGCTTCCAAACATGGTGTCCGCTGTCGTCCTTGTGTTTGGAATCGCCAACGGTATCCTCTTCCTGGAAGAAACCCACGAAGTGCTGAAGCACAGGCGAGACCCGGGACGTGTTCTTGGTGAGAGGCTCGTGGGTGTTTTTAGCCGGAAAAGGGAGGATAAAAGTGAGGAATCCAATGGATGCTCTTCGCCCCGCGAAGAGTCCGAGCGGCTACTGTCCGCCAGCGCTACAAACTACAACGCAATGGACACCAACCAGAACGACGATGAGCCGATCGTGAAGCTTCCTTCTCTCACCAAGACATTCACTCGTCCAGTGGTTGGATTAATTATCTCCTATGGAATTCTTGCATATCACACGATGGGTTTTGAGCAGCTTATGCCTGTCTTTTTGTCAACACCAGTGGCGGACGAGAAACCCCACGACCTATTCAGATTTACCGGAGGGCTCGGGATGGCAACGCAAGCAATTGGATTTATCCTATCTATGCAAGGAGTGTTTTCGATGACCATGCAATTCCTAGTTTTCCCACCAGTGGCCAGAGCTTTCGGAGTCCTCAACGTGTACCGGTTCTGCATGTTCACCTACGTCATAAGCCATATTATCGCCCCATACCTGGATTGGCTCCCAGAGGGGAAAATCCAACTGGCTGGAGTCTACATTGTTCTCGCGATCAAAATCTCGTACGGCGTATTGGCGTATCCCTGCAACGCAATTCTCCTCACCAATTCCGCACCTTCACTGCTCGTACTTGGCGCAATCAACGGTGTTGCCTCCAGCTGTGCGAGTCTCGCTCGTGCATTTTCACCCACCCTCACCGGTATGATCTACAGCGTTGGTCTCAATATCAACTGCGTTGGTCTGGCATGGTGGGTCAACGGTTTAGTGTGCATCATTGGTGGCCTACAAGTACTTATGATGAGGCACGAGGACTTCGAAGGCCCACGTGATGGGGATTCGGAGGAAGTACTTGACGAGGAGGCTGCTTCTATTGTGGGTCAGACAGCGGCGGAGGCACATATCGATGCGAACATACCGATTATGGGAAGCACGGAGCAGACATTCGATGAGTATGGACTCGTCAGATCGGTCGTCGAGGGTGAGATTGCGTCTTTATACGGGAGCCTTCCGCCGGGTTCGTTGGCAAGGCTGGACATGGGGACTACACACTAACTCTCGGGATGGGGTGTCGTTTACGGATGGAGCAGATGTTGATCCTGCAGAAATTTTTGCGAGTGTAATATTTATCCCCGAGTCATCGTCGGCAAGGAAAGCGGACATTGTGGTTTCAGTCAATCAACAGCGGTAGCCACAACTTTGATAAATTACTATTGCGTCCTTTGCGTTGACAGCGTGTCTATACAGCGCTCTTGTTTTTTATTGAGCGTTCTATGGTTTAGATGGGGTGTATAACTTCAAGTAAGTGCAGATTTTTTTTTTGGATCTTATTTGAAGATGTTCATGTTTCTGCGGTCTTTTGTGTTCTTGATACTGGGCTGTTGTTGGTCAACTTAGTCATTTGTTTTGGCATTACAGTATGATACTATGGTGGTAAAATAATAATTGATAGTCTGTCGCCGGCGCCAGCGAGACAAGCCCACTTATAGACTAAATAATTGACATTGCACTGTGATCTATGCCGTGAGTCGTGAGATGTGTACTAGTATGAGAGATTTGGCTGAAGTAGTGCGAGTGCCATTCTATGACACAGGTCTGGTTAGCCCGCCAAGCTGCACTACCGAGACGTATGTAGCCTCGCCAACTTTAAGCTCGCCACATCCTCACCAAACAACCAAAATGTCGTCTCCACCTGCCCTCTCCCCTCCGGGCCCCAGTAACTACAACCCCTCCCATAAACGCCGCATCTCCCTCCCAGTCCACCAACAAGGTCTCTCCCAAAAGAAACCCAAAACCTCCGCCGCCGGCACACCAACCCCGGGACCCTCGCGCAAAGGCTCGGTAGTAAGCCAACACCCACTCCGCCAAACTTCCTTCCCCCCACCAGTCCGAGAACACGAAAGCGTTGCCGGCGGTAGCGTCCGCGGCGGAGGAGCCCCAAGTATTGTTGCGGGCGCGGGGGGCGGCGACGACGAAGAAGATGAAGATGCTGGCCGAGACGATTACGGTACCGAAACCGTTCTTGCCGACGGAGGAACCGGCGGGTTTGCGGAAGACGATGAGGAGAAGAAGCGGATGGCGTACCTTCCCTCCCTCCCCCCTCCCTCCCCTCCTTTCCCCTATTACTGCTAACACAGCACAGGATCCTCCTCGAAGCCTTCGACACAAACCAGAACGCACGCTACGAATCCTTCCGTCGCGCAAACCTCAATAAAGCCGCGGTCAAGAAGCTCGCAAACTCGGTGTTATCCCAGAGCGTCACTGCAAACGTTGGGACGGTGATCTGTGGGTTTTCGAAGGTGTTTACGGGAGAGATTATAGAGATGGCGTTGCAGATACAGCGGAGCTGGGGTGATGAGGGTCCGTTGTTGCCGGATCATCTTAGGGAGGCATGGAGGAGGTATAGGATTGAGCGGCACGGTGCTATGGGGTATAGAGGTGCTGTTGGCGGTGGGAGTCCTGTTGCTACTGGCGGCGGGCCCGGTGTGGGTGATGTCATTGGCGGTGGCGTGGGGAGGTTGTTTAGATGAAGTGTGGTGGTTGAGGCGCCGCGCGTTGAGGAGGAGGTTCTGTATTTTTAGAGGGATGGGTGGAGCTTTGGAGTTACTTTATTTTTGCATATTGGGACTACTTTAGGATGGAATAATTGTCAGTAGTACATCTAAGTTCACTGCGCATTCAGTCCGGCACTGCTCGTCGGAACAAGTACTTAGGCTTCTTGCAGTTATGTTGAAACACTTAACAGTGTAGGCTTCAATATCCATCTAATATAAATTCGTCTCGACATCCTTTTTGTACCCTCTCTAGCCATCCCACATGGTATACACTCTCCCGAACCTCCGACCACTCACCCCAAGCCTGAATTCTATATACACAATACATGTAAAGAACAGAAAAATCTAATCTCCCAAAATCATCAAAGAATCGAAACGTCGTCATCATATATCACAATTGTCAATACAATACATACCTATCTCATCCTGCAATCATCTTCTGATCCAACCCAAGAACGCCTCTCCAAAACAGCGTGCTTTCAAAAACTTTTAGCTTCATTTCTACTCTCCAGTAATGCCACAGGGCACAAATCCACTCAAAAAAGTTCCCAACTTTCAGTAACCCACCATGGGCGTTGATGTTTTCCAGTGTCTCGTCATAAATGGCTCTGGAGCAGTACCTGGCCATAATCAGAAACGTCCTTTCAGGCCCTCGGCCGGTTTGAAGGTTCTCATCGAGTGAGCGGGTGAGATCATTTGTTTTTAGGATGAGTAAGATGACGCTTGGAACATCAGCAAGGAGCTGGATCAGCTGTGCGAGTAGACCCTCGGCCATTGCTTTCCCTTCGAGTTAGCAATGGTAAAGAGTAACAAAACGATAGGATTGGTACCTTCGGAGATAATATTCTTCTCATCCTCACTACGTGCCGTCGCCACTCCCTTGGTCAGGACGGTGTAATCCCTCCCAGTAATCGCACTTGCAAAAAGCGGAAACTGTTCCTCAGTGACTCCGGCAACTTCTTTCGCATACTTCTTCATCTTGGGAATATCCGTATCGATCACCGCTAGCCAAAGCTTTGCATAGCTCCTCCTAAGATCTTGTGGGATATCTCTATACAACCCGTGGTCATAAAGTATGATATCAAAGTTCAACCGCTTACTCCGGTTATGGTTAACTCGGATCGCGAGATTTCCGCCATGGGGATCGCAATGAAGAGGTGCATCTTTACCGAAAATCATCTCATTAAAAATCCGCGCAAGAGATGCAGATACTTCATCGCGGCAAATCTTGTTTGAGTCGAGGTATCCCAGGTCGTCTAGACGTTTGCCAGGAATGAATTCCATTACTAAAATACGGGGTTTGGCCCATATTACTTCTCAACTGTCAATAGTTGCGTCGGTAATACAGATATAGAGGAATACCGTTGGGAACTACCAGAGGAAGATCTTCTGAGACCTTGCTAAAGTGCTCCCGTACTCGACGAATGTTGTGAGCTTCATGTTCAAAGTTGAGTTCTTGGGGTAATCTAGATAGACGCTTAGAACTAATAAAACAGATGTCAGATATTGCAACTTACGAAGCCTCCATTTCATCACTGAGCCATGTCAACGGGTATTCCGGAAAGAAATGTTTAATATTTGTGAATGTGAATTTGGTGAGCGCCATGTCGAGGGGAATCCATTCGGCGAGGGCAGGATGCTGAAGTTTCACGGCCACCCTGTTGGTTACTATTCAGCATAGCACCCCCATACAGAATGGATAAACATGCGTACTCCTGTCCTCCCTTCAATGTAGCTCGGTGCACTTGGGCCAAAGAGGCTGATATCCATCAGCAACGGTTCTCCGGTAATGCTGCATCTCAGAGTTCATACCAGCCCCAATCGGGATGGGATCAAAAGTTTCGAATAGCTCTTCTACCGTATGTCCCGTATCGTCTAAAATCATCTATCCTCAGAATCAGACCACCTTCGCCCTACTACTCCAAGTAGAACCGTCACACCTTACGGATACTCTCCATGCTGCTCACTGGACACCGATCCTGAAGCGGAATGAAAGTCATGGTCCATTCGAGCGGTAGAAGATATCCCATCGCCGCCAAATGTTGCCCGAGCTTGATAAAAATACTCCCGTTCTTCTCCAGTACCACATACGTCCTACATTCCATCAGCTCTTGCCACCTCCTTCCAAAGCCGTAGAATGAACCTTTGTGCACACCGGGTATGACATTTCGATAACAATCCATCTCTATCTTCCGGATCATTCTCGAGTAGTTTCAAGGTACTCCGATAACTTTTTTCAAAATCATTAGCCACTCGTCCCCCTGGAGCTAGCGGAAGACCACCGACTCTCGTATGCACAGGGTTAACGCTTGTGCAACTCTCGCAGCTCTCTCTGCAGCATGTAGGTAGTGTTTCCCGTCCATCCATCCCACCGCGGAAGCACCCACAACTCCAGTTCCCACAGCGGCTAAAATGAACCCCCTTCTCCGTGTCTTCGTCCTAGGAACACTCTGTGCAATTGTCGGCGACCGTCGGGGAATAGTAGAGGATATGCATCGTCTGCAGATCCATGAAGCTGTTGCTGTGGCCGTTGACACCGAGGGGGTGGGGCGGAAAACTAGAGTGCGGGAAAGAGGACCTAAAAGGTGCATGGTGATGATTTCACCGACCAAAAGATTTGACGGTTGGCGAGAGACACATGCAGCCGAAACTGAAAATGGCGAGTACGATAACAGTGGCGGAATAAATTGAAATTAAAGGTCAAGAGGTAGTTGAAGAAGGGCGGTGATAGAGGACAACTCTCGACAGGAACTTTCAACTTTTTGGCCAAATGCTAGGCTGTTTTGGGTTAGCAATTACTGCTCGGAGGAGCTGCACCAGAAGTTTCACATGAAGGCTTTAGAGTCTGGGTGCGCCAGGTACGACGACCGTTGAAGAACTGCGAGAATTGCTCCTGCAGATATACGTAGAGTATGCTTTATGGTCCTTTCAGGCTCTCAAGATATGACTAGGGCCCACTGCCTTCACTGTCCACCGATCGATCAACCATCTTTGATACAATATTTCATTTTGTGCCCCACCTGTATCTACTTCACAGAAAACCCAGTTACGCCAGTCATAGAATATCCCACAAAGACCCAGATATCCATAAACAAAAAACACCATAACCAGTCATGACACAGCTTTTGTAATCGGAATTATCGTCTAGAACCTTTCTTTTTGCCTTGCCGCCACTGTCCTGAGGTTTCCATAAACCTTCCCTGGAGGACTTCCCAGAATCAAGTTGACAACTGCTGTTCTAGCCATTCTTATATTCTGGAAACCGCCCAAGATATGAATCTTCTGATCCGCCAGTACAACCCTAGTCTTGGTGGTATTCTCAATCGCGAACTTCGTCTTTCCGTCCTTACCAGCGATACGGCCAATAGCACGTGCCAGATGCTCGCCAGTAAGTGTTTTCACATCTTTGATCTCAAAGGTCTCAATGTAGAGATCATCTAACCGCAGCAACGCGATCGCATCGTCGACATCGAAGCCCAGAGAAAATGCCTTGACAAAATCCGCGCCCTTCTGGAGAGCACCGGTGTCAACTGTCTTCTTCGAGGTACGGAGCTCCACCGCTTTATCCTTAAGGTTCATCTTGACCTGGAGGAGAAGGTGTTCAACAAGAGGTGGGAACATTTTCGGCCAGGCGGCCTTGAGAGGTGTCATGCGGTGTGGTGGGATGGGGACTTTACGGCTCTCGTGCTTGTTGAGATTTACCTATTAATGTGAGAATCCGAATCCCACAAAGTAGGTACCGGTCTGCTGTACATACCGTCTTCTGCGAAGGCGCGAACCGTGGTCGACCCTCCTCGTCAATTTGCATAACAGTATCCTGCTGGACCTTTACCTCCGGATTAGTTCCCCCCGTTTCGAGTGACGGCGCTACAGCATCGATCAGAATTAAGTCGTCGGCTGCGAACGAGTCAGTTTAGCGCACTCTGAGCATGGGTAAAAAGCTGCGCCTTCTTACCTGAGATATCTTGAATAACACTCTCAGAGATAAATACTGGAGGTTGTTGGAGGGCTGTGGGGGCAGGCATTTTGGTAAATCAATGTTGTGTGAAGTTGTGGGGCGTGAAGAGGCGAAAGTCTCCAGTGTGAAGTTGGGTTCCACAAAAAAAATGGATTTTAACGATAAGCAAGTGATAAGCTTTATTTACAAGCCATCACTCGACTCTCAGCGACTCTCGTTTCCTCACTCACCTGATGAGTTTCTTTGAGTTCGCATCCAGAAGTGCAGAGTAAGAGCTGTTTACTTTTACCAACTCATTTTTTAGGTGCTAGTAGGCATATATACTCTACAATACAGGTATCATACCCGTCTAGATAAACTCAAAAGTATCGCCCACATCATTACACATAACTCGTACCCTCTGCGTGCCCACTACCCGCTCCAGTATCATCGCATCCCACTTCGAAAAAAGAACTTTAGCCTTACACCTACCTCCTTCTACACGCCCCTCACTAACGCTTTTTGTCAAAAACCCGCCTACAATCTCCTTATAAAACGCCTGATTCTCTGGTAAGCTATAGCACACCACTTCCCTTACTCCACGGATCTCGTATCGTCTGAAATGGTGTGCACGCCCAGTATAGAGCAGTATAGGGAAGCGTCCCGACAAGAAATGAGATCGTGCCCTGGACACGTCGGGGACTGGTGTTTCCTCAGAAATAGCGCCGAAGGCAACGTCTAGCTCATTAAAGAAGTTGCGCACACGAACGAAATCAAAGTAGGAGGAAATAAAAACTAAGATTCCAGCACCGCCCTGGGCAACGTTGCGTGTAATGGTGGGGGCAAACGCAGTCCTGAAGAACTTGAACCGGGAGTCTGGATCTGCCGCTGGAGATGGGGATTCAAAACGGACGAAGGTCTGCCGGACTTGGAGACCGCCTAGGTCTGTGATTACACCAAAGTACTCGGGCTGGGTTTTTAGGCGCCCGGAAATGTTGGACATGTATTTTGTAAAGAGTGAATTTAGTTCAGGAGAGCCGTGGGCACTGAAGACAACAGTCTGGCGAAGATAGCGAGCGTGCGAGTCAAGGTACCAGTTACGGACACGTCCAAAATCGCAGCCATGAGCATCCTTGGGGATTAGGTTGAGATGTTCGAAAATATGTGAGACATGGTCCCAGTTCTGTTGAAGGAAAGCGTCGGCTTGGTCAATGATAATAAGTTCGATAGAGGAGAGGAAATCATAGTCGCGTTTCTTATCACCCTCATCGCCGATTGCAAGACGCAGACCGAGAGGTGAAGCAAGGATGATATCGGAGTTGTAAAATTGGCTGAAGAATTTCATGGTTTTCCGAGTGAACTTTACACCCACCCGAAACAAATCGTCGTGGTTGCCACTGAAGAGCTCTTTAAAGTCGGCTGGTTTGGATTCGTTTAGACGGTCCTCGTCCGGCGGCAGCAAATATGAGTCCGTAAAGCGCTTTTTGTTTTCTTGCTGTTCTACGGTAGCGAGGGAAACAAGAGTGTCTACCGCACGGACGCAGGAGTTTCGAGTGGGGAGAATGAATAGGACTTTTGGGCGTGTGAAACCTTGATCTCGGAGTTCAAGATCATCATCACTATGGGACAGGCGTCCGTTGTCTTTTATTACACGATCCCGAGTCTTGAAGACATGGTTTAGGGCGTGGGTGCAGTACATCTTTCGTAGCTCTTCGGCGTTGGAGACCGTTCGTCCCGCAAAATGCACATCTTGGTATGAAAAGAGATAGGGGGTGAAGGCTTTCTGGAGGGGTGTTAATTCTCCGTTAACTTCTTCGAATGGTGTGACCAGGCGTTTCTTCAAATTCAATGACTTTATACTGTCGAGTTTCCTTACTGGAATTGGTTCCGAGCCTGCTGGCATTGAGTGTATGGCTCTTCCAATCCCCGCTATTGATAATTTGGTGTTTTGCCATCCCCCCTTCTTTGCTACTTCGATTCTCTTCAGATATTCTGGTGAGGGATTTGCAAAGTGTGTTTCGAAGGGATCGGACGGATTCTCATCCTCGTCCTTATCCTCGGCAGCTTCCTCGTCGGCATCCCCTTCTTCAGCCTCAGCTTCACCGTTCCCTTCGTCAATGTCAGAGCCCACTTCTTCCGTAACTAAATCTTCGGTCATAATCTTTCGTCTCTTTGACTTATGGCTGTCACTTTTCGGCTTGCAGGCTGCGAGCGATTCAAGAAGCGCATTGTATGGCTTGACTGTGGTAGGTTCCTGTTCGTCATCTATTTCAGATTCTGAGTCTATTTCGGATGGCGCAGGGGAGTCTTCCTCATCGGTATTCGGAGGGTTGTCTTGTGGGATTGCGTTGAATGTTCTGTGCAGTCGAAATCAGCAAGCAGAGAAAGTCGAGTGAAACCAGAAGTACTTTTTTGGCCTATTGTCGAACGAACTTGCACCCCGTCCCCGTCCCCGACCCCTGGAACCGCCTCTTCCTCTCCCACGATCGCCACTTCTGAAGCCTCCCCTTCCGCGACCTCTGCTTCGGCCAGACATGGTGTATGATGTTAGCGATTGTCGTTGCTTCTGGGATGCTGGGGCTCTGCAGGAAACTTTTCTCTAAGCGCCAGATTAAGTGATGTAGGGGTCGTGCATGGTAGGGCTTTTGCCCTGCGGGGTGCCAAGTCGCACTTCAGTCACGTGAGAAGTTTGTTCGTTTAGTTTTAGTTTGAACTTAGAAGTGGGATGTTGGAGAGACGACGAACAGAGTGCAGTTGTTGACGAGAAACCAATCCACCCAAACCACCCCACTCCTGCCATCGACGATCCGTGAGCTCCCCGTCACTTCTCCGCCTCTACTAGTCCGAGTCCTAGCGACACCGCCATCCTCCTTCAACCATGGCCGACCAAGGTTCATACATTCATCTTGCGCGACCCCTCCCAACCGTTCCGGTCCCCCATGCGCACTCTACTACCGCCCCTCTCAACGTCATAATACACACCCAGGTCCAACCACCCACTACCAATATGCATCATGTGTTGACAGAGTTCCTTAGGCTCTCTTCTCGATCTTGGACCACTCCCTTCGACGAAATGTCGACCAGGATCGTGTTATTGGAACTTTGTTGGGTGTAAGGAGTGATGATGGAACTGAAGTCGAGATCAGAAACTGCTTCGGTGTTGGACACAACGAATCTCAGGAGCAGGTGGGTTTATTTGGATAGATGAGAACAGTGGGGGGTAAATTGCTGATGCGGGATTCAAGGTCGAAGTGGATATGGAATATCACAAGACTATGTTGGGACTTCATCTCAGGGCCAACCCCAGAGAGGTACTTGTTGGCTGGTAAGCACGGGATGGAACTGTTATCGTTAAGCGATGCGGATTGCTAACGAAAATGGAATAGGTACGCCACATCGCCGGAACTAAACACCTTTTCTGCCTTGATCCAAAACTTCTACGCCTCGACTAGCGAGGGCACATTTCCCCACCCCGCCGTCCACCTCACTATAGCCACCGTTCCCGGCCAGGATATCTCAATTAAGACATACATTTCCTCTGCTGTTGGTGTGAACCCCGATCGCATCGCTGATAACTGCCTGTTCGTCCCGGTTCCCCACGAGATTCGGTACGCCGAGTCGGAGAAGAGCGGACGTACGTTCACCCCAATGTTTACACCAAAGTGGTGTCTGAGCTAACGCGTTGCAGTGGAGCTGATTGCCAGTGGCAAGAACAACGAAGACCGAACGGTTCCAGTGATGACCGATATCGGCGCGCTGGAAAAGGCTGTTGAGGATGTTCTCGGTATGTTAGACCGCGTGAGCAACTATGTCTCACGAGTGATTGTAAGCTCCCACTGCTCTTCTTGGGGTTAACACTACTAACCCATCCGTATAGAAGGGCGATGCTCCAGCTTCCACAGCCATCGGAAAATTCTTGATGAACACCCTCAGCCTAGCACCCAAAGTCAATGCCGCCGATGTCGAGAGAATGTTCAACTCCCACATTCAGGATGTGCTCATGGTCTCATACCTCGCCAACACAATCCGAACACAAATTGACCTGTCCGGACGGTTGGCAACCTACAATTTTGGCCCCAAAGACCCCATCGCTGCAGCTGTAGCCCCTACAACAACCAAATAAGTAACCAAAAGCTGGTCTATTTGATGAAGCGATGAAATGAGGCATGACAGATACGGCATCTTGGGGGGTGGGGTGAGGAGAATTGGGCAGTAGGGGTAGAGATGGTTTTTCGTTCGCATGGGGTAATATATCCGAGGGCAACTAGGCGTTCGGGTTTGGCTACTCGAGTGATACACAATGGATAGGAAAAGCTTGCAATTCATAATGGCGCCGCGCAGACAAAATGGGAGATTCTTTCTTTGGACCATCTCTGTATATAATTACCTGGGATAAGAAACGGGGTGGCGCTTGATAGAGGATGTGGGATGTTGGTGCCTGTGGACGTTAAAATATCATTCTTACAGTCGATTCCGGAAATAACTCTGAAAGCTCCATAGGATGGTGAGTTCAACGGTTCTTCGAATCCCAGGACAAGCAGTTAGGAACGGAGTGTCTGGGTTAGGGTTTCCTCGAATGTTGCGGTCATTTCTTCTGTTACTCGTCAAATTTTCAAGTTTCCGGCGTAGCCAAAAAACCCTAACCCTGGGTTAAAATGGCTAGCGTAGGCGTTATAATGACTCTTGGCATGACTCTATCCAGGGTTAGGGTTTAGGTTTCGCTGGGGAACTTGAAAAATTGACGAGTAGATGACGTTGATCCTTAGCCGGCAACTTCTGTTCATCTTCTTCGACACAATGATCGACCTAGGCCTCAAACGCATCTCCCAGCTGATATTTCCTTCCACTCTCCGCTGGAAAGCAATCCACGTCTGTTGCCTCATCGCTTTCACATCACACCTATTAACATGCCACCAGGTAGCCGGCACCAATGGCAAAGTCCTCACCCTCTATCTCTCCCTTGCTCATCCTCCTCCTCCTCACAAAGATAGGGCTCCGTCTGCGCCTACCTGGCCTCCGCTCTACATGCATCCGGAATCCGTGTCGGCCGTTTTACGAGTCCACATCTCATAAACCGGTGGGATTGCATCACACTGTTCAACCGCACAGTTAGCAAATCCGCCTTCCTTGCAGCGGAGGAGAAGGTACTGGAGACAAATAAGAGATTGGAAATCGGAGCCACCGAGTTTGAACTACTTACCGCAACTGCCTTTGAGTTGTTTACGAGTGAGGGGGTGGAAGTAGGTGTGGTGGAGGTGGGATTGGGCGGTCGCGGGGATGCGACAAATGTGCTAAAGGATGTGAATACGCTGGTGAGTGTTATCACTAAACTTGGGCTGGATCATCAAGGGTTTCTGGGGGATACTATTGAGGCTATCGCCGGCGAGAAAGCGGGGATTGCAAAGCATAAGGTACCGATGGTTGTGGATGGGAGTAATCCTGCGTCTGCTATTGACGTCGTGAGGAAGGTTGGAGCGGGGGTTGGAGCGGGAGAGGTGGTGCTTGCAGCCCCAAATATGGTGGGGAGAGAAGAGGTGGGATGTGAGATCGCCACATCCGCGTTTGGTAAGCTACACTTCTCGAGGCTTCTGCCCGGCGGATATCAACCGTACAATCTCTCGTGCGCTATCAATGCGCTGTCTCTCATCGCGCCACGGTTCCCCACGCTTACTCCAGCTTCTATCATCGCTGGGATTGCGGACACAAAGTGGCCTGGGCGTCTGGAAGACCTTGACATCACTGCGCTCCTCCCCGACGGCGGCGGCGGAAGAGGAGGTACAGTCCTTATCGACGGCGCGCACAATCCGCAGGCCCAGAAAGAACTTCGTGCCTACGTTGATGCGCACATCCGACCGCTCGCAAAAGCCGGGAAGGTATACTGGGTCCTTGCGGCTACGAAAGGGAAGGATGTGCCTAGCATGGTCCGGGAGCTGGTCGGGGATGGGGACGCAGTTGTAGCGACTGGGTTCGGCGGCGTCGACGGCATGCCATGGGTGCAGTCTGTAGAGGCGAAAACGATTGTGGATGCTGCTGAAGGAAGGGAAGCGAAGGTAGTAGAGGAGTGTGTTGAAGCCGTTCGGGATGCTGCAGGGAGGGCGAATCAGGACGGTGGAGCAATTGTTGTTGCCGGGAGCTTGTGGGTACTATCTTATAGCGTTCGGGGCGAAGCTGACTGGGGATAGATACCTGGTGGCAGATTTGCACCGTCATATTGCGGTAAGGGAGATTGAATCACAATAGAGGGGGATGTGAGGAGATAAGGATGAATATTGAGTGACTTCGCACACTATCCACGAATACGCAACCATCCGGACCCATAGCCTACCCACTAGAGCAGGAAGTGCAGTGTCGGTTCAAAGTTGAGGACCGTGATAACTAGGATTCGTAGCTTTAGGTAGGTAGGTGGACTAAATCTACTTCACTGTAGAAACCTCTAGAGATGAATGGTTGATTATTCCGACCAATATACTCAATCACTCCTGACAACCACACAAGTAGACTGAGATGTCCAGACTTAACATTTCAGATAATCACTTAAGTGTTTGAAGTACTTGTCCACAATTGTAACCAAATGTGTCCTTGAAGACCATGACTTCCAGAGAGTATAATCGATTATCCATTACTAATGACCAATTCTATCTTTATGGCCTCTCATCACACCATATATACATAACACTAGAAAAACTAAACACCACACACTACAACCACATATATCAAGATAGTAAGACTAAGCTTAAAGTTAATTCGATTATAAGGCACTCAAGTGATATCAAAAACAAAACCCTTCGCAAATGCGCAAGTCCAAATGCTATCTCAGTAAAGTGCATGATAGAAAAACAGGCTGAAAATAGATGCTAACACCAACTAACTCCGTATAAATGTCACCTCATTCGGCAAACAAGCCAGTCGACATATGAGAATGTATGAATGCAACCAAACCCCTTTCCGAAGCTAAGAAAAAAAGAACATGACCGAGATGTCACTGGAGTGTAATAGTAAGGTATCCAAAAAGAAAAACAGAGATCTGAATCCAAAATTCCGATAATTTGTGCCTGCCGTTGTGCTATGTTGGCTTCATCCTTAGTGCTGGACTATTCAAACCATTTCCAGGGAAATTCACGCCCGTCTCTGCGATGGTGCTGGTAATTGTAGGCGCATGACTGTTCAGCAATGTGCCACTGCGGCTGCTGGAGGCGCTGTATCCACCCTGGGAGGGGCCTTGCTGTTGGTACGGCAACGGCATCGTAGCTTGAGCCGCTGGTCCCAGAGCGGCAGAAAGCGGGGTCGCGGGCATCATCTGTGGTGCCACCATCGATTGGAACGAAAATGTATGTGTATTGAGGGGACTTGATACAGTCGACGTTAACTCATTATGGCGGAATGAGGAGTCATCACTCATTAAGATAAAGAGATCTTTAATAGGCCTCAATACCGTACCCATGGCGGAGAGCGTACGTTTTGGGAACGTATACTCTTGGGTAAGAGATTTTATGAGCTCAGCAATATTGATAACCAGCTGGATTCATGTTAGTATCTGGATGAATAATGTCCCCGAATTGGGGGAAATACTTGTGTAAACTTATTTGTGTCGTCCCAGAAAGTCTTCCTCTCATTCTGATCACCGTCTTGGATAGCCTCCCATCGAATCTTTGACAATCGCCTCGCCGCATCAATGCCAGACGTGCAGAGTGACGACACCTTCCGAAGCTTCAAGGTTATCGGTGGTTGCAGGTTCTGAGTAGCTGCAGATTTAATTTCCCTATCGATCTGAGGGAGCGTCGAGATAGCGACGGTAGTTGCAGCCTGAAACTTTTGATACAAAGCACCTTCCTGGTCGAAGCCAGAGTCCGAGTGTTGCGAACTGGCCGCGGGACGCATCCAAGGTGTTTGTAGAGCTGCAAACGACGCATCTGTGCTGCGAGGTGTTGCAAGAGAAGGTTGGTTCGACATTTGAGAGGTGCTAGAATCGGTGATAGAATTATTTGAGCTGGTTTTCTGCCTACTATGCGAGATACTCATGGCTGACTGTTGATGCCGAGATAGACCTGATTTTGTCGCACCATCAGTTACAGCTTGTGCAAGCAGCAATGGCCGAAGAATATCGTAGGAACACTGAATCTCCACATATGACCCATATATCATTAGTATAAGTGTCCTCGCGTATCGCACATCCGGCCCACTAGACCCCGGGCCCAGCTCCTTCAAGCTGGATTGCAACATCGATAACACCTGTCTGAATGCAGCTACACAGGACTGGCACGCATCGATTACTTTCTGTACCCTAGGCTCGTCGTCCCTTGCTTCGTATGCTTCCAAAGCACTAACCAACGAAGTTACATGCATGTTGCTGTTGTATAAGGCTCGACCAACCTTACTTTCCGGCCCTCCAGGGTCACCTGTAGATTCAATGTATTGTTCGACTGGCCGCTGTAAGGTCGACATGGAATATAAGATCCCTCTTGCTGCTTCACCAACCCTAGCTGAAGACAAGGAAGATCTCTTATGTTCTGGCAGCGAAGACAGTCGTCGAAAATACTGTCCTGGTCTTCTCTCGTTGTCGACCGGGCTCCGTGACGGCACATGGGTACTACTTTGGCCCCCATCTATGACCGAATCATGTGAATATCCCCTTGTATGCTTATAGGGTTTTTCATCCACCGGCCCGAGGCTCTGTGGGGTGAAAATCGGTTTCCCCCTCGTTGCGGTGTTGGTGCGAGGCGGAGGTGGCATACCCCTCCTTTTCTCGCGGTTAGATCCTACTACAGATTCGCTATTCGAACGGTGTCGCTCGGTCTGAGGTGATGTAACGACTTGCGAAGGTATCTCTGGGTGTTTTGGAGAACCATTCATGGCTGTCGGTGTAGATACGTTTGTGGATGAACTGCTTGGATGCTTTGATCTCTTCTGACTGGATGGTCTTGATGGTGCGGGAGATTTAGCTCGAGATGTTTCCCCGGTTGCCGATACGCCATTTGCCCTTAGTGGGCGAACGGTGCGTAGAGAAGGAGGGTCCGATTCATTCACTAAGGTTGCTTCCGACTCAAAACTCGGTGTCCGGGAGAACGACGGATTAAATGAATCAACATCACCTTCGTCATCGCTGCTAGTTGAATCACCACAGGTAAGCAACTTCGTCTAAGTCACCTTTACGGTTGGATCATTTGAGAAGAGTTGAAGAGATTGGTGACGAATGTCACTTACACGGGGAAATTACCTTGATCCAGACTCCGAATCTTGCGTTGAATTCGATCGTTCAGCATGTTGCCGCAGGAATTTTTTGACACCATCCAGCCATACATCTTTGTCTTTCTCGTCACTGTCCCAGATGTCTTTAGGTGGAAATGTTATAGGGTTGTGATCTAGTTTCAGGATCTTGAGGTCGTTCATGTCACCAATGTAGGTTGGGAGGATGTTGATCTTATTCTTCGACATTGATAATACCTACATAAGTTAGAATCTTGAACTACATCTGCTCACCCGCCAGTGTAACAATGCGTCAGCACAGGAAACGTACCCTGAGACTCATCAAATTCCCCAGATCCGGCGGCAGTGCCCGTAGTCTGTTCCTGCTCACGTCCAGGATCTCCAATGATGGCAATCGTGTAAGCTGTCAAGCACAGGACGATCAGATTTCAGCTGCAATAGGGATCCAGCACGGACACTTCCCTAACAGGGAGGAGTAATCCCCGAAAGGAAAGGATTGGGATTTCCTCACCGCCGTAGGGAACTCTTTGAGGAAATTCGACCGCAGGTTCAGGTACCGCAACCTTGGCAGACTGCCGAATTCATTGGGGAAAGAGGCTAATTGGTTGTGCGCGAGGGCAAGTCTATGAGAGCGAAGCGCAAAGTATTGTCAGATGCATTGCTCCACAAAATAGGAATGATGGGTGAAATCAGGACTCCCAGGCTTTGCTATGTTGCACGAAGAAAGTAGCTCTAGTTCGGGAACGGCTTGGAGGACAGGGCGGACGGAAGTAAAACACAGCTGATGTGGTTTTACACTAACCTCTCAATCTCATCCTTAATAAGTTCTATAACCTCGACCGGAATATTTGCGATCTTGTGGTGACTCAAATCAAGGGTAACTCCAGCTTTCAGCAACGAGGTTTCGCCAGGCGAGGCACCGTTCTTGGACAATAGCTCTCGAGTCTTCTCTCGAGCTTCCTTTAGAGCATTGGTGACTAGAGCAGTGCAAGTAGTATCGTCCACGGGTACGGGGGGTCCATTTGCTCGAGCACCAGACACTGATAGATGCTGGTGATGGTTGGGCATCTCGTTGTAGAGTCAGCCGGTGGTGGTGTTTGTGTTGTCAAGGCACGCACCGTGTACCACGAAAAGAGATGCTCTTCCCGACCTTCGAGAGACCGTCGCAAGCCGAATCCTTTTGGCAATAGATACTTAGTACTTAGTACTTATATGTGCACGGTGAGGGCGGCACACTATCGGTGCAGTGTGGTGGGTTGGTGGTTGGAGAAAAGCAGTGAAACACCAAACAACCAAATGTGATGCAGCCCAAGAAATTTCCCCTGCTTGGAAGGAAAACAATAGATAAAAATAAGCACTTAAAAGGCAAAAAGTTGAAAAATATAATATATCACTGCAACACCCGGTTTAATGGCGCTTTTGGCAACTACTCTACAGTTGCTGGTCTAGATCACCAACATGTTCAAGGCAACCACACGAATCAAATGCCAAACAGGTAGGTAGTAAGTAGACAGGGAAGAAATAGATGCATCATCAACGTTACATTTGATTTAATGCAGTCCAAAAGGCAGTGCTGTGCCAGCCTTCCGGTGCATGTATCAGTGTGTTGTATCATCCATTATTCGTGCCTAAAGCGGCACTGAAAATGCAGTTGAAACACCAAAAGCTCATCACACAGATTCACCCCTGGATCCGTCGGCGAGTCAATAAGCAACAGCGCTCTTGATGCACAAGTTTCTCGGTGCTCTTCCAGAGCATATGATACATTACACAATGCTGTGTATCGTGCAAATACTCTTGTTGTACAGATCATCACCATCCGAAATCTAGTACCGTCTAAAGTAGGCCACCCGCAGGACCCGGTGTTGGCGCCGCCTCGCCCTCCGCTCCTTCCAGAATTCCGTCCACCGCTACAGCGGCTGCAGGCTCTTCTTCTTCGGCTGCTGCTCCACTGAAAGCGGCTTGACGGCCGCGCTTCAACTGCAAGAACGCCAGGGCCTTAGCCTTCCATTCTTCAAGTGCCTGACCCTCCAACTCAATGCCAATTTCCAGATACGACTTGCCGAACTTGGCACCGACTGCTAATGCTTCTTCCGAGGCGACACGGCGCTCTATATCTTCCCGCATTCGAAGGTCGTAGAACTCTTTCCGTGCGGTATTGTAGGCTTCTTCCTTGGACAGGCCTTCATTCTCTATCAACCACAGCTGGCGCTGGATGACACTGCAAATTCATCAGCCAATATTCGCCGGTCTAGCCCACAGAGTTGGTGTCCAAGCATAAAATCAGGGTACCAACCTCTCACCATTCAATTGTTTCCCCGGCTGTTGAATACTGCTCCAATCGTATCTCGTAAAGTCCTTTCCATCGTTCTCAACCAAGATCCTTGGTCTTGCCAACTCCCATGGATGATCTTGAAAGAAAGTACTGCGCAGCTCGTCTTCTGGATAGACAATACGCTGAGGTTGGAACATGCGAGAGGGCTTGCGGGCGGATTTTCGGGCTCGCTTCTCCTGGAGCTGGACGGGTAGGGTTCGGACGAGAGTAGTTGTAGGTGGGATCGCTCCTACAACGCGGTACCATGGGGGTTCTTGTTGTAACCGTCCCGTTTCGAGCATCCGTGAAGCAAGCTGGTGAACTCGGAGAGGTCGGAGGTGCCGTCCCATGATGACAACAGGTGGTGTGCAGTCTAAGTAGAGTGCCAAAAAGGGACAGGAAGCTTGACCTCGTAGCCGAATCGCGAATTGACTGTGACTTGATGGCGAATTCCAAGGGAGACGGTGATATTGCTTGTGGTTGTATGATTCTAGAAACTTTTTGAGGCACCCGAAGACCGGGTAATAATTTACACAACGGGATGGATTTTGTTAACTCAACCTCAGAACTCCTCAAGACCGCCCCACTCCACCATTTCCACCGTATTCCTCGGCCTTCACGTCATTTGGGACGTCATTTCGATATCTCTTATTCGTCAATTGATTGTACAATTATCAGGATACCGCGTTTTTTGTCAAACCCCTCCCCCGCCGCCATCTGCGGGTTGCTCAACAATGCCAGGGACGTTTTCGCACATATGTTCCCGCTCCATATAGCAGATGTTACGGCTGCAATCCGTGTCTCAGGCCGCCGGATATGTATACGCCGCTCCTCTCGTCCGCGCTCATTACATCTACAAATCCGGGCAGCAACGCTATCCTCAAATTGCGACCTATCATCATGGTACTCCACTCGCCATAGTCCTTCAATCAAAGATTCTCGGTGGTCCCCAATCGACCGGCTTTTTATTGGCGCTTTGGTGAAAGCCAGTCTCTGTCGGGTACACTCTGCATCCTTTAGTGTCTCGACTCAACCTCCGTCCACTGGCCTTACGAAGCGTCCACTTCGCATCTTTCGGTATGGATATCTTAGTACTTTTAGGAGGGACTTAGAAAAGATTTGGTATCGAGAGAAAGTTCCTGAAAAGTTCAGACCGTCTCTAAGGGCCCTCTGTGGAATGACAGAAGGAGACCCGGACGTGCCGCATGTCAAAAAGAAACCCCCTTCACCTCCTCTGACCGCTGAGGGCGGCCCAGACCCTCCGAAAACCCCTCTTAGCAGACAGGAACGAGAAAAATATGTGATGCCGATGCTCTTTACCAGTAGTCACTCAGAATTGTTAAACATCCAAGCATTCCGGCAAGCTATACGACAGGCACATGCATCACCTAACTCTATCACAAACGAGATGCTTTTCAAGCTTTATCGCAAGCTTCCCGGATACCGAGTTCCCTATCTAGACATGAAAACCATGGAACGATTTGTCGGTCGACTGATGACGGTTCCTCTCCGCAATCAGGTCTCTATGCTCCGATATTTAACATTGATTGAGGACATGAAATCTGCGGGTGTTCCTATCATGAGGAACGAATGGAACCAAGCCGCAGCTTTTGTTGCGAGATCCTTTAAGTACACTACGGCTGCCGAACTGCGTGCTGCTTTGGAGCTATGGCAAGAGTCCGAGAGAGACTACGGGGTTCGTGCGGATATAACTACCTTCAACATTCTTCTTGATGGTGCCTCGAAGTCGAAATCCGGAAGTCTTGCGACTACTATATTGAAAGAGATACGAGCACGGAACCTGGAATACGATCGCTACACATACACCACGCTCATGATGTATCACGCGGGTTTCGGAGACGCCACCAAGATCCGGCATACCTACCAGGATTTGGTCGACGCAGGCGAAGTGGTGGATACAGTGGTTCTTAACGCGCTTATGACGGCATTGCTCATGGCGAACGAAGAGCGTTCGGCGGCTAATATCTATGCTTATATGAAAAGAGTCGCGGTTGTGACGACTAAGCGGCCATCTTACATGATGGCGCAGTGGAGACGGAAACGTTATATTGCGCAGAGGCTAAAGCGTAGAGGCCTCCAGTGGGGAAAGAATTACGTTGAGGAGCTAAATGTCCAATTGGGACCAGATATTGCGAGCTTTCACCTTTGGATTCATCTCTACTGTCGAGCTGGCGATTGGGAACGTGTGCAGTTTCATATACGTGATATGGAGATGTTTGGCTGTCCGATAAACAGAGACGTGTATCTCTCGATGTTGAAAGGGTTCGCATGGCATGGAACTTCACTTGACACTCCATGGAACAGGGAGAGACTGCGCTTGGTGCTCGATAAGGTGCTCGATGAGAGGAACAGGCTGGTGGGCGAGTGGGATCGGATTATGGCGGTGTGGGTTGTTCGGGCGGTGGAAAAAGTTTATCACGATGAGCAGGTGTTAGCGGGGGTGTGGGACGAAATTGCGGCGCAGTGGGCACGGCAAGGTGACGTGATATCTGATTTTGCATTGGGCGTGTATTTGTCTTCGATGCGTGCCATTGCTCAGGACAATGAGCAGAGGAGGATGCAGCAGCAGCCACCCCAGCTACCGACATCACCAGAGACAACGGATTACTTGAACGCATTATAGGAGTACATTTGAAAGTGGATGGATATGTTTAGGAATTGTGTTTTTGCATCCTACTACGAGGGTCTAGGGTGGTTTGCTTATATCTAGTGGGCTATGGCATGAGCTGGGTGTTTGTTTCCACTTTGTTGTGTATGATATTTCTCTTGAGGCATGTTAGACGAGTCCTCCCAGAGGCGATGTAAATAGTGACCACGCACTGGGATCCTTTATCCTTAAGGTTGTATTATACCCACAATTATAGCATATGTTTACCAAAATACAAAACCAGCAACATTCCAAATTAAACCAGAAACCACAAACGCCGTAATGTCTCAGTGTGTCCCTCTCTTGCGATCCGACATCTACGACAAAGCGTCGGCTATCGTTCCTCCTTCCCGTCTCTTCATCTACTTCTCCGCCTCTGGCTTATCATCAAACTGCTTCCTCGCGTCCGCGATGACTTTGCTCATTACCAGCAGCTCCTCAACACGTCCTAGCTTCCGTGGGTCGTGACGAAGTGCAAATTTGAAGTCGTCGACTTTTATCTTGTTGCGTCGCGCCTGTGAAGCCATGCGCGCCGCATCGTGGCACATATCGACAATGTATTCGGTGACGATCTCATCGAGGACTTGGACAGACTCGGGGAGTGGGTCGGGATCATCGCCGTAGGCGTACATTAGGGTGCGCACTGGGCGAGTTAGTGGGCGACAAAGAAAAGGAGAAAGAAGAGATCGGACATTCTTTGACGAAGAGGTTTTGGCGGCGAGAGCGGCGGGTACGGGAGGCGCTGACGTCGCTAGCCATGACGGAGAATTTGAAAGTTGAATCAAGGAGGTTAAGTCGTTAGCAGTGGTATGTCGGATTGAGTGGTTAACTGCTGTTCAGATAAGGTGCGGCTCCGGATATATTTTGGTGCACGTGCTAAATGTTGGCCCATCCTCCCTCATTCGATACACCTTAGTATATATCATCTTGGACTAGACAAACGCTCCTCTCTCCACGCCACTGTGTGCAGAGGGCTCGCCTTGATGAGGATGGTTCCAGCCAACGTAGCTACCAACCCCGTCACACTGCGTCATCCTAATGGCAGCGGATCGGTCAGCACGTACTCTGTACTTGTTTTCTTCACCTATCTCTACACATACTCGGGCCTGGTAATAAAGATTGGGACGCACCTTTTCTGGTAATTAATTTTGCTGGTAGAGCAATGTGCTAACTAGGGGGGAGAGTGCACAACTGCTAGTTTCTGGCGAAATCTAAACAAGTTTAACCCACAATTATATATATCGCTCTTAATTATTACCAGATCCATGTGGTAGCTGCTAGAACAGGAGCGTCCCAATCTTTATTGCCGGACCCGAGTAACTCAAGGCTAATTCATGTCCAGCAACCAGTTAATTGGGATCTTATAATATGATGCTCCCTCGCATATAACTAGCACAACACGACTAATTGCACCAACTATTCCACGTTCACAAGTCCTCCGTCACTCAACGGTTCAGAGTTAGTTAATCCACGCATATATTGCAACATCTCGAGATGGTCAACTGGTAACAATCTCTTATTATGGAGTTCTTTGCGGAGCTATCACTAGTCCAATCCGACTGTCAGCATTATGTCCAAAATCACCTTCTATCACTACTATTCCCGTAAGCAAAGATACTAAGTAGTGTTAACATAATGACGAGTCCTTATCAATGTAGCCTTAGCTACATTTGGATTGCAAAGTCCAAAAACGGGGCATGTCGGTTGTTATGCAATTCTGTCGAGACAAAGTTGATCTCTATGAGAACCAGGCGGCCAATCTATTGCACGGCTCTCTAGTACCGCTGGTTTCCTTCCAAGCAGTTCATGATAGCTTACTCGTCTATATTACCGCTTGCAAAATAGCATACTATATATCGAAACTATCTAGAGGAAAGAGTCTCCAAGTCTCAATCACCGGCTGAAGACGGTTTCGGATCTCGCGCGTGTTATGGTCCATAAAGCAATGCCATCCACAGATATCACTACTATTCTTTGATTGTGATGGTGCATCGTATCAACTTATTAGACGAAATTTCTATTTAGTCGACAATTCTGGTTCTATGACGCCCCAGAGATGGGAAGACTAACCGGAGCGCAAAGAATTAGAAACCTGATTAATACCTAAGCACGAGAGCTTTTGGTATCCCATGGTTTCGGAGAGGATGAACTGCACGGTGTGGAATATTCGAAGATGCTGGATATTCTAGTATATTACTTGCCGAAGATTCAGGGGTGGAGGGATGACAAGACTGAGAGATGTTTGGAAGGCTATTTGCATGACTTCAGGTAGGAGAATGTGTTGGCCGAAGTGGAGATGGTATGAGTCCCTAGCTCTCTCTCTGAACCTTTACACAATGGGTGCATCATTGTCTGCCTTTGCCTACGGTCCCACGATAGGGGACGCAGCTGTAGGAAACCACGTTAGAGCACCTTGTGGTAGGGCTTAGCTTATGGCCCATTCACCACCTCTGCAGAGCAACTACCCTATGTCTATAAGTATATATCTAGGAATGCTGAGCCCCTGAAGGCTGAAGGCTAAAGCATTGACGACCTGATACCGGTTTTAGACAATCAGGCTACGCGCGCCAAAGAAAACAGTGCACAAGTGCGCTCAACATAATTACACGCTGATAGCATGCGCGCAAATACAGCAGTGCGATAGAAGTAACTTCGAATGATGGGGGCGCTTCCCAGAGGTAAAGACTTGATATAAGGAACTATACTACTGGTATACTTGTGACAAGGTGGCTATGCCACGGATCCGAGTGCACGAACCTCGGGTTCTACGTACGCCTTATTATCGATGGAAACCCCAGACATCTGATTTTCGCCTAAAGAGTTGATCATGAAGAGCAAGTTTGCGAGCGACGTAAACTCTGACTCTCTGAACAGGAGTAGGTCTCTAGGGCAGGATGTAGCAGATTGCATCGTGGGGTATGATAGGTCCAACTAGAAACTTAAAAACAAGCCTTCGATGTCATTAGCTCCCAGGAAGTTGTCAGCGCTTGTTAGAGTTACCGGGAATAGCTTTCGGTGGTTTCCATGCAGGGCACATAGCGTAATGAAAAGGTACCAATCGCTTACCCCTAATTTAAATATCTCCTCGGGTCAAGCGCCCGTTCTCCCGTTCTTCTCAGCGACAAGACCCTAGTACAACCCACGCGTACAATGTAACGTCTACCCCCCCCTCAATCTCTAACCATCTCCTGGTGGATACTCTACTTCGTGGCTGAATCAAGGATTCAACTCTTTCTCTGTTGTGATCCTCTCACTCTCACCTCATCGCTCCTTCTGTTTGTTTTTGTCACTCATTCCGTTTGATTTGGAAAGAGATCTGCTGCTCCTTTATCGCGCAGTCGACACACCAACGTATTCTCAGGAAGAATACAAAGTTTCAACACAGATTCCTTAGCTTTGAAAGCATTTCAACCTTGAATGACACGGTTTTGAATTCGGAACTCTAACTCACCTACGGGAACTTCTTTCTTAAAGCGCCTACCAATATTCGAAGACGAAAAGCTATAGATTTGACTCCCGAAATGGGCGTGATACGCATACGGCAGCTAGGCGCCGAGCAGAGCGTTGCGAACGTAGGGTCGACGTTTTCTTCGTGGGACAGATGTAAGTTGATAGAGGACCTGTCTGGATTGTAAGAGCGCTGGACTGACGGGTGTCTCCTGCAGGCATGCAGAAGAGCTATTGCAAGTGAGTCCTTTGACGAAGGCGCGTTATGTGTGCACTCTATGAGACTAATTGGTGGAATCCCTACAGAATCCCGGTGATAGTGGGGTGTATAATAGCGGGCCTCTTCATCATTTCAATGTTGATGTGCCTCTTCCGGTGCATAATGTGCGGTTATGCCTGCTGTGCATGTTGCTGTGGAGGATGCGGCGGCAGTAGTAGGCGAAGGCACAAGGAAGGGTCAACGACATACGTCCTACCACCACCAGCTCCGATCATCGACCGGCCGCCGCAGCCACCGCCGCCGCAACCCCTCTATGCACCGCAGGCCCACTATGACGAGCCCAAATATGCTTATTTCGATAAACCCAGCGACGATGCACTACCGCATATGCCATCGGCCAAGGGGATAGAAGTGAAACAGGAGATTGAGGAATCACACGAGATGGTGAATGTCCGAAGGTCGCCCAGTCCACAGGCGATGGGCATGCATGCGCCGCCGATGCGGCCTGGAGAAGTATATCAGGGCCAGCCACCGCCAAATGCTACACCAAATTATTACCCAACTGGTACCACTGTCTCCAGTCCGTATAATACCGGCAATGGACCCTACGTTCAGGCTAGACCGCATCTAGCACCTCCAGGCCCCTATGCAGGTGGTGCCGGTGAGCAAAGGAATATAACAGATTATTACCCAACTGGCACCGCTGTCTCCGGTTCATACCACGCCGGCAATGGGCCCTACGTTCAGTCCAGGCCGCACCTAACACCTCAAGGCCCCTATGCAGGCGGTGGCGGCGAGCAAAGGAATATACCAGATTATTATCCAACCAACACCGTTGACTCCAGTTCGTATAACGCCGGTAATGGGCCCCACTCCAGTCCATATAAGGCCGAAGATGAGCTCCACATTCCTCACCAAGCACCCCAAGCTCCTAGTGCGGGTGCTATTGATGTGGAAAGGACTACGTCCCAGAAGATGTATCAACGCCGAGAATACCAACGACAAGAGTACCAGGCCTATAATCCCAGCAGCCAGCGAAAGCCCGAGGAATGGACGGCCCTATGATCGATCGGCCTTGTCGAGGTTGTGGGGGAGTCGGAGAAGTTGTAGGCATCCCCAAATATTGAGAGGGACCTTGCCTAGAGGCAAAGTGCAGTAGGTATGAAGTTGCGAATTTTTTCGTGTAGTTTGATATACATCTCGTAGTTATTGCCTTATATCTTTTATTTTTGTGGTTTTCTGAATGCACCTGGCGAAGTCGCCGTTTTCAAGGTTCTCTTGGGTTCAAATATTTATTTTGAACGGACGCGGCGTTAAAAGGAACTTGTAATTATGGTGATGCTGGATTGGAACGGAGGACGTTTGATGTGGTTGAAGAACTGATTGTACCTGTTATGGATTGCGCGAGAGGTTGATGTGTCGTGAATATATTGTAAAATGTTAGCTTAGGATCGTGCTGTAGCCGAGACCATTAGATCTACATTGACCCCGATCTGACAACTACGTCATCGCACAACTACCTACAAGTTCCTTGATATTGCAAAATGACATCGTTGCATCCAAGCTCTCAACAACGAACAACAAAACAAGACAAATTCCTGGCTGAGAGGCTAACTACGAATGTGGATGAACACCGTCACTCACTATAAAATGCCCCAATCCCTATTTCCCAACCTTTCATCCGAGCACTATCATACCGCACACTCAAACTATTCCTAACGCGTTCCTGCATCAACCTATTTGCCACTTCATTTGGGACATTGCATCGATTCCCGAGAACTCAACTACCCGCTCGACCGATACAATTGCTGTCGCATATCGAACGAAGTCATGTGCCTCATAACCTCCCGCACCGAAGAAGATGCCATTCCTCCACGCCACGTCTACCGCGACAAGCAAACCGGCGCATACTTTAGTGATCCGGCACCTCGACGCAGCTACGTTTCGTCAACGGGCGGACGCTCTGTACATAAAGTGCAAGAGGTCCGCCATATGTACCCTCCGGCGTCGCCACGCGCCTCCTATGTCAGTGCACACAGCAAACGCAGTATACGAGGGTCGCAGCCGGTTGTCATTGTGCCTGCTGGGTCAAGGAGCGTGAGGTCTCACTATTAGAATGGAGAACGGTCGATAGGGAAGAGAAGGGTAATTGGGAGGGAGAGGGTGGGGTAATGATCTTCTTCGACTCTTATTCTATTTCTTGTATTGAATGTTGGATTTGGATTAATATTTACCTGGGAAAACGGCGTACTTTGGGGTGCTCTTTTGGTTGTTATAGCGAGCGTTGGGGGATAGTCGCTTTTTCAAGCTGGCCCTTAGCCGTTGGGGGAATGTTTGAGATGGGGATATGTACTGTAAATGGCATACGATACGCACGATACCTTCATGAAGTTTATGGCTTGCTTTGGGTGCGTACCACGTGTGTTCTCATTCTCCGTGGGGTATTCTCCGTGGGGTATGCTAGTGTATTTTGTGTTTGGTATAAACTTAAGCTTCCATCTGTTTGGTTTCAACACCATCTCGACGACACCTGCTCTCGTTGGCCAGATTTTTCACTGAGCGAGGTCAAAGCGAAAAAGAACGACTGGTATACGAGCTCACTTGATACCGTTCTTTAAGCTTTGTATGAATTCTAAGTGAACTTTACAAATAGCAACTGTATCGCTTCAATCCCATCACTCGGCGAAACCGTTGAGATCGAAGCTTCAAATAACCTTTGAAGCTACCCAAATTGACTACACCATCAGCCCAAAATCCAAACTTCAATCCCACCATTCAAAGAATCATATATAACCAACCAGGTAAAAATGACATCCCATTCTCTCCCTCCCTCGCATTATCACTACCATCATGCCTACCTCAGAAAAAACGCACCTCTCCAACGTCGCCGCCTCGCTCTCAGCCATCGAGCATCCCCTCGTGCCCATCGTAAACTGCTTGTCCGAATGCGGTTGCAAGTCAGTACCCCACACTCTCTACATATAGATCTTCGGGTGCTAACACAGTGCAGAATAGTTGTAATCGTCGGTGTTGTCATTCTTGGGCTCCTGTTTGGCCTATTGATATGGCATATTACCCGCACCTGCGTATTTGGGAAGCCGTTTTGTGTGTGTGGTAGGAAGAAGAAGGTGAACGAGGACGAAGAAATCGGTGTAAACAGTCAAAGCGAAGCAGAACAGTAAAATACTCTATATTACTAACTGCCCACCCTGTTGTAAAATCACCCATAATCACTCGGACAAGTGTCACGTGCGACATGTCGGGGTCAGGGTTCTGCGCCACCGATGTGCCACTTGACAGCTGCCAGCTGCAGGGCGCCTTGCATAAGTACTAGTACACTTTCTCATGTAGGTAGGGTGCCGAGTAGGTAGATCAATTCAGATCAGCTGGGATAATACTACTGGTGCACGCGGATAGTGATGTTTTTCAAATAGTGCAAACCACAGCCTGACACAATTTGTTCAGCAAGACCCTTGGATCAGCTTGCAAACTGCCATGTTGCAGCATGATGAGTTGTTCTTGATAGCTGATTGGAATTGAATTCCCTTCCCCAACGCTGAAAAACTCTAACAAATATAGTACGAATGCAATGAAAAATAAAGGAGAAAACCGACAAAGGCCCACCCTAACAGAAATGACTCGAGCAACAGTTGTTGAAAAATCTTCCTAAGACGCAAAAACCCTCTTTATGCCGATTGGCATCTTCGTGACCCAGAACCATCATATTACCCACTCCTCACAGTTTCATATTTAGCATCCATTCATAGGACGCATGCACACATTTTTTTGTCGATCAGTAGCCGCACTCATTAATTTTTCCCTGTATGGATATCGGTAACATGAGCCGGGGGTGGGCTCGTGGGCGGTTGGAAGGGATTATTGCTTTGAACATAGGAATGCGTGGATGTCCCAGTCGGGTGGGAGCTCACTGGTGGTGCTGGAGAGCCCGGTCCACGGTAAGCTGCACCATTGCCACTATTGTGCGGCGCCAGCTCATAGGACTGGCCGATAGGATGAGCTGGAGGAGGCGCATAATATGCGTTGGTGCTGGTTGAATTGGTTGTGGTACCTGTATATTGAGGATTTGGAGTGTAGGGTGGAGGGGTAAAGAAATTGCCATAGTGGCCATATGCTTCTTGACCAGGTGGCGGTGGAGGATAATATCCCGCAGGCCCCGGAGGACCAGGCATGGTGTGGTGGGTGGGATGTTGGTTTTTTGGAGCGAGCCAGCCTGTACCAGCCATCGGCCGAAGTCCACTACGGCGGCGACGGCGAGCACTGATGAACCTAGTATGCGATATTAGAAAGGTACTTTATTTCGAACGAGGGGTGCATTTTAACATGGAGAGCGGCGGGGTAAGTAGGCTTACATCAACATGGCGAGAAAGAAGATGAATCCAATAATCATAAAGGCAACGAATACCCATCGTCCCCACGAGTTCCAGCGGGTAGAATAGCAATCTCCCAATGCGTCGCACGTAATGTATTCAGTGTTGTCGGCCATAATAAATAGTAATAATAGCGGAGTTCAATTATGAGTTGGGCGACCGTAGTTGTCAGCTATAGTGGTGGTGGTGGTACAGTGTATGAATGGAAACTCAGGAAATGGAGAGACGACAGGAAAGGCGATGGCTTTTGTGTTGTCTGTGCGGGACCGAGAACCCGCAGGACGCCAGCCTTCAGCTGATGACGCAAGCACTGCCTGGCTGGGCACTGGGCGATTTGTCCGCCTTCCAGATTCCCAAACCTTGCTGCATACGACTGGACTGAGATGTACCACGCTCCGAGACCACGCCGAGACCATTCTTGAAACAGCAAGTGTCGAAGCTTGGTAGCGCGTTGCCAAGCGATGTAGGATTGAGCCGCCGCGTGAAAGTTTGAAGAAATTTGAAGAAGCAACTAACCACTGACCTGCGCCTCGTTTGAAAACGCTGGATGAATGAATGAGCGCGGTGACATGTCCACCAAAGCGATGAAGCCCAAGGGCTTGAAGAAGGGCGGTACCGACTCAAACCGGAACTTCTCGGTGCGCAATCCGCCCGCTAAAACAACTTTTGAGACGTATGCTGACCAGGTTTGCAGTACAAATCGTTCTCAAAAAAAATCGCGAGCTTGTCTGCGCCCCGATTTTATTAATCTTCAACATCTACCCCTAGCATGCCCTGCTGATACTAGGCTTAGAAAGATTGACCCTGTCCGCCGAGTGCGCAATTACGTGGACGATGAGGAGACGACGAAATCGTTCTTCAAGAGCTCATTCGAAAACTGGGTTGAGCTGAATCTCTCGACGACATTTACGCAATTCACCCGCGAAGTTTCTCCGCTCTGCGACTCGCTTCCTCTCATCCTGCATCATAAAGGCCAGATATTCGATATTCTACACTGCTACATCGCGAAACGAGATGCCCATGCGCTGGAACCTCTCCTCGATTTGTTGGCCCAGTTCGCGCATGATTTGGGTGCAACCTTCGAGCCGTATCTTGGACGTTCAGTAACACTATTGTCGAGCCTTGTGGCGAAGCATGTCGATGTGCAGACCATAGACTGGACATTTAACTGCCTTGCATACCTCCTAAAGTACCTTTCGAGGCTGCTAGTACCGGACTTACGGCCATTGTATGATATTCTTGCGCCTTTGCTTGGGCGGGAGAACCAAAAAACGTTCATTGTTCGTTTTGCTGCTGAAACACTAAGCTTTCTGGTACGAAAGGCGAAGGCGGAGCCACTACGGTTAATCGTGAGGCATGCATTCGAGGACCTACAGAAGAGTACGACGAGGGTGGAAGCCAGTGCTTACCCGCACGGATTAATGATCATGTTCAAAGAAGCTTGCATCAGTATGGACCAGACAATACACTCGAGGGGACCGCAGGTGTTCAGAATGATGCTTCAGATAACATTAGAGCAACCGGATGCGGATGAAGCTTGTCTGCATGTTGTGCAGGGTGTCCTGACAGCATTGATCCATCATTCATCACGGGAAACATTCCAGCCGATAATGGAAGTGGTGCAGGAGTTCATCAAGTCTGAACTGGTCAACGGGAGTGCCAAGGTCCGGAGGACGGGGATTGCTGCGAAGTTACTGTATACCTGTGTATCAGTCAGGAAAAGTGATCGAATACAGCACTGGGATGTTATCGGGGATGTGGTACTGAGTATAGTGGAGGCTGTACATCAAATACCATCAGGCGACGAGGGATCAAGGAACGCTATGTGGCAGACATTAAAAGCCGTTGCAGTCATAGTTAACTACGCCGATGTAGACGTGGTAATTTCGAAGTGCAGTAGGGTTGTTGAAAGGGTCAAGGATTTTCAGGTACAGCATCAGGCCTACCAACCATAATAATTACCTACTGACCTCTCAGGATGGCACTTTGTTTCTTCCATTCTGCGAGTTCACATTAGGGTTAGGGAAGGAACGATTCGCAACATTTATCCAGCCATATCTTCAAAGGTGTGTTGTCCATTTGCAACTCATGTCATCTGTGGTAGCTAAACTCGTCTTAGATTTATGATTTCTCAATGGGCGTCTCACGAACGCACCCTGTGCTTGCTCATCCCAAAGTTAGCATTTACTGACGCATTGCAACTTGCAAAAGAAAACGAGAAGTCTTTCGATATAATTAACCCTAAATCATCCATAACGGCGGGGGCACTCCAAGCACTTGAAGCTCTCACGTCCAGATTAGCTAGCGATACTGTTGAGTGGGATCAGCTTGAACCTCTTGTCGTTCTCGGCTGGCGGTATCTTGACGTGCTTTCTTCTCTCCTTCCGACCAATGATCATACACACGTAATGATCTTTCATGAACTCCTCATATCGCTTTTGGGAAGCATATCCAACCACGTAAAAGAACAGCGATTGGCCGCGCTGGCTGGTAAGGCATTGACTCTTGTCAGTCATGTAAAGACTCCAAGGCAGACACAGTCTACAGGATTATCGTCTGGACAACTTGTTGCTCTTATTATAGCATTTGGACAGAATCCCACTTTCCTGAAAGGTGCTCTCGAGCACATTAAACGTGTCGGAGTGCAGATGTTTAGCGAGGAAGAGACATCATCTCTCTCTGATAGCTTGATCTTGAGACTTACATCCCCAAGTGGAGATGTTAGACGCCTTTCGCTATATACTCTAGAGCTACTATCCAAAGCTAGAGAAGCGGGAGAATCTGATATAATCAGAACAGCCGCAATGGTGGAAGAGATACCATTGGCTATATCTAACCAGAGGAATATTGCAATGTATGTTCGTAAGCTCGGAATGGACTATCGCCAACTTGCAAAGAATTCATGGGGGTATCGGATTGTACCTTACTATTGTTTCGGTATGTAGTCTATACATATGATGTGGTCTCTTCACTCACACCCAATTTAGGTTTAATGACAGCCAAATTTGCGCCTCTGTGGGAGGAAGCTTCTAAAGCGCTGGCACAGGTCGTGGAGTCCAACGAGGAGGTTGTTGCAGAGTTGGCCTTCAAGTGGCTCTCTGGTCAGGGTTTGGAAGATGCTGATACAAATTTACACTGTGACGAGACACCACATATGACTTTAACTGCTTTCGAGTGTTCGAATTTCAAGATTCTTGAGCAGGCCGCAGAGAAATGCATTGTCGACGATTTCAGTGCGATAACTGAGCTTGAGATTATGTTCACAGCAGTGAGCAACACCGTCCAACCCACCATATGCATTATTACTAATTTGTGTCATTAGGATTCGAAAGTCTCCACCATTTCAATTTTGACAGCCAGAACGCAGGCACTTCGCGTGTTGTGTGAAATCCCCGAGATTGCTGAAAAACGAAGTCGTCTGATGGTTCCCATGTTTCTCGAATGGAGCAAAATGGATGCAGATGTTGAAGACGATGACGACGAGGGTTCACTTGAGACACCTTCTGCGATCAAATGGTCACGTCAGAGCCAAACTGCGATGCTTACTTTATTTACTAAATTCGTCAATCCAAAGGTTCTCTTCAAGGCCGATATTGTATACGCAAGTCTACTCAAACTGCTGGCTTCTGGGGACGCAAAAACCCAAGCTTTGGCTCTCAAATGCATCTTAACTTGGAATATTCCTGCCATTAAATCCTACGATGATCAACTCACGAACCTGCTTGACGACACTAGGTTCCGAGACGAATTGACCAACTTCGTTCAAATTGATGAAGATCATTCCGCAATCCAGGGTCAGCATCGAGAGGTTCTCATGCCTGTGCTGTTGCGGCTTCTATATGGTCGGAGTTTGTCAAGGAAACGCGCCTCATCGGGCCGAAAAGGGATGTCGTCCACCAGAACTGCAATTCTGGGTGCTCTAGCGAACTTTGGGCAAGAAGAGCGAGGTCTATTTGTTAATGTTACCCTAGGTGAACTCGCAGGTGTTAACTTTGTGGATAAGTCGGATACACGTGCATTCAAATTCAACTTAAAGGTTCTGGGAACAGTGCATTTCTCCCTCAGGAAACAAGTCGGTTTAGTTCGAATGTTTGAGGATTTATTCAAACAACTCGGATCAACGTTATTCCCTCACGTGCAAAAGATGTTGGATGCATTACTATACTGTATTGTATCTTCGATTGAATCTATAAAGGCGCTGGATAGGGGGTCGGAGAGCGAAGATCTAGTCACTCTCAAGTCATTGAAGGCGATTAGACAAGGAGGGTTGAAATGTCTGAATGCGATGTTCCATCATTACCCAACTTTCGACTGGAAGCCGTATCTGAAAGACCTATTTGGTGCGTTGGTTGAGCCTCGCCTGGAAAAACTTCCGATTGAGACTTCCCAGAGTGTTTCCAGCATGCTGCAATTGTTCTCAACCTGGGCTAGTTCGAAGCACACTGTTTTATTCCTCGCGGAATACAATGTCCAAGTACTCCCTAAGGTCGCGGAGTCTTTGGGAAATGTTGCTGTCAATGATGAGGTTGTCTTGTTTATCGTTCAGTTGGTCCGAAAGATTGTGCAGCACGCAGGTAACACTGAAGAACTTGAAGTTGCGAGCGCTGTTAAGGATCAGCTCTTGAGGCCCAATGTTGACCTATTCTTAAACCAATTGGGAGGTATCCTGAGAAAGAGTTTGGGCAAGGATGTTCTTGAGCAGTGTATCGAAACCGTTGCTGTTCTTGCACCCCATGCGTTTGGAAATACCGAAACCACTCAGCTGGTCGATATATCAGTCTTTTTATTGGATCAACCTACTCGAAGAGTCAATCCCAAGACCAAGAGTGAGATTCTCAAGATCTTAGTCAACTTCCTGCCGCTCTGTGTCATGGAGAAAGGAGACAGCTTGTTCGAGCGAACCTTCAAGACTGTGTCTTCATTATTCGGGTTTTTCAGAGATCGCCCCTCCAGAACATTACTTGCAAGCGTTTTGCAGGTCTTTGCTGAAAGAGATGAGGAGTTGCAGGTAGTTGCAGAGCTTTCGAAGAAACTCAATGCCTTCTCGGCCAAACGTCTTGATGAACCGGATTTCGAACAGCGATTGAATGGGTACGAAACCATCAATGACAAACGGTACGCTAGCTTCAACGCAAAGCAATGGCTGCCTTTGCTGCATAACATGCTCTTCTTCATTCGCGATAATGAGGAGCTTGCAATACGTACCAATGCATCATATGCCCTGAAACGATTTGCTGAAGTTTGTGGGACGAAGATTGGTAAGGATGATGAGAAAAGCTTCATCTCTGTTCTTTCGGATATTGTCCTTCCAGCTGTTCGTGTTGGTGCTCGAGAGCAGTCTGAAATTATTCGTGCCGAGTATGTTGGTGTGATGGCGCATATTGTCAAGGGATGTCCGTCTCTGGAAGGAGTTGGGGATATGGAACCACTTCTCGTGAGCGGTGACGAGGAGGCGAGTTTCTTTAATAACATTCTTCACATTCAGCAACATCGCCGTGGAAAGTCGCTTCGCAGACTGGCCGAGTTGGTCAAAAAACATGCCGTTCTGAGCTCCAATATTGCACATTTCCTGCTACCGCTGATTGAACATTTCGTTTTTGATCAAGCCGAAGGTGAACACAATCTTGCCAACGATGCCGTGAATACTATCGGTGCCTTAGCCGAACAGCTAGAGTGGCAACAATACCGTGCCTTGATCAAGAGGTTCATGAGCTATATCAAGTCCAAGCCTGATTTGGAGAAGATCGTGATTCGTTTGATTGGAACGGCCGTCAATGCTCTATCCAATGCTTGGGAAACAAAGTCACTATCAATTGCGGCAGCAGGAAAAACCGGTAGCGATGACAGCGATATCGATATGAAGATTATAAACGTTGCGAAGCCTTGCTGTCGACTGGCGGTGTCCTTGCCGGAACAGCAAAAGTTGGCAAATGACATTTCAAATTGGTTCCTTCCGACCTTGTCCGAGTATCTCCATCAGAAAGAAGAATCGACCGTCGCTCTTCGAGTGCCGGTCGCCGTGTCCATCATTAAGCTTCTCAGAGTCATGCCGGAGGATATGATGAAGTCCAAGTTACCAGGTGTCTTGACTGACGTGTGCCACATCCTTCGAAGCCGAGCACAGGACTCACGAGATATGACCCGCCAGACTTTGGCTGAGATTGCGATGTTACTTGGCCCCGATTACTTCTCCTTCATTCTGAAAGAGCTGAGAGGCGCATTACTACGAGGATACCAATTGCACGTTTTGTCATTCACTGTTCATTCGATTTTGGTGACGGTGCTTCCTACATATCCTCCAGGTTCGTTGGATTACTGTGTTGCCACAATCGTGGATATCATCATGGACGATATCTTCGGCGTCACGGGATCAGAGAAGGACGCAGAAGGATATATCAGCAAAATGAAGGAGGTCAAGAGCAACAAGAGTTATGATTCGATGGATATCCTGGCTTCAATTACGACTCTGCCATATCTTGGTAACTTAATACGGCCGATAAAGGCTCTTCTCCTGGAAAGCCTGACACTTAAGTTGTTCAGGAAGATCGATGAGCTACTCAGGCGAATCGCCATTGGGCTTCTGAAGAACGAGGTTGTCAAGGACCGCAACCTATTGGTGTTTTGTTATGAGATTGTTCAGGAAGTTTACAAATCACAATCGACTGTGCCGAAGGAGGAGGAAGTAGAAGAACACAAGAAACGCTACATCGTAAACCTCAAAGTACCCTCCAAAAATGTCACCAAGGTTGCAACTTCTTCGCATGTAACCAAACTTATCAAATTCGCCTTGGACATCCTCCGCACCATCCTCGGTAAACACACTGATCTCATGACGCCGGAGAATATAGCCGGGTTCATTCCAGTCATTGGTGACGCGGTCCTTTCGAATCAGGAGGAAGTTCAGATCTCGGCACTGCGATTGCTTACCTCTTTCATCAAGGTGGATTTATCCGAGATCGATGAGGGATCAAGTGTGTTCCTTTCGAAGGCCGTGAGCTTCGTCAAATCTAGTCCGTCTACCAACTCTGAGCTTGCACAAGCCAGTTTGAAGTTGATTAGCGCCATCCTTCGGGATCGTAGGAACGTCTCGGTCAAAGACACTATGATTGCGTATATGTTGACCAGAATCAAGTTGGATCTTGAAGAACCAGATCGCCAAGGTGTAGCATTCAACTTCCTCAAGTCCGTTATGACTCGCAAGGTTGTCATTCCAGAGGTATACGATATCATGGACCAGATTGCCACCATCATGGTAACAAACCAGACTCGTGGTGTTCGGGACTCGTCTCGGAGTCTTTATTTCCAGTTCTTGATGGATTACCCACAAGGCCAAGGGCGTCTAAAGAAGCAACTCGCTTTCCTGGTAAAGAATCTAGATTACCCTCACGAGTCTGGGCGCAAGTCGGTGTTGGATACCATCCATCTTCTGGTTACCAAAATTGGTGACAACTTGGTTCAAGAGGTGGTGGGGATGTTCTTTATTCCGCTTGTCATGATACTAGTCAACGACGAGTCTGCGGATTGCAGAGAGATGACTGGCGCTCTGTTGAAGGAGATCTTCAAGCGAGCAGACAATGAACGCCATCAGACATTCTTGCAGCTGCTCCGTACTTGGGTTGACCAGGACCAACAACAACTGCTTGTGCGTGTTTCTCTACAAGTCTATGGACTGTTCTTCGACATTGTTGGGGTAAAAGCAAAGAAAGAGGTTTCTCTGCTTACGCGCAGGTTGCGAGAACTTCTTACCAATGCTATCGATGACGACACTGAAAACCCCACAGAATGGGAACTGGTATATTTCAGTCTTCAATTGTGGTCCAAGTTGTCTCAACTATTCCCAGAAACTACGTTAGCAACCTCAAGCGCGTATATGTGGGAGGCGGTTCGCAGTTGTCTTCGTTTTCCTCATGCTTGGATCCGACTCACCAGTGCAAGGCTTCTGGGCTTACTCTTTGCCGAGTACTCCAAAGCATCTCTGGCTGAGGTTCCTCTTGTGAATAGTTGTGGACTGAAGCTTGAGGGTGGGGAGATGATCGATATCGCACAGGCTACCTCAGGGCAGCTCAACAGCCCGGAACTTACAGATGAACTTGGATTGCAGGTTGTCAAAAACCTCCTCTTCCTCACTAGGTGTTTCTATTCCAGCCAGATGCCTGCAGCAAAGAAGGATGACGACGCTGCGACGGAGGAGGAGAGTGAGGCGAAGACTGCTTTGTCGTGGGTTATTGGACGTATCTCAGGTGTCATCCGCAGCGAGAGGAACGCTAAGAACGTATTCAACCCCTCTGCCTCCCTGATCCTGATATACAGGCTGACCAAAAATGAAATATAGGGTATCCGGGCGAAGAACATGGGCAAGAAATACGCACTCCAGTTCCTTGCGGCGATGGTCCAGGTGATCGCACCAGAAGACTTGGTCTCCATCACTACTACACTCATCATGCCTTTGTACAACCTTGTCGAGCTCCCAGATGCTAGTGAGACCAAAGGCTCGTACCCCACTCACCCATCACCTCTTCCTCATGCTAATTTGTTTCCTATAGATCTTAAAACATTATCCCAAGAAATCCTGTCCCTGCTGCAGTCCAATATTGGAACAACAGAGTATGCAAAGGCGTACAACGCCGTGCGGCAGCGTGTCCAGGAGAAGAGACAGGAGAGACGGAATAAGAGAAAGGTTGAGCTTGTGGCAGACCCGGAGATGGCAGCAAAGAGGAAGGAGAGGAAACATGAGAGAAAGAAGGAAGTGAGAAAAGAGAAGGGGATGAAACACAGAGACTGGCGTCATGGTAAGGCGGTTTGAAGGTCGGATTGTTGTAGAGTCGTGCGGGATTTGTTTGTTTATGGGTTTGTTTGGGAGGCGTTTAAAAGTGCTTTGATGGCGAGGCTAGACATGTCGAATCTGACGATGGCATGAATTACTGTACTACTCACAGTGGTCCGAACAGTCGTTGCTGACAGCTCTACAATGAGTAGATATAGTGATGAAGCTTAGACCACGCACGTACACGGGTCTCTCTATTCCTCCGTTGATAGTTAGGGGCCCTTTTCACGGTCTTGCAGTTCTGATTCCTATCATACGCACCTAAAATTGACCAACAGTAGACCTAAACTCGAGTTTACATAGTTTTACAAAATGACTGCTTTTTTTAGATAGTACTCTACAATGCTGACAGACTTTAACCCACCGGACACTGGCCTGCTGCTGCTGACAAGTACATAAAAAATCCCGGACAGACACCCCCATATGACTACTGACGTCCGGACCACTGAGTAGTACAGTATAAACATTTTAGTTTCCAAGAGTGACTTTCCGTGAGCTGATGACCTCGGGATATTGCTTGTTCCTGTTGTCATTGCCAAGCTCGTACTAACCTACCATCCGACTTTCTCCATACGTCAACTCCCGCTATCAATTTTACTAAACCTCACCGCCACTTCTTCAATGGCCTCCCAACTCTCCCGGTTGCGGGTCAGCTCCCTAGTGCCAGTCCTACATTTCGAGAATGATTGCTAAAACCGTCCAGCATGGTGCCCTGCCTTTCGCCGGCGGCCTCGCCAGCGCCGTCCTCCTTACCATGTCCACCGTCTACGCCGAAGTAGAGCCGGTACACACATCAAAATGCACGATTTTCCCGCGATGCATGGCTAATTTCCGCAGTCCAAAAAACCCATCTACGATGCGCCTCCTCCTCTCACCACCCCACCCACCAGCTCTCCAACACACCCCACTCCAACGGACCGCCTCGCAACCCACATCAATGCAGCCCGCCGCTTCATAAATGCACACTACCGCCTGACATGCTACAAGCTAGATGACGCTTTCTCACAGTACCTCTCATACGAGCACTCGATCACGCGTACCATTGCCGGCCTTGCACCACCAAAGGACTCACCGGAGAAGGTGATGCCCGGCGCCATATATGTTGCCGTTGCGACCATGGCGGCGGGAATTGTCACGCGGAGGCGCTTGTGGCCAGTGAGAGCTGTTACCCCACTCCTGGTGGGTGTTGGATCTGCGTGGTACTTCATACCTGAGACGGCAAGGAATGTGGGAGATTTGGTCTGGGAGTGGGAGAAGAAGGTGCCGCAAGTTGCCGAGACTCACCAGGATGCCAGAGAGGCTGTTGAGAGCGCGTGGAGGAAGACATATGAGACGACTGTCGAGACCAGGAGAAAAGTGGATGAGGCTGTGAGCAACGTTAGGAAGTCCGCGGAGGACCTTGTTAAGAAGGGTTAAATGGTTTAAACGGCAACGACGGTAGTAATGTACGATTTTGAGGGGGATGCGTACTCTTGTAGATTTGGGCTAGAAAAATTGGGTTGCGGTCTTGCTTGTGTGTCTCTGTTTGCGTGGCACTTTGTGGGGCCCGTAGGGATACAGGCCCCGGTTCTCTGCCCCGATACTCCTCAAAATTTCGGGTAACAGCCTGAGTCTTTCTCGGACAAGGCCGAATACCGGGATGCCTGTGTTTGCCTCCAGAAATGAATATAACAGCCCCCAATCCTCGCCTCCGTCCAACGATTTTGTTGAAGAGGCTTTTGCATTAGCCAAGAAGCACGGTATCGATCCTGCCGATCCACACCCAGATGATTATGAAGAAGATAACGAGAAATGCATATCCTTCAAAGAAGGTAGCAAGTTTGTTATTTGGGTAAATGGTGCAGTTTGTTGTAATGCTCGGCCTGTATGCAGCGATATGCCTGGAAACTCGCTGCAATACTATGCTGTTTGGCCTCTGGCAATTGGCTGGTCGGGTGACTATGACCAAAGTACTGTTGAATTGCTGTCTTGCAAACACGCTCGATTGTTTACTAGGGACCCCGACCCAATTCCACATGCATTGTAGCTACTCCACCACTAAACCTCGTTCCCCATTTTGCATTTCACTGGAGTTCTGCCATGAGGCTACCCGGCCGAAATGTAGCTAACCGTTTGAAATATTTCTTTGCTCCTAAGCTCCTGGTCACCATTCCAATGGCAAAACTCAACACCAGTACGCGCGTCGAGCCACAAACGAACGACTTACAACAGCCTCCGACGAAACGACGTCGTCGAGGTTCGGAACCGCAGAATCGATCACCATCTCTATCCTCCTCGGACAGCGAAAGCTCCTCCGAAAGCTCCTCAGAAAGCTCCTCAGAAAGCTCCTCAGAAAGCTCCTCCGACTCCGACAGTTCTGATAGCTCACCCTCATCCTCCAGAGAATTACCTGTACCCCTAGAAGATGAAGAGGAGGAAGACACCCCGCCGCCCAGCGTCGTCCTCTACACAAATGAAAACCCACCCTCTGGTCAGCTGTATTGGTACTGGACCCAGCGCCAGCGCTACTTCTCCCGCTACTCAGAGGGAATCTGGATGACCCCGGACTCATGGTTCGGAGTGACGCCCGAGACCGTAGCTGCGTACTTCCCCCCTCCCCGTTCCTCTCTCCGCCCACTAACACCCCCTCCGCAGCAAAATCACCACGCACATGTTCCCCGCCTCCACCTCCTCAAATGTAGTAATGGACGCCTTCTGTGGCGTAGGCGGCAACAGTATCTCCTTCGCGCTCTCCCCCGCAGTCAAAAAGGTGGTTGCAATCGACACCAGCGCGGACGCAATCGCGTGCGCACGGCACAACGCAGCCATCTACGGGGTCGCAAACAAGATTGAATTCGTGTGTGCCGACTTCTTCGCCCTGGTCGATACCCGCTGGAAGTTTGAGGAGATCTCGGCCGTGTTTCTGAGTCCGCCCTGGGGGGGACCGACGTATAGGGATGATCCCGTCTTCGATCTGGAACAGATGCTGCCGTATACCGTCAGCTATATCGTTGGACGTGCGAGGGAGGTGTGTGGGAATATTGCGCTGTATCTACCGCGGACGAGTGATTTGAATCAGCTGGCGGCACTGATTGGGGATGGAGAGGAGATGGAGGTGGTGCATTATTGCTTGGGGAGGAGGAGTAAGGTGAGTTTCCTCTTTTTTCTTGGTGAAGGATGGAATATGGCTAATTGGCTTGCAGGCGATTGGGGCATATTTCGGGACGCTGAATGAGAGGGTGAAGATGGCGAGAGAGAATAGGTGGAAATAGCCAGGCGGGAGGCTGTAGGATCTGCAATCTCACATCGACAAATTTGAAAAATCAGAGGTTCGATGTTATATGGTTATGTCCCGGAGTTATTGGAACCTCACCACATTTACGGTTTATATAGAGGTTTTCTTATTAAAGATCAAGGCGAAACCTAGGAATAGTGAAGGAGATCTCCTTCACAGCCGCGCACTCGGAATATAAGATGCTGCACTGTGAAGCACTCGCAAAATACATGCCGTGTAAGGATAAAATATCTTTCCATCAGCACACCACCAGAGCACTGGCACCGTCGTACTACAAAGAGGCCAATAATATTACAAGGAACCTAGATAGATACCACTAGACATAGAAAAACGAGCCAGAGTGATACCGTATGGATTCATACAATGTCAGTGGGGCCAGTATCTACCAAAGGAAGATCGACAAGACTACATTACAAAGGGGTATAATATGATGCTGATGATGCTGATGATGATGACGATGATGACGATGATGATGTAGACAGTAAGAAGGGTATATGTGGGTAGGCAGAGACGGAAAGGACGAAAAAAACTGCACCTATAAAACCCCCCCGTGCTTGAAGAATGCTCGAAAGGCAAAAACATAAAAAATCAATAAAGACACGAAAACACCGGTATCCAAATATCAAAAAATGACGACAGCAGCAAACATATCCACACCACAAATATCCCAATATTCATCTTACAAACCCCGCCCTGCCAACCAACAAAACCGATCAACAGACCAACCAACCCTACACACCGTTCAAAAATGCCGGGAATAAAGAAACCAGTCCAAAGGGAATAATGATGGCGATATTATCGAAGGCGGTCGAAAAGCTGGACGCTCCCTCGCTTACCCTCTCCTCTTTCTCGCTTCTCCCCTCCTCTTTCTCTCCCTCGTTCTTCTCTCCCCTCCCTCCTCCTTCCTTCGTAGCAGGTGGGGTGAAACTGTGATCAACACCTTGGATCCCCCACCTCCACCTTCAAGCTCGCCATCGTCTGGCTTCGATTCGCACGCACCTGTCCCACTGCCGCCGCTCCTTCACCCATCTCCCAGTCTTTCTGCACCTCCTCCAAAACACGCTTACACCAGATGCCGATATCGCGTTCAAACATCCGCCATCCCTCCTCGGTCCCATTAACGACTGACATAACATCGAATTTCAAACGGATCTCGAAGCGAATTTCAGCAGCCTTTTTCCAGTACCGGAGGTTGTCAGCCAACCTGTAGGGCTTGCTGAATTCAGTGTGAAATGTTGGGATCTGGCCGAATGGCCGCTTTGACCGCCGTACAACAGCGTTGTGGATTAGGATAAGACGGAGGCCGGACTGCAATGCTTTCAGGAAGGGCGTGGGGAGGATTTCTGCTGTTTCTATTGATGAATGCGGGGGCAAGGGTGTCTCGGAGGAGTCGAAATATGCTAGAAATAAATAATAACGATCTGAAAGGATAGCATATTAGTAAGTGCTGTAATAGGAAGGAGGAGGTCGGGTATGCAGGGCATTGCAGCATACCATACTCACGGCCGTCCCAGCTGCCCTCCAGCCAATCCCGGCCTTTTCGACGCAACTCAACAATGGCTTTTTCTTCCTCCTGAAGCGCTGACTCGACACCCGTAATCCAGCTTATGACTGCGTCGCGTTCCTCGGGCCTCACACCACCTTCGAACTTTCGCTGCGCCATGCGCTTGAGCACATCCAGCACCGCCAGGAATTCCTCGCGCAGCGTTTTGTCATCTTTACTAGAAAGAAGCGATATATCTGTGGTGTAATAGTATGTCTTTGCCGCTCGGATCGCGGCTGTTCCAATCTCGCACAATTCAGTACCCTGAAGCTCCTGAAACCCTTCGAACCCTTCGCTGTCCTTGGGGACTTTGCCCGCTCTCTCCCAGGCCTTCTTAGTTACGCCGAGCGAATCACGCAGTCTTCGTCGGAGTACATCGGCATCTGGCGCTGGGGGGAGGTGCCTCGTATGTGGGTTGTATGTTGATGTCGTCGGCGGCAACATAATTGAATCGTCGAAATCATAGTCCTCCAATTCTGACGGTGACTCCATGAAGTACTCTTGTTCGCCGGGCAGGAATAATTCTGGTGATGATCGAAGCGATGAGTAAGTCGAGTCTCGAAGATCAGGTGAGGTGTCAACCGTCAAGTTGGTCTTGTCTTTGTCTTTGTCTTTCTTGTTCTGAAGACCTCTGCGGTTTCACACGTCAACTGGACATTCTATACTACTACAACTACTACCACCACTCGGTTAATGATGTATAACTCACCCTCCTCTCCCATCTAACAGCCCCGTCTTTGCAAAAAAATATTGCAAATGAGCAATACTCCCCAGAGCCATTACGCTCTCCCTTGACCGTGCAGATGTCGAAAACTCGGTCCCTTGCGGCCGCATAAAGCCCCTCCTCCGAGTCGTCATAGTCATGGACGACCTATTTGATTGCGTCGAGAGGGTGGATTCCCCAGAAAATGACCGGTCTAATGGTGCCGTCATGGGACCAGAGATTGCGCGACGCAACAAACCCGGTACAGGCGGGGAGCCAGGCGAGGGCGGGGTCGACGGAGGAGTGCTCGACCTGAGGGTCATTGTTGGAGTTTTGCGAGTCTTTGTGGGGGTGGTGCGGGGCGTGGCATTGGGGGTGACTTCTGAGGACATATCTGGGATGCCACGAACGCGGTAGGCCAAGGGAAGAGTCGATGCGGTGAAAGAGATATCGCAACGTATTTCACTTCCGAAAAGACGCGTCAGTAGAGTAGTTTCAAGAAGGTGTCGAGGGTGGTGAAGTAGAGAGGAGGTGAGGAGGTCTGAGTAGTTGGGGTCGTGATGTTGAATCGAGATGTGGAGGCGGTCGCTCCCGGCAACCAACAGAAACGCACCATTATGTACCTCACGGCACGTTTAATCTCAGTCAATTGGGGCGGAATGAGCAGGACTTTCACCCATTCTGCATAAGTGGGCAAAAGTGCTCACATATACATCGTCATGTTTCACGCTTATTATGCCTTGTGTTCACCTTGACAGCGGCTGAGAGAACAATGCAAATATATGCGAGTGCAAATGCAACCCAATAGGGATCTCCAACAGCCTTGGTGTTATCAGCACCTTCCTTCTAGCGGTTGCTGCTGAGTCTATATGCCACCTTACAAAGAATCCCTGGATGCCATCAGACTGACATTAGCAGTCTTATTATATTATTGTCATCATGTTGATCACAAAAAGGTCAAATCCACTAATTTTGCTGAAGAGTACTGAATTAATAAGGCCGCACCTCCGCTCCGCAGTGCCGATTCATAGGGTCTCATTCGCCGCCGGGAATCCTGTATCCCGAGGCCGACCACGGGAATTGGATGCCGCTTCCACTCCGTCCCGCTCGTACCAACGCCAACTCTTTCCCAACCCATCCAATTGACGTAACTCCTCTCAATTCCGATAAGTGGTATTTCCTCTCCGCCGGAGTTATTGTACTCTACTTGACGGAGCAGTCCCGAAAGGGATCCCGGAACATCTCGTCTCTGGCGTACAGATCTCGTGGGCTCGGTCCGGACTTGGGACTTGGCCGGACTTTCTTCGCGAGAATTGAATCGACTTAGGTCGCAGTTCAAGACTTCATCTAAGTATCATCGTAATTTCCAGAATCGCTTACAGTCTCAAGACCTGTATGCATGTCTTCATCCAGTTGGTGAACGGTCCTTTAGATACGCTGTCGGAAATTCACCACCATGTTCCTGGCAAGGGAGGAGATCCATACTCTACATACCCTTCTACATTATGAAGATATCACTCACGGAGTCCTGAGATTTGCCAGAAAATATCCCGGGTCATGTCAATGGTTTCCTCAGTCCTGAGATATCTCGCTCGTGGACAACACGACAACTCGTAAATCTCGTCAGTTGTCTCGCCTCCGCCTACAACCCCATACGTCTCCAAGTTTTTAGGAGGCAATTGGTAACCGGATCGAGTGCTGTTTTGTGCAGTGGAAGAATCGTCGGCTCAGCCAATCCACGTCGAGAAGAGAGGCGCGCAGTACCCGGAAATGCTCTGAATGATCAGTGATGACGTCCATACTAAAGGTGGATTCATGGCCACATACCCCAAACGCATGATGTAAACGTGGTTGCTGGTTATGTCTAATATGGTAGCTGGCTTCTTGGGGCGCTTTTGATAGAATACACCAATCGCCTGCCAAGACTCGATATTGACATCGTGATGGCCCCCAATATCAAGTATATCTGTGTCACCAATGGGATCCCGGTCATCACCCGCCAAAATTCTATCCACGTATAGCTGAAATTTATACGAGCCTGAATGGTCATCTATGGCTCCACATCGATATCTCGTATAGCTCCATATGGTTCCATACGACTCTGTATGTATGTTGATATGACCCATATGGACCCATATAGTCCTGGTGATATGGATCCATATGCAAACGTCAACTTCGTTCACTATTTGCCAGGGCTAGCCCTTCCCACTACACCTCGCCCAATTTTGCTCCATTTAAAGAGTCCGAGTTCTGAAATACTCTTCACATTAACCCCCATCAATTCATGCGAGCAGTGTATAGCGCAAGAAGTATCTCAGAACTCGGATCTGAGACTGGCAGTTAGATCATTGTCCATCACTCACCATTTCAGCTGGACTGCATCCCATATCTCTGCCAACTGTGGATGGATTTGGACACCCTATCTGACAGTACTTCTAGTATATTTTAAGTAAGGTAAGCGTAACCTGGCGTATTATGGCTGGAGTCTGATTCCAGCTAGCCCAAGTGGTCCTCCGCTCCATATACCAGGCCGGATCTAACCGAATCGTCTACAGCCGTACTATTTCCAGATCGGATAGGAATTCGTGTCCATAACTCCGTCGATTGTGCGGTAAGCTCTCGGAAGGCACACAAGAGCGTCTTAAGGATAGTGTCTGGTGTGTCTCGGCTGGGATGGTCTGATACTATCTTTGGTTACCCTAACCGCCCTTTATAGATAGCACAGAGAGAGCCCTGTGTAGAGTACAGTATTTAATTGTGCTTTAGCTCTAGTTCTATCCACATGCCAACCAGAGGAAACTCGCGAGAGTTGAATGGAGGGAGATCAGGTAATTTCGATGAGACGAAGGCAACTGGATTCCCTCAGCGGCGGTTACGGCGGGATTGTTAAAGGCCGAGTATGTCTAATCGAATTTGAACAAGTTCGCAATATTCTTGACCGGCTCACGATCAGGAATTAACTGGCAAACTTGCGAACTTCCGTGCATTTCTTAGTACCTACAATGATTTTAATATAAGCACAAGTTGACATTCCCGCAGCAATTAGGCACCCGAAACCCCCGGGCACAATGTACCTTCTGTATAGCTTTATAGCCAGCTCTTTGCTCTATTGGTTCTAACTGAATGTTTCTACCAAGACCGACCCAGGAGGCCCTGGGATGGCGGGATGTAGGAGTGTATGATAGTTGCGAGGTGTTCTCTAGAATTATCCCATGCATATGACGGATTTCATTTCCACAGCTAGCGAGGAATGAACAGATTCAGTTTGTCTAGCTCACTGGGCCGGGATCTGGCAGGCAAAGTTCCCGGAATTACTGCCCCATTTCGTGAAAAATTGCAAGTTGGTGAGAACGCCTCTCAGACGGAATAAATAGTTAGGAGAGCAAATAGATGTGATCGCTCCGAAAAAAAAAGGCTACCCTGGATCGGATCTTGGGCGTCGGCAAGTATAAAGTGAGAGCTTAGAGGTTAAATGTCACTCACTATGCCCATAGTCAAATAGACACAGAAGAATAAACACGTACATACCATCCAAAATCACTCCCAAATATTTGCTAACGAGCCTTAGGGTAACGACAGCAACAATCACCCCGCTGAGCCAGATACCAGGCTGAACCTGGTGACAGGTACTGCCAAGAAGTGGGGGTTGGGCTTCCACCTCATGCATACGGCCCAGGCGCCTTATTAGGGGTGTGGGCGCTGGACGCGCCCACACCTCGTAGCCACACTCCCCCGCTCCCACATCTATCCAACTTTGAGCTCAATTAACTCCATGAGTTTTACTTTGACCAGGATATTGTTTATATATGAAATGTAGTTAACAAGATGCTCTTTTACTTGCTTGTCTCCTCTTTTAGTTTCCTCTAATATTCAAGGAGTGGTTGATGATCAAGTACAGCAGCTTAGACTATACTAGCACTGTTGATGCTGCTAAGCACTGCTTAGCACTGCTGGTGTTTTGCATCAGGTAAATTATTTCTACCTGACATTTAGATACATGTCATATACCATCAGGTAAATATTTTCCACCTGACTGTAAGGTACATTTGTGATGAGTGACAGCTTATGACTCAAATATAGAAACCAACCAGTTTACAACCAGTATCAGTACCAGGCCAACAATAATGCAGAACCCATCTGTGTATTGTATAGCTACTCTGTACCAAAGAGCTTTGAGTTTGACAAAGGATTGGTGGATGTATGGGTTGACTGCTAAGGGAGAATAAGGAGAAAGAAGGCTACCTACCCCATATGATTTCTCCACCACTTCTGGTTGGAATTCATTGCCCTTGCTGCCCAAGTCTCTTTATCATGCTACAAGACTATTTGGGGGCAGCTTGGCAGTTTCTAGTAACAATGAAATGTCACTTGGGCAAAAATTACCTGAGTTATAATACTATAGAGGGTCTCCCACTTCAGCAACTCAGAAATAGTACCTATCTCAACAACCACCAGCCCAAGTCTGCCAAGACAGATATTAATTGACAGCTAGCATACTATATATGATCTGATAGTATTACCAGTGAATTCCATTTACAATTGGTGATGAAACAGGGGGGTTAGAAGGTGGGCAAAAATCCGCCAGCTTCATGGACTCTCACTCACATTTTCATCTTGCTCAATATTGGACCATTTGACTTTATTTTAGGATTGACATGTAGGCCTTGGAGTTATATATTATACTGCTGTCTCTGATATTCTCTCCATTATGTGGTTGCTGAGAAATTTGCAATTTTGAAAAAAATACGGGATTTGCAAGGTGTCCCGCTAGCAGCTTGTTAGGTCTGGGCGCTGGGCATGCCCACCGCCCCTAATAAGGCACCTGGGCTGTATGCATAAGGTGGGGGCTTCTGACTTCTTTGCTCACTTCACTTTTTCCGCTACTACAGTGACGCTGCCTACGTTTCGTCGCTCCAGACACGGGTCTTTGCGGTGTGCTATGTCTCAAGAACGCGGTGAACCAGCCAACCTCGCATTCGTGGGAGTGACCGTAACCGACCGCTCAGAATTATATCTTCTCGCCCAAAAGCGATGCGACTACCAGGTATAGCACATCTCAGCTGATCGGATGCTGCTGACACGACAGGCCCTAATCACATTCGTACGTGCAAAATTTTGGTATACCTGGAGATCCACAATGTATCTGGCTTGAGCGTAACGGAAGCAAGTTTTTGCTTGAACTGGACCTTTGGAATGACTACATCCCCGCTTTTGCAGGGAATAAACTGCTGTTTGAGTTCTCGGGACATGCTGCGGTGGATGGAGATGTATGCTTTCCCTCATGCATATCAACTTCTTGTCTGAGTTTTCAATGTAGGTTAATACATCGGACGCTAAGCCATCTGGCGCCTTGGTATTGACTTACAACTGGCCTGTTACTGGGGATAAGTATGTTTCCCTTTATCGCGACAATGATTCGTGGATGGACGTCTGTAACGACATTCGCCGCTGTTATCGCATGCCGTGGTCTGGTCAGTTTCGGTTTAATGTCAAGGAGCCGTATCCGGAATGGTGGGTGGCACAGTTTGGGAAGAATACCATAATCGATGCTCAGAAATGGGATGATGTAGTAGCAGTGGCAAGTCATGTTGCGCCGAACATGGTTACAGACTTGCATGGTGATATGGCCCCACGGTAGTTTGTGGGTGCTTTTTGTGCTGGTGGTAGGGACTTAGTTGCGAAAAACATAGTCCTACATAATTGTTCCACACTTCGTTCCGGTAACAAACTGAGGAATCTAACCGTGGCCGTAGCTCGAGCACATCCCCTCCCTAACCCGATCATCCGTTGCACTGGGACTGCGGTCGCCTGAGTAGATGCTATTCGAAAGCTCATGCAGCATCGCAGCGGAGTCTCTCCGTACACACTGAACAATGACTTTGACCAGTTCCCAGCGGCAATCAGATCCATCCACTCGCCTACTATTGCCATGTTCACCATAATATGAAGCCTTAACGTGACAGAAGCTATGGGAAACATGTGAGGACTCCACTAGAAAGGATAGAGTTGTAGTCGATTATTATTTGCTTCCATTGTATCTGACATAAATTTGATGCCATGGCGGGGCTACCGTAAAGACTAAACACGGCACAGCACCCGTGGCGCAAGAGGACCCATGGCACAGTACAAGCGCTCTATTTCGGTATCGCATTCATAAACAGCATTAAAACTGCGGCAAAGTCACTGAGCTACGGGTTCTCGCGGTGGCTATATAGAGTACAGAAAATTGAGGGAACGCTTGAACCAGCAACTCAAGTCAATACCCATGCTGCGCTGATTCAGTTGGTGCTTCAGTCGAAAAGCTAATATAGATCGAGAGGAAAAGCAATGAACCACTTCTATTTTTTCAAAATTGAGTCCAACGTTATCGTTGTTGAACTGGTTCATTGAGGTGGTACATACTGGATGTATTCGGTGCGTTCCTTCAGTTCTGCCCCGCTACTGTACTTAGTGCTGTTGTTCCTTATACTCGCGTCAGGGCTGAAGATAAGACCGTGGCCATTCCACCGGGTGATGGTTGTTGGGTCCAATTTTTGCAGACCATTATGTAGTCGTTACTGCCATTGAAACAACGTCCCTCTACCTGCTTAAACCAAGTATCTCGAATGTGGTCCCCAAAATCTGGGGAATCCCGGCGATCCCCATAACCAGATTGTGATCCCATCGGCTATCAACCACGGATTCTTGCGTTACCATTCAGCCCTCAGATAGATGATCCTAGCCATGTTCTGGGCGCCAATCGGGCCAGTGCTTGGGAGCTTTGAGAAGGCAATGCGTGTCGCAGATGGTGAGCTGAATGGTCCTATTTAATTCCATCAGCATACTCGAAGGTGTAAGTGGATAGGACCACACTACATTGCGTAAGTATTAAGGAAGAACAATCCCAACTTGCCATTCACCCATAACCTTTAAACCTCTCAATGTCTCTGTGCTTGAAACATCTCGGAATGCTAGGTATAAATGTAGTCTCGATCAGACGCAAATTCTTCCCACTACTGCGCGGAAGTAATCTTGTTGGGGGTGAGCGTCTAATTGATCGAGACCAAATGCCAATACTTCCCTGAAACTGGACAACAACTCCGTCGGTTTGTATGAGCTCAAACAAAGCAGTTATATATTTCGGCCTCGTGAATAACGAAATCAGAAGAGGGGTTAGAGCAATTCCATCACATGCTGGCTAGTATGTGCCGAGTAGATATGCAACTAACACACTTCTCGCGAAGGGTCCTTCACCACAGCGCTCCAATAGAGTACTCTATGTTCTCGGGCATATTCGGGGAGGACTCTCTACTCTAAGCGTTCCTCCGTTCGAACAAAAAGACTGAAGTACCTTCAGGTATAGTAACATGGAAGGTTTCATTTGGCGCTGCTACGACATAGAATGTTCGCCATTGGGTACATCGATGCGGCAGAGACAAGACTCCAGTAGCGAGTTGAGATCGGGTAGCACAGTTCTGCGGGTTCGTTGTGACAGGTTGCTCTCAAGGACCAATCGGGCCCTTCTTCGACGTAAGGCACACGCATCACTCAGCTTGCCACGACACGCAGTGTCAACGTACCTGCATGCATTGACATCGACGTAACTGTGCGCCGGTGGCGTTGAAACGTCACACCTCCAGTTCACCGAGGTGCGACAACTCCGTTTTCTCGTCAGCCATCGCCATTTTCCAACAGTCTAGACGTCTACCTAATGAGCCACAGGTATTTGATGTAATCGGTAGTTTAATTGACAGGTAGATACATAAATACATATATACATATATACGTATCATTTTATATGTTCTGCATATGCTAGCCATGTAGCTGTGTGGGTTCCAATCCCTTATTATAACAAAGAACCCTCTATAGGCACATAACTCCGGTTGAGATCAGTCCAGTAACACAAGGAAAACGAACATCCCTAAACCTCCCAAAACCCAAAACACGATTGTATAAACCGAGAACCCCAGACGCTATGCAATTACAGAAACAAAAGCGATGCACACAGAAATCCACATATACTATACAATAATCAATCTAGTAACAATAAGAAAAACCGACCCAAAATATTTAAACGAAAATCACAGATCCAATACAAACACATGGGAGTGGCTATAGACACTTCAACCTAGAAATCAAAGAAGCCACCCCATAACCAACCCCGCCAGACCAACAAGCAACGCTTCTATTGCGCCCAGCTTGTTGGCATTACCCGTGAAATGCTCGCCGGTGTGAGACGGTGAGCTAGAAGAGCCAGAAGCATAATGAGATGAGGGCGAGGTAGGTGATAGGGTGGACTCCGCGGAGTCAGTGGTGCCCTTGTTTTTGTCGTCTGGGTAGGGCTCACCCGTTTTTTCCGCCTTAGAAGAGCCGCTAGTAGTAGGGATTAAGAGTCCGACTTTGGAGTTGGAAGACGCTCTTGATGATGGCGAGGCAGAAGCGGCAGAAGACGAGGGTTCGACGAGATTTCCTGCGTTGCCTTTGCCTGATTGAGGTCCAGCGTCGACTTTTCCGCCAATAGCCTCGATAGATTGCCAACGTCCGGTTTTGTCGGTGTAGCGGTATGCAGTTCCCGTCGAGTAATCGACGACCTTAATCTCCTTCACAACCATATCGAAGGGCCCAGCCTTGTAATTAATCGGTCCACCAGACCATTCTAGCAAATGTTAGAGACCACACTTACATTGATCAGATAAGTGAGAGCACTCACCGATTGTTCCTCTTTCGTTGTTCTCGTCTCCAGCTGCCCAGGAACCGATTCTGACCTGCATAGGAGTTTGAGGATAGAAGTCTCCCTTCACATCGGCAGGTTTTAAAGTACGAACGACCGTGCCATCGATGATCCAATCAGTCTTGTCTGTAGTCCAATCAAAACTGTAGGTATGGAATTCTTGGCTGTTCACTGAATGAACTGCGCCGCGATCGTAAGAGCCGGTGTTTCCTTTTCCAAAGTAATTTGACTGAGCTTCCTGGGTTCTTGAACCAACCCACTCCCAATCTATCTCATCCAGATCGTCGGATTGAAGCACAACCGATGACACAACTCCTCCACCGGGAGCAGCCTTGACAGTGACATCGAGATGGCCCCACATGATATAAAAGTTGCTGACGATGGTAGGTGCGTCGAGGCGCTTCTCCACCCGGAATATGGCACCATCCTTTCCACCATATATAATGACATCCTTCCCGGCTGTGGTTTGGAAATCTGGTGCTGCACCTCCGTACTTGTGGTCGTAGGTTCCAGCAAGTGCAGGATCATTGGGACAGGCTGCCATTAGTAGTAATTAGCGTACATTCATGACATGCCATGAGGCAGGATGAGGTTGCTCACTCTTCTCGAGTGGGTTGCAGTGCGTCCACGTCTGTCCAGCCGCCAGAAAGCAGGTGGCTATAAGGACCGCTAATTTGAATAACGAGGAACGCATGGGTGCTGAAGCGAATGCGTACGAATAACGATAAGAGGTGAGAACCGACTAGTGTTCGAAGCCGACTTATGTGGACGTTGTTGTTAGGACGATATTTACCGCACCGGTCTGTAACGAATGTAGAAGTAGTAGCAGCTACAACCGAACCGAGCAAAACAGAAAGAGTGATGGAGAGGAGAGGAGAGACAGACAGTAGCAGAGGGGCGGAACGATTTAAGAGTCTAAGAGTCTGTAAGAACGATGCCCGAGCTTAGAAAATGTATCCCTGTTTCTTTGAGGTTGGGGAGGAGGGACGGTCTGCGCCACTTTGAACCACTATCAAGACCTAAAGACCATCAGTTGCGCTTAGCTCAAACCGCCAAGGTCGGTAAGATTGCAATAAGGAAATCATCACCAGATTAGATACTGAAGCCGTTTCCAAATCCCAAGATCAGATTCGCTGAGTTCGGGAATGTTTCGGAGGAGCGATGAGGAGGAGCGCCGAGTGCTGGGCACGCTGGTGTGGGCTTTGGAGTCCTTTTTGAATGGCAGTATCGGGTGCTTGGAATGATGAGACGAGGGCTTGGAGTGTGCTGTCACCAGAATTCGCGATCGCAGAAAACTGAAGGGAGATACGTAGAGGTACGTATCCCCCAGCAGCGCCGCTATCCGCTGTCGTTGCACCTTGGCAGGCCACCTCAAAACAAATTTCCTTCCTCGGCTGGTTTTGTACAACAGCTGTACTCCATCTAGATATGCGCACTCTAAATTTCTAGTAAGCTGCATGGAGTACTTCCATTTCTCTATTCAGTTATTATTGGCGGCAATACTACCAGTTAAACTCTGTCCTCCATCCAACCACTTATCACTTACCCAAAGAATACTTCTGTTATAGAGAACGCTTCAGGTCTGACATTCTTCGTTGTGTTTCAACTCTTCATGAAATTCGAAACTACCGCGCCGCCATCAGCAACTTCTGGTCTTCGATATCAACCAGAAGCTTGGAACGCGAGCCTGGTTAGATCCATAGGTCATGACCAGTGCCACTACGCCAGAGGTCAAAGCAAACGGCTTAAATCGTGGGGTCTTAGTTCAGGAGTCCAGTAGCTCTTAGGATCACCACGATACAATGTAGGAACAGCCCAGAGTGGATTGGGCATTTGAAGTACTCAAGTAACTACCGATACTCTACATAAAATACTCGAGGCTGGTATACAGGGCATTTATAATAGTATCATCAGGTCATAGGTGACCGGAGTTCTACCGATCCCAGAAACTGGAGGAGACTGATATCTAGAAAGTCACGCTCGGTCTTTAATTTTGGTCTAAGGCTACCGCCACACTTGAAGAAAAGAGGGTTCCGAGATTAAACTACGTCCGTTCTTCCAGGTCTGCTCTTGCCTACATACGTATGTAGGTTTTAATTCCTGTCGGCGGCTAGCCTGCTTCAATTCGGTATTAGATATCCATTCGGTGAGCAATTCATCGCTTCAAGGCCTTTAGTGGATGCAGCTCACCAGCCAAACGCTCGGTTTTCTGGGGGAGCGCATATTGATGCTGGGTTTACTTCGTTCGAGCCACGATGTACAGCCCAGCTACCCTCCACAGGGAAGTCGGCAAGTCGGATATAACGAGACCTTCGGTCCAGTTAAACAACCAAATTGCCTGTCGCAATTCTGTCATATATTGTCACTCGGTGCTGCTGCTCTCAACTTTTTTTAGCAGTTTTACCCATTGTATGGAAAACTGAAGTTCTTGAAAAATCCTCCGTTTCCTTTGCTTCATGATGGAAGTTGGTGCTCTCTGAGCTGTCTAGACAAGGCCGACTGCACGTGATTGCTTGACGGAGCAACAAGAGGCAGCCGCAAGCAACCCCCACCATATCGTATCACAACCACAACCTAACATGTCGTGGCTCAAGAAGTTTCTGCCTCTCGGCGAAGAACGTCGACAGGGCACCAACTTCGGCTTCCAGGTCCTCAAGAATACCAACAAGTTTATCGCCATAGAGCCGTGGTTCGACTTCATCTGTGGTATCAACGGACGCTCAGTTGTATGTACCCAACCCCGCTATAACGCCGAACAGCTCCAGCAGCAGCAGCAGCAATATCAGCTCATCTCTAACCCGCTCCTTAACCCCAGGAAGACGGCAACTCCTATCTTTTCTCGAAGGAAATCGAAAACTGTGCTGGACGAGATGTAGCCTTCTCAGTGTGGAGTGCAAAAGTCTGTCTGCAATTACTATCCATCTACCTACTATCCAGTCAACTGACTGTCATCAGGGCCAACGAATGCGCGATGTAATGGTGTCTGTTCCTTCCTCTTCCATATCCCTCGGCCTCACCCTCCAATGGTGCCCCGTCTCTACTACCGAGGACATTTGGCACATTCTCGACGTGGCTGCCACCTCGCCCGCCGATTATGCCGGTCTCCTCCCTTACAGCGACTACATCATCGGCACCCCTGAGGGCTTGGTCCGCGGCGAATCTGGTCTTGGGGAGCTAGTTGAAGACCATATGGACCGCCCGCTCCGTCTCTACGTATACAACCACGAGTATGACGTAACCCGCGAGCTCCACATTACGCCAACACGATCATGGGGCGGCGAGGGCGCGCTGGGTTGCGTTCTTGGGTTCGGGGCGCTACACAGGATCCCTCTACCGCTCCATGAGCCTGTACAAGGTCCCGGCGAGACGCTGTTCTCAAACTCTCCACGCCCGTCGGGAGATTTCAGCAGACCGCCAATGGACCCGGATGAGGAAGAGTTCCCGCCAACGGAACCGGGGAACCTAATCACGCCCGCTGCTACTGTTCCCTCACCGTACCAATTCACGCCAATGGACAATCCGGCGTTCCGTGGCACGTCACCAGGCGCTCACCTGTTCTCGGCTGCGAAATCGAGTACACCCCCACCAAGGTCGACGTCCTCGCCGGTGCCTGCACGACACAAGGCGAAACATGCTCGTGATTTCGATACAAACTTGATGGATGATTACTTGAGGGAAGGGGAACAGAAGAGCAAAGAATTGGAAGGGAATAGAAGCAGTCCAACGAAGATCAATGCGGGGCTTCCTCCGCCTCCAAGAAGGGCAGGTCCACCACCCAGGAAGACGGCTACTCCGGTACCACAGCTGGAGCAGGCGAAACCGGAGGGAGAAGATGAGCTGGATTGATTACCGGGGGTTTAATACTGTCTTCTTCTTTGGCGACTGTTGTGTTACGTGGCGGCGTTTTTTGGTTCAATGACAGCTGGGTTATGCGCTAGTGATTATGACTTACGTTTCGCATTGATCTTGAATGACCGAGGAATTGGGACGTGAAATGAATAATGAACATGAGCTGAAGCGATAGGAAACCTACTGCGAGTTTTGTAGCCCCCTCAAGTCTGTACGCAGCACCATCATTTATAGCAGTTCATGGTAAGCCTTGAACAAGTGCATTTGGAATAGATATACAAATTCGAACGATATGAGCCTTTATTCGAGTAATAGATGGGGTAATGATACAATATATGCACGCTATGACACTAGTAAAGAAGCGCAGATGTGTAAAGATGCAATAAACAAAGGGAAGGATAAAAATAATGTAGTAGCTATAGCCCTTTGTCGTCTTGATAGATATCGATTCAACTTCCTTATTCCTTTGTCTCCGCAGCCGCTTTACCACCAGCTCCATCGCCCTCCTCAGTTTGCGGTTCTTCCGATGCGAGAGTTTCCGCGTTTTTCGATTTCTTACCCTCGCTCTTATTCTCCTGCTTATCCTTCTTGTTGACAGGCTCTTTCTTCTTCTCGTCGATTGTTTCCATCTCCGTCGGAGGAGGCTTGCTATTGGATGGTGCCTCTGTATCTGCAGGCGTCGGTTGGCTGCTGGTGAATTCCTTCTCCGCCTGAATACAAGCTTCAACCATCGCCTCCTCATCGTCAGAGCCGAACTCATCCTCCAACTCAGCGGCCGGCGGTAGCACCTTTGGGGCCGGCGCTGCTGGCATTTTCCCTTTCTCCTGTTTCTGCTTCACCTCCATTGGCTCCGCAACAGCTTTCCCCACCAACCCAACGGACTTTTTCCCATGCAAACTCCAATCAATGGGACCGGGGTCCCCATACCTGCTTTCCAGCCACTCATTCGCCTTCTTGAAGTGTCCGCAATCAAACTATTACCACCCGCCATTAGCCTTCATTCCTATACTTATACTGCATACCCAGACGAAAACCTGAAACTTACAAATCCCCTGCTAGCACTTAACGGACTCGGATGTACGCTCTTGAGTACCAAATGCCGACTCTTATCCACGCCGCTGACCCGCTTATCCGCATGGGCTCCCCAAGCCATGAACACAACGCCGCTCTTGCGCCGTTGCGCGACCACCTCAATAACCTTCCCGGTCAACCGCTCCCAGCCCTTACCGGAGTGGCTCCCGGCGTCGCCGGCACGAACGGTAAGGGAAGCGTTGAGCATCAACACGCCACGCTCCGCCCAGGGGACTAGGTTCCCGCCCCTATTTGGCGGCGGCGTAAACGATGGGTAATCATTCTTGAGGCATTTGTACATATTGGCCAGACTTGGCGGGGCGGTGATGGGGGGTTTGACGGAGAAGGAGAGACCATGGGCTTGGTTTGGGCCATCTGTGACAAAGTATCAGCCATCAATATTCGTGACACGAAGAAAAAAGGTGGTGAGGAAATACGATATGGATCCTGGCCCAATATTACGACTTTAACAGTGTTGAGAGGACAGTATCGTGACCACGAGTAGATTTCGTTACGTGGAGGATACACGGTCCCCTTTTCATTTTTTAGGAAGCGCTTGAGGGCAAGGAACTTGTCGGTTACGAGCTCGTCCTTGAGGGCGGCGAGCCACGATTCATGCATAGTTTCGATCTCGAGGGTGAGGAGCTGCTTTTGCTCGGCTGTCAGGGAAGAGACCCATGCTTGTTTGTTGAACCTTGAGGGAGGAGTGGTGGAGGAAGAGCCAGCGGCAGAAGGTTTCGGAGTAAAGAAGGAAGTTATTGAACGCGCTTTCTTTACGGTGTTTTCGGTGCTAGTTGGAGCTTTACGCTTGAGGGAGGCCATAATGAGCTGAAGTGGAATAAAGTGAAGTGAGGCGAGTAGAAGGAGGTAATGTTAAAGGAGACGAAGTTTCAGGCCAGCCGTGGAGAACGCGTAAAGTAGACGTGACGTATATACTATACCTATTTGGGTACTCTAGTCACCACGCAAAAACCGCGCAGGAACCTGGTTCCTTGTTTCCCGTATTCTGCGTAGATACTCTAGAGTACAAGGGAAAGAAGAACTTTAGAGGACAAGTCCCATCGCCAATTCAATTCGCGTCATGCCATTTGATCTAAAGCTACCCTAGTCTTGATCGCAAACACCTGTCAGCGTTCCATAACAGATACGAACGGCCAGGAAGAACGAAGTTATCCAACTCAATAAGTAGGCATCATACAGTCTACAACCATGCCAAGAAGTCAATCAAACATGAACGCTCGAGCCACCAAATAAGTTTATTATTAAATATCACAGCAAAAAAAAGGGGACCCTAAAGAATGCCAAATAGGCTTGCTTGATGGTTTAGCGTCGGCATTAGACTATTAGCACAAAACGGTACTTATGGTATGTGGGACGATGCGATGCGTTTAACTGAGGAATTTTTGGCACCCCAGTTTGCTTGGATTTGTAAGTTGTATCTTTTTGGTGAACTAGCATGTGCCTTCAGAAATGCGGTGATATCCTCAGAGGATTCACGTACTCTCGGCCCTATTTGACCCAGTCACCCTCGCCAAAGCGGGCATGGATACTGAGCATATAGATAGGGAGGCAAAAATCGTTTGCCCCCCGTAGCAAATGAAACCCCAGAATACCATGCAGCTCGGTCCGCTCTCTCGACCTTCATCATCTGCTTCCCGACTTCCGTCGTGGCCTTGGTAATGCCACAATGCAGTTTCTGTACAGGTCTTGATTTCGACTGCAGCTCCACGATACAGTACTGCAGCACCGAATTATCCACTAGTAACGCATACCGTATTTACTTGGCAATAAGTCACTGTACTAAACTTGTAGCAAGTAACTATTTTACGAGTCTTCGTGCGTGAGCTACAGATTCCTGAGGTGGCTTACGCACGTTAGTACTATACCTTGGTCCCCTCCTGGTTTCTTCCATATGGTAGTATATGAATTACTTCACAGTAGGTCGTCATTTCTCCTATTAGATCTTGTCCATCTGCCAGAAACCCAACAGCTACACTCATATCCAATGCCCGGTAATTGTACAGCGCCCTAGCATTCTCAACATCAGATATGTTGGAGAGTCATCTGTATGAGAATGTGGCAAAGCTAAACATCCGGCGGCAAGTATAGTCTGCTATCTTCAAACGTCTCGCAAGCTTGGCGGCATAGTCTCAATGTCGGAATAATCTTGCTTATTGTCTATGATCGACCCGGAGATATATACCCTCTTAAGACTTCATACTATCAGGTTCCTGAGGCGTGGATAGCAGAACCAACAAATAGGTGACCGGCGTGCAATCCCCCGAATCATTTCTTCGTTGTAGCGAAAGGATGCGTCCAAGTCGGCTGTTTTTGAAGGATGCCCATGGCATCAGTTTGGAGCTCCTAGAACCTGCAATGATTGTTGACAACGGAAAAAACTTCTGTAGGCAATTAGCTACGGATCTGCCGTGAAATAATGGAGACGACGAACCGAATCTAGGCTCCAGAGCTCTTACCTGAGGCTCACAGCTCTGTACCAAAGAATAGACATGCTTGTGTATGCGGGTATTGCAATTGTTGTCAGGGAGTTGCTGCATAATACATTGTAGATAGGGGAGAAACCTTAAATGTTGAGATTCAATTGCGCAGAGAAGTTGTAAAGTTTGAGAGAATCCAGATTAGTGGACTGACTCTAAATTCACAATTCAACCGCCGCCGCCAAGACATAGCCAGCCACAAGACCATGTGCTGTTGATGCGATAGTGCAACATTCGAATATTCCTTTCCCATGGTATTGTCACTTTATCTCAGTTTCTTAAGAGAATCGACGCTTCATCAAGTTACGTTGTACATGATAAACAGAAACATAAAGATAACAAAGCCCCCGAGAAGAAATAAACCCGCGAACAGAAGCCCAATGCAAGCCCAAGATATGGTAACATCAAACGTAAAAAAAAAGTACACGTAATAGATCAACATCAATCCACAAACAAGTAACAGTCGCGCCCAAGCACTTTAGACGCACTGCATTATCATAAGCCGTTTTATTTTTTTGCTCATTGACCCCAGTTTACAACTCATCGTGGTCCTCAGGTGCAGCTTTAGTATCCTTGACCTTCTCAGTTGCGCTCTCAACCTTCTCCTCAACCTTCTCGACAACCTTGCTTGCGGCAGCGGCGGCCTCACCCAGAGGCTCATCTTCGGCCTGGCTCTCGGGTTCTGGGGGAGGGGGAACATAAGCGTCAACCTTGTGGGTACCGTGCTCCTTGACGAAATTGGCCAAGTCCTCAACGGTGCGGCTTCCAGAGTAATCGACAGCATTGCCCTTAGCACCAGCGGGGAACAGCTTAATGGTGGGGAAACCCTGGACCTCGACGGGGACATCATTGGCCTAATTATATCTGTTAGTATAGAGTCAGGCAGCACAATAGGTATGGAAAACATACAGTAGCGTCGACCTTGGCAATAACAACCTTGGAAGAGTACTCAGCGTTATCGAAGTACAACTTTCCAAGCTCCTCGTACTTGGGAGCCAAGTTCTTGCAGTGTCCGCACCATGGGGCGTAGAACTCAACGAGAACATCCTTGTCATTATCATTAACGATTGCCTCATAGTTATGAGCGACGACAACGTGGACGGGACCTTCTTGCTTCTCAGGAACAGGCTCAGACTTGATGCTGGGTTCAACCTTTCCTGTGGCAAAATCCTCGACGAACTGAGTGAGGGCCTTCTCAGTGAGCTCGTTCGCTTGGTCGAAGGGGAATTTCTGGTTCTTGACGGTCTCCTGAATCGAGAAAGCGGGCCATTTCTGCTCCAAGTTCAGGTTCTGAGCGTGGGCGCCGAAAGCAACAGCATCAATGGTAGCAAAGTTGATCTTGCCCTTGAACTTCTTGGCAAGGGGCTCAACAAAGCCGCTGAGTCTAGTCTTGTCCTCCTCGTTGTCGACGAAGATGTAGGCGAGGGGAATACCAGCTTCCATGTAGCCAGAGTAGGTTTCGGGACCGACCTCACCGATCAAAGGAGTGGCGGAGACCTTGGTGAACTCCATAATCTTTTCAACCTCGAACTTGCCGTCGAAAACATCCTTACCCTCGTCAAATGATTTGTAGAGTACAAGAGCAGGCGCCTTAACGCCAGCGGCCTCGGCCAAAGATATATCGGAGGTAGCACCGAAGAGGTAGCTGTCTCGCAGAGATTCGGCAACCTGGCTGTAGGTGGCGTTTGTCTCCTTATCATCAGCATCGAAGTAGGCGACGAGAACGACTTTGTCGGCCTTTGTGAATTCGTCGTGGCTGTTCTTGTCGAGGATGGAGACGGCAGGAAGAGATTGCTTGACCATGTATGACACAATCGCGTCTGATTTCCGCTGACCCCCATAAGGCGAGGCATTTTCGGAACCCCGGAACACCTTGATGGTGGGGTATCCTTGGACACCCTGCTTCTCGCAAAGATCAACTTCAACAGTACAGCTGCGGCCAAATTAGCAAACTGATGATAACTCCAGGCAATCGATCAAAGCTACTCACTCAACCTTTGCCAAAGGAATGCTCTTCTCCTTCAGCTTTGCAGCAGCATCCTCGTATTCTGGCGCCAGTGCCTTGCAGTGACCACACCAAGGAGCATAGACTATCGGTCGGCGAAAACCCAAATTAGCGACAAGCTCTAGCGGAAAGTAACGACAACAAATGACGTCGGGGCTACGAACACTCAGCCAACACCAGAGGGTGCTCTTTTACGAAAGAGTCAAAAGTATCAGTCTTTAACACATGGACATCTGAAGGAGCTTCGGGAGCTTCGGGAGCAGCTTCGGGCGCAGCTTCCTCAGCAGACGCGGTGTAGGCAAGTAGCGACAGAGCTACGGCAGAGAGCTCCTTGAAACCCTTCATTGCAAGAATTATCTGTGCGTAAAGTAAAACTGTAATGTAAAAGTGGGTTTGGTCTGGTGTGGAGAGAGAGGAGAGAGTTTGTTAAGCCGTTTGGTTATCTAGGGGAGGAGAAAAGCAAGAATAAGGATTCGGGAAGAGAAGCTCAGGAACAAGTGGTCTTTTTGAAGCGGATTGACTTCGGAATTGGTATGCCCTGGGTTAGGGTTGTGCAACAAATTGATTGGCTGAGAGCGTCCGCGGCCGCCACACTTGTCTCCTTTGAAGATGTTAACAAGTGTCCAGAATTCGGGTCCGCTGTTTTGGTTCAGTTGGTGTCACCTCAACCCATCTACCGGCCATCGCAGCAACGGGATCCAGAAATCTGTCCTTTCTGGAATCCACCCACATTTCAAATTAAGGTAGGACATCGTACATGCACTGTTTTAGATCCCCCTTCAATAATCCTAATCCACCAGTCAGTGAATAATCCGAGCAGCACCCCATCGCGTCTGATCTCATGCATAACGGCCAATAATGTAATGCGCATAACGGATTGCCATCAAGGTTTCTGCACACGCTCGAAACGTATTAAAGCAAAGCCTGACCTTACCGCCACTGTTCCGCGGAGCGGTAAACTACAAGACACTTTAAGATATCCGCTAGTATACCCACAACGTCTGGGAACACAGTGGCAGAAAACTTTGATTCAAGCTAATACGCCGCCTGCACTGAGCCGCTGAATCGCCTAGGTTAACAAGCTCATATCTCTGAACATTCCGCGCTATTTACCCCACCATTTCCAGGTTTCGAACCCACCTGGCCAACCATCGTTTATATCTGCTAGCTCACATACTACGAACCCCGTGGTTACGGTGGCAGTCTCGAATGTACTTACCAACCACACTCCCAGACTACATCTGTGGACCATTTATTGCTCACCTGGTCAGGCAAATGTACTCATACTCTACTCTACCACCCATATAGTACAGGTCACATACGCTCCGCTCAAGACTGCCGATTTCCGAAAACCCATTTCGTTCTCCGGAACTATGTTTCCAGGCGTACGTTTCATGTTCACATCATGCGGATCCTCCGGCCGGAGTGAAGTCGGCGCTTTATGTACTACTAGTGTATGAGGTCTAGAGTTATCTGCCGGCACGAGTTTGAAGGTGCTATTCGGGGCCTGAATACTAGATCGCCTGGCTATCTTGTCATATATTCGAGTCGTGACCCTACAGTACAAATGGGGGATCTTTGTGACTGCTTGTGGTATTGCAGAGGTATTGCAGAGGTGTAATATCAGAGGCCGCTTTTACAAAGACTCGAAGCGGGCATCCTCGTCAAAAACCCAACGTTGATAGAGCTTCTTATTTCTAGCGTATACTAAGATATCGCCCGTCCATAGTTGATGTCATTTATGTAGCTTGACCTGAGTCGTCGTTTTAACCTCGCCCGGAGATAAATGACAGACCCATTTGTCTATCTGTTCAAAACACCATCACCGGTGATCACCCGGAGACATTCGCCGTACTGAACCGACAGGTGAGGTTGGAACGTCATCGGTCATCCTTAGTTTATGTTCATAGCTGAAGAGAGACATTTTAGGCCACTTCATAGACAATCTCTCACGACGCAATGAGGTAATGACAGCGGGCCATGACCTTGGAGCTCTGCACAGCACCGAAGCACTAGTAGACGCAACGGAGCTCTAAAGAATGCGGTAAACCAGTGGTGCGCGATAGCCTGAGGTCCTCTCAGTACTAGTAAGAAGAAGAGGGGACAGGGAGATGAAAGGTTACAGAACGGCAGTCAACTACGTAAGTAGTCAGTCAGAATTGGTCTGGGAGGGCGGAGAATATCTGTCATCTTACCTCGGCCCATCCACTAGAACTGCCATTTGACCGTGGTTCATACATAAAATTTATCATTCTGAGAGGGCCGTTCCGACCTTGTCTGTTGGTACGGTACCTACCGTTGTAAAAAGCACAGTTGAAAAATCCGTAATCGGTGTGTATTGACGCACCGCCAGAGCCGAAATTGACTTGAATTTGGTGTATGTTTCGCACCGATCTTATGGAGGAACTGTCTTGGAACGTACCCACGGCGTGCATTTTGGGTACTTCGGTTCTGGCAGTGTGTTTTCAACCCTTAATTTTTCACTATGGTAGTGCACGTTACCATTAAGTTTTGTAGTGTTTGCCTGTGTTTAGTCCTAGGCATCGAGTAAAGTAGCTTCGAGAGTAGATGTCCGAAGAACGATGGTATGTAGAAAAAGAGTTAAAGTGCCAATTTCTTGTGTGGGCGTGTGCCTGGCGGGGCTCGAGCAATGTTGAAATACCTCGAATATACGGGATGAGTGATGGATAATACCACCGGAACGAAACAAAGAACATATTCTAAACGCAATTCAAGTACAATAGGGACCCCGAAACAGACGACACAGACAAACAGAACAGCAGAACTCCCACAACAACCGACACGCCTCCAGTACAAACAAAAGCCAAAAAATTCCAGTCGACCATCTGCAGAAAATCCCACAACACCATATATGCCACCGCAACTCAGGGTATACTATCCGGACTGGAGCACAGTACAACGCCCTACTATTTCCGTTTCCCCGTGCTCATCGCAACCTCCATCTTCCGAATCATACTCTTCAACCCAATTCCTTTATCGCAATTCGCCACTAAATGCTCCTGCATGCGCTCCCTACACATCTTCAAGCTAGCGTTGATCGGCAGTGTCCCATTCTCTTCATTTGTAGCATGCTGCAACGGGTTCAAAAGCACGTCAAACAGCTGAGACCATATATCCTTCTCCCAGTACCGTTTGAGAGGAGTTGTAATCTTATAGTGTCTTGGTCCACCTCCTAGCAGACCCGATCTTTCGGCGACAGTCTCAATATATTTACCAAAGAGCATGGAATGGATGACTGCAGCAAGGCCGTGATAATCGACTTGATATGTCCATGGACGCAGCTCCCGCATCTCGGCACAATCCTGCTGATCCGTCTTCCAGTCGGCGATGAACTGGACGCCTGGATGGAATAGTTTCATATCGATGCCCCGACCAAAGTCAATGAACGTAATACCCTTTTTTGACCATCCATCCGAGCCGTCGGGTTGGTATTTAGATAACCACTCATGATCGGAGGTTGGATCGAATCGGATTAAGCAGTTGTCAGATTTGAGATCACCGTGAATGAGCGAGGCTGCGTGAAGGGCTTCCGTTGTCCTGAGAAGTTCGACAGCCAGAAACATCACCAATAGCTCATCCATAACGGCGACAGTTCCGCTTGTATTGGGGTCCGATTTTGCATGGTTCACAAGATCTAGAACAGTTCCCTGGTCTCTGTATTCAATGAGAAGGAACCCCTCGTCTTTGAATAAATGCATCTCATGGGCTTTAACGATGGATTCAACGGCTCTAATTCCCTCTAGTCGCTTCCTTACTTGTCGGATCACGTAAAACTCCCAAGGATTTGGCGGATGCTCCATCTTCAGTGCCTCCCATCGCTTTCTCCCAGCGACCCGGCGTTCCAACTCATCAGAACTCATGCCCTCTTCCTCCGCCTCTTCCTCCGCATCACCAACAGTGTGGTTTTCGACAAGGTATACCGGTGCAAATGCCCCCTTGCCCAACTCCCTTTTAACAGTGTAGGCGCTCCCACCCTGTCCAGTGATGAACTCCAGTAGTGGTGGCTCCGGAATACTACTAGTGACGCCTCCTCCATCGCGTTTGGCCATGAGGCGGGTGAATTTCTTGATATCAGGTGCTTTGCCAGAGTTTGTCACGGAGTACTCGTAGTACCCATCGTATGACTTCAGAGGTGGCTGCAGCTTCTGAAAGATGACCTTTCGCATGCCATCATCTAAGGGATTGCAAACTTTATCGTCTATGATGGGACCCTGCCTGACTACCGGCTCATTTCGTTGGACGACAAGTGGCGGCTTATTGCCCAATAGATCAGGTTGTTGGGGTGGTTTCCGGTTTTCGTTTGGAATATCTCGGAAAGGACTACTGCCCATGGAACCATCATTGTCGTCTATTACTGGCATCTTAACACGACTAGGGGTTTTTGATGCCTGTAATGCCCTGTTTTTAGCTGCTGTCTGAGGAAAAGACTCGGTTCTTTCCACTATAGGAGTCATATAAGGGAGCCTGCTCTGCATATAATATTGGTCTTTGGCAACATGGTAGGGAAGGGTTGGTGGATCGAAGTCTTCAGGTGGTTCTGGGATCTGTAATTTTCTGGGCGCAGTTTTTCCCTTCGGTTGATCCGGCTCATCAGTGAATATTGTCAGTTTATGCATCTTCCCGATGGCAACTTTAGTCCCACGATCGAGATCAACCTCCTCCTCCTCCTCCTCTCTCTCCTTGGGTATGCTCTTTGCAAGATTGAAATCAGACCAATCACTCCGAACGCTTTCCACGTCATCATCGTCATCGTCATCTTCCTGACCGCGGCTTTCCAAGCGAACAGTGTTGTCAACCAGGCTTGTGGTGGTATAGTCTCCCTCGCTATCATTTTCAAAGTCACTCTCGTCGCTGTCTCCACTGTCATTTTCCGGTTTCTTCAGAGGTTGGTTGAATATGTTGTAAATTTCGTCTGTGGCTGCTTTCGTGTGAAAAGTCATTGTAGGACTGACCGCTCCACGTCCTTTCCTTCGTATTTTCCCTTTGTTAGGGGATGGGGATAGTACTGTCTTAACTTTTATTGGGGTCCTGCTTCCTTCTATAGGTGCTCGTCGTCGCAGTATCTGATCCTGCCTATCTGCTTCACGCTGCGCATTCCAATCGATTCCGTACAAACCCCTACTTTTCGCCCGGAGTTCTTCAAAACAAAATTCTTCCTCCTCTTCCTCCGGATATATTAATTCTAAGTTAATAGCAATGCGTTCAGGTCGTTTCTCGGGCACTGAGATTATTGAATTTTGTGATGGTGTATTTTGTATTATGGTAGAAGACTGATACATATGAACCCGAAAATACAATGACGTGAAATTAGTTCTACTCGGGACAATATGAGAAACTGGATCAACCAATGGGGTAGGCGGAGAAATGGAGATAAACTTACCCCTGTGTCCCTAAACACCATCAGCTTATCGGCCTCCGGTGCCTTCCCTTGCTGTTTCAGTGTCTCTCCTGCCCATGGCTTAGGCTCCTGAGCATTCTCCTTCTTTCGGTGTTGTAGACTGCCGATATTCTCCCATCCACCAGTTGCTCTTGCTGGCAAGACTTTCTCGCCGGCAGGCCGGTCGGCATCCGAAAAGATAGCCATCTTTTGTTTAGCCGGCTTGGTTGACTCAGGTTGCGATTGCCTCTGGGGTTCTGATGCTCCACCAAGACCTCCGGTAATTGCCGATCCACCGAAGGGCTTTGCAGCTAAGGCAGGCCTAACTGTAGGGAGGGCAGGAGAGGATGGCTCATCTGCTGCAGGTGGATTCGCCTCCATTCTCTGTAAAAATTCGTCGTATTTCCGTTGCAGACGTTTGATGGGGTTCGCATTGTTCTCGATCCCCGACTGATAGATTTCTGCCGCTTGGTTCTTTCTACCCATAGTCTCCAAGAGAGCGGCATATTCCTCGTAAAATAGCGCCAATCGCTGGCCTATATCGTTTCGCGCAAGGTACGCATATACTTCTCGTGGGGCATCGGAAAAGTTCTGGGCGTATTGAACCCATAACTTCAGGTACCTTGGATCGTTCTTGTACTGACCGTCGTGGAGAAACTCTTTGGTTGCCCGCTCCAGTAATGGCAGAAGACCAGATTCGGACGAATGTCCAGATGGGAATGTTTCTATGGTCCAATTGATGTATCGCAACCAAACTTCTAAAGGATCATCCAGCTCCGAGGCGGTCTTTAGCTCCTCCTCAAATTCGGACTGCCGAGCAGCATGCTCAGAACGTACTGCATGTGGGTTTGCTGAGAGCGGTGATAGTGAAGCGGCGAGGGCCCGAGCAGATCGGCCCGAACGGATGGGTTGGATATTTTCCTTGTGTCCTTCAATCAGGTCAAAGTTGGTGGTTGGAGAGTTGTCCATGACAGCAGTCTGCGGTGACGACGCTCGAACAGTTGATATTGTGTGATTGTAGTGTGCAGTTGGGAGGTAATGGAGGGGTTGTGGGGGATAGAGCGGGTGGGTTTTGTAGGGTTGTCGGGGTTGTGGTGAGACGCTAAAGTAAACAAACAGCAACCACTAGCTTGGCAGGGGTGGGGCCCGTGACTGGGTGGCTTGGCAGGCACTTTGTTGTTTTCGCGCATGTGGTCACATTTTGGTATCGAAATTCACAATATGGCGGTTTAGAACAGACAACCCTAGAGATATGTACGGTATATACTTGATACAGAGCAAGCAGGAGTGATCTGAGCTGGTGGACAGTATGCAGTTTCATTAGTTAATATATCTCGATTCGGGATATATCGTCTCTCCAGGAATTCTTCGACGCTTCATCAGCTTGCCCAAAATGATCGTTTACGCAGGCCAGCTGATTTGTGAACTTGCTTTATTTTACCTCCGTTTCTTTGAATGTTGCCTGCCTTCAACTGGTGAACGGTTGGAGTGATGTCGGGCTTCGTGCTTCCCGGAGTGCCGATGGTAAGAGTTACTAGCAGAAAGATGCAATTTCAAGAAAATGTTATTGAGCTGAACAGCAGGCTCGATATAGTCTTGAGTTTGGACTGAATTTGAGTACTGGGGAACGCTTATGAGAATAAGGATGTGTACTCTACAATGAAGTATAGGCGTCGAAACAAGCGGCGGTGCGAAGTGGAAGTCTTACTGGTTGTTCGGCATCCCAAACAAAGGGGGAGGGAAACGGTGTTGTGGGGAAGTTCAAGGACGCGGTAGGTAAAGTGGCGAAGCGATTTCCAAACACAGCCAAACCGAATTAGCTTTGTGACGTTCCCAAATGATTTGATCTACCTGGCGAATCCGCCGCATGGAGATCCGGTTGACCATGACCATCGTTATACGTAAGAGGAGATTAATGGGCGCGCAGCCCAGAAAGAGTTCAGCTCAGCGAAAGGTTAGGAGTCGAGAGCAAGCTTACCGAGCCAAGGATTGCCGAGCTTCTGACCGCTCCTTCCTTGATAGGGGAGATGTCCGCCCTGGAGCGGTTAGATAGTGCACCACCAAGACAATTAAAGCCCGCCGCCATGACTTCAGCAATCCTGAACCCCCCTCCAGACTCCTCTTCAGACCCAGACCCCGACACACAACGAGCAGGATTAGCGGAAGACTCCTTTCCGCACTCTCATAAACGGAAACATCGTCATCGTCTCAGGAACACTTATGCTACCAATATCCAACCTCCTACACCTCCGCAATTGACCTCTGCCTCTACTGCAGACGACAATCCTTCCGCTTATCAGAGTCCAAGTCAGCAACATCACAGCGACTTCCCGATCGCACTAGAGCAAGCTGGCACCGGAATCGACGTCCAGAGGTGGATGAGCAATTCCGACTCGGAGGAACACGAAATGGACAGCTATCACGGAATGAGTGACGATGATGAGGCACTAGCAGGCCTCACGGCTGCTGACCGCCGAAGAATCCGGCGTGGTATTCGGCATCGGGCGGGAGACGAATCCGAGGAAGCTCTTATACCTGGAGATGACTCGGATGATATTATAACCCGTGAAGAGAAGAAGGAGGCGGATGGAAGAGTGATTCGAGATTTAGCAATAAACTTGCTGTTGATTGGACTATGGTATGGTCACCTTGCAGAATCCCCAAAATAGCTCTTTAATAGACGTCCTTTAGGTATATCTTTTCGCTCTTGATATCGGTAGTAAGTAACACTCCGATCCTATCCAAGTCCATCGCTAACTCACAGTCGCAGTACAACAAGTGGATGTTTTCCCCCGAGCACTTGAACTTTCACTTTCCACTATTTGTCACATGTCTACATATGGCCGTCCAGTTTTCGCTCTCATCACTTGTGCTCTTTGCCTTCCCACATCTTCGCCCTGCCGGTATCTTTGGAGCAAAGGGTCTAGCCGACGATTCGCCCATACCAGCGATTACCGACAGTGCAGAAAGCAGCCGTGAAGGATGGTTTCGATTTGGCAGCCGAGGAGAAGAGCTAAAGAAAAAGAAGGCGGGTTTCATGACTAAATGGGTGTATTTGACAAAGATCTTCCCGTGTGGCGCAGCGACAGGGCTTGACATTGGGTTGGGTAATATGAGCTTGAAGTTCATAACCTTAGCATTCTACAGTACGCAACCCTTCCCCTCCGGGGCGCCTACTAGCCCTCGTTGAAGTAATGTTGCTGACGTTTCCAAAGCCATGTGCAAGTCATCCTCGTTGGCATTTGTGCTCGTTTTTGCTTTCTTATTCCGATTGGAGAAAGTAACTTGGAAGCTTGTTTCTGTCATCTCAGTCATGACTATAGGTGTAGTGATGATGGTAGCTAGCGAAGCACAATTCGTTGCGATCGGTTTTATACTGGTAATTTTGGCATCCGCATTATCAGGCTTACGATGGTCTCTCACGCAATTGCTTCTCCTTCGGAACCCTGCCACAAGCAACCCTTTCTCCTCCATCTTCTTTCTTGCCCCGTGCATGTTTGTTTCCATCCTGGCGGTTGCGATCCCTGTTGAAGGATTCGGACCATTGTGTGAGCGATATGGCGAGCTTGTTGACGAAGAAGGGTTTCTGCGTGCCCTTGGCATTGTTATTTTCCCTGGAGTCATAGCATTCCTAATGGTTAGCAGCGAGTTTGCGTGCGTCACACCTCCATCGCTCGTCCCCCTGCGTTAAGTTAACATACCTTGTAGCCTCCTTCAACGCTCTTCAGTCGTAACCCTCTCGATATGCGGTATCTTCAAAGAAGTCATGACAATTTCTGCTGCGGCAATAATCTTCCACGACCCACTCACGCCCGTCAACATCTCGGGACTTCTGGTTACAATAATCTCGATCGCTGGATATAACTACATCAAGATCAGCAAAATGCGGCAAGAAGCGCTCGAACAGACGTATCTGGCTCACCACCCACACAATGGTGGTGGCGGTGGTGTAGCCGACAACACAACAGGGTATGCTGCAGTCGTCGGAGATGAAAGTGAAGACGATGACAACTCCTCAAGCCACCATCAGCGTATTTCTTCTGGAATCCTAAGTCATCGCGATCATGAGTAAGACGGAATATCTAATGTGAGGTTGTCTACGAGTCTAGAAAACGAATTCGGTGGGAGTAGTGATCGTGATCATGAAGACATTATTCTAGTTAAGTAATCGACTATTTCACCCGCCAGAACGCATTTTCCACATCATCGATAATTGGCATCACCAGCAGCATCCGCAGCAGCATACACGGGAAAGAATGCAGGTGCCGCTTTTATTTAAATTTCAAGTTATTTATGAGGTAGACTGGTAATATTTATGTTAATGGAGTTTGGAGCTCGAGGTCGGGGAGACGTTGTATTTGTGTTTGGTTCTGTTGTGTAGATATATATCCCTTCAAGTGCTTTCTTATGTTGCGTCGTTTTATACTGACTACGTTGTCAAATGCACTTAAGTACATAGCTTTTGGGTGATGGCGGAATGGTCTTAAGACATGTGGGTGTACTGTACCAAAGATTCCCCGCCTACTGGTATGGCATGCATGCCCGATTCAGTTCGGTACTGCCATCGTGAGATGAATCTGGCACTCTAAATCAGGTTACAACCGGGAGATCAACATAGTCGATTCTGGGGGGGTTGCGGAAGCATATACCCAATGGGATCTAATGAACCAACTACATAATCTTAAGTTTTCCGGCTCAGTAAACTACAATTGGGAACAACTATCCGGCTATGTTTATTACAAGATGGGATACTGACCTACAAGGGTGTAGTGGGATGGGAACCCGGTTGGTAATTCCCCAAGATTTCTGCGTCTCATTGTTACTGTTGGATAAGAGCTTGTAAAGGGATAAGTAACGGTTTTAGTCCACTCTTCGGCATTCGGTAATGGGAGAGGACGTGTCACAGCCGAATGCTCGCCCGAACCCACTACATTCGGTACATCACTGTATTTGGAGACGGAGATAGAAAACCAGATCCTTCAATGACATGCCTTTTAAACTGCAGGATATATGCCAATGCAAAATTGTCAAAAATGTCCCGTATTCCACTCCCATGTGAATGTATGTATGCATATGCTTCTATATGACTTATAAGGAACCAACCCCGAACAAAAAACCTATAACGAATGCGCCAATTAAAGGCTATAAAATGACAAATATGCATCCTCCATCACAACAAAAAAGTTGATCACCAATCCAAGACAAACGTAAACACAAGTCAAAAAAAGTTGCAAAGTAAATGGTGGAAAAAGGCCGCTACATGATCTTGTACACCCGCTTTGCGATATAATAACACATGAAGCCAAAAACGACCAGACCAGCAGTGATACACCAAAACCTGTTGTCCCGGCTATCAGCCTTAGACAAGAAATCAGGCAGGGGGGACATACCAATCAAGATTCTCAACCTCTTGTCCAGGAACCATAACATTCATGCCCCAAAGACCGGTGATGATATTCATAGGTAATACTATTGTACCCAGAACCGTCAGCCTGCCAAGGACGTCCGCCGTCTGTTCTTGTCTCTCGTTCATCTTTATGTTTATCTGCGCCAGGTAATTCGAGTGGCTTCGGGAGAGAATCTTTTCCATGTGGTTAAGGTTTGAGACCATCGTCACGATGTGATCTACGATCATCTATGAGTGGATTCGTCTGTATAGAGGAGGATGGGTATTACCTTGTATGTCGCCCAAATACAGTCCAATCTCACTTCTAGGCGCAACTTGCCATTGCTCGTTGCAGCGCTTCGCAAAACCCTTAAGCACATCGGCTTTGTTTCCCATCAACCGGTACAAGCTCATAACATTGCGCCTAGAGTCGCCGACGCGCTTAAGCATGTCTCCATCACTCTTCTGTTCTTCCCCGTTTTCGCTTTTGGCGGATCCAGCGTTGCTTTTAACTGCAAACGAATCATCAAGATGCATTCGCAAGATAGCATCGTCGATGTCATCAACCTCTTTTTCGAGCGATTGAATAAGAGGCTGGAAAGCATCTGTGATGTCATCAATCAAGGCATACGAAATCCAGTCCGCCGAAACCGTGATATAATCTTTGAGCTGGCGAATGCGTCGCCGAACATTGGCCGGATGTGGTGTCATAGAAAAGTGGAACTACAAATACAGCGTCAGCAAAGTCGTTGGTGTGGATAGCCAGTCGTACACTGATAACACCATCCCTAAACACCACAACGTAGATATTCACAGGATCCATATAGTCCTCATTATTGCTATCCTGCTCAAACGTGCGATACGAGACTAGGTAGTAGCTGCGAAATAACTCGACCTTCTCTCGTGCTTCCTGCATCACTATATCCTCTGTGGTAAGTGGATGAATGCCGAATGCCTTGCTAATAACTTTCATTTCAGCGTCTGTCGGTCTGAATACATCCAGCCAGAATGTGGGGCGCGGCCCAAGCCGGGGTAGCGATTGACTTGGTTCCGGCGGAGTAATATCAGTCCTCGAGTCATCTCTCGAGTCACGGGGTTCACCACTGCTTTCAGTGCGCCCTGCTGCTATTGGCGGTGATTCCACTTCGTCGTCCGAAGAATCATCTATGACTCGCGGCTCGGGCCTGAAAAGATCAGTAAATGACTGTCCTGGTTGTAAAAGCTCGGATATTGTGTGAGAGTGAATTGTTGCGGACAGCTCCTCATTGAAGTAGGTAAATCTGTACGGCATATCTTCCTCATCCCTGTGCCATTGCGGTCTAACCGGTGGCCGTAGACGACCCCCGACGTAGACTGGCTCCGGCAACTTCTTCGCTCGTATACCCTCACTTCTCTCCTCCTTTTCTTCACGACTCCATTCTTCCAATACGGACATGTCTGGCCACTGTCGCCGTGTTCGCGTCCGTCCAGACTGGCATTCATGCATTGCAACCTCCTCATCCATTAATCCATCATCGACAGGGAAACAAACATCTTCCTCCGCCCGAAGAGCGGATGAATGCATAGTATGTCCAGCCTGGCTTCGAGAAGATGAAGGCGACGGGGGCGACATATAAGTACAATTATCTGCCATGTCTGGTCCTATGTGAATGATGGTATCCCCATCTACTCCCGTACTTCTTGGTCCAGAAAGATCAAATCCATGGAGACCTCCCCCCGCTAGATGAGTAGGTTCTAGCCGTGGGCTGGTAGGAACTGAAGGAGGAAAGTTCACACTCCCATATTCCCTCAGTCCCGACATTGGCGGCTGAAGTTTTGTAGTTTCAACAGAATGCGGTGGCGCCCATCTTGAGCCAGATGTAGATTGTCGTGGTGCTCTGTGTCGTCCAAGCAAAGCAGTCCTCTCGTCCAATCTCTCAGTTCGCACCAATGGCACAGTTTCGCCATCCTCACCCCCGGAACTCTGGTCGTCCTCACTACGATTGCCGTCGTGTTGGCGATAGTGGTAACCTTGATGCCTATTGGGTGTTCTAGTGACATCAAAGCTTGGCCCGATGGTGGTGCTTGACCGCCGCGGTCGCATTGACACTTGCTCTCTGTGGTCAAGCAAGGCTGTGCTATCCATCGAGACCCCGCTTAGATTTGGCTGAAGGTAGAACCCTGTTCCCGGCAGTCCACCCAACCCACTCAGCTGAGGTCTATTGAACGCGTCGCCGTTGTTCACCGAGGTAGCAGTGTTGCTGCGACGGCTGATGCGGGGTCGAAAAGTAGACGTTGACTGAGTTTGTGAGTAATTCAGTTGTTGGCGGGAAGTTTGAGCAGCGTCGCCATGACAGTTAGCTGTGCGCTCAGTTGGTGATAGTGAAACTTGTGACGAAGACGAGGACACAGAAGCGGATCTCTGCGCGGACATTTAAACAAGGGATAAAGAGCTAACGCTTCAAGAACCTGTTTAGCAAGAAGCAATGGCTGGAAACGTGAGATTAAGCGGTCTGTTGGTGACGGTTGAGAGCGGCGGCGAGACTCATAGTAGTAGCGGTGGGTAGCTTGGCGTGGGTGAGGTCATGGCGTAGGCATCTACCTCTTAAGTACTCTAACTTCTGTTTGCTGCCGTTGGTGGCCTCAACGACAACCGAGGAATCGAGGTGAAAATTTCGTTGTTGGTCCATGTAGCTAAGAATCACGACTACTTAAGCAAATGCACCGACAATACAAAGAATGGACACTCCCTGCGTTGTGCTGTGCATTACATCGAATGACGGGTTTATCAACCGATGTCTGCAATAAAGTGAGATACAGTCTGTCACGTAGGATTCAGGTGATCATTGATGACTGAACCCGGGTAATAGGCGGGCACGAAATCCCTCCCATTTCGAAGTTCTAACCTTCGGCCCCCCAAACACCATAATAACTGAAGCTCGCAAGTTTATCGTCTCATTCAACCTGTCGTCATGGATCCCAACAACCCCCGCGAGACCTGGAACCGTATCCAATCTGCTCTTGCGCGAGCCCAGCAGTCCGGTGGCAGAGGAGGGGCTCCCAAGGGTGCCATTGGCAGTGGAGTAGCTATTGCACTACTTGCGGGTGCGCTCTTTGTTGGAAACAGTGCTCTTTTCAACGGTACTTCTTCAAGGGCAATCATAGAGGTATTGCATTTGAGTGCTGATTGATGTGTGTTGTCAGTTGATGGTGGTCACCGTGCGATCAAGTATACTCGTATCGGAGGTGTCAAGAAGGAAATCTATGCTGAAGGTTCGACTACCCATCACTGCCAAACAGTCAACATTCCTACGCTTGTCAAACCGGCTGCTAATTCTTGCTGGTAGGAACCCATTTGATGATTCCGTGGTTTGAGACGCCAATTACATATGATGTCCGTGCTAAGCCCCGCAACGTCGCCTCGCTGACGGGCACCAAAGGTACGTCGGTCTCGTCTCCATTGCACGCCACCACCTTACTAACATCGATCAGATCTTCAGATGGTTAATATCACCTGCCGTGTCCTTTCCCGCCCTCGCGTGGATGCTCTCCCCACCATCTACCGCACACTCGGAACCGACTACGACGAGCGTGTACTGCCTTCAATCGTGAACGAGGTCCTGAAGTCGGTTGTTGCACAGTTCAATGCAAGTCAGTTGATCACCCAACGTGAAGCTGTTAGTAGACTAGTACGGGACAATCTGGTCATCAGAGCGGCGAAATTCAATATCATGTTGGACGATGTATCACTAACGGTATGGTATCATGACCACGATGGAGGGGCTCCTGCTAATCAACAATAGCACTTGGCATTCTCACCCGAGTTCACCGCCGCTGTGGAGGCTAAGCAGGTTGCCCAGCAAGAGGCCCAGCGTGCGGCTTTCATAGTCGATAAGGCCCGACAGGAGAAACAAGCTATGATCGTTAGAGCCCAGGGAGAATCTCGCTCTGCTGAGCTCATTGGTGATGCTATCAAGAAGTCCAAGAGTTACGTCGAGCTCCGTAAGATTGAGAATGCAAGAGAAATTGCTCGCCTCCTGCAGGAGAGTGGTGGTCGGAACAAGCTATACCTGGACACCGATGGTCTGGGTCTCAACGTGTTTGCAGAAACAAAGGAACACAAGAAATAAATCAAAAACGTAACGGAATACGATCAATGTACTCAATATGATGGCGGGGAGGGGCGTGGTATCTGGAGGTGGACAACGAGCGTGCTGTACCCTGTCTGATAGTTCTCTTTTCATCCTTCCGTGTACAATAGAAAAAGCATACTTGAGAATAGCGAAGGGTGACGAACACAAACACGTCTGGCGTCTTGCTACTTGTGCTTATCGTAGTGCTGTTTGGAATCTCCCAGCCGCCTGCCACTGAACTGAGATGGCAGGACGACAGAGCGCCTGTCGACAGGGATACAGGGTCTAACATGGACGGAGAGGAGCTTGCGATTGGGCGTGCAAAGTAATCGAGGAAACACTTGCGCGTCCTATCCTAACGAGCGATCTTCGCATGGGTTGGGCACTTTTACTTAATGCATCATCGAGTCCCCAAAAACCGCGAAACGAACTACTTAGCATTACATTTGCCTTTAGTATCCTTCCTCCCACTTTCAATGCCGTGCTGAAGAACATACTTGGTACGGTGAACTCAAACTCGCCACAATGCAGCGGCGAATCTCTCTCATTTTGGTTTTGGCGATCGCTTTCATTTTTATCACTAGCACACTCCTGTTCGGCCACAAACTTCCCGAAAGGTACCAACAAACCTTCCAGAAGCCCCTGACACATAACGCCCACGAAGCTCCCCCGGGTAGCAACATTCAATTTGGCAGCCACGGTGGCTCTCAACAGGACGCCTCCTCGCCTCAGCCCCAGCAGGATGCGGCCGCCGTCCACATCACAATCACCGAGACGGGCGGGTCTCATGACGAGGTCGTCGCCGCACTCGTCCATTCCTTCGGCTCCCAGCCCCATGCGGTGATAGACCTCTACCAGCTCTTACCCCGCTATCGCATCACCGACATCATGGCTGGCTTCACACTTACGAATCCGCTCCCACGGCCGCGGGGACCACAAGAGTTCATCGACCACGGCGTCACCAAGCGTCGGCCAGACATCCTTGTGGCTGGCACCTGCGAACTCGACATCATAAAGTTCAAAGACCAGCTAACTACGCTCCTCGCAGCACGGAAAACGTATCTGTACTGTGTCGTGCACCACGCAGATCACTGGGCGGGCGAGAAACTCGAATCTGCGATCCGCCCATGGGTCGAAGCGGGCATGGTCGACTTCCTCACGCTGTCCCCGCATACCGGTGAGTTCCTCAAAACACAAACTATCAGCAAGTGGAAAACCACCGCCATCTCCACGATCCGTCATTTTGTCCCGTTGTTTCCTGTGCCCCTCCCCGCTGTGCCATCAGGCCATGGTAACGACAAGGAAGAGCTCTCTTTCGGCTTGCAGGGCGACTACGACCCCACCCGTCGGGACTACAAGAGCATCTTTGTGCGTCTCGGCACATTTCTCGAGGCGGCTTCGGGTTTCTCTGAATCCTCTGGCGAAGAAAGCGGAAACCGGAATGTAACCATGCACCTCCTAGGCCACGGAACCCGTCCCGAAGTCCCCGAAATGGTCAAGGATCACGTAAAATTTGATGAGCAGCTCAACTACTTCCAATTCTACTCGATAATCTCTCGTACATTCGCCCTGCTACCTGCATTTGCATCTAATGAATATCTAGACCGGAAAGCATCTAGTTCGGTACCTGCGGCTCTGATAGGGGGGGTGCCGCTGGTGGCTACACAAGCGGTTTTGAATGCGTATTCGTATATCGACAAGGAAGTGGTGTGGCTGCAGGGTGATAAGGAGAGTGATCTTGATGTTGTGGGGAGGATCCTCAAGATGGGACCAAAGGAGCGGCGGAAGAAGAAGGAGCTAGTTCGGAGGAAATGCGCAACTATTGTGAACCAAAACATAAAGACGGTGGAAATCTGGCTCGAACAGGCATTCACAAAGATTAAGAAGGCATGAAAAGAGTGTTTGTGGTCTTGTGTTACATATTTTGGTTGTCGTTTCCCTTATTTTAGTCCATGTGTGGTGCATGTTGATGATGGCGCATTTTGTTTGGATTATTGTAATAGAATTTGCATTTAGAATCACCCTGGTATTATTAAGTTCAAATTTGTAGCAAACCTAGTGACTTCCAAGGATTAATGTGACCTGGTCCAGTCGTAAGTTTATTCAGTATACACCACTCATCCCAACCGTAGAAATAATCAATACAACAATGAGTTACCCCCCCTCTCCCAATACTGAATACGTACGCACCAATACAAATACAAAGCCGCCTTCGGCGTCAGGTATCAAATACAAAAAGGCCATCAAAGCTGCCTCCCAGGATCAAAATAAATGAAGCACTTCCAATACAATAAACAATCACCTTGGCAGAGCGGGCCTAGAGCTTTCGTCAAACAATGTTCCAAGGTCATGATAGCGGCCTGGCATTCCCCTTGTAGGTTCATCCAAAGACCCACCGCTTACTGTTCTCCTCATAGAATTTCCATGGGAAAGAATCGACTGACTCCCAGTAGAAGTAGCCACCGGGTACGGGAATGTGGGATACGTCGAAACCTCAGACATTGCTCCATCCACAGCATCAGGAGTGCTTATTACAGTTACATCAGCTACAGCCCTAGGCGTGAGTTGGGTGTTTACACATTCTGTATTGACGGGAGGAGTTATGCTATCAGGAAGATTTTCTACTAGCACTTTGTCAGAATTCATCTTCAACCACACGAAGGGTTAGTTATTACCATCGGGAGTGACTTGTGCCCCAAGCATCTTTGCTTTCATTGCTGTCTTTGCCATTTGCCTCTTCAGTGCACAAGGCCACCAAAGCGGTTGACTGCACCAGACGAATAGTAGAACAATCATTGCTGCCAGCAGTATTCCAACCAGGATAAAGCCAGCAATTTGTGCTACACCGAGGATGACGCTAGGGATGACAGGTTGGTGTAGTTCCTCCAGAAGGATCGTTGGATTGACTATATCCTCCGGGATTATCAATATCTCCTTCTCCACCCTCTCGACCTCTGTAGAGTCTACAGGTTTGTGGTGAACCTTCGGTTGTCTCCGTGACCTGCTTTCCCCTGCGATTAGACGTTAGTGAGTAAAAGAAACTTCCACAGTGCTTCAAATACATACCCGAATGTCTGGCCGTAAATAGATGGCCCCAGGGAATTACGGCTCCTCGAGTGAGATAGGGCCGATCATAGACCGTAACTGTAACTGTCCTCCTAGCAACAGTAATAGTCTCCCGAGACATCCTAGTCACGGTTGTCGTTTTGGTCTTTGTGATATATACAGTCTCTGTTAAAGCTGCTTTGTGGATAGTTTGTGTGGCATCAACTGTCGTCGTTCGTTTCGGGATGAACCATAGATACGTCTGGTCTGTTGCTCTTTGCTCGGCGTTTCGAGTATGATATCCTAGTGGACCAAAGAATTTGTGCTCATGTTCTCCAAGGGAGCGGATTGCAGTGGTGTAGGGATAGAAGCTCCAATAATCCTGGGGAATAACATGATCTTCACCTTCGTCCGGGGCACAGTCTCTCGGTGTCAACGAGCGGCCTTCGATTGCGGGGTGTTTAGAAGGCTGATTGAGGTTGCATTGACTGCGATGAACCCCATTTGTGATGGATGAGAGTTGGCGACCAACAGCGGGTGTAGGGAGCAAGGATAGGAGCAAGGAAAGTAAACAGATGCCAAAAACCCTCGAGAGGGACGTGGGAAACATCATCTGAGATATATGTGTCTCGAAGCAGGAAATGGGGAGGGGAAGAGCTGAGCAAGACAGTATGGAATGCTTCAAGCAGGAAGTACCACTATGTAGAGCCCCATTCGGTCGACATGCCGCACTGGTACCAAGTAAGAAACAAAACATTCGCATGCTTTTATAAAAATAAACCCTCACAACGCCCTGCCCCGTTCCTTCTCTACGTACATCATTCAGTACATCATTCGTCACTCGGTCGGGGACAGCCCTCCGGTTCTAACTCGTATATGTAAAGTATGTGTGGCAATCCATAAACAAAAAAGCATCTGCATTCCCAGAAAACTATTGATCGAAGCCCAGAGCATTCAGCTGTCTCACCAATTCATTCATCTTAATGACCTTTTCCAATTGTTCTGGTAGCAGGTTCTCTCCTCCATCTTTCCTAGTCTTCAGCTCGCTGGCTTGTCGAATCTTCTTCCTGATCGCCTTCGCTAGCTTTTCCTTATCTTCCACCGTTGCTTCCTGGCTTTTGGGCACCTCTGCTTGTGTTGGTTTCTGGGTCGACGATTCTGAGGGTTTGGGCGTCGGCTCTCCCTCCTTCACCTCTTTCTCTCCCTTCTCTCCCTTCTCTCCTTTCTCCTTCGCCTTCTTCCGGGCAGCATTTCTCTTCGCATTCTTGCTGCTGGCGTCGGTTTTGCTGATGTCCGGCTTTACTACTGGAGCAGCACCAGGAACTCCACCAGACCCGCGATTCTTCCATGCTTCTGCGTTGCGGTTTTTGTAGACCTCAACATCTTCTGGCGGGCGATAACCGGGCCGAACACGGATTTCCCGGCGAGCGGAGCCATCGGCCCGTACTGAGGACGGAATGACTCGTTGACCGTCGGCAGTAACAGTTATGCCTGCTTTTGAAGGTGTGGTAGGACGTTCGGGGTCAAGTGCAGGTGCCATGGTGTTTTCCAGTGGCAGAGTCTCGAGGAGCGAGGGTGGTAAATGCAAGCCCAGCGGGCAGGACTTGGAAGCTGTTTGGGGCTCGATTGATAAAATGTAGAGCTGTCTTGTTGGCCATTTTAGCCTTCGTTACCCGGACCTTCTGGCACAACTTGCCAGACGAAAGCTAGTGTCCAGTGAGCGTCTTGTAAACAGTAAAATCTGCAGGCGTTTTGAAAAGGGCTTCCAAGATTGATGCAAGATGTTCCTGCAGATTCCGGTTGCATTCGTAATAATGATACTTTCACAGTGAAGCTCTTATCGGGGACTTCAGTTCATTTAAATTTTAGCTTATGCGCTATGCTTGCTCCTTCCGCTAGCGCGGATTCTTGTTCCGTTACTGCTCTGTCGTGCTTCATTTGCCCCTCCACATTCACAGCAATCAACCCCCCACTCCTCGTTCCCCTAGTCGCGATCTCGATACGAACAATATATCATCCTTGATTAATTCTTTATTTGAACTACGTCAGCACGGGCTTGCGCTTGCATGATTGTTGTGTGCTGTTTCTTGTTACTCGACTGAGCTGTGCTGTGCGTATCTACCCCATACGACAGATTTCTGTGAACTTACAACGCCACCGGGAAGCTTTGTTTGAGATCGTCTAGCAACTAGGATTTCCTTTGACTTCTCTTAATCACAATGTTTCTATCCGAGTCCGAGTCGAATCTTCTCCGGCGGTTGCGAGATGCCCCACAGGAACACGGATATCGGTACACCGAGGAAGCTCGTATAGCCTTACTCAAAGAGCTCTTCAGGTCTCTCAGATGCCATCGCCGCGAATATATGGGCTATTTTTTCCCGAAAGGAGAACCTACGGAAAATATACCTGGTGCGTGGAAGCTGTCTTCTGCCCAAGGGGCAACTGAAGGCGCAGAGTACGGCGCGGGTGCACGTGGGAAGCCTTGCGGCCACATCTTCAAGAGCGGAGAGGCTACATACCGTTGCAAGTAAGGTTTCGATAGCTTGCCTGGTGGGTTCGTTATGAGGTATTCTCCGGGTGCTAATTGGGGCGGTTGGTGTGCAGAACATGTTCGTTGGACGACACCTGCGTTTTGTGCAGTAAATGCTTTGAATCGTCAGATCACGAAGACCATACAGTTTATGTTAGCGTATCTCCAGGTAATAGTGGATGTTGTGATTGCGGCGATGGCGAGGCATGGAAAGTACCAGTCAAATGCGCAATACACACCGTGACCGGCGACACTGCTACACCAATGGATACAGATAACGGCTCCCCGCAACTCCCCGCCGATCTTGTCCGCTCCATCCGTAGTACTATTGCGAGGGCATTGGACTATGTCTGTGATGTTATATCGTGCTCCCCCGAACAGCTGCGTCTAGAAAAATCCGAGGCAGCCATCCGCAAGGATGAGGAACAGTCCCGATTGACGTCGAGATATTACGGTGCAGAGGTCGGCTCTGATGATATGGAATATGCGCTTATCCTTTGGAACGATGAAAGGCATACGGTGACTGATGTTCAAAAGCAAGTGACGAGGGCATGCAAGCAGTCATCGGGGTTTGGAAAGTTGCGAGCCCACGAAACAAATTCCATGGGGCGTAGTATTATCTGTTATGACAAAGACATTCAGCATCTATTGGACGTATCACGTATTATTGAGCACATCAAAGTCACGGTTACCATTCGGTCATCTCGAGACACTTTTCGGGAGCAAATGTGTGGAACTATCATAGAGTGGTTGGAAGATATATCTGGGTGCAGTGTTGGAGGAGATCACAACATTTTTCGAACGACTGTCTGCGAAGAGTTATTAGGGGTCTGGCGGGTAGGCTCAAAGGCATCGAATACGGAAATCGGGAAGCACGGCATAGATGATCATTCATCTCAAGAAGAGCGGCAATATGTTGATTATGGAGTGAGATTTCTTGCTCCCCTAGAGTTAGCTGGCCTCATAGGGGCCGATGAAGCGAATGACTTAGATGGCATGGACGTGGATATTGACCGCGACGGACCAATTGATCATGAACTTGACGACGATGATGACGACGATGGCGACGCCGACGCCGACGGTGAGAATGTCGATATAGATGAAGATGATGTGGATATGGTTGGAAGTGGTGCTGGAAATAGCGAGGATGGTGATGGATTGAGAGATCGGAACTTCACGGTGCAACGGCTGTTCCGGGCAGACGAGCTTCATGCGCCGCGACTCCTGAGTTTTGATGGAGCACATGACCGGCAATTGGACCACCGCCACTCCTCTGAGGACCCCGAAAACGGCGCTCCCCGGATTCCGCACACTCCCCATGTTCCTGCCGGGTCAAGAACTAGGAGACCGGCTCCATCCCATTGGACCGAAAACCCTTCTGGATATCATCGTCACCAGCTTCCCCCACATGAAGACTTAAGGCAAAGAGTACGGCTAGATTGGCTTATAATGTTCGATCTACGTCTTTGGAAAAGGGCAAGGATTAACCTCCGTGACTTATACATCACCACAGTAGTGGTGATTCCTCAATTTAAACGGATATTGGGGTTGCGTTTTGCCGGTCTCTATCCGGCTCTAGCTGAACTATACCTTGTTGCTGACCGGGAACCCGATCATTCAATAATCAATATGTCGCTGCAGATGTTGACCACGCCTTCTATCACGGCCGAAGTCGTTAAAAGAGGCAATTTCTTAACCACTTTAATGTCCATCATTTATACATTCTTGACGACTCGGCAGGTTGGACACCCATATCAAATCAACCCTGCGGCAACACTTGCTTTTGACGGCGGTCCTCTGACCAACCCACTAACCAATCGCCGGATGTATCACTTCTTTCATGATATGCGGTATCTCCTGGTATCGGACTATGTCAAGGAGAGACTGAGGGTGGAACCAAGATATACTTTACAGTTTCTTGATCTAGTTCGCCTCCACCAGGGTATATGTCCAAATGTGCGTGCAGTTGCTGAGCACGTCGAATACGAGGCAGAGGCTTGGATCAGTGCGTCCTTGGTCACGAGAGAAATGAACAAACTGTCACGACAGTTTTCCGAGGCGTTTCGCGGCGACGACCTTACCATCCAGGATGGTCTTCGACGTGTGATTGCGGCAGCAGCGAAATATACAACTATAAGCTCGATGGGATGGGAGAGAAGCCGATTCAAACAGAGCGAGATGAAATCCGAAACCGACTTCAAAGAGATTGGTGGTTTCCAATTTGATACTGATCGGTGGGGTAAACCAAATTACTACAAGGTTGTCCGGTTTTGTGTGGATAAGCAGTCTATCAGTTTTCATCATGCTCTACATTATAGTCTCTCATGGCTCATTGAGGCAGGAAAGAACATGTCGAACAAGCAGTTGCGTGATCTATTATTGTTGAACTGGGACCAACTCAAGGACCAGGCCCCTAGCAGCGCAGTGGAGTTTGAGCCCGAAGATTTAGCAGTCGCAATGTTTGATTTTCCGCTAAGGGTTTGTGTGTGGTTGGCGCAAATGAAGACGGGAATGTGGGTGCGAAATGGATTCAGCTTGAGACACCAGATGCAGACTTATCGCAGCGTATCGCAACGCGATCTCACTCACCATAGAGACATATTTCTTCTGCAAACTGCTCTAGTGACGATCAATCCAAGCCGTATACTGGTTGGTATGGTTGATCGCTTCAATCTCAACCAATGGATGGAAGGAAACTACACACCTCCTACCGGGTACGACGAGGCACAAGTCCTAGATCTGGCTGAAGACTTCTTGCATCTACTTATAGTAATACTAAGCGATCGTCTTCCGCTGATACCACTGCAAGAAGAACCCGACCTCCAGATACTAAAAATTAGGAGGGAGCTCGTTCATATCCTCTGCTTCAAGCCAATGCAGTTCTCCGATCTCGCCAGACATGTACCTGAGCGTCTGCAAGAAAATGACCAGTTCCAAGAAATCCTCGACGAAATTGCCAATTATCGCGCACCTGATGGTCTTGCAGATTACGGAACCTTCGAACTGAAAGAGAAATACCTCGATGAAGTAGATCCATACATCGTGCAGTTCACAAAAAACCAGCGAGAGGAGATTGAAGTGAATTATCGGACGCGAATCGCGAAGAAAACGGGCAAACCAGAATCGGAGATCGTTTTTGAACCGCGCCTATGTCCCATCAAGACCGGAGTGTTCAAGGATCTCTCGTCTTTCACCCGGACACCTATTTTCGCCCAGATTATATACTGTTCTCTGGCATATGCCCTGCAGTTTAAAGCCTTCACTCCAACCATTCCAGAAACACGTGTGGAGATGTTCCTGCAACTATGCCTACACCTTTGCCAGCTTGCAGTTCTCGAGGACTATTCAGTAGAGGGCGAAGAGCTAACAGATTCTTTCGTTCTTCACGCCCTCGAAAAGCAGGCCTCTAGCGGCCCTGGATTGTTGAATGCGGTGCCAGTTAGCGTTGAAGGCAGTGACAACGGGCATCGGACTATTGCCACTGTTCTCTACCGTCTTGCCAATCTAGAAGATTTTAAGGCCTGCTGGCCCAAGATCAACCTTGTTCTTCGCAGCTTCAAGCAAAAGTGCCCCATTGCATTTGATGCCGTCGCCGATTGGGCTACTGGGATGGGTGACAAGTTTGAAGTGGAAGAGAACAGCAAGGAAGCAGAGGCGCAGAGGAAAAAACAGCTAGCCAAGGAGCGCCAAGCTAGGATCATGGCACAGTTCAAGCAACAGCAGCAGACATTTATGGATACGGCTGGGCTGGAGTTTGAAGACGATAGCGATGCGGATAGCGATCATGTAACTCCACATGAAGAGAAGCGGCTGTGGAAGTATCCAGCCGGCACCTGTATCCTTTGCCAGGAAGAAATGAATGAATCCAGGCTCTATGGATCTCTGGCTTTTGTGACGGAAAGCAATATACTCAGACAAACAGACCCAGCAGATGCAGATTATATTTACGAGGTTGCCAAAACTCCAAACAGTTTGGATCGTTCTGCCAGCGAGATACGACCATTTGGTGTTGCAAGTATGAATCGAAAGGTTCATAAAAAGCTTGCATCGAATGGTGCAGAGGTAGTTGTTGAACGGCAAGGTCTAGGCCGGGGATTTCCTTCGGATAAGGTCAAGCGAGGGCCCATTGTTACAGGCTGCAGCCATCTTATGCATTTCAGCTGCTTTGAGCATTACTACGATTCGACTCGACGGCGTCATCCATTTCAAATCGCTCGGAACCACCCCGAAAGCTTGGATAAGAAAGAGTTTGTGTGTCCTCTGTGTAAAGCCTTAGGGAACGCATTTCTACCCATTATCTGGAAAGCCAAAGAGGAAACGCTTACCGGGGCAGCACTACAACCCGAAAAGAGCTTTTCTGAGTGGTTAACTGGGCTTGGACCTGCCATAAGTCGACTAGAGAAAGCTGTTGACGGAGAAGATGGGGGCGCAAGAAAAGCTCAAGGCATGTTTTATGAGTACGGGTGCACCGATATTGTTGGGCCCATTGCCAACAGGCTTCAGCAGCAATTCTCAAGCACAGCGCCAGAAATTAAACCAGAGCTGCAAATTCGCACCGGCTCAAACTCGCCATTAATAGCTCCTCATCCATCAGCACCTCGGACTCCAAGCCAATTAGATGAATTGCAAAAGACCTATTTGCGCCTAAGAGACACATTCCGGGACAATAAAATACAATCGTCATACGGCAGCGTCGTTTCCCAGTGGCTAAGCCCATCCGTCGAACTGACCCATTGTGACTCTTTAGCTCGATCGCTCGGTTTTACAATATCTGCCTTCGAAATCGCACAGCGTGGTGTAGCATCTGAACCCGGCTACACTCTTTTGGATCGAATATCCCCACAGATAGTGTCTCATTTACGTATTCTATCGGAAACTGTTTCGTCTTATTTTGCGATTGGTGCACTTCGAAACCGTGAATCTAGGACATTGTACCAGTTTAAAGAGATGGAAAGAGACCAGCTTCTAAGACTGTTCATTGGGCACCACCAAATGTTTGACGACCATTTGAGGACAGAGTTGGCTGCAAAAGTGGAGCCACTGCTGGCTTCGGATACATTCTTGTTCCTAGCGGAGTGCTCTGTTTGCATAGTCCCTACTTTTTCCTGGGATATTCTCCACGTTATGCGCCTCTGTTACATCGCTGAGATTGTCAAAGCAGTCATCATGTTCGGCAGAGATTGTGAACTTACAGATATACTACGCGGTTGGGAACGAACCGAAAGCCTTGGTGATATTGAAGGACATATAGGATATACCGAACTTCAGCTTAACTCGCTGCAACGATTTGCAAAGTTTATCGAGCAGTCGATCGGGACTAACGGTGGAGGAGAATTAGGAAATCATTCTAGCTTTGCCCTTGCGGTGTTTCGGCATCTGATTGGAACATACGCGACTCCATTTCTCCGCAAATGTGTTATGCTTCTTCATACCCGGTTCGGTGTTTTATTCTCATTCAGCGGCTTCTCTGCGCCCGATGAGCCCGAATCAACACGCCTTTGCAAAATCCTGGGTCTCCCAAGTGTGGACGAAATATTCGAGTCCTGCCTCGCAGACAATGACGAGGGCGAGTACTTGCGAAGAATCACCTCGGGGTGGTGTGAACATCTCACCCTCAAAGGAGGATACTTTTTGATGTCTCACCCTGCGATATTCGAACTTGTCGGTTTGCCCAAGAATTTCGATGTCTTGGTGGAAGAGGCAATGAAACGGAAATGTCCTACTACTGGCAACGAAATCACGGATCCAAGCGTATGTCTCTTTTGTGGCGACATATTCTGCTCTCAGGCGCTATGCTGCTTGGAAGAGGTTGGAAATGAAGAGGAAGGATATAAGAATTTAGGGGGCTGCAATAGACATATGCAGAAGTGAGTCTTTTTTGCTATAGCGCTATCTAAGATACTGACTAGATTACAGATGTGGCAAAAACGTCGGTCTGTTCATCAATATTCGCAAATGCGCTCTGCTTCATTTACACGAACATAACGGCTCGTGGGCGGAGGCGCCTTATCTGGATGCACATGGCGAGACTGATCTAGGCTTGAGGTACTACCTCCACTTTTTATTAATAGCCGTAACGGTGCTGACTGAAAGCTGTGTAGACGTAACCGTCAGCTATTCCTTAACCAACGTCGCTACGATGCCTTGATTCGAAATGTGTGGTTGCAGCATGGAATTCCGTCTGTGATTTCGAGGAAGCTGGAGGCCGAGTTGAATACAGGAGGGTGGGACTCTTTGTAAACATGGATAGCTTACGCGAGAGGGTTAGGTGGGCGTTCAGGTCTGTACACACGGTTTTACTTCTGTTTTTTTCTTTACCTGTTGTTGTATAGTTGTATATAATGGGTTGGGGATGGGGTTGTGCTTCTGTGTAGAACATGGGAATTGAGGAGAAAATAGGTTGGTTCGTCGCTATGTTTTTTATACATTGAATTTAGGAGATGTTTCTGCTTTTGGGTGGCAGAGGTTAGCAAGGTTAGCAAGACATACAGTACATTTGGGGTAAGGGGGCTGTCCCGATAATCAGATTGTTGATCGGGGACGTATCTATGACTTACCTGTTCGGGTTGACCGGTTCTATTCCAGTGGAGTAGTCTCGAACGCTCTGAGACTACCCCCAGATGAGGTGCTTTTTACTAATAAATCGAACTTGCTCTTCCCCTCCCTCTGTCGGGAGATTGCTATCGTCATATTTTGTCATAATTATTTGCGCAAATATAGGCTGTGATTCCGTCAAAATGTAGGCAAAACCACAACTAAGCTACATCTACGGTAGGCCGAAATACTTTTTAGAGCATAGACTACTACTTGTCACGGCGTTTTTATTGAGAGGATGTGGGACCCCGTTGATGGACTGAGAACTTTTGGTGATGCATATGAGACAAGATATCCCCGGGATTGGGTGGAGAATTTACTTTTGTTACGGTCCTGGATCCAACTTTCCGGGGTGCTGTAGGTGATATATTATGACCTCATGCCTCTGTGAAGATACACATTACGTAGGAGACCGCCTCCGGGGAGTGAAGTTGATCCGGTAGAGGGGGGGGAGAGGTTTGATAGGGCCTGGTATGAGCTGGTACGACTTTGTACTGGGGATTCCCTCTAGCCCTGGGCGTCGGATTCAGTGAAAGTACATGTGAGTGCTCAACTGCCACGTGGGAACTATAGGGTGGTAATCTCAGAGCTTTGGGTGATTTGCTAAAAGAGGACGAAGGTAGAGAAGCAAAACTCGAGTTTAGGAAGATAGATAACTACCATTGATTACCGGGAGAGGCGACAATCACATACGGTGACTACCGTGATCATTGTAATTATCTGCCCAAACCAAGTTCTGTAGCTCTTCATTCTTATTTCCAAAACGCGACTCTTACAACGATATAAACTATAGTAATGTAACCCAATGACGGCCGCTCATAAGCAAATCATCCAACGGACTCTCCTCCTGACGGCAACAATAACAATGCAACAACAATACCCACACACACAAAAACCCACCAATTAAGCAAATCCCCCACTCATCCAACAACCCCCACTACCCCTTCATCAATAAAGCTCAGCCCCAGAAGCAAAACAAAAGAAGCAATTAACACCTTAATACGCCAATACATAACACATCACAGCACAAAGCAAACAGAAATGGAGGAGTTGGGGGAAACGTCAGCCATTAGCCATCAACCAATAAAGACATCAAAAGAAAGGAAAACCCCACTCATGAAAACGTAAACTTTAGACGTAGGAATTATAACGGGAAGCGGGAAAAAATGAGAGGAAGTGATTAGTGCAGACTAGAAAGGAAACCCAACCCATTCGCCGTAAGACAACCAACCCATTACAAACAAAAACAAAATGAACCTAACACCGGATTGAGCTTGAAGCTGATGGCTGAGGGTGTGCATTGCCTGTATTGGATTCGTCCTTTAAGGCGGTAGTGACCGTAAAAGTACATCATCCAGCACCAGAGCCACCGTGTAATGATCTTGATGAGGGGAGATTTAATGTATACGACTGCCGAGAACTGTTCAATGGTGTAGCGGTTGTGGGTGATACGGCAGTTGACGAAGAGGACGACGACGACGCTGTCGATGATGCAGAAGATATATCTTCAATGAAACGGGTGGCGGAGTCATCGTGATCAGCAGCACCGGCACCAGCACCAGTTATCTTAACTCCTAGTTGTGCTGCGAGCAGGTCAATTAGGCCAACCAGAGGCGTTGCAGTCTCCATGAGGGTAGAATGCATCGGGTCGGGTGCTAGAAGTCGTCGAAGATATAGTACATTCATGCAGTTCTCAATCCTAGTGACAACATGCTCAAACAACTGCATCATAACCTGGTCGGACCCCTCTCCCGTCGAATCCCGCAGCTTCGATGTTATATCTAGTGTGTGCATCTTCAAGAGTGGAGGATTATCAGCTGTATTGAGCAAGGAGCATAACATCTCCAGTCGAAGTGATATATCCCACAATTTCCATATGTCGTCCGGATTCACGCCAAGTCTCGGTTGCGCTACGGCCTTCTGTGCACTCTTGGCCTGAAGTCTGCCGGCTAGTGATTGCGGATACATCAGGTAAATAAACTCGGGATTTTCAAGACCTTTAAGCTTTCGTTCTCCAAGCACTTTGACGTCAAATCCTTTATGGCTCAACTCTTTGAGGTCCTTGATGATCGTCTTCGCGGTGTCCACATCGCCAAAAATCTCCTCGGCCAGTTGAGTAGAAGGTTCTAAATCTTGGTATATTGAGACCGCCTTGACACATCGGTTTATCTCACCAACAAAGTCGGAACTGACGGTGATCTGCCCGCCGTCCGCCTCGGCACTGATACGGGCAGCGCGGTTGACAATGGGTCCAAAATAATCCATACGACCAGTGATAGGATCCGGCTCACACACAGGTGCACCCCAATGCATACCCATCCGGACAGACAAACCCTTGTAGATGACTTTTCCCTCCGAATCTTGGATTTCCCGCCCATTTTCAGATTCCAGGATTTCATCTGGCCATTCTTGCTCCAAGAGGTACGACTGAACATTAAAGCACCACAGCAGTGCCGATGTAGCCGTGGGGAAACTGACCATGAAAGCATCGCCTTCCGTCTTAACTTCATACCCACCAACCTGCCGGAGCTGTCGACGCATAATGTTGTTGTGAACGCGGATTCCGGATCGCATAGCAACAGGATATGTTTCCCACATAAGGGTCGAGCTTTTGATATCTGTGAAGACCATCGCGAGATCGCCATCAGGTGCTCTGACTTCACCTCCGTATCGATCGAATTGCTACTTTCTTTAGCCAGCATGCCCATAGCGCGGGTAAAAAAAAAGACCTACTGAATTATCCGGTTCCTTGCCTCGTTTACGAGTAACCTTGACTGTTGGGAAGTCTTCATCTGCGAAATTCGGCCCCAGTGACATCGAGTGTGCGCGCGGAAATCGCCTAGGCTTCTTCATATCACCAACTCCGAGGACCATTACCATGATCTTGTTTGTAGCACCGTAACCAATAGCCATATCCCTCAGTTTGTGAGCAGCTCTCATCAAATCAGCCTTCTCCGTCCGTGCTATGTCTACAGCTGACTGTAATGATATAAACTCCCACAATTCCTTACTGGCAAGGATCAACATCTCCTCATGACCTTCCAAAGCAGTCTCTTGAATGTCGGGTGCAGCGTTGACAGCGGGCATTAGGTGAAAATATCCGAAGGCTCGGGATGTATCCAAAACGTCGTTGAGTTTTCCTGTCCGTGATACCCAACCACCAGCTTCACGGATACGCTCGAGCTCTGATATGCTCCCGGGGTCATGCTTCTTGGTTAAGGTTTGAAATGTGCCATCCGTCCGGGACAGTACAGCCATTGCATCACCAACATTGGCTACATAAAGCTTGCTTTTGGCCATGTAAACAACCGTGGCGACACCCCCAGAGGCCAAGTCGCCAGGTCCAAGCATCGCACCACTGTTGGCGTTGCCGCCAGCTGATAGATGCCTGGAGGCCGTCCCAACACCTTTCTCATCAAGCGTCTGCGCCGCTGCTGTCGCCAGTTCTTTGTTGAGATTCAAGAATGCCCTGCGCAAAGCCGTAACAGGCGTCTCTTCTGGCCTGAGTTTTCCCAACTCGTCCTTTAAAAAGAACTCAACAGACTCATGCAAGAATTTTGATATTTTACTTCCCCCGGTAGACAATGCCTGCCCATCGAAAAGCCCAACCAGCCATTCGTCTCGTGACCCACGGAAATCTGGAACAACCATGTCTACTAACGACAAGTGCTCGTTCCGGCCAAGAGAATCAGCCATACCATAGGACATTGATCTTATCATAGAACCAGAAAGACGGACTCTGCGGTCTTCCGTTCCGTCAGGGATGTTGGCTATCGTCAGCGTAACATCCATCAGTCCCAAGACTCTCAACTTTGTGAGTTGGCTGAAGTCTGTAATGCTCTTCTCCCGGACAGAGTTATGATCATTCCTACTAGCTTTGATCTCCAGACGCTTGTTTCCGGACAAATTGAGATACTTCAGGTCAAGATTCCAATTCCTGTAAAAACACTTTAGTGACCATCCACTTCAAATGCCCCTAGGAGCAGCCGCTTACCAATTCCAATCATATGGCCAGTTCGAGATGTTGTACTTGAGTGCATTGTTTCCAACATCCAAGACCAATAGCTTGCGAATCTTTCCCAACTCGGCCGGTAATGTCTGGAACTTATTGCCATTCAGATGGAGAATCTTCAAGGACGGAATGTGCTCCAAGTCTTCCGCGGGCAAGCTAGTCAATTCGTTACCTGAAAGATACAACTCGCTGAGTAATGGCATCCTGCTTAAGGCTCGAGGTGGAATGTCATATAGATCGTTATATGACAGGTTGAGGACTCGAAGTTCTGAAAGAAGTGAGAGCTCCTCGAAACATTCATCCGAAAGTCGGTTGTCTGCTAGATACAGGTACTTCAAACTATAGACGAATGTATTTGCCATTTTACTCGAAGCCGCCGAATCCTTCCTAGAGCCAATTGACGGAGCAATCATACTTCCCTCCGAACCTTTCGAAGAAATGACTGAGGCTTTCCTACCACCTTGACCATAAATGGAAACCATTGAGCCTTTACCCCCGTTCTGGGATGGCGAATTTCCGACACTCAACAAACCTCCGGATTGCTGCTGAGATGGTCTGCGAGTTGCGGCTTCTCCTCCATTAGGGTTTTCTGGAATGCTCAGTTCCCGAACTGAAGCCGTCTCACTAATGCTGATCATGCCAGCGACAGGGCCAGCAACCGGCTTGGGAAATTCCTTTATGATGTTCGACGAAATATTCAACGAGATCAAGCTGACCATCTGCCATATCTCGCCCGGAAGGACTTTAATATTGTTGTAGTGTAGGTCAAGATATTTCAAGTCCTGCAATAGACCAATTTCCTTTGGTATCGTAGCCAATTCGTTATGATTGCAGCTCAAATGTTCAAGCCGGCGCAGCTTTGCAATCTGCGGAGGAAATGAGACGATATGGTTCGTATCCAAAATCAACTTCTCCAGATTTGGTAGCTTGTCGAATAAACTTTCGTTAATCGCTGCTATTTTGGCGTTCGATAGGTTCAAAAACTTCATGGTCGGCAGAACTTCCAGAAGGTTGAATCGAGTCACGGGGTTAGAGTTCAAATGCAAGGCACGTAGCTTATGAAACGATTGCTGAAACGCAGAGATGCGATTGTGCGATACAACAACAGCCTCCAATCTTGGCAACTCTGCAACCACGTCGATATTCTGCAGTTCGTAGTTGAATCGAAGGTCGAGCTCTTTTAAGGAGGTCAGGTTCGAGAAGGTTGAAGGAAGGCTTCCCGTCAGGCGATTGTTTGCTGCAGTGAGTCGCTCCAAAGCCGATAACTGGCCAATTTCAAGCGGGAAACTGGTAATGGCGTTGAAGGAGATATCCAACTCAACCAACGTTACCAAATCGCAAATAAACATGGGAAAATTAGCTAACCGGTTTGACGATAGGTGAAGACTCCGCAAACTCTTGAACCTGCCAAACTTATCTGATAATGACTGAAGCCGGTTATTAGACATCTTTAATGCGACCAATGCATGATGTTCCTCGAGCGAAGCATTCTCCAGATCCTCCAGCCGGTTGTTTGAAATATCCAAATACGTCAGCCTGGATGCGGAGGCGATGCTGTTGGGCAATCGTTCCGCCTCGTTTCCTGTAAATTCAATCTTTCTGAGGTTGCCGCACTGCTGTATAAAATCCTTCGGGATATTCAGAGAGAGGTTGCGTGATAAGTTTAAAGAGATAATTTCTGGGGCCTTGTGGTAAAGTGTGATGGGAATAGTGAGCAGATTGCGTCCCTGCAGATCGACATGACTGAATTTCTGGACTTTATTCAGCCCTAGATCTTGGTCCTATGCTCACAATTAGGCAGTCAGCGAATTACAACTCTAAAAATATCGGAGGAAGGGCTGGATGATAACATACTAGGGAGTAACCACCAGTTCGCGCCATCATAAATGTAAATCGGACTAGGTATCCATGATCTTCCCGCCCAATCTCGTCAAGATGATCCCCCTCAGTGTACCCCGCTTGTTCCAACAATCTTTTCTGAATTTTGAGAGGACGTTCGTTAGGCCCTAATATCCGGAGAAGTCCATTCTTTCTCATGACAATCTGGTAATTAGCCAAATTGTCTTGCAAGAACGATTTACGTCCAAGGAGACCTAGGACCTCCGTTACCGAGGACTGCAATTTACAGGATAGGGTTGCAAATGTAGAATCTGCACGAAAAACACGGATGCAGTACTGCGCATCCTCGGGTCCAGACTCGGTCTCATCCTCCACATCTGACGGTTCGGCGGATGGGTGCTGAACTCCCTGGGTTGCCCAACTTTCAGGCGGCTCCCATGTTGGTGCCGTATTTGGCTGCGCCCCAATGTCGTCAAGCCATGAAGAACTTGGATCAGGAGGCGTTCCTTGACGCTTCACAAACTCATCCAAATTTGAAAAATCGGTGTCAATCTGGAAACTATCCTGCTCTTCCTGTCCGCCTTTCCACCCCCGTCCTCTTGGTCCCTTCTTGGCCGCGGTAATCTGCTCTATTGAAGCATAATCCAGTGTACGTGGATGGAGGTACTCATTATGACTACCCGAACCCCTCTTAGAGATATTAGGTGAAACCGTTGTGCCGCTTAGAACGGGCTCCGATGATTTTCTGCCCAACCGCGGACGTGCCAAGTTGCCATCCTTCTCCGAATCAACCACCTTTTCCTTGTCCCCCCTCTTCACGAATTTGTCAATCCGGTTCCATATAGAGGAGCTTTTCGACTTTGAGATGTGTTCACCAGGTGATCGTGGTGGATTATTTGAGATTGCACTCGCTATGGAAGGTGTCGGAGAGTTGGAACGTAACAGTCGAGTTTGGGACGAATGGGAAGATGCAGTCCCATCCAAATGTAACTTGAGATTCTTTCGATAATCGTTCAAGGAAAGTTCCTTGTTCGCTCGAGGCAACTCTTTGTCAGGGTACTTGTCACGCTTTCTGCCGCGAAGATGAAGTCCCTTGTGGGTGTGAGAAGAAGTTGTCGTATCTTCTGAGTCATACCGTTTGTCGAATATAGGAGCTTCGTGAACCGGTGCATCGCCCGTCCGCCGTATGTCCTCAACACAAAGTCAGCATCATGAGCACACGGTTGAAGCCGGTTCCAAATAAACTCACATCTGGATTTTGGTAAAGAAATGGGACAACTTCTGCCGACGGAAGTGGTGTGCGAGGCCTAGAACCTGTCCTAGAGCCCGTGGGGGTTGTCGGTCTATTAAACCCATACTGCTGTGAACGAGGGGTGACATTAGGCGGTAATGACGATTCCGACGATCCTGGGCTTTCGCCCGATGTGTCTCCTTCACCGAAGAGCTTTCTATAAAAAGACTTCCCCATCGATGACTTCGACCCCGTAGAAGATGCATTAGTAACCACGGATGCTACTGATGGCCGGCGAGTTTCATCCGGAAAATAACTATCCTGGGGACCCCCAGTAGTCGGTGCTGTACCCGGGCGGTGAGGAGACAGCTGCTGAAACGGATCGTGATGAGAATCAAAGATATTGCTGTTTAAGAAGCTAGGCGTTGCATTGCCGTTTATGGGTGAGGGCGACGCGGATGGAGGGGTTTGACGCATAACGATATGAGGATTCTGAAGTACAGCAAGCTCTCTTCGGTGGTCGCTAAAGTTCATAGAAGGGGCAGGAGGTTTTGGTGGCGATAACGGCGGCGATTGAGGGTATGTTCCGTGGGATCCAGGTGATATATTGTGTTCTCTCTCGAACCTTCCGCTGCTGCCACTAGAAATTCTCACTGTCAGCTATGACTGCCGTGCTGTACGTTGCGGATATAAACTCGGCGGATCACGAGATACTGGTGTTTCCAACCATTTCGTGGGGAAGATAAATACGACTGGTATGAAACAAGAAACTCACTTGCGCGGTCTCGGAGGAACATTAATCGGGTTCCGCGACGTTCCCCCCGGCGACGACAGTGTGGAAGTAACGGGATCCGAACCATATCGTACCGCGCCTAGTGAGTGGTAGGAAGTAGCAGAGTTCGTTCGCTGCCGCTCATGTCGCTCCTGTCGCGTCATAGTGTCGAAAGTAGGTGTCTAAGCACCACGGAGTATAAATACTACTTCAGACAGAAGCAAATGGTTGTCGGCAAGACTGCGCTATTACCACCCCATCGCAAGCCGGAAGGTAGGTTATAATTGTCAGTCTGCTTGAACCGATCGGATATGCTGGTTTTGTGGGTGTAGCTGCGCGGGAGACAACAAAGCTCTTTGGCGGTGGTAGTATTGAGGTGTTTGCTGGGCGCAATTGAAGCGAGGCGAGAGGGGATCCGACCCAGAAACACACAAGCGAATGGGGGAGGGGTTTAGCCGGTAGAGCAGCAATATAGGTGAACAGGCGGTAGATAGGGCGAGACTCTGTTTGGGTGGGATCGCGATAATTGTTTGCGAGGGAGGGCGGATATAAGCGGGGGGGGAATGATGTTGTAAGGTGGGGGGTTGGAGGGGGTCTGGATGGGAATTGATGTGATGGATGTAGGAGCAGCGACAAAT